>Ga0302157_10008389_pt1 | contig 10174 bp, 11 predicted proteins | sample I_Bog_N3_3_FD_193502 | JGI IMG/M metagenome (GOLD analysis project Ga0302157, IMG submission 193502) | Peat permafrost microbial communities from Stordalen Mire near Abisko, Sweden - I_Bog_N3_3 | ecosystem: Environmental > Terrestrial > Soil > Wetlands > Peat | place: Sweden: Abisko, Stordalen...
CGGATTCGGGGCTCGGGGCCGGCGATGCGGTGGCGATCGAACTGGCGGCGCCGCTTTTCTTCAACGATGCCGGCCAGCGGGTGCGCGCGTGACGCCGGACCGTCTGCACAATCTGATCGTGACGGTGGCTGATTGCGTCATCGAACACGCCGACGAACTGACGGCGCTCGACCAGGCGGTGGGGGACGGCGATCACGGCCTTAACATGAAGCGGGGCTTTGAGGTGGTGCGGGCAGATGCCGATAACCTCGCTGCCAAGCCGTTGCCGGAGGCGATGCGGGCGATTGGGTTGCAACTGGTGATGAAGGTCGGCGGCGCCTCGGGGCCGCTGTACGGCACGTTGCTGATGGCGTTGGGCAAGACGCTGTCGGTGGATGGCGAGAATGTCGCGGTGGCTTTCGCCGAGGCGGTGGAGGCGGTGAAGCAGCGCGGCAAGTCGCAGCCGGGGCAGAAGACCATGCTGGATGTGTTGGCGCCGATCGAGGCGGCGTTGTCGGCGGGTGGGCCGGAGCTGTCGCATCGGCTTCCGGTGATAGCGCAGGAGGCGGCCGAGGCGACCGTTGCGATGCAGGCGATCCGAGGGCGGGCGTCGTTCTTGGGTGCGCGGTCGGTTGGGCATATGGATCCCGGCGCGCGGTCGTCGGCTTTGATCACTGCGGCTGTGTGCCGTGCCTTGGAGGATTGAGTGTTGGCCAATGTTGGAATCGTCATCGTGTCGCATTCGCCCAAGATCGCCGAGGGGGCCGCTGATATGGTGCGCCAGATGGTGGGCGACAGCGTGAAGCTGGCCTATGCCGGCGGTGATCCGGATGGCGGGTTGGGTACCGATGTGGCGGCGATTATTGCTGCGATCGAATCGGTGTGGTCGGAGGCCGGGGTGGCGATTCTGGTCGATCTCGGGGGGGCTGAGACCAACAGCGAGATGGCGGTTGAGCTTTTGCCGGAAGACCGGCGCGGGCGGGTGCTGGTATGCAACGCGCCGATTGTTGAGGGCGCGGTGATTGCGGCCACGGAAGCCTCCGGGGGATCGTCGTTGGAGGCGGTGCGGCGAACCGCTGAGGAGCTGTCACCGCAATGAAGGATGGAGACGGCATGGAGGTGGTAACGGATCGCGCCGAGCTGACCAATGCGGTGGGGCTGCATGCGCGTCCCTCGGTGAAGTTGACGCGGCTGGCGAAGTCTTTCGCATGCTCGGTTGAAATTTCGCTGTCGGCAGAGGGGCCTTGGGTGGATGCGAAGAGCCCGGTGAAGGTGATGCGGGTGCGGGCGCCGCGTGGGTCGGTGCTGCATGTGCGCGCGTCGGGGGCGGGGGCGATTGCGGCGGCTGAAGCCGTGATGGCGTTGGTGCGCGATGGCTTTGGCGAACATGAGGGTGGCGATCATGGCTGAACGCCGGCTGTTCGGCCGAAGTGCGGCGCCTGGGCTGGCCCAGGGGATCGTCGCTGTGCTGGACGCTGAGCGTGCGGAGCGGCGGCAGGCAGGGGCTGCGGAGCACGAGGCGCGGGCGCTGCGCGAGGCGATTGCGGCGGCGCATGCCGAGCTGGAAATGCAGGTGGACCGGCTGTCCGGCGATGCCGCCGAGATGCTGGGGTTTCAGGTGGCGATGCTGTCGGATGATGAGCTGGCGCGACCGGCTTTCGATGCGATCGAGGCTGGGGCGTCCGCCGATGCCGCCTGGATTGAGGCAATGGCAGCTGAGATTGCGAATTATGCCTCGGCCGAGGATGAGTATTTTGCAGCACGGGCCGCCGATCTTGAGGATATCAGGGATCGGGTGTTGCTGAATCTGTCTCCTGGCGACGGAGCTGTGGCAATCCCGGAGGGGGCGGTTGTGGTCGCGGCGGATTTGCCGTTGTCTCGATTTCTGGCGATCGATTGGCTGCGCGGCGGCGCCATCGTGTTGACGGATGGCAGCCCGTCCGGCCATGTCGCGATGCTGGCGCGGGCGCGGGGGGTGCCGATGATCACCGGTGTTGGTGGGGCACCGGCGGCCTTGGCGGGGGCTGAGGTGTTGGTGGATGCGGCGAGCGGCGAGGTGGTGCTCAATCCCGGCGACGCCGCGCGGGCGGCGTTTGCGGTGAAGCAGAGCACCGAGGCGGCGTCACTGGCGGGGCAGGCGGAGTTTCGCTATCGCGATGCCTGCACGGCGGATGGCACGCGGATCAAGGTCAATCTCAACATCAGCGCGCTTTCGGAATTGGATGGGCTGGATCCGGCGATCTCGGATGGGATTGGGTTGGTGCGGACCGAACTGCTGTTCCACGATGCCACGGGGTTGCCAGATGAGGAAACGCAGTTTGCCGCCTATCGGCGCATCGCGGTGTGGGCGGAGGGGCGCCCGGTGACGATCCGCACGCTGGATGCTGGCGGGGATAAGCCGATCCCGGGGGTGACCATCGATGGAGAGAGCAATCCGTTTCTGGGGTTGCGTGGGATTCGGTTGTCGCTGCGGCATCCGGCGATGTTGCGTACCCAGCTGCGGGCGTTGGCGCGGGCGGCGGTGGTTGGCGATGTGCGGATCATGCTGCCTATGGTGACCATTCCGGGCGAGCTTGAAGCGGTGCGGGCGATGCTGGATGCGGAGCTGGAGAGCCTGCGTGCCGAGGGCGTGGTGGTGCTGCGGCCGGCTTTGGGGATCATGATCGAGGTGCCGGCGGCGGCGATTGCGATTGATGAGTTCGATGCGGATTTCTTCTCGATTGGGTCTAATGATTTGACGCAATACGTGACGGCGGCCGGGCGGGATATGGGAGCGGTGGCGGAGTTGGCTGATCCGCTCAACACGGCGGTGATGCGGTTGATTGGGGCGGTGGCGCGTCATGGTGCTGGGGTCGGGCGGGAGGTCAGCCTGTGCGGCGATGCCGGGGCGGATCCGACTTTGGTTTCGGCGTTGTTGCAGGCGGGGGTGCGATCGCTTTCGGTGGCGCCGTCCGCGGTGGAGCGGACCAAGCAGGCGGTGGCGGCTGCCGACCTGCGGTTAGCATGAGCGACAGTGCCAGCGGTCCGGTTGCGGATTACAAGCGGCTGCTGCAGATCGTGTGTGACAACCGGCCGTCGGGCACGCGGGGGCGATTGGCGAAGGCGCTGGGTACCAATCGGTCTTTTGTCTCGCAACTGGCCAATCCGATCTACGCCATGCCGATCCCGGTGCAGCATCTGGAGACGATTTTCGAGGTTTGCCATTTCTCGCAAGCCGAGCGGACCGCGTTTATGGCGGCGTATGACCGTGCGCATCCGGTGCGACGGGATAGCGTGGAGGCAAGCCCGAAAACCAGGGAGCTGACGCTGACGGTGCCCGATCTCGGAAGTGCCAAGCGAAATCAGCAATTGGATCAGATGATGGCCGAGTTCGCCGGGCAGATGGCCCGGCTGCTTACGCCGACAGAGGACTGACATCGACCCATGGACGGTCGAGCAGAAGGGGGAATGCCGTGAAGAAGCTGATGAACGCCGCCGACACCATGCTGGCTGAAAGCCTCGATGGCTTTGCCGCGGCGCACGCGGATATCGTGACGCTGGGGGCTGCGCGAAAGTTTGTGCGCCGGCGTGTGCTGACACCTGGCAAGGTGGCGTTGATCTCTGGCGGTGGCTCCGGGCATGAGCCGTTGCACACAGGCTTTGTCGGGCGTGGCATGCTGGATGCGGCGTGCCCGGGGCAGGTGTTTACCTCGCCGACGCCGGACCAAATCGTGGAGGCGATCGAGGCGGTCGATACCGGGGCTGGCAGCCTGTTGATCGTGAAGAACTATGAAGGCGACGTCATGAACTTTGAGATGGCGGCTGAAGTGGCCGGCGATCATGTCGTTGCAACCGTGGTCACCGACGATGACGTGGCGGTGCCGAATTCGACGTGGTCGACCGGGCGGCGTGGAGTGGCGGGGACGCTGGTTGTGGAGAAGATCCTGGGGGCGGCGGCGGAGCAGTCGATGGGGTTGGGCGAGTTGCAGCAGCTCGGCCGCGATGTGAATGCGCGCACGCGGTCGATGGGGGTGGCGTTGACGTCCTGCACGGTGCCGGCGGCGGGCAAGCCGACATTCCCGTTGGCGGACGACGAGATGGAGATGGGGGTTGGCATTCACGGCGAACCTGGCCGGAAGCGGACGCGGTTGGCGACTGCCGATGCGATTGCCGAGGATATGCTGGAGGCGATACTGGCGGATCTGGCGCCTTCTGTGGGCAGCGAATGCCTTTTGCTGGTCAATGGCTTTGGCGGCACGCCGTCGATGGAACTGTATGTGATGGTCAACGTGGCCCGGCGGATTATGGCCGGTCATGGGCTGGTGGTGGCGCGTTATCTGACGGGGGCGTTGGTAACGTCGCTGGATATGGCGGGATGCTCGGTCACCGTGACGGTGTTGGATGCGACGACGATGCGGCTTTGGGATGCGCCGGTGAAGACGGCAGCTTTGAGCTGGTAGCGGATTAACGCGCGGCGGTGCGGTGGCGTACGCCGGCTTCGAGCGCCAGAAGGGCGGCGTTGGCAGTGATGGCAAAGACGGACAGGAACAGGCCGATGGCCAGGATCATGCGGATGTCGCCGCGGCCCATGGCGTTGACTGCGGCGAAACCTAAGCCGCGCTTGGAGGCGAACATTTCGCCGATGAGCACGCCGAGCAGGCTGAGCGAGACGCTGATGCGGATGCCGGCGATCAGCTCCGGCACGATGGCTGGGAGCACGACGAGGCGGATTGCGTCGCGCCTGTTCAGGCGTAGGACCTGGGCGGTGCGCCAGTAGACCGGCTTGAGCTGGGTGATGGCGCCACGGGTGAGCAGGGTGATCGGCACCAGTCCGTGCATGACGCCGAACGCAACCTTGGCGGAGAGGCCGAGGCCGAAGACCAGCAGGACCAGGGGATACAGGGTGACTTTTGGCAGGGCGTAGAAGGTGACGAGGATGGGTTCGATGACCTCGCCGGTGCCGCGGCTGAGGCCGAGGGCGACGCCAAGGCTGGTGCCGAGGGCCATCGAGATCAGCAGCGCCCAAAGGAAGGCCTGGCCGGTTTCGCTGACGTCGAGCCAGAACCGGGTGGTGGCCATGATGTCAGTCAGGAACGCGATGGTTTGCAGCGGTGCGCTGATGGTGTTCGAGCCGGCCATGGCGTGCAGGATCTGCCAGGCGATCAAAGACACGACGGCGATGACGAAGGGTGGGACGGCTTTGCGCATGCGGGTTGTCAGCGACCCCGGCCGGATTGGAGCCGGGATTGCAGGCGGCGATCGAGGAGGTCGAGCGAGGTGTTCACGACGGCGACCACGATGATGATGAGCAGCATCAGCCCGTACATCGTGCGATTGTCGAAGTTGTTGTAGGCGTAGGCGATTGCGTAGCCCATGCCGTCGGCGGACAGGATGAACTCCGAGGCGATGACGCCAATGAAGGCGTAGGCGACGACGAGGCGGGCGCCGGTGAACAGATAGGGTGCGGCTGCCGGAAGTTGGATCAGCAAGGCGCGCTGCAGCGGCGACAGGCGCAGGACGCGGGCGGTGCGGGTGAGCGCGCGTGGAACGCGGTCAAGGCCGGTGACTGTCGCAGTGATCATGGCGACGCTGGCCAGCAGCACGGCAATGGCGATGATCGGCGCACTGCCGACACCGAGCAGGACGATGAACACTGGATAGAAGATGATGGTGGGCACGGCGTAGTAGCTGACGAGGTAGGGCTCGATGCCGCGGCGCAGGAATTCGCTGGCGTGGATGAGGACGCCGAGGCTGAAGCCAAGGACGATCGCGATGACGGCGGCGATGGCGACCTCGCCCAGCGTCAGGGCGATGGCGTGGTTGAATGTGCCGGACTGCAGGATGTCCCACAGACTTGCGGCCATGTCCGAGGGCGCGATCAGGATGGTGCGCTTGATGGCGCCGGTTTCGCAGGCGACCTGGAGTGCGGCGATCCCCGCCGCGACCACGGCGAGGCTGGCGAGGCCGCGGTGCCTCAAGGCGTCCGGCTCGTGATCATTGCGAGCCTTGCAGGTCGGCGGGCAGGAAGGAGCGGTCGACCAGCTTGGACCAGTCCGGGGTTTCGGAGATTTCACCGACCAGCTTGAGGCCGTCGGCGATGCGGTTGAGCTCCGGCTCGCTGATGTTGCCCTCGCTCCACATGCGTGGCTCGATCATGTTGGCCATCGCCTGCTGGGCCAAGGCTGGGTCCATGTTGAACTGCTTGGCGACCAGCTTCGAGGCGGCGACGGGATCGGCGTAGATCGCCTGCACGCCCATCCGTCGGCCGGCGATGATGGCGCGGAGTTTTTCGGGGTGGGCCTTGGCGAATTCGCGGGTGGTGATGCCGACCGAGGTGGTCATGGCCGGCAGCAGGCCTTTGGCGCGGATGACGGTGCGGTAGCGGTCATGGTCGATGATCGACAGCGGTTCGATCAGCACGGCGGCGGCGACGGCACCCTGGTCGAGCATCGTCAGGCCTTGTGTGTAGCCGCCGGAGGCGACGCGCTGGATTTTGGCGGCGTCGATGCCTTCTGCCTTGAGTTCGAGCAGAAAGACCATTTCGGAGGTCGAGCGAGGCGAGGTGATGGCGATCTTGCGGCCGACGAGGTCTTTCAGGCTGGTGACGTCCGAGCCCGGGAGTGTGACCAGGCTGGATTCGGCGACGGTGCGTGTGGCGACGTTGACGATGATGAGGTCGAGGCCCTGGCGGGCTGCGGCGAGGGCGGCGGCGGTGGCGACTTCGCCGTAGGCGGTGTCGGCGGCGAGCACGTTGCGCACGCTGGTGCCGCCGCCTGCGGATCCGATGATGCCGGTGATGTCGATGCCGGCCTTGCGGAAGTCACCGTTTTCGATGGCGACGGCGAAGGGGGCGCCGTAGAGGCTGGCGCCCCATTGCGTGACGGAAATTTCGTCAGCCCGGGCTGTGTGGCCGGCCGCGAGGCAGGCGATGGCGAAGGCGGCGGAGATCAACTTTGAAGCCCTGGTCTGCGAACGTGACACGTGAGGCGTTCTCCGGGTTGGGTGGGATTGGGGCTTCAGGCAGTTTCGTCGAGGCCGATATCGACGGCGGTGGCGGATTGCAGGGGACGGCTGGTGGAGACGAAGTCCACACCGGTTTCGGCGATGCCGGCGATGGTGTCGAGCCGGATGCCGCCGGAGGCCTCGATCTGGGCGCGGCCGGCGATAATTGCCACGGCTTCGCGCATGTCGGGGATCGACATGTTGTCGACCATGATGACGTCCGCACCGGCGGCGAGGGCTTCGTGGACCTGGCCGAGGCGGTCGCATTCGACTTCGATCTTGGTCAGCGCCGGAACCCCGAGGCGGGCCCGGCGGACGGCTTCGGTGATGCTGCCGCAGACGGCGATGTGGTTGTCTTTCAGCATGATGCCGTTGTCGAGGCCGAGGCGGTGGTTGAGTGCACCGCCGCAGCTTGCTGCGTGTTTTTCGAGCATGCGCAGGCCGGGCGTGGTTTTGCGGGTGTCGAGCAGGCGGGCCTTGGTGTGCTGGATGGCGCGAACGTATTTTGCGGTTTCGGTGGCGATCCCGGACAGTCGCTGGACGATGTTCAGCGCGGTGCGTTCGGCGGTGAGCAGGGCCTGGGCGGGACCGCTGATGGTCATGAGGACGTGGGCTTTTTCGACGCTGTCGCCGTCCTGGGCGTGCAGGACGGCTTTGCAGCGCGGATCGTAGCGGGTGAAGACGGCGGCCGCGACCTCGATGCCGGCGACGACGAGGGGCTCGCGAGCGTTCATGTAGAAGGTGGCGGTGGCGGCCGGGTCGATCATCAACTGCGCGGTCAGGTCGAAGAAGCCGATGTCTTCGGCGAGCCATTGGTCGATCAGGCGGAGGGCTGCGAAGCGGTCATACATAGGTGGTCTCCAAATCGCCGGGGCGTCCGCTGGTCGCGAATGTCGTGGATTGGCGAGGGAGTGTCCATCGGTGACGTTGGCTGTCAACCATGCCAGGGGGTGTGGTTGATATTTCCTGTCTTGGGCGTGGTTGCCGGCATTACCCCTCGGCAATGACTTTGGACAGGGCGGAGGACGTGGCCATGCCGGTCAACGACTGGAGATCTGCGACCAGGGATGCCAGGCGTTCGACGTCCAGCATCCAGTAGATGAGGTAGGGGTATCGTGTGCCGTCGAGGGTTTCGGCGAGGTGGTGGCGGTACGCGTCCAAATTGGCAATCTCGCGAGTGGCGGCCGCTCTGCTGATGTCGTTGGGATGTTCGCTGTGGAAGCGGGTGGCGAAACAGGCCCGGGCACAGGCGCGGAAGCCGCGGACATATTCGACCCACAGGGTTGCGGTGTCGTCGATCTGCTGGCGGGCCTGTGGTGGCAGGCTGGCGCTGGTTCGCAGCAACTCGGCGGCCAATTGCTGAACGAGGTCCAGGGCTTCGTCTTTCTCGCGGTAGATGTCCTGCAGTTTGGCTTGGGTCAGATGCAGGGCGCCTTCGAGTGAGGCGTCCCAGTCGGCGATGCCGTGGATGTCGGTCAGCATCATCCAGGCCTTGCGCTGGGTGTCGGGGAACATGCAGTCCTCGTGGAAGACGTGGCGCAAGACGAAGACTGTCTTGGACATGACCTCCCAGGAGCGTTGCAGGGCGGTTTGCAAGGCCGAAGCGGCCTCGGCGTGGCCGGAGAGATCGAAGCGCTCCTCATCCAGTCCGCCGCCCATTGCGGTTGCAACGGGGCCAATGAGGCCCGATTTGATCAGGTCCGCCGTGGTGGCGTCGCTGTCCCAGCACAGGCGGGCGAAGCCGGTGAGGTTGGCCATGTTCAGGGTGTCGAACACGCTGCCGTCGGAGATCACCTCCCAGTCGGTGCGGGCGATGACGCCGGAGACACCGCTGCGCTGGCTGTGGCGAAAGCGCTCCGCGAGATCGTCGAGCACGATCGATGGGAAGACGCCGAGGCCGAAAAACTGGCCCCAGGTGTCGAATTCCACCCATTGCCGGTGGCGGCCGACGTCGCCGATGCGGGCGTTGTCAGGGAAGGTCGGGTAGAAGTCGTGCGGGGTGTTTTTCAGGGAGATGACGATCCGCTCTGAGACTTCGCTGACGGCGCGGAGCACCTCGCCTTGAGCGCCGCTGGTGTAGGTGAAGTCTCGCACCGCCAGGATTTTGTCGCGGCGGTCGAGCGGGCGGAACATGGCGCGGATGAGGTCGCGGTACCAGTCGGCCGGCTGGGTTGTCTGGCAGCGCGGGCAGCGGCATTCGTTGGCGCTGATGGTGACCCGGGTTTCGCGGGTGGCGGGGCTGACGATGATCCCTGCGAGATCGGGCAGAGCTTCGAGCAGTTCTTCGAGTTTGGCTTCCACGAACTCCCACCAGAATGGGTCGGAGGCGCAGATCGCGCCGTCTTTCATCAACTCTGGCCGGCGGCGCAGGATGGAGTCGTGGAAGGAGATTTCCTTGACCTCCAGGAAGAGTTGCACCCCGCGGTCCCCGGCGTATTTCATGATGGTGCGCAGGTATTGCCGGTTGTTGTCGATGTTGTGGTAGCGGACCGGCCACCGCGCCCAGATTTCGGCGACGTCGAAGTAGCGTTGCGGGAACGCCAACATGTCGATTATGTCGTTGCGGTGCAGGACCAGCGCGTTCATGTGATTGGCCGCTGCCACGTCGATGGCGCGTTTGACCCAGCGCCAGCTCCACATGCGATCGCCGTGCATCTCGATGGCGCGGAGATCGAAGATCGGAGTGCTGTCATCCTGCATCGTGGAGTGTCCTCAGGAGTTCGTGGCCCTCGCGGGCGATGTCGCCGGCGCGGCGGTGATCGATGAGCATGACGAGTTGGTGGCGCAGGTTGGCCTGCTCGGTGATGTCGCGGATCTTCGCGGTGAAGGCGTCGAGACGTTCGAGCGCGGCTGCTAGGGCGATCGGCCCGTCTGGTCCGGGGCCGTCGTCGCTGCGATGGGCGGGGTTGAGCCAGCGTGCGAGGACGCAGACTTCGGCGCAGGCGAGGAAGCCATCGATGTAGATCTCGTAGCGATCGAAGGTTTCGACCAGCATGGCGTGCAGGCTGTCAGGGATGCTTGGATCGGCGCGTCTGACATCGGTGGCGAGTGCCGTGATCAGCCGGACGGCCTCGTGTTTTTCGGCGATCAGGGCTGAGACCTTGGCCTCGGTCATTTGCAGATCGGCAATGCGGCTGGGGTCCCAGGTGTGCAGGGCGTCACGGACCTCCATGCCCCACCAGGCCCGCGACAGGCTGCGCGGATACATGCTGTT
>Ga0302157_10008391_pt1 | contig 10171 bp, 10 predicted proteins | sample I_Bog_N3_3_FD_193502 | JGI IMG/M metagenome (GOLD analysis project Ga0302157, IMG submission 193502) | Peat permafrost microbial communities from Stordalen Mire near Abisko, Sweden - I_Bog_N3_3 | ecosystem: Environmental > Terrestrial > Soil > Wetlands > Peat | place: Sweden: Abisko, Stordalen...
CTTCATGCGATGTATCCCTCCAAGAAACCCGCGTTCAGTGCGCGGGCGCCTGACCATAGCGTACGGGTGGTTCCCGTCGCGCGTCAAATGGAAGCGGGGGCGATGGGCCCGACAATCGGCGCCTGAATAGCACACTATAATCGTGTTGAATTATTTCAACCAAGGTATGATAATCTCGACGTTCAAAGGGCGGGGAGCGGCTCGTGGATGATCGAATGATGACGGGCGTCGACCCGTTCGCGGGGCGGCTTCTGCGCGGCGAGAACATCATCTGGCGAGGTCGGCCGCGGCAAGGCCTCATGTTGGCGGGGAGAGACGGCCTTCTCATCCCGTTCAGCCTGGTATGGGGCGGTTTCGCCATTTTCTGGGAATCCACCGCGTTGCGGTTGCGGAACGCTCCCGTGCTCATGGTGTTGTTTGGCGGCGTGTTTGTTCTCGTCGGTCTGTTTCTGATTTTTGGGCGGTTCATTTTCGATGCCTGGATTCGCGCCGCCGTCTTCTATGCGCTCACGGATCATCGAATTCTCATCTTTCGATCCCGCCCCTCGGCCAGTTTTCAATCGGTCAGTTTGGACCGATTGCCGGAAGCGACCTTGAATGAAACGTCGGATGGGCGCGGTACGATCAGGTTTGGACCCACTTTCTCGATCTGGAACAATCGAGGCATGGGCGGCCTCGGGGCGTGGGTGGCCTCTTTAGATCCGACCCCGCAATTTATCGCTATCGAGGACGTCAAGAAAGTGTTCGCGTCCATTCAGGAGCGCACACAAATCGGGTCGTCGTGAATCAGCTTGAACTCAGGCGATCGCCTGCGTCGGCGGCGTCCGCGACTTGCATTGTCGATATTCCGTTTCAGAAAAGCAAGGATTGTGGTAATGTCGGAATAGCGATCGGTCGTTCGCCTGCGGGAGGTCGTGGCCGCCGGGCCAAAACCAAGGAAACAGCGGAAAAACCCTTCGGTTCGCTCGCAACCCCTTGAAAAGCCTCAAACCCGCCGCCTAGATCTTTGGAAAACATTCGCATTTCCAAGCGAAAATTTGACATTTCCAAGCGAAAATTCGCCATCGGCGCCCGTTTTCCTTGACGTCCCCCCGGTCCATTTGCGCCGCCCCTCCCGGCCCGCTAGAAGGGCCGCGCTCCATCGTCCGGGGGACACATGACCGAAGCGCATATTGCCAGTCCGCGAGAACAGGCGCAGATCCTGATGCAGGCGCTGCCGCACATGCTGCGCTACGACGAGTCCATCATCGTCGTGAAATACGGCGGCCACGCCATGGGCGACGAGGAGAAGGAGCGCGATTTCGCGCGCGACATGGTTCTGCTCGAACAGTCCGGCGTCAACCCGGTCGTGGTGCATGGCGGCGGGCCGCAGATCGGCGCGATGCTCGCCAAGCTCGGCATCCAGTCACGCTTTTCCGCCGGCCTGCGCGTCACCGACAAGGCGACGGTGGAAATCGTCGAGATGGTGCTCGCCGGCGCGATCAACAAAGGCATCGTCGGCGCGATCAACGCGCAGGGCGGCCGCGCGGTCGGGCTCTGCGGCAAGGACGGCAACATGGTGATCGCGCGCAAGGTTTCGCGCGCGGGCTCGGGCGACGAGGTGGAGCCCTATGTCGATCTCGGCTATGTCGGCGAACCCGACAAGATCGACATGACGGTGCTCGAACAGATTCTCGGTCGCGACCTCATCCCCGTGCTGGCGCCGGTCGCGGCGGGCGCGGACGGGCAGACGTACAACATCAACGCCGACACGTTCGCCGGCGCGGTCGCGGGCGCGCTGAAGGCCAAGCGGCTGTTGTTCCTGACCGATGTGCCGGGCGTGCTCGACAAGGACAAGAAGCTGATCAAGCACCTCAGGATCGACGAGATTCACGAATTGATCGCCGACGGCACGATCACCGGCGGCATGATCCCGAAGGTCGAGACCTGCATCTACGCGGTCGAACGCGGCGTCGAGGGCGTCGTCATTCTCGACGGCAAGATCCCGCACGCGGTGCTGATCGAACTCTTGACCGACGGCGGCGCCGGCACGCTGATCACGCGCTGAAGAGACAAGAACGACCATGCGAATTCTCGCGATCGATACGTCCTGCGGCGCGGCTTCCGTCGCCGTCTATGACGGCGCCACGCGGGAGACGTTGGCGCGGGAAAGCCTGCCCATGAGCCAGGGCCACGCCGAGGCGCTGGCGCCGATGGTCGACCGCCTGATGCGCGAGGTCGACGGCGGCTTTCCGTCGATCGGGCGGGTCGCGGTCGGCATCGGGCCGGGCTCGTTCACCGGCATTCGCATAGGCTTGGCGATGGCGCGGGCGATCGCGCTGACGCTGGAGGTTCCGGTCGTCGGCATTTCGACGCTCGTCGCCTTTGTCGGCCCGCTGCTCGAACATCCGCAACCCGGCGTGATCGCCTCGGCGGTCGACGCGCGCCATGGCCATGTCTATTTCCAGTTGTTCGAGTCCAAGGGACGGCCGATCCTCGCGCCGCGGCTGGCGAGCCTGCGCGACGCGGTGAGGCAGATCGGCGGCGGTCCGGCGCGGATCGTCGGCAACGCGGCGGCGCTGCTGGCCGAGGAGTCGCAACGCGCGGGCGTCGAGGTCGACGCCTCGGAGGCGGCTGCGTTTCCCGATATCGTCGCGCTCGCCCGCATCGGGCTGGCCGCCGACCCCGAGGCGTGGCCCGCGCGCCCGCTTTACGTGAAGGCGCCGGACGCGCATCCTTCGACAGGCGACGCGGTCGCGCGAATCGAAGGCTGAGCGGTCGCTCCCATGCTTTTTCCCCAGCGCAGAATCACCGCCTCGGTCGTGAGGCCGCTGCGCGCCGATCGCGCCGAGGAATGCGCGAGACTGCACGCGAGCGGCTTCGCCTATCCCTGGTCGGTCGAGGAGATCGTCTCGCTCATCGCCGGCCCAACGGCGATCGGTTCGGCCGCGCTGGACCCCGCCAGCAACAAGATGCGCGGCTTCGCGCTGTCGCGCCTCGCCGCCGACGAGGCCGAAATCCTGACGATCGCCGTCGACCCGGCGTGGCGCAAGTATGGGGTGGGTCGCGATCTCCTGCGTGCGCATCTGGGCAGCGTCACGTTGGCGGGCGCGAAGAAGATTTTTCTCGAGGTCGACGCGAACAACGCGCCGGCGCTGGCGCTCTACCGGCGATTTCAGTTCGTGAAGGTCGGCGAACGCGCGGGCTATTACCGGCGTCCCGACGGACAGCCGGCGACGGCGTTGATCATGCGCCGGGATTTGGCGTGAGCCGATGACGCCGTTGCGGGTCGGCCTGGGGCTCGTCGCCGCGGCGTTGTTCTTGCTGGTCCTCGGGCCGTTGCGCCGACTCGCGCAGGTTCGGGGCTGGCGGATAGGGAGGTCGACGCCGGTCTGGTTCCATCGGATATTGTGCTTCGCGCTCGCCACGCGGGTACGCGCGATCGGCGAGCCGAGCCGAGCGGCGTGTCGGCTGATCGTCTCCAATCACGTCGGCTGGCTCGACATTCCTGTGCTCGGCGCCTTGGAGCCGATGACGTTCCTCGCCAAGAAAGAGATCGGCGGGCCGTTCCTCGGCCGGCAGGTCGCGTTGCTGCAAGGCGTCGTGTTCGTCGACCGCGAGCGCAAGCGCTCGATCCCCTTGGTCAATGCGAACATAGCGCGGGCGATGCGGGCCGGGGAGCCGGTGGTGTTGTTCGCGGAGGCGACGACCGGCGACGGCAATCGGCTGCTGACGTTCCGCTCCTCGCATTTCGAAGCGATTCGGGAGACGGGCGGGGCGGCGGTGGTGCAACCCGTCTACATGCATTTCCGCGGCCTCGCCGGCATGGCTGTGGCGAGAATCGATAGGCCGATCTTCGCCTGGTATGGCGACACGACCTTTATCCCCCATCTTTTTCAGTTCCTGCGTCACGGCGGCTTGAGCTGCGACGTGCATTACGGCGATCCGATTCCCATCGAAGCCGCGATAAACCGCAAGATTCTGGCGCGGCAGACCGAGCAGGCGGTGAGGGCGTTGCAGACCCGGGCGAGATCGGTTCTTTCCGCCCCGCCCGAAACACGTTAAGAGAGGAACTGTTCCCTTGGGAGACCCCTTATTGTCCAGGCCCGCCTCGCCCGTGAACGCGGCGATCGATCTTCCGGCGCCGTCGCGCGCGCCCGGACCGCGAATGTTCGTGAAGTCGTTCGGCTGTCAGATGAACGTCTACGATTCGCAGCGCATGGCCGATGTGGCGGGGGGGCAGGGCTATACCGAGACCGCCGAAATCGCGGACGCCGACCTCATCGTCCTCAACACCTGCCATATTAGAGAGCGCGCATCGGAAAAGATCTATTCCGAACTCGGCAAGATCCGCGAACTGAAGCAAGAGCGCGCGGCGCTGGGCCTCGAGACGACACTCGTCGTTGCCGGTTGCGTGGCCCAGGCGGAAGGGCGCGAGATGCTGCGCCGCCAGCCGGCGGTCGATCTCGTCGTGGGACCGCAGAATTATCACCGCTTGCCCGATCTGCTGCGCGAGGCGCGCAAGGGCTACGGCATCGTCGACACCGAATTCCCGCTCGAGGACAAGTTCGATCATCTGCCCGTCGCGACCCCCGAGGCGACGCGCGCGCGCGGCGTCAGCGCGTTCGTGACGGTGCAGGAAGGCTGCGACAAGTTCTGCTCGTTCTGCGTCGTGCCCTACACCCGCGGCGCCGAATTCTCGCGCCCGGTCGCCAAGATCCTCGCCGAGATCGAGTCGCTGACCCGCGCCGGCGCCCGCGAAATCACGCTGATTGGGCAGAACGTCAACGCCTATCACGGCGAAGGCGAGAACGGCGCGGCGAACCTCGCCGACCTGCTCGCCGCGGCGGCGCGCGTTCCCGGCGTGCTGCGGCTGCGCTATTCCACCTCGCATCCCAACGACATGAGCGACGACTTGATCCGCGCGCACGCCGAGATCGAGGCGTTGGCTCCCTATCTGCACCTGCCGGTGCAATCGGGGTCGGACCGGATTCTCGCCGCCATGAACCGCCGCCACGACGTCGGCGCCTATCTCGACGTCATCGCGCGCGCGCGGCGGGCGCGCCCCGACATCGCGTTCTCCTCGGATTTCATTGTCGGATTTCCCGGCGAGACCGACGCGGATTTCGAGGCGACGCTCGCGCTGGTGCGCGAGGTCGAGTTTTCTTCCGCCTTCGCGTTCAAATATTCGTCGCGGCCCGGCACGCCCGCGGCCGACGTGAAGGAGCAGGTTCCCGCCGCCGTGAAGGCCGAGCGGCTTTTGATGCTGCAGCAATTGCTGGAGACCCAGCGGCAGGCGTTCAATCTCGCCACCGTCGGCAAGCGCTTCGGCGTGATCTTCGACAAGGCGGGTCGCCACGCGGGGCAACTCATCGGCCGCACGCCCTATATGCAATCTGTCCACGCGGAGGCGGACGTCTCGCGCATGGGCGCCCTGACCGAGGTCGAGATCCTCGGCCTCAAGCCCAATTCGCTATCGGGCCGCGTCGTCGCGCGCCTGTCATGAGAAGTGAGTGTGATCCCCTGAAGTCGGCATGGAGAACGCGAATTTGAAAGCCCAGGACCAGACGTTGACGCGAATCGCCGCCGCCGCCGCTCTGAAGAAAGAGCCGGAAAAGCGAGAGGGGACGCCGAACGAGATCGCCCTCACTTTCGACGACAACCGTCTGGCCTCTGTCGTGTTCGGGCATTACGACCAGAACATCGCGCGCATCGAGCGCAAGCTCGGCGTCACCGCCAACGCCAACGGCAATCAGATCCTGATCCGCGGGCCCAAGGAGGCGAGCGAACAGGCGAAACGCGTGTTCGAGATGCTGTATCAGCGCGCCAAGCTCGGCCAACCCGCCGGAGAAGGCGACGTCGAGGGCGTGCTCGAGGAATCGGCCTATCAACAGACTCTGTTCCCCGGCGAGATCGAGGGGCCGCGCGACGGCTTCGGCCAGATCAAGACCCGTCGCCGCGGCGTGGTGCGCGCGCGCAACGCCGCGCAGGACAAATATCTCGCCGCCTTGCGTAAACATGAACTCGTCTTCGCCGAGGGTCCCGCCGGCACCGGCAAGACGTGGCTCGCGGTCGGCCACGCGGTTTCGCTGCTCGAGCAGGGCATCGTCGAGCGCCTCGTGCTGTCGCGCCCCGCCGTCGAGGCGGGCGAGCGGCTCGGCTTCCTGCCGGGAGACATGAAGGACAAGGTCGATCCCTATCTCAGGCCCATCTACGACGCGCTCTATGATTTCATGGAGGGGCGCATGGTCGAGCGTGGACTGCAGACCGGCATGATCGAAATCGCCCCGCTCGCCTTCATGCGCGGACGCACGCTCTCCAAGGCGGCGGTGCTGCTCGACGAAGCGCAGAACGCGACGGCGATGCAGATGAAAATGTTCCTCACCCGTCTGGGCGAGGGCTCGCGCATGATGATCAACGGCGATCCCACCCAGACCGATCTCGCGCCCGGCCAGACCTCCGGCCTCAGCGAAGCCATCGATTTGCTGAGCGGGCTGGAGCGCGTGGGCCATGTGCGCTTCCGCCACGGCGACGTGGTGCGGCACGATCTGGTGCGGCAGATCGTCGAGGCTTATGAAAACGCGAAATCCACCGCGCCCGTCATCGCGAGGTCCGGTTCGATCCGATGAGCTTGCGCGTCGATTTCGTCGTGACGTCGCCGCGTTGGCGCGGGGCCATTCCCGCGCGAACGCTCGCGCGCAAGGCGATCGGCGCGGCGCTGAAGGAGACGGGGGTTACATTGGCGCGAGGCGCGGAGGTCTCCGTACATCTGGTCGGCGATGCCGACATCCAGGCGCTGAACGCGCAATGGCGCGGCAAGGACGCGCCGACCAACGTTCTGTCGTTCCCCGCCGTCGGCCCGGACAGAATCGCTCAGACGATGCTGCTCGGAGACATCCTGATCGCCTACGAGACCGTGGCGAGGGAGGCGGAGGATGAGAGCAAGACCTTGCCCGACCATTTTCGCCATCTCGTCATCCACGGCTTTCTGCACCTGCTCGGCCACGATCATGTCGAGGATGCGGAGGCCGAGGCGATGGAGGCGTTGGAGGTCCGCGCGCTGGCGCGGCTCGGGATCGCCGACCCTTACGCGGCGGGCGAATTGACGGAAATGCATTCATGAGCGACTCGGAGCGAGCCGAGCGCGCCTCCGAAAAGGGACGCGAAGGGCAGGGCGGCGGTCTGTTCGAGCGTCTGCGGGGACTGCTGGGCCTCGGCGCTGGGTCGGTGCGCGACGACATCGAGGACGCGCTGGAAGGCGCGGACACCAACGCCGACTTCACGCCGCAAGAGCGGGCCATCCTGAAGAACGTGCTCGCGCTGCACGACGTGCGCGTGGCCGACGTGATGGTGCCGCGCGCGGATATCATCGCCCTGGCCAGCGACACGCCCCTGGGCGAAGCGCTCGCCTTGTTCCGCACGGCGGGCCACTCGCGTCTACCGGTGTTCGGCGAGACGCTCGATGACCCCCAAGGCATGATCCACATCCGCGACTTCGTCGATTTTCTCGCCTCGGAGCCCAAGTTCGGCCTGGCGCCGCCGACCCCCGGCGCGCCCCCGGTCGAGCGCGCGTCCGGCGTCGAGGTCGGCATGAGCATGCCGCTGTCGGCCGCGCCGATTCTCCGGCCCTTGCTCTACGCCCCGCCGTCGATGCCGGCGCTCGACCTCCTGGTGAAGATGCAGGCGGCGCATACGCATATGGCGCTGGTGATCGACGAATACGGCGGCACCGACGGCCTCGTCTCGATCGAGGACGTGGTCGAGGCGATCGTCGGCGACATCGAGGACGAGCACGACGAGGCCGAGCGGCCGCAGGTCGCGCCTGCGCCCGATGGATCGTTCATCGTCGAGGCGCGGGCCTCGCTGGAAGACGTTTCGGAGGCGGTCGGGTTCGACTTTTCCGCTCTTCCAGACGCCGAGGACGTCGACACAATCGGCGGGCTGATCACCGCCATCGCCGGGCGCGTGCCGGGGCGGGGCGAAATCGTCGCCGGACCCGAGGCGTTCGAGTTCGAGGTGCTCGACGCCGATCCCCGGCGGGTCAAACGACTCAAAATCCATCCGCGCGCCGCGTTCGCGAAGCGACTCGCCTCTTCGCGCGACGGGAAGGACGAGCCGTCCACGCCAGCGGCTTCATGAGGCGTTTTGTCGAATCGCGCGCTAACGTTCATTGTTTCGATCACTGATTCGTCCGAACGGGAAGCCCGAATTTGAAGTCTTCCGACCCGACGCCGCCCAGACGCTCGGGCGCCCTGAACGCGTTGGCGCCCAGCATCATCCTGGCGTGGGGATGGCCGCGTCGCCTCATCGCCTTCTCGGCGGGCGCCATCGGCGCGCTGGCGATGCCCCCCGTCGGCTTTTTCCCCGCGTTGCTGATCCCGATGACCATCGCCGTCTGGCTCATCGACGGCGCTTCCGATCACGGCGAATCCCGCTGGTCCTCGCCGCGCGCGGCTTTCGCCGCGGGCTGGTGGTGGGGATTCGGCTATTTCGTCGCCGGCCTATGGTGGCTGGGCGCCGCGTTTCTTGTCGACGCGGACCATTTCGCCTGGGCTTTGCCGCTCGGGGTGCTCGGCTTACCCGCCGCGCTCGCGCTGTTTCCCGCGCTCGGTTTCGCACTGGCGCGGCTCGTATGGCCGAGCGGCGCGGCGCGGCCGCTCGCGCTCGCCTTCGGTCTGGGATTGAGCGAATGGCTGCGCTGCGTCGTATTGACGGGATTTCCCTGGAACGAAATCGGGATGGCGCTGGGCCAAAATCTCCTCCTCGCCCAGTTCGCATCGTATGTCGGCCTGCATGGAATGACGCTGCTGGCGATACTCATCTTCGCCGCCCCCGCGACGCTCGCGGGTTCACCGCCCCGATGGGCGCCGACGGTCTTGGCTGGGCTCGCGCTGGCGGGGCTCGCCGGTTTCGGCGCCTGGCGCCTCGCCGATCCGGCCCCAGCGATGGTCGCGGGAATCAAGCTACGGCTGATGCAGCCCGACATCTCGCAAGGCGCTGATTTCGCGCCCGCTAAAGGCGCCGAAATCCTCGCCCACTATCTGCAACTCTCCGACCGCGCGACGTCGCCTGATCGCACAGGCGTCGCCGACGTGACGCATCTCATCTGGCCTGAGTCCGCCTTTCCCTTCATTCTCTCTCGAGACGCCGGCGCCATGGCGCGCATCGCCGAATTTCTGAAGGGTGGCGCGGTGCTCGCCACCGGCGCCGCGCGCATGGAAGGAGAAAAGCGCGCGGGAGGCCGCGTCCATTATTTCAATTCGATCGAGGTTCTCGATCACACCGGCCTGCTTTCCGAGCGCTACGACAAGCATCATCTGGTGCCGTTCGGCGAATACATGCCGTTTCAAGCGCTGCTGGAAAAGACGGGAATCACGCAATTCGTTCAGTTCCCCGGCGGGTTCGATCGCGGCGTAGGGTCAGAGGTTCTGCGGATTCCCGGCCTGCCCGACGTGATCGCGATGGTCTGCTACGAGGCGATCTTCCCGAACGAGCGAGGAGGCGCGCGCGAGGGCGAGGCGCGGCGCGCGGCATGGCTGCTCAACCTCACTGACGACGCATGGTTCGGCCTCACGGCGGGTCCCTATCAGCATTTCGCGCAGGCGCGGCTACGTACGATCGAACTCGGCCTGCCGATGGCGCGCGTCGCCAACGGCGGAATTTCCGCTCTCATCGACGCCAGCGGTCGCGTTCTCAGTTCGGCGTCGCTCGGAAGCGAGGCGGTGCTCGACATGGGATTGCCGGGCGCCCTGCCGCCGACTTGGCAATCGCGCTGGGGCTCGGCGAGCTTCGCCTTGGGGCTACTGCTATTGGCGTTGGCGAGTCTCACGGCGCGGGCGCGGCGGTGACGTGGGGTGAAGCTAAAATCCGGCGCGAGTAACTATATACCGCGAACGCGCGTGTGCTCGTTCTTCATTGCGCGTATAACGGGCATACGTTAGAACTTCCGTAACGTTAATGGATCTTTCGCGCTGGATATCGGATGCTCGTTTATGAGTAAGACGCCCAATCCCATCGACAAGCACGTCGGCGCCCGCTTGCGCATGCGGCGCCTGATGGTGGGGCTGAGTCAGTCCAAGCTGGGCGAGGCGTTGGGCGTGACCTTTCAGCAGGTGCAAAAATACGAGAAAGGCGTCAATCGAATCGGCGCGAGCGCCCTACAGCAGCTCGCGCGCGTGCTCGAAGTGAAGCC
>Ga0302157_10008393_pt1 | contig 10168 bp, 8 predicted proteins | sample I_Bog_N3_3_FD_193502 | JGI IMG/M metagenome (GOLD analysis project Ga0302157, IMG submission 193502) | Peat permafrost microbial communities from Stordalen Mire near Abisko, Sweden - I_Bog_N3_3 | ecosystem: Environmental > Terrestrial > Soil > Wetlands > Peat | place: Sweden: Abisko, Stordalen...
ACCCTCTGTCGCCCCGCTCAGCCGCCCCTCCCCCGCCGACCCCTCGCCCGATGACACCGTGTTCGTCGGTGTCGGCAACTCGGCCACTCCGCACGCCGGCGGTTACGAGGCCTTCAACCCGGACGGCACCGAGCGCTGGTTCGTAGCCGTGAAAAACCCGGCCAGCGACCCTCAGGCGGGCCACACCTCGGCCGTTAGGGCCTCTTTGGCGCTCGGCGACCTCGGGGACGGCGCCCTCGATGCGGTGGCGCCATCGCTGGGCCAGGAAGAGTACGCCGTCAACGCGGCCAGCGGGGCCACCCTGCCCGGGTTCCCCTGGTTCACGTCGGACAGCGACTTTTCGACCCCGGCGCTGGCCGACCTCTACGGCCACGGGCAGACCGACATCATCGAAGGTGGCGACCAGACGGCGGGGCTCGCCTACGGGGTGCACTATGCCCAGGGCGGCCACCTGCGGGTCCTGGCCCCCACGGGCAACGTCGGCACGGGGCGCCCGGCCGGGGGGGTCAAGTGCGAGTACAACACCGACCAGGTGGTCCAGTCCTCCCCCGCCGTGGGCCCGTTCTTGGCCGGCGGTGCGGTCGGCATCGTCGTCGGTACCGGCACCTACTGGCCGAGGGCATCGGGCACCGACAAGTTGTTCGCCTTCCGGGCTGATTGCCACCTCGCCTGGGAGGCGGACCTGGACGGCGCCACCTTCTCGAGCCCGGCCCTGGCCGACGTGGAGGGCCATGGTGGCCTGGACGTGGTCGAGGGTACCGACGACCGCCGCGGGGGCGGCTCGGTGTACGCCCTGGCCGGCGCCACCGGTCGGGTGCTATGGGCGCAACCCGTGATCGGAGAGGTGATCGGCGGCGTCGTCACCGTCGACCTCGGGCAGGGCTACCAGGACGTGGTCGTACCGACCACCGAGGGAGCCACGGTGCTCAACGGTCGGACCGGCCGAGTGGTGACCACCATCGAGGCCAGCCTGGGCCTGCAGAGCTCCCCGCTTGTCACCGACGACCCCGACGGGACGGTCGGCATCACCCTGGCGGGCTATAACGGCTACGACCAGGGAGTGGTCGAGCACTTCGAGATGCCCGGCTCGCGCGGCGCCCGGGTGGACGTGCCGGGGGCGTGGCCCATGTTCCATCACGACCCGCGCCTGACCGGCAATAGCGCCTCGCCCGAGAGTTAGGCCTAGTCGACCAGCTGGCCCCGCAGGTAGGCGTCGTAGGCCGAAAGGTCGAGCAGGCCGTGGCCCGAGTAATTGAACAGGATCACCCGCTCGGCCCCTTCCTCTTTGGCCGCCAGGGCTTCGTCTATCACCGCCCTGATGGCGTGGCCGGTCTCGGGGGCCGGCACCGTGCCCTGCGTCCGGGCCCAGGTGATGGCGGCCTCGAAGGTCTTGGACTGCGGGTAGGCCACGGCCTGCATCCGGCCCGACCGCACCAAGGCAGAAATGATGGGCGAGTCGCCGTGATAGCGCAGCCCTCCGGCGTGGATCGACGGCGGGACGAAGTCGTGGCCGAGCGTGTACATGAGCAACATGGGGGCGTAGCCGGCGCTGTCGCCGAAGTCGTACTCGTAGCGCCCCGCCGTCAGGGTCGGGCAGGATGCCGGCTCCACCGCCAGCAGGCGCACGCGCGGGTCGGTGACAAAGGGCAGGGTGATCCCGCCCAGGTTCGAGCCTCCCCCGCAACAACCGATGACCACATCGGGGCGCTCCTCGCCGGCCATGGCCAGCTGCGCCTTGGCTTCTTGGCCGATGACGGTCTGGTGCAGGAGCACGTGGTTGAGCACCGACCCGAGCGAGTAATGGCTGTCGGGCCGGCCGACGGCGTCGCGCACGGCATCGCTGATGGCAGCGCCCAGCGAGCCGGGGTGACCGGGCTCGTCCACCGGGCTCGGGACCACGCTGCCGCCCCAGGTCTCCATCAGGACGCGCCGGTAGGGTTTCTGCTCGTACGAGGCCCGGACCATATAGACCTTGCACTCGAGGCCGTAAAAAGCGCAGGCGAAGGACAGGGCGCTGCCCCATTGGCCGGCCCCGGTCTCGGTCGTGAGCCGGGCGACGCCCTCGGCCTTGTTGTAAAAGGCCTGCGGTACGGCGGTGTTCGGCTTGTGCGAGCCGGCCGGCGAGACCGACTCGTCCTTGTAGTAGATCCGCGCCGGCGTGCCCAGGGCCTTTTCCAGCCGGGTGGCCCGGACGAGCGGCGTGGGCCGCCACAGGCGCAGGACGTCGAGGACCTCTCCGGGTATCTCCACCGTCGGCTCGGTGGTCATCTCCTGGGCGATCAGCGCCATGGGGAAAAGGGGCGCCAGGTCGTCGGGCCCGAGAGGCTGGCGGGTGGCCGGGTGCAGGGGCGGCCCGATCGGCTCGGGCAGCAACGGGACGACGTTGAACCAGGTTGTGGGCAGTTCGGTATCAGGCAGGTTCCAGCGCATTGTCTTGCCTTCTGGCATGGTCTCCCCTTCCACGGTGCCCGGCTCGGAGGGCCGGCGCCCCATTGTGGCTCAAGTGGCGGCGCGTGAGGAGCCCTTCAGGGCACTGGCGACAACGTCCCTCGCCTCGTCCTGGATGCGGGCCAGGTGCTCTGGCCCCTGGAAGGACTCGGCGTAGATCTTGTAGACGTCCTCGGTCCCCGAAGGCCGGGCCGCGAACCAGCCCGAGGCGGTCACCACCTTGAGCCCGCCGATGGGAGCGCCGTTGCCGGGAGCCGTGGTCAGCTTGGCCGTGATCGGCTCGCCCGCCAGTTCAGTAGCGGTGACGTCCTCGGGGCGCAGGGCCGCCAGCACGGCTTTTTCCTCCCGGGTGGCCGGCGCGTCGACGCGGGCGTAGGCGGGGGCACCAAAACGGTCGGCGAGGGCCCGGTAGCGCGCGCTCGGCGAGCTCCCCGTAACCGCCAGGATCTCCGAGGCCAGTAGGCACAGGAGGATCCCGTCCTTGTCCGTCGTCCACACCGACCCGTCGCGGCGCAGGAAGGAGGCTCCGGCGCTCTCTTCGCCGCCGAAGCCCACACTGCCGTCGAGCAGGCCGGCCACGAACCACTTGAAGCCCACCGGGACCTCGAGGAGGCGCCGGCCGAGACCGCCCGCCACCCGGTCGATCATGCTCGACGAGACCAGCGTCTTGCCCACGGCGGCGCCGGCCGGCCATCCGGCGCGGGCGGCGAACAGGTACTCGATGGCGACGGCCAGGAAATGGTTGGGGTTCATCAGCCCATCGGGGGTGACGATGCCATGGCGGTCGGCGTCGGCGTCGTTGCCCGTGGCCAGCGCGAACTCGTCCCGCCTGCGGATCAACGACGCCATGGCGTAGGGCGACGAGCAGTCCATGCGGATCTTCTCGTCCCAGTCCAGGGTCATGAACCGCCACGTCGGGTCGACCTCAGGGTTCACCACGGTGAGGTCCAGGCCGTAGCGTTCCCCGATGGCCCCCCAGTAGGCGACGCTCGCCCCTCCCAGGGGGTCGGCGCCGATGCGGTCACCGGCGGAGGCGATGGCCGCCATGTCGATGGCCGAGGAGAGATCGGAGACGTAGGCGTCGAGGAAGTCGTACGTGCCGGTCGTAGCCGCCGCCCGGGCCCGGGCGACGGGCACTCGCCGGACCCCCCGCAGGCCGGCGGCCAGCAGGGCGTTGGCCCGGTCCTGGACGGCTTTGGTCACCTCCGTCCCCGCCGGGCCACCGTCCGGGGGGTTGTACTTGAAACCGCCGTCGCTGGGCGGGTTATGAGAGGGGGTGACGACGATCCCGTCCGCCGTCCCGGTGCCGCGCCCGCCGCCGGCGTGGTTGTGGGCCAGCACGGCGTGGGACAGCGCCGGGGTCGGCGTGTACCCGTCGCGCGAATCGACCAGGACCGTCACCTCGTTGGCCGCCAGCACCTCCAGCGCCGTGACCCACGCCGGCTCGGACAGCGCATGGGTGTCCCGGGCGAGGAACAGGGGGCCGTCGGTCCCCTCCCCCCGGCGGTAGTCGCATATGGCCTGGGTGGTGGCGGCGATGTGGTCGTCGTTGAAGCTGGCCCGCAGGCTCGACCCCCGGTGCCCCGAGGTCCCGAACGCCACGAGCTGCTCGGGGACCGACGGGTCCGGGTGCTCACTGAAGTAGGCGGTGACCAGGCGCGGCACGTCGACGAGGTCGGAGGGCGCCGCCGGTTGGCCGGCGCGGGGACTTATAGGCACACAAGGCCTCCCTTTTCTCCTCCATACTCATGCATACCGGTAGCGAAGGACGGCTATCGGGCCGAAAATACCGATCAGTAGCGCCGACCACACCAGGGCGAGCCCCACATCAGCACTGGAACCGATCAGCGCCGACCGCACGGCGTCGACCATCGGTGTCACCGGCTGGTACCGGGCGAAGGCCTGGAGCCAGCCCGGCATGCTGTCCACGGGGACGTAGGTGCTAGAGATAAAGGCGAAAACAAAGGCGATCATGGACATCCCCTGCGCCGCCTGAACGTTGGGCGCCATGAGCCCCATGACCATGAAGACGAACGTGAACACCACGCCATAAACAAGGCAGAGGCCGAGGGCGGCCAGGGCGGCTTCGACGCCGCCCTGCAAGCGGAACCCGAACAGGAAGCCGAAAGCCACCGTGGCGCATATCGACCAGGCGTTGGTGCTCGCATCGGCGATGGCCCGGCCGATCACGAGGGCCCGGCGGGGCACGGGCAACGAGAGCAGCCGGTCCGTGAAACCCTGGGCCCGGTCATCGGCCACGGCGACGGCTATCCCACCTCCGGTGAAGAGCACGATCGTGGCCACATAGCCGGGCACGAGGTAATAGACGTAGCTGCGCGCCCCGGTGGTGACGGCGCCCCCGAACACGAACCGGGAACAAAAAAGGAACAGGGACGCCTGGACCAGGCCCATGGCGAACAGCCCGGGGGTTCGGAAGTACTTGCGCAGCGCCCGGCGGGCGATCTCGGCGCTCGCCCGCGTCGCCCCCGGGGCCCCGACCGGGCGGGCGATCATCTGGGCCGTCATTTCCCGGCACCTGGACCGGCACCCGTGACGGCGAGGAAGACCTCGTCCAGCGTGGGCCGGCGCAGGCCGATCTCGTCCACGGCGATGGCCGCATCGCTCAGGCCCTGGACGACAGCCGCCAGGTCGCTTGCCCCCTCGGTGGTCGAAGCCCGGGCACGTCGGCCGGAACGGTCCAACCGGGGCGGCCGCGACGTCACCCGCACCAGGATCTGGCCGACCTGTTCGAGCCGCGCCGGGTCGGCCACGGCCACCTCGATGACGTCCTGGCCTATCCCGGCCTTGATATCGCCCAGGGCGCCCGACGCCACTGTTTTGCCATGGTCGATGACGACCACATGGTCGGCGAGCTCGTTGGCCTCGTCGAGGTAGTGGGTGGTGAGCACGACGTCGGTCCCGGCGGCCACCAGGGCCCGTACGGCGTCCCACACCTCGACCCGTCCCGCCGGGTCCAGGCCTGTCGTCGGCTCGTCCAACAGGAGCAGGCGGGGAGCACCGACCAGGCCGGCGCCCAGGTCCAGCCGTCGGCGCTGGCCGCCCGAATAGGTGCCACAGCGCCGGTCCGCCACCTCCTCCAGGCCGAGCTGGTCGATCACGACCGAGGCCGCCCGGTCGGCGTCCGGGCCGGGATGCCCGAACAGCCGGGCCGTCATCACCAGGTTCTCCCGGCCGGTCATGGTGGGCTCGACGGCGGCGTACTGCCCGGCCAGGCCGATCTGGCGGCGAACGGCCAGGGGCCGGCGGACGACGTCGTGCAACGTCGGCCAACGTGCCAACCTGTACCGCGTCATCAACCGGCTCCATGAGGCGGGCCTGATCGCCGTCCGCCAGACCGAAAAGGACCAGCAGTTCCCCGAGCGCACTGTCTACGAGGTCACCGAGGCCGGGCGCCAGACATCACGGGAATGGCTCACCACCATGATGTCCAGCTACCGCAACGAGTTCCCCGAGTTCCCGGCCGCCCTGTCCTTCGTCATGATGATGGCGCCGCAGGAGTCGCTGCGCCTGCTCGAGCAGCGAGCCGTAGGCCTGCGCCAGGAGATCGCCAAGCTCGAGCGCGAGCTCGACACCTACTCCCCTACGCTGCCCCGGGTGACGCTCCTCGACACCGAGTACTTGCGCGCCCTCGCCCGGGCCGAGCTGACCTGGCTCGACGCGCTGACAGCTGACCTGCGATCGGGCTCGCTGACCTGGAGCTACGAGGAGCTCGAAGCCTTCATCGTCGCCGACGACCCGTTGCGCGCCGCTGTTCAGGCCAACCTCAGCTGAACGAGCCCTTGGCAATGAGGCGCCCGGGCCGCCCGGCGCGGAGGGCGGGACAAAGGACCATCTCCATCTTGAATTACTGTGCATGAGGGCGACCGGGAGGACGAGATGGTATTAGGGCACGGGGGCGCCACCAGCGCCCGCAAGTTGGGGACCGGACGACTGCCCCGGCCGGCGCGGGGCGCGTTGGCGGCAGTGGCCATAGCCGGGGCGTTGTCCGTCGGTCTGGCCGGGTGCGGGTCCCCGCCCGTCGCCACCCTCAAGCTGTCAGTGTCCTCGGGGCCCCCGGGCACGGTGGTCGACATCACCGGGACGGCCGGCAAAGGCTGCGTCGTGGACAAGAACTGGTTCGGTTTCGACTTCGAGCGCTACGGCCAGACCAACAAGGGCCCGTTCATCGAGATGACGGCGCCCCAGGCCGCCACCGGCTCCTCCAGCGGCGCCTGGTCGGCCATCTTCGAGGTCCCTTCCTATCTCGGGGGATCGTCGACAAGGGGACCGGGCGCGCTGGTCGTCCCGGGCCGATACCAGGTGTTCGCCCCCACGTGCGACAAGGGCAAGGCGGCGACCGCCTCTTTCACGGTGACAGGGACGACGTCCGCCCCCGGCACCAACTACGTGGCCATGGCCGTGACGCCCGATGGCGGGGGGTACTGGCTGGCGCAGGCGGACGGCGGCATCAGCGCCTACGGGGACGCCCACCCGTTCGGGTCGCTGCCGGCGGAGAAGGTAACGCCGAGCACCCCCATCGTCGCCGTCGCCCGCACCTACGACGACAAGGGCCTGTGGCTGGTCGGCCGCGACGGGCACGTCTACGACCTCGGTGACGCCCACTCGTACGGTTCGTTATCGGCCGCGCAAGCCAGTCTGGCACCGGTCGCGGGGATGGCAGTGACCCCCGACGGGAAGGGGTACTGGCTGGTGAGCGCCAGCGGGCACGTCTACACCTTCGGCAACGCCACCAGCGACGGCTCCCCCACCAGCGACAACGCCCCTTACGACGCCATCGGGACCCGTAACGCCGGTGGCTACATAGTCACGGGGGCCAGCAACGGCGCCCTGTACCCGTACCCGGGCGGCACCCTCGCCTCCTTCGGGCCGGGCTCCGCCCTGTCGGGCTGGCTCGTCGGCACCGCCATCAGCCCGAGCGGCAACGGCGCGTGGGAAGCGGGCGCCGACGGTGGGGTGGAAACGTACGGTGACGCCAAGTTCTTCGGGTCCGTGCCCGGCTCCAACGTGACGCTGAAAGCCCCCGTATCGGCCATCGCCGCCCTTCCCAATGGCCTCGGGTACTGGCTGCTGGGCGCAGACGGGGCCGTGTTCAGCTTCGGTTCCGCCCACTCCTTCGGGTCGCCGACGCCGGCCGGCTAAGCGCCGGAGGGGTTCGCAACTGTTCCCCGAGCAGTGAGCGATAGTACGCATTGGTGATCAATAGGAAGTACCGGTGCGCCAGAGGGGGGTTATCGTCACAGCCGCCTGGCACAGTTGTTGCTAGTGCCGAGCGGTGGTTTTCATCCTGATGACCTCGACAACACAACTGACATCGGGTGCTGGCCTTCGCCCCGGACCGGGGCCAAGCCGTGAGCCATCGGGGCAAGCGCCTACGAGAAGTCCCAGGGCCGTTCGTCGTCGCCCCGCCTTGCGGGGCACGGGTGCGGACCAGGCTGGCCGTCAATGACAACGACGAGATGGTGCTCAAAGCCTTGGGCGCTCACCTGGGCCATCTGGCGTCGCTTGACTTGGCCCGCCGGGTAGCTGAGGGGTCATTGGACGCAAAAGGCAAAGCCAAGTCGCGCCAGGCGCGCCAGCAAGCATTGACAGCGGCGTCGTCGTCGAGGTGGGCGGGGGCTATCACCAGGACCAGTGAGGACGCCTACGGCCTGGCCAAACGTAACCTGCAAGCCCAACAGGTATCGTTACGGGCTCGGGTCGACAAGATCACCAAGCGGGTAGCCCTCGGCCCCGGGGAGGCAAAAGAACGGCTGGTCGGCTACGCCTCGGCATCGGAGCGCTGGGAGAAGCAACGCCGCGTACAAGTGCTCAGGTCCCGTCTGGCCGATGTCGAAGCCCAGTTGGCCATCGGTACCCTGTCGGTCTGCCGGGGTGGTAAACGCCGGGCCAGGGCCCCTGTCCTGCGCATGGCGTACCACTGGTTCGGCCTGGCACCGCAGCACGTGGCCGTGGACGGCGAACGGCCCGACCTTCACCGCGAACTGCGCGGCGCTCACGCTTCGCCCTGGTGGCGAGCCCTCGGGCTGCTGTCCGACCCCGTGTACGTCTACTTGAGCCAGGGCGGGAGGGTCTTCGTGCCCGCGCTCGACGCGGCCGCCTTCCCCTCGCGCCAACCCATTGGCGCCGGCCTCAGAGCGCTGCAATGGGCCACGCAACGAGCCTTCGGACTGTGGCCCCCGGGCCCGGCCCCGCCCTCTAGGCGCCGAGCCCGTCGATGACCTCGACGTTGGGGAACCGGCTCAGGAGCGCGCCTGGTAACAGGATCTTGGAGCGGCGCACCCCCGAACCGATGAGGACCACGTCGGCCTCCGCCACCCGCCGGTCGACCAGCACCGGCCAGCCGGCCGGCAGCCCGACCGGCGTGATCCCGCCGTACTCCATGCCGGTCAGGCCGACGGCGCGCTCCATGGGCAGGAAGGACGCTTTGCGGACGTCGAGATGGCGCCTGACGGCCCCGTTGACATCGGCCCGCGTACTGGCCAGCACCACGCACGCCGCCAACCGCTCGGTCCCCTCGCGCTTGCCGCCAACTACGACGCAGTTGGCCAGCGCCTCGCTTTCGACGCCAAACTCCCGTTGGGTCGCCGCCGTGTCCGAGACGTCCGGGTCGATCTCGACCACCCCGACCTCGTCTAGCAAGCCCACCTGGGCCAGGAGCGCCCCCGTCGTCACCGCCAACAGGTCGGGGCGGAGGCGGGCCGGTCCGCTGACGAGAGAACCGAGCTTGAAGACGCCCGTCATCCCGGACCGTTATCCGGACCTGTCATCCTTCTCCCGTCATGGCGGTCAGCCTCATGGTCTCGTCGTGGAGGGACGGCCAACGCGGGTGACCAAGACCATACGGCCACCCGCGTGCACAAAGACCGTGGCCTAACCGACCAGGGTCACCTTCGCTTTGATGGTATTACCGCCGGTCACGGTGACAGTCTCGGTGACCTTGATGGTGTGCTTCTTGGCCCCGGCGATGAGGTGTTTCCCGTCGGTGAGCAGGCCCACCGAGATGGTGCCGCTCTTGCCCGCCGCCACCTTGTACTTGCTGTGACCGACCTCGGTCTTCACGTCGGTCAGGGTTATGACGCCCGAGCAGGCCACGACCTTGCAGCTCAGCTTCAATTTGACCGCGTTTTTGGACACCTTGGCCGAGCTCGTGCCCGAGCTGACGACGGGCTTGGGCTTGGGGACCGTGGTGGTCGTGGGCGGCACCGTCGTGGTGGTGGGCGTGGGGGCCAGCCCCGCCACGTTGCCCTGGAGGCTCAGCGTGTACGTGCTCGAGGCGATGCTCGGGTTGATGGCGTCCTGAACGGTCAGGCCCAGGATGTCCCCCGAATTGATGGTGTTGGCCACCCTGAAGACGACGTTGTCGGTGCCCCCACCGCTCACGATGGCGGACGCGGCGCCCGAGCCTGAGGGGGTCGTGGAGTCCTCGACGGTGTAGAGCGAGGCGGTGTTGGGGAAGACCGTCCCGCTCGGGCCGGTGATGCTGATCGTGCTCGAACCTCCGGCCAGCTCGCTGGTGGCGCGGACGTTGGAGATGGAGTACGTGGCCAGCGCGCTCAGGGTGCTGGGGCTGACGTTGACGCTCACGCCCGGGCTGGCACTGGCACCGATGGTGTAGGCGGCCGCCGCCGTGGGCAGCACGTCGTCGCTGGTCGACACCTTGAAGTCGCTTATCGTGGCGGCGGCCGGGTTGACGACATTG
>Ga0302157_10008402_pt1 | contig 10161 bp, 7 predicted proteins | sample I_Bog_N3_3_FD_193502 | JGI IMG/M metagenome (GOLD analysis project Ga0302157, IMG submission 193502) | Peat permafrost microbial communities from Stordalen Mire near Abisko, Sweden - I_Bog_N3_3 | ecosystem: Environmental > Terrestrial > Soil > Wetlands > Peat | place: Sweden: Abisko, Stordalen...
CTCCGGCACGGTCACTTTGTCCCCGGGCGTCTATTGCGGCTGGTTCAATTTCAACAACGCGCCGACGGTCACCTTGCTTCCCGGCGTCTATGTGATCAAGGGTGGCGGGTGGAATGTCGATGGCGGGTCGTGGACTGGCTCCGGCGTCACGTTCTATTTCGCCGACACCTCGAACATTCAGTACAACAGCGGCCTGAGCATGACCATCTCGGCTCCCTCGACGGGGACCTATGCGGGCATTCTGTTCTACGAACTAGACGGGCTCGCCAACTCGCCTTTCGTCTTCGACGACAGCGTCAGCGAGAGCATGACCGGCCTGATCTATTTACCGAGCCGGAATATCACGTTCAATTCGACGTCGAATGAGACCACTCCCAACGTCACCGTCGTCGCCAACACCGCGATTTTCAATAACCTGAATTGGAGCCTCACGCCCGTCAGCCAATGGCCGATCACGAACTCAGGCACTGGGACGACCACGATCTCGACGCCGAAGCTGACGCAATAGGCCGGCGGCAACTGCCTAAGCCGACGATCTCACTCTCGACCTTTTTCACAGCGGAATGGCCTCAATTCTACAATAAGCGGACATGCGCCTCTGATCTTGGTCGTTATGCGGCGGGGCTTTGGTGGCCCAGCGTTCGATAGACGGTTGGCCTTGAGACAGTGAAAACCTCGGCCAGATCGCTGATGGAATAATCGCCGGTGTCATGCATGCGGCGGAGTTCCTTTTGCTGCTTGTCCGACAGTTTCGGCGACTTGCCGCGTAGTTTGCCCTTGGCACGCGCTACGGCCATGCCCTCGCGGGTTCGCAGGCGGATCTCCATGACGGGCGGCCAAGAGACTCTCTCTCGACATCACCCGTCACGCCCCCCGGCCCACCCTCTCACTCTCATCTTACTTACCGTCGCCAAAACCCCGCTCAGTTCCGCGTGCTTCGACTGAAGCTGAGCAAACGCGCCCAGCAGATCACGCATCGCGAAAATCAGATCCCAGTGCGAAAGCCGATCGAGCGAATCAGGGAGGTCCGGTCCAAATGACATCCACCCCAGGAATCACACTTCCTAAGCCGTGACTCCCCCCTTCAGAAAATAAAACCACCCCGGTCGGAGTAAATCCACTTCGTCGCAACCCGCCACAAAGCTCGTCGGCCCGGGAAATGGCCCCGGTTACTTGCCATCGGTCATAACCCGCTGATCAAGCTCAAAACACCCGGCTTGGATCCTTGGACGAATTTGGCGCGGCGTCCCGAAAATTTGGAGATGTTTGGCGGGAATTGCCGGCGGAGTTGGCCATGGCCAACTTGCTCACCGCGCCGAAGCCGCGGGCGGCGCCTCATCGGCGAAGTTGATCTTGGCGGCGGTCGCGGTCCGCGCGGCTTCGGGCTTCGGGTGGCGCCAACCCGACAGCCAATCCGCGAATCGGTCCATATAGATGTAGATCACCGGCGTGGTGAACAAGGTCAGCGCCTGGCTGACGATGAGGCCGCCGACCATGGCGTAGCCGAGCGGCTGACGAATCTCCGAGCCGGTGCCGGTTCCCAGCATGAGCGGAACGCCGCCCAGGATCGCGGCCATGGTGGTCATCATGATCGGCCGAAATCGCAGCAGGGCCGCGCGATGGATCGCGTCGCGCGCGGACAGATGGTCGTCGCGTTCCGCAGTCATGGCGAAATCGACGAGCATGATGCCGTTTTTCTTCACGATGCCGATCAGTAGGATGATGCCGATCAAGGCGATCAGGCTGAAGTCGATGTGGAAAAGCATCAGCGTCGCGAGGGCGCCGACGCCGGCGGAGGGCAGGGTGGAGAGAATGGTCAGCGGGTGGACATAGCTCTCATAGAGGATGCCGAGAATCAGGTAGACCACCACCAGAGCGGCGACGATCAGCAACGGCACCGATGTCAGCGAGGCCTGGAAGGCCTGGGCGTTGCCCTGGAAACTCGTGAGAACCGTGGGCGGAAGCTTGAGGTCGTTCTGAACGCGCTGCACCGCCTCCGTCGCCTGGCTCAGCGCGGCGCCGGGCGCCAGATTGAAGCTGATGGTCGTCGCGGGAAACTGGCCTTGGTGGTTGATCGCCAGCGGCTGAACGTCGGTCGTCGTCCATTTGGCGAAAGTGGAGAGCGGCGCCTCGCCTCCCGTCGCCGTTTTCAGAAATATCTTGTCGAGCGAAGCCAAATCGTTCTGCAGGCTCGGCAGCACCTCCATGATGACTTCGTAGCTCGATAGTTGAGTGAAATATTGCGCGATCTGTCGCTGTCCGAACGCATCGTCGAGCGTGTCGTCGATCGTTTGCGCGGTCAGCCCGAGGCGCGAGGCTTGGTCGCGATCGATGGTCAGCGTCAACGTCGTGCCGGCCGCTTCCTGATCCGAGGCGACGTCGCGCAATTCGGGCAGGGTCTGCATCTTGGCGAGCATCTTCGGCGCCCAGACGTTGAGCTCGGCGGCGTCGCTGTCCTGTAGAGTGTATTGATATTGCGTGCGCGAGCTGCGGCCACCGACGGTGACATCCTGCGACGCTTGCAGAAACAATTGCGCGCCCTCGACCTTGTCGAGTTGCGGCCGCAATCGGGCGATGATCTGATCCGCCGTCGCGTCGCGCTGATCCCTCGGCTTCAAGGTGACGAACATTCTGCCGGTGTTCGAGGGGTTGCCCGACCCGCCGATCGCCATCGCCACATGCGCGATCCCGGGGTCGCGCGCCACGATCGCGCCGAGCGCCTCCTGATGACGCATCAGGTCGGTGACGGAAATGTCCTGCGCGGCTTGCGATATGCCGGTGATCAGGCCGGTGTCCTGCTGCGGAAAGAAACCTTTGGGGATGATCACGAAGAGATAGATCGTGAGCGCGAAAGTGCCGAGAAAGACGAGCAGCGTCACGAATTGGAATTCGAGCACCAGATTGAGACCGCGCTCGTAAAGCCGCAGCAGCGCGTCGAATCCGCGCTCGCTCAGCGCGTAGAGACGCCCGTGACGTACGTCCTTCGCCGATTTCAGGAAGATCGACGCCATCATGGGGGTGAGCGTCAGCGAGACCACGGCCGAAACGACGATCGTCATCGACAGCGTCACCGCGAATTCGCGGAAAAGCCGGCCGATGATGCCGCTCATCAGCAGCAGGGGAATCAGCACCGCGATCAGCGAGATGCTGATCGACATGATGGTGAAGCCGATCTCGCGCGATCCCTTCAGCGCGGCGGCGAGCGGAGCTTCGCCCTCCTCGATGTAGCGGGTGATGTTCTCGAGCATCACGATGGCGTCGTCGACGACGAAACCGACCGAGATCGTCAAAGCCATCAGCGAAAGATTGTCGAGAGTGTAGTCCGACACCCACATCAGCGCGCAGGCGCCCAGAAGCGCCAGCGGCACCGTCACGCTCGGGATCAGCGTCGCCCAGAGGTTGCGCAGAAACACGAAAATCACCATCACGACGAGCACGATCGTGAGGATCAGCGTGTACTGCACGTCTTTCACCGCCGCGCGGATGGTCTGCGTGCGGTCGCTGAGCGTGTAGACGTCGATGGACGGCGGCATCGACGCCCGGATGCGCGGCAACTGGGCGAGAATCTTGTCGACGGTGTCGATGACGTTGGCGCCGGGCTGCTTGTAAATCACGAGAAAGACGCTGCGCTGACCGTCGGCCCAGGCGGCTTGCGTCATGTCCTGAGGCGCGCTGACGGCCTGCCCGATGTCGCTGACCCGCAGCGCGCCGCCGTTGCGATAGCCGACGATGACGTTGTTCCAGGCCTTGGGCGCGGTGAGCTGGTCGTTGGCGTAAATCGTGAACGCGCGATTGCCGCTGTAGATCGTGCCCTTGGGATCATCCACGGTCGCGACGGAAAGCGGGGCGCGGACCTCCTCGAGCGAGAGACCCTTGGCGACGAGCTTGGCGGGATCGAGCTGGATGCGGATCGCGGGCGTCTGCTGGCCGCCGATCGTGACTTGCGCGACGCCGGGAATCTGGCTGATCTGCTGAACGAGCTTGGTCTGGACCTGGTCGTCGACTTCGGTCAGGGGCAGGGATTTCGAGGTCGCCGCCAACAGGAGAATGGGCGAGTCCGCCGGGTTCACCTTGCGAAACGTCGGCGGCGTCGGCAGATTCTTGGGCAACTGCCCGCCGGCGGCGTTGATGGCCTCGAGCACATCGCTTGACGCGCCGTCGATCGCGCGGCTGAGATCGAACTGCAAAGTGATCGACGTCGAGCCCAGCGTGCTGATCGAGGTCATCTGCGATACGCCGGAGATCTGCGCGAATTGGGTTTCCAGCGGCTGCGCCACCGAGGAGGCCATCGTTTCAGGACTGGCGCCGGGAAGCAGCGCCGAAACCTGCAGGGTCGGGAAGTCGACCTGGGGCAGGGGCGCGACCGGCAGGTTGGGATAGGCGACGATGCCGACGAAGAGAATGCCGACCATGATCAACGACGTCGCGATGGGGTGGCGGATGAACGTGTCCGAGATGCCGATCGCCATGGTCAGGGCGCCTTCGCGGCGGCGGCCGCGGCGGGAGGGTTCGGCGCGACGACCGCGCCATCCCGCAACCGATATTGGCCCTCGGTGACGACGGTCTCGCCTGCCTTCAGCCCCTGCGAAATCACCGACAGGCCGTCGCCTTCCTGCGCGACCTTGATGTCGCGCATCGCGACTTTCTTGTCGTCGCCCACGACATAGGCGTAAAGACCGTTGGGACCGCGCTGCACCGCGTCCTGCGGCACGACGAGCGCCTGTTTCAACGTATCCACCAGCAGGCGGGTCGAGACCGAAAGCCCAGGCCAGAGCGCGTTGTCGGTATTGGCGAAAGTCGCCTTCATTCGGATGTCGCCGCTGCCCTCATCGACGGAATTGTTCACCAGCGCCAGATGTCCATCGGACAGCTTCGTCAATCCATCGGAGCTCCACGCGGTCACGGGCACGGTCCCCGCCGCCAGCGCCTTGTTGATGCGCGGCACATCCTCCTCGGGGGCGGTGAACACGACCGAGATCGGCTGCAATTTGACGATCGTGACGATACCGGTCGTGGCGGTCGCATGGACGATATTCCCGGGGTCGACGAGGCGAAAGCTGGTCTTTCCCGACAGCGGCGAGCGTATCGTCGTATAGCTCAGCTCCGTCTGCGCATTATCGACCGCCGCCTGATCGCCCTTGATCTGCGCGGTGAGTTGATCGACCGTCGCCTGTTGCGCGTCGAGTTGCTGTTTGCTCGAAAAGTCCTCCTTGCTCAGCGTCGTGTAGCGCTGCAAGTTGAGTTGCGCGTTCTTCAGCGTCGCGTCGTCGGCGGCTTTCTTGGCGACCGCTTGGTCCAGCGCGGCCTGATAGGGGCGGGGGTCGATTTCGGCGAGGACATCGCCTTCCTTGACCATCTGTCCCTGTTTGAAATCGACCTTCGTGATCTCGCCGTCGACGCGGCTGCTGACCGTCACCGTGTCGTAGGGCTCGACGACGCCGAGGCCGGTGAGATAGACGGGAAAATCCGCGTCGCGCACCTCATCGACCGTCACCGGAACGGCGGGGGAGGGCGCGGCGCTGGCGGCTGTTTCCGGCGCGAGCGCGCCCGCGAAATAGAGGCGCCAGACGCCAAACGCGCCGACGACCAAAGCCGCCAGAATGAGCCAAAGCCACCAGCGACTTCGGTGGGGAGACGATCCGGCCGACGCCATTGACGCTCCCATCAGACCTCGCAAACAACAGGCGTCTGGAAAGCTCGAGGCTCTCCGAATGCCGTCATGTTATGGTGTGGACCGAGGGAACGGCGGAAGAATCGGAATCTACCTAGTTTTCCGTGACGCCAAGAGCTTCAGCCGCGGACGCCCGCGCGCCAAGTCGCGAGGCGATCGAGCGCTTCTTTCAGCGTCTCATTCTTTTTGGCGAAACAGAAACGAATGTAGCCACGCACATCGCGTTCTCCGAAAAACGCCGAGATCGGCACGGCTGTGACGCCGGCCTCCCGCGTCAAGCGCTCGCAGAACGCGAAATCGTCCCCACCCACGTCGAGCCCGTCGATCGCGGCGATGGCGAAATAGGTCGCGGGCACGTCGGCGACGGCGAAGCCGAGTTTCCGCAATCCTCCGACAAGAAAGTCGCGCCGTTGTTGCAGCGCGTTTCGCAATCCGAGGAAATAGGCGCCCGGAAGGCGCAGCCCGAACGCCGCCGCGGTCTGCAAGGCGGGCGGGGTCGTGAAGGTGATGAATTGATGCGCGCGCGCGATCGGCGCCAGCAGTTTGGCGTCCGCGGTGATGTAGCCGACCTTCCAACCTGTCAGCGAGAACGTCTTGCCAGCAGAGCCGATGCGCACCACGCGGTCGCGCACGTCGGCGAATGAGAACAGCGTATTGTGCGGCCGCCCGTCGAAGACGAGATGTTCGTAGACCTCGTCGGCGATGACGATGAGATCATGGCGCAACAAGAGGTCGGCGATGAAGCGCAACTCCTCGGCGTCGAAGATCTTGCCGATCGGATTCATCGGCGTGTTGAGCACGATCGCGCGGGTGCGCGGCGTGATCGCGGCGGCCAGTCGCTCGCGCGGCAATTTCCATTCGGGCGGCGAGAGGCGCACCGGCACGGGCACGGCGCCGGCGCGGCGAAGGATCGGGCTGTAGCTGTCATAGGCGGGCTCCAACAGGATCACCTCGTCGCCCGGATTCAGCAGCCCGAAGAACGCGTCGGATAGCGCCTCCGTCGCGCCCGAGGTGACGAGCACTTCCTTTTCCCAGTCGACCTCCAGCCCGAGGAAGCGCCGCGAATTCTCCGCGACCGCCTGACGCAACGCCGGAACGCCCATCATCGGCGGATATTGATGCGGCCCCGCGCGCAACGCTTCGATCGCGGCTTCCACCACGGCCGGCGGCTCGAGGCCCTCGGGAAAGCCCTGGCCGAGGTTGATCGCCTTGGCCTCGTTCGCCAATCGCGACATGGTTTCGAAGATCGAGGTGCCGATTTGGCCGAAAATGGAATTGCTCATAATGGGCCCTGCACGGCGCGCGCGATAACTTCGAAGCCCTGCCTAAGCGCGGTCGTCCCGGAATTCAACGACCGTCTCGCCGAGCAAGCGCGCAAGGATGCGCGCCTCGAGCTCGGCCGCGTCGGGGGAGGTATGACGGCGGGGCCGGGGCAGATCAACGCGGACGTCGAGGGTAATGGCGCCTTTTTCGATCAGGACGATGCGGTCGGCGAGCGTGATCGCTTCGGCGACGTCGTGCGTCACCAGAATCGCGGTGAACCGCTCACGCAGCCAGACGCTTTCGAGCAGCCGCTGCATCTCGATGCGCGTCAGCGCGTCGAGCGCGCCCAGCGGTTCGTCGAGCGCGAGCAGGCGCGGCCGGCTGACCAGCGCGCGCGCCAGGGCGACGCGTTGCTTCTGACCGCCCGAGAGGACCGAAGGCCATTCGCCCGCGCGATCGGCGAGGCCGACGCGATCCAGCGCCTCGATCGCGCGCGCGCGACCGTCGCGCCGATCGGCGCCGGCGCCGAGGCCCACCGTCACATTGTCGATGACGTTCGCCCACGGGAGCAGTCGGGGCTCCTGAAACATCACGCGCGCGGAATCGCTCGGGCGCTCGTCTTGCGTTCCCAAGGCCACCCGGCCGGCGTCGGGCGCCTCCAGTCCGGCGATCAGGCGCAGCAATGTGCTTTTGCCGCAGCCGCTTCGGCCGACGATGGCGACGAATTGTCCGGCGGGGACGTCGAGATCGAGACCGCGCAGCACGACGTTGTCGCCATAAGACTTGCCGAGCGCTCGGGCGACGACGGGCGCGCCGGGCGGCGACACGAGGCTCACGCCTTGACCTGAAACGCGGGATGCCAGGAGAGGCAGCGGCGCTCCCAGGCGCGGGTGGCGCTGTCGGCGAGCTTGCCGAGCAGCGCGTAGATCAGGATCGACAGCACGACGACGTCGATCTGCATGAATTCGCGCGCCTGCATCGCCATGTAGCCGATACCCGACTGCGCCGCGATCGTCTCCGCCACGATCAGCGTCAACCACATCACCCCGAGCGCGAATCGCAGCCCGACGAACAACGAGGGCAGGGCTCCCGGCAGGATCACGCGCCGGAACAGGCGCCGTCGATCGAAGCCGTAGCTGCGCGCCATCTCGATCAATTGCGGATCGACGCCGCGCACGCCGTGCAGCGTGTTGATGTAAACGGGGAAAAACACGCCGAGCGCGACGAGGAACAGCTTCGCCTCCTCTTCGATGCCGAACCAGACGATCACCAGCGGGATCAGCGCGAGATGCGGAATATTGCGCACCATCTGCAGCGTCGAATCCGTCACGTTGAACGACAGCCGCGACAGGCCATTGGCGAGCCCCAGCGCGAAGCCGATGCCGCCGCCGACCACGAGGCCCGCGATCGCGCGCAGGAAGCTGACCCAGGCGTTTCGCGGCAGTTCGCCCGTGAGCGTGAGCCGCCACGCCGCCTTGATGACCGCGAGCGGCGAGGGCAGGAACGAATCGCCGATCCAGCCGATCGACGCCGCGCCCTGCCAGAGCGCGAGCAGAGCGAGCGGCAGCGCCCAGCCGACGCCCCTTCCGGCCCAAGTCCCACGTTTCCGGGCCGGTTTGCTCGCGACGGGCGTCGAAGCGGTAGCAGGAAAGTCCAGCGTGACGTCGCTCATGATCTCTCCTGAAACTGGGTCATATCAGGCTGCTTCTTTGAATTCGACTTGAAAGCCGAGAGCACGGATTCTGTTGGCGAGATTTTGGGCGGTGCGTTGCGGATTTCTGGGCTTGCGATAGTCGGGGCCGAGGTCTTTGTAGAAAGTTCCGTCTTTGAGCATGTGATAGACGGTTCGCAACTGCGCGGCCGCGACGGCGATGAGCGCCTTCTTGGGGCCGATGCGTCCCTTGAGGCTGTGATATCTGGCCTTGAAGCTGGAGTTTTTGGCTTTCGATGCGGCCGATGCGGCTTGAACGAGCACGGGTTTCAGCCAGGGCGCGCCCTTGCGCAGTCTCCGGGATCGTTTGCGGCCGGCGCTTTCATCCAGGCGCGGACACAGACCCGCCCAGGAAACGAGATGCCCAGCGCTGGGAAAGGCGCTCATGTCGGCGCCGATTTCGGCGATGAGCGTCGCCGCCACGTTGTCGCTGACGCCGGGCATGTCCTTCAGTCGCTCGACGGCGTCGCGAAAGGGCGCCAGCGCGGCCTCCAACCGCGCGTCGAATTCGCCCATGGTCGCCTCGATCTGCTCGATGGTCTTCAAGTGCTGGCTCATCAGGAAACGATGATGATCGCGAACCCGGCCTTCGAGCGCCGCCGCCAAGGCCTCCGGCGTGCAGGCGAGCCGCGAGCTTCCCAGTTCGGCCAGACGGCGCGGGTCGCTCTGACCCGAAATCATCGCCTTTAGGATGCGCCGTCCGCTCATGCCCAGAATGTCCGAGATAACCGACGTCAACTTGATGTTGGCTTCTTCCAGCACCGCCTGAATGCGCTGCGTGTGGCGCACGATCTCGCGCGTCAGTTCACGGCGCGTGCGCGTCAGGTCGCGCAATTCCTGAATGGGTTGTGGCGGCACGAAGCTCGCGCGCACCAACCCGTGCGCCAAGAGATCGGCGATCCAGGTCGCATCGTTGGCGTCGCTTTTGCGGCCCGGAACGTTGCGGATATGGGCCGCATTGGCCAAAATCAGCTTGAAGTCTCCGCAAAGCACGTGCCAAACCGGCTTCCAATAGACGCCCGTCGCCTCCATGGCCACATGCGTGACCCTGGCTTCCATCAGCCAGTTCGACAACGCCACGAGCCCTGGCGTCGTCGCCGCGAACCGCTCCAGTTCCGAACGAACCTTCTTGCCGGAAACGATCCGCCGGCAAGCCACAATCTCCTTCTGGCGCACATCGAGCCCCGCGCACCTGCGATGCATGGTCTCCATCACGCTCTCCCACAAAGCCAAGCGACCGGCGTGACAGCCCCGGAAAAACGCACTCTCTCCTACGTGCTCCGGGCCAGACCGCGAAAACGCCGCCGGGCCGTGGCGACAATCCAAAGTACGCCGGGGCCATCGGAACAAACTCACTCTCGGATTCGTGACACCAAGGCGAGGACGAACTCTGTGCCGGCCGCCAACACGATACACGTTTCAGGCATCAAGGTGCGCGTGAGCGCATGAAAACTCACTTGTCTCCACGCTTCCTTGCGCATCTCTCCTGAAACTGGGTCATATCAGGCTGCTTCTT
>Ga0302157_10008404_pt1 | contig 10159 bp, 8 predicted proteins | sample I_Bog_N3_3_FD_193502 | JGI IMG/M metagenome (GOLD analysis project Ga0302157, IMG submission 193502) | Peat permafrost microbial communities from Stordalen Mire near Abisko, Sweden - I_Bog_N3_3 | ecosystem: Environmental > Terrestrial > Soil > Wetlands > Peat | place: Sweden: Abisko, Stordalen...
TGGCCGAGCCCCCTGGCCTTGCCTTACTCCGCCCCAAGCGCCGAGATCATAGCGGCCAGGGCGCGCAGGTTGGGGGCGCCGGTTTTTTCCAGCAAGCGCGTGGATTGGGCGCGGACGGTGCCGAGCGAGACGCCGCGGCTTTGGGCGATCAGGTTCATGCTGTCGCCGGAGAGCAGTTGCGGCACGATGGCGGCTTCGGCGCCGGTAAGGCCGAACAGTTCGATCAGGTTCGCCTGGCCGGCGTCGCTGGTGGCACCGAGGTCTTTTAGCGTGACAAGCGCGAGCTGGTGGTCCTCGGGGTGGGCGATGGAGGTGGCGGCCAGCGCGATCGGCAGCGGGGCGACGATGGCGGCCAGGATTGGCCGGCCGGCGCCGCGGCTGATGCGGGCGGTGCCGCCGGGGCCGCCTTGGGCGGCGCTTTCGATCAGCGTGCGCAGCCGCGCGGCCTCGCGCCGGTCGGTGCAGGTGATATCGTCATTGGCCAGGATCAGGCCGCCGCCCATGCAAAGGGTTTCCGCGGCTTCGTTGGCGAACAGCACGGCGCTGGCGGCGGTGACGATGACGGCGCCGTGGCGGAATTGGTGCAGGGCGGCCTCGCGGGCTGCGCTGGCGCGTTTTTCGGCGCGCAGCAGGTCTTGCAGCCGCATGGCGCCGGCCACGTGGTGGGTGAGGTTTTCCAGCGCCTGGCGGTCGGCTTCGTCGAACGCGGCGCCGGCGATTGGCCGGTGCAGACCGATGCGCATGAAATCCGGGCCGCCGAGACGAATAATGGCGCACAGCGTATGGAACGCGCCGCCGCCATAGGGCCGGGCGAAATCGTTGTAGAGCTCCGAACGCTCGGCGATGCCGGGCGCCACGACATCCTGGCTGAGCAGGGTGGTGCTGACCGGGCTGGCCATGGCGCGTTCCAGCATTGGGTCGAGCTGCGCGTAATGCTCACGGTAGAGCTGGACGGCGCCGGGCGACCAATGGTTGGTGGTCAGCACTTGCGGCGCGGTCTGACCGCTTGCCTCGCGGTACAAAACGCCGGTTTCGGCGCCGAAGGCGTGGCGCACGGCATCCCATGCGCTGGACCAGTGGGCCGGCTGGGCCGCAGCGTCGTACAGGCCGGCGATAAGCGCCGGGTCGCTTGCGGGGTCGGACATCGTGGCAGGGAGCTCCACTCTGGTACTGAGTGGAGCATGCGCTCGGGGGATCGCAGCGCGTAATTAAGAGTTCCCAAAACTTATGAATCGCCCGCCGTCGCCCGTCGCACGACGTGGCAGCGAGCCGGCGGCGCGAGAGTTTCGGCCGCCGGCTTCTTGCAACGACGCTCTTGAGCGCGGCTTCCGGCAATCAGCCGCGGTGGATGCCAAGCACCTCGTTTAGATACGACACCAGCGCCGTAACGTCGGCCGACACGATTTGCAGGCTGGCCGATGTTGGGTTTGCCTGGTAGGCGGCGGCGTCCGTGTTGGCGGTTGCCGACAATGTCTGCAACTGAGTGACGGAGCTTGGGTTCGCGCCGCTGCTCGCGGCGTAGGCCGTGGCGCCTGCCTCTGCGACGTTCAGGGCGGCGATCACATCCACGGTGACCGGCTGCGCCCTGACACTGACTGGCGCGGTGATCGCGATGGCCAGCGCCAATGCGCCGCCGAGGGGTTTTTGACGAATAATGCTGCGAATGATGCTCATTTGAGGTTTCCTGCTTGCGTGACCTGGGCCGTCGGCGGCGGTTGTGCCCCTGATGCAACCCGCGGTGGCGCGAGTTTTTGAAGCACTACGCACGCAAAAGAAGTGAAACGTTACCAAAACTTCGCAAACCCCGATTTCGGACGGGAGTCGGCCATCTATTGGGCAAGAAAGCGCTTCTTTTTGAAAAAAGAAGCAAAAACTTAGGCGAGTTGGCATACGCGCCGTGACAGGCTAACGCGTTCAGGGGCTAAAGTTTTTTGGTTCTTTTTTGCAAAAAAGAACCGCTTGCTTTGCCGCGCGCCGCCGCTCATGGCATACGCGCCGCATGGACTCCGCCGCGCTGCGCATAGCCAACACCGAGCAGCGTCTGGCCGGCGATCCGCGCGTTTCGGCGGCGGTGGCCGCGCACGCCGGCACCGGCAAGACCAAGCTGCTGGTGGACCGCCTGCTGCGCCTGATGTTGTCGGAAGGTGGCGATCCGGCGCGCATCCTGTGCCTGACATTCACCAAGGCGGCCGCGGCCGAAATGGCCATCCGGCTGCAGCGCCGGCTGGGTCAGTTCGTTACGATGCACGACGCGGCGCTGAGCCAGGAGCTGAAGGAGCTGGAGATCGCGCCCGCGCCGGCGGCGCTGGTGCGGGCGCGCGAGTTGTTCGCCCATGTGCTGGATCTGCCGGGCGGCATGCGAATCAGTACGATCCATGCGTTCTGCCAGTCGCTGCTGCGGCGGTTTCCGCTGGAGGCGCAAATTTCGCCGCATTTCCGCGTGGTGGAGGACGCCGATGCGCGGGCTGCCCTGGATGCGGCGCGCGAGGCCGTGCTGCCGAACGTGCCGCAAGCCGATATCGACGCACTGGCCGGGCTGGTCAGCGCCGATGGGTTTGCCGGGCTGGTGGGCGTGCTGGAACGCCAGCGCGAAAAGCTGCGGCCGGCGCTGACCCTGGCGCCGGACGCGCTACGCGATGCGCTGCGCCGCGTGGCGGGTGCGCGCGCGGGCAGTGCGGCGGAGCTGATCGAGGCGGCGGTGGACTGGCCCGAAGCGAAGGCGCTGCGGGCGGCGTTGATGAAGGCCAAGGCGCATGGCTCGCCGGCGGTGGCCGAGAAGGCCGGGCGGCTGATGGGCTGGCTGGATTTGCCGCTCGATTACCGCGTGGAGCACTGGGCGAACTGGCTGGAGGAGCTGTTCCGGCAGGATGGCGAGGCGCAAGCCTTGCGCAACTTCTGCAACGACAAGCTGCACGCGCTGCATCCCGACATCCGCGATGCCTGCCAGGCCGAGCAGACGCGTGTTCAGGCTGTGCTGGACCAGATGCGGGCGCTGCGCACGGCAGAGGCATCGGCCGCGCTGCTGCGCCTGGCGGCGCCGATTTTGCGCGATTACGGCGCCGCCAAGCAGCGCGGCGGCCTGGTGGATTACGACGACCTGATACGGCGCACGCTGGCGCTGCTGTCGGATGGCGGCGCGGCGTGGGTAAAGTTCAAGCTCGACGGCGGCATCGATCACCTGCTGCTCGATGAGGTGCAGGACACCGCCGCCGAGCAATGGGCGGTGACCGACGCGCTGGCCGAGGATTTTTTCGCCGGCGAGGGCGCGCGCGGCCAGGCGGTGCGGACGGTGTTCGCGGTGGGCGACACCAAGCAGTCGATCTACTCGTTCCAGGGCGCCCAACCCAAGCAATTCGAGACGTGGCGCGGCCGCACCGGCGGTCTGGTGAGGGCGGCGGGACAGGTTTGGCGCGAGTCCGTGCTCGATGTGTCGTTCCGCTCCACCGCGCCGGTGCTGGCGGTGGTGGATGCGGTGTTCGCCACGCCACCGGCGGCTGATGGCGTAACCGAGCCCAGCGCGTTGCTGCATCGCGTGAACCGGGTTGGGCAGGCGGGATCGGTGTCGCTATGGCCGCTGGCCAAGCGGCCGGAGCAGGTCGCGCCGGAGCCATGGACCGTGCCGGCGCAGAACCACCCGGCGCGCAGCGCGCCCGAGGATCTGGTGCGGCATTTGGCCGGCTGGATCAGTCTGCAGGTTTCCGGCGGCATGCGGCTGGAAAGCGCCAACCGTGCGCTGCGGGCCGGCGATATCCTGGTACTGGTGCGGCGGCGCGGCGAATTCGGCCGCGCTTTGGTGCGCGAGTTGAAGAAACTGAATGTGCCGGTGGCCGGGCTGGACCGCATGGTGCTGACCGAGCAGCCGGCCGTGCAGGATTTGCTGGCGCTCTGCGCCGCGCTGTTGCTGCCGCAGGACGATCTGACGCTGGCGGAAATGCTGGTGAGCCCGCTGGGCGGGCTGACCGATGACAGCCTGATGCAGTTGGCGGCAACGCGCGACGGCACGCTGTGGGATTGCCTGCGGGCACGGGCCGGCGAGCGCGCGGATTGGCGTGCGGCGCATGATTACTTCGCGGCGCTGCTGTCGCGCGTGGATTTCGCGCCGCCCTATGCGCTGCTGGCCGAGGCGCTGGGGCCGTTGGGCGGCCGCGCCAGGCTGTTCGCGCGGCTGGGGCCCGAAGCGGCCGAGCCGGTGGACGAATTGCTCGCCAAGGCGCTGCATTACGCCGCCTTGCACCCGCCCAGCCTGCAAGGCTTTCTGCATTGGCTGGACCTGGCGGGCGCCGAGGTGAAGCGCGAAGCTGAGGCGGCCGGCGACACGGTGCGCATCATGACCGTGCATGGCGCCAAGGGGCTGGAGGCGCCGTTGGTGATCCTGCCCGATACGGTGGGATTGCCGCCCGACGATGCGCGGCTGCACTGGACGCATGACGCACAGACCGGCGTGGACCTGCCGCTCTGGGCGCCGAACAAGCATTTCCGTTGCGCCGCGATCGACCGCCTGCGCGCCGGCACGGCTGGGGCCCGGGCCGAGGAATACAACCGCTTGCTCTACGTCGCGCTGACGCGAGCGCGGGATCATTTGCTGGTGTGTGGCTGGGAGCCGCGCGGTGAGGTGCCGGAAACGAGTTGGTATGCGCTGGTGGCGGCCGGCCTGCGCCGCGCCGGCGCGGTGGCGCAGGCCCATGAATGGGGGCAGGGGCTGCAACTGGCCTGCGCGCAATCCGGCGATGCCGAGCCAAGCAGGCACAACGAGGCCGCCGCAGTGGCGGCGTTGCCGGCCTGGGCCGGCGCGGCACCCGGCTGGCGTCCGGCGCCGGTGCCGCCGGAACCGCCATTGCCGCGACCGCTCTCGCCCAGCCGGCCGGATGGGGTGCGGCTGGGGACGGTGCCGCCGGCCCGCTCGCCGTTGCGGCGCGGCGCGGCGCCGAACGCTTCAGCCAAGGGCATGCTGGTGCATGCGCTGCTGCAATATCTGCCGGCGCTACCGGCTGAGGCGCGGCACGCGGCGGCACTGTCGTATGCCGCCTCGGTGCTGCCGGAGGACGCCGCTGCGGTGGCCTTGCAAGTGCTGGCGGTGCTGGAAGCGCCGTCGCTGGCGCCGCTGTTCGGCCCCGCGAGCCGCGCCGAACAGGCGCTGACGGGCGTGGTGGCGGGGCAGGTGATTACCGGGCGCATCGACCGGCTGGCCGTGCTGCCGGACGAGGTTTTAGTGGCCGATTACAAGACCAGCCGCGCGCCACCCGCCAGCGCCGCGGCCGCGCCGGTGCTGTATTTGCGGCAGTTGGCCGCCTACCGCGCCGTGCTGCGGCTGCTATATCCGGACCGGCCGGTGCGCTGCGCGCTGATTTGGACCGAAGGCCCGGTGGCCATGGCCGTGCCTGACGACGTGCTTGACAGGCATGCGCCGGGCGCGCCCTACCCAGAGCGCCCCTCTGGGCGCCCGGCTTGATTGATCCGGCATTACGGGCCATTTCGGCACGACCGCGTTCTTGCCACCCAAGGAGTTCCGCCCGATGAGTGAAAACACCGTCGCTGTGACCGATGCGACATTCGAAGCCGACGTGCTGAAGGCGGCCGGGCCCGTGCTGGTTGATTTCTGGGCCGAATGGTGCGGCCCGTGCAAGATGATCGCGCCGGCTTTGGAGGAAATCGGCGCCGAGTTCGCCGGGCGCGTGACCGTGGCCAAGGTGAATATCGACGAGAATCCCACCGTGCCGAACACCTACGGCGTGCGCGGCATTCCGACGCTGATCATGTTCAAGGACGGCAAGCCAGCGGCGACACAGGTTGGCGCGTTGCCAAAGAGCGCGCTTAAGCAGTGGGTGGCGGGCGCCATCTAGAAGAAAGGAAGCAGTTCTTTCTTGAAAGAAAGAACCAAAGAACTTTTGCTGCTTTCTTCGCTGTTCACCGCGGGCTTGGTGAAACTGGTAAACACACGAGACTTAAAATCTCGGGCCTTCAATGGCTTGCGGGTTCAAGTCCCGCAGCCCGCACCAGCCTGCCATCCGCCCCGCGCGACTGCATGGCTCAAAGCCAATGCCGTTGCCCTATACAATCGGTGGGGCAGTACAACCGGCGTGGGCGGCCGCTGATTCGTCTATTAAACACAATTTGACTGCCACAAGACTGTCAAAATCGCGGATTTCCGCGTTTTTACTGTAACGGATGCTTGCATTTTTCCGGCTGGCAAGTGTTAAGCTACGGTTGCATTTGAGCGGGGGCAACAATGATGCGTGGTTCGATTGAAGTGGCGCACAGAAACCGCGTCGCCGGGTGGATTTATTCTAGTTCCGATACCGTGCGTGACAAACTGATCATGGCGTTTGTTGGCGTGCGCTGCGTGGGCGCGGGCAAGGTGGATCGCTTCCGCAAGGATTTGCTGGAAGCCGGGCTCGGCGATGGCTTTTGCGGATACGATTTTCCGATCGTGCTGGAAGCTGGCGAGAATCTGGGCGCCGTCGTTATCAGGCTACAGAATGCCGATGCGGCATTGATACAATCAAATACGCGCATCATCGGCCCCAACGACGCGGCCGATGACGACACGCCCGATCTGGGCACGCTGAGCCCCGCCAATGTAACATGGATGCAGGATCGTGGCTGGCTGGACCAGCCGGAATACGATTTTCTGAAAGCGGTGCAGAACATTGGCGCGTATGAGCGCGGCTTGCGGCCGCCGCGCCGCGCCGGCGGCGACACCCCGCCGGCGACGGAGCCTGGCGCGATGGTCGCGGACCTGCTCTCGATCTACATGCTCGGCGAGGTGGATGTGGCAAGGCATGCGGTGACGGGCCTGTCCGATCTTGGCACCGCAACCTCGCCGCTGCGGCAGAGCGCGGTCAGCGTGGTGGCGATCTGGAGCCCGGACCGCGGGCGCATCTGCATCGATGAACGCTCGCATCTCGGCGCCAGGCCGGAACGCGGCCAGGTGCTGCAAGCAGCGCCCGCGGGCGGCATCGATTACAGATTTGGTCCAGACCGGCTGCTGTTTCTGCATAAGGACCTGTCATTCGCGCCGCAGGGGCCCGCGCCAGCGGGCGGCATTGCGATTTTCACCGCGGCGCTGCGCGCGGCGCGGCGGCAGGGCGGCAAGGCGGCGCAGACGCAGGCCGCGTAGCAAGCTGTCCGGTTGTTGACCGCGCACTGGCCTTCTACGGCGGGCTGTGGTTAAGCGGCGCGGATGCGCCAGTTCCTGGATTTTGAAAAACCGATCGCCGAATTAGAGGGCAAGATCGAAGAGCTCCGCCGCATGTCGGGGCCCGAGGGCATCAATATCACCGACGACGTGGCCCGCCTGACCGAAAAGGCGGACAAACAGCTGCGCGCGACCTACGCCAAGCTCACGCCGTGGCAAAAGACGCAGGTGGCGCGGCACCCGGACCGGCCGCGCGCGCTGACCTATATTCAGGAGCTGATCACCGATTATACGCCGCTGGCCGGTGACCGCGCCTTCGCCGAGGACCAGGCCATCGTGGGCGGGCTGGGGCGGTTCCGCGGGCAGAGCGTTGTCGTGATCGGCACCGAAAAGGGATCGGATACCGACACGCGGGTGCGGCACAATTTCGGCAGCGCCAAGCCGGAAGGCTATCGCAAGGCCCGCCGGTTGATGGAGCTGGCCGGGCGGTTCAACCTGCCGCTGGTGACCTTCGTTGATACGTCCGGTGCGTTTCCGGGCATCGAGGCCGAGGCGCGCGGGCAGGCCGAGGCGATCGCGCGCTCGATCGAGGCGTGCCTGGAGGCGCCGGTGCCGATCGTCGCCACGGTGATCGGCGAAGGCGGCTCGGGCGGCGCCATCGCGCTGGCGACGGGCAACCGCGTGCTGATGCTGGAACATGCGATCTATTCGGTGATTTCGCCGGAGGGCTGCGCCAGCATTCTGTGGCGCGATGCGGCACAGGCGGCCACCGCGGCCGAGGCGCTGAAGTTGACCGCCTCGGACCTGAAAGGCCTGCGCCTGGTGGACGAGGTGATCCCGGAGCCGCTGGGCGGCGCGCACCGCGATCCCGAGGCGGCGGTGCGGACCGTGGGCGACGCGGTGTGGGCCAGCCTGGAGCCACTGCTGCGCATGGAGCCGGCGGCGCTGAAGCAGCAGCGGCGGGACAAATTCCTGGCCATGGGGCGCGAAGGGGTCGCGTGATCCCGGATTGAGCCGCACCGCCCCAGGCCCTAGAGCGGATGCAGCTTGACTGGAAACACGTCAGCACCCATGGACCCGCACTAGTTTTTGTTTTGGCGCGCATTTTCATCAGCCTGCGGCCTCCCCCTGCTGTCAGGCGATTCCAGCCAGGCTGATAATGCTCTAGGGTTCCGCCCGTATGCGCATCACCGTTCCTCTTCTGGCGACCCTGGCCGTGGCGACCGCCGCCCAGGCGCAGGTTACCACCAACGATCAGGCGTTGGATTCACTGAAACCCGCGGCGCCCGCGCAGGCTCCGGCGGCACCCGCCGCGCGGCCGGTGCATCACTCGGTGCGGCGAACAAGCACGCACCCTGCGGCCCGGGCCGCGCCCCCGCCTGCCGTGCCGGCGGCGCCGCCGGTGAACCCGGTGATGATCCCGCCGCCCCCGGTACTACCGGTGCATCCCAAGCCGTTGCCGCCGCCCGTGCCGATCAAGGCTGACGCCGCGGGCGCGACCTCGTTAATTCCGGGCGGTGTGCGGCTGACCTTCGGGCCGGGCACCGCGGATTTGAATCCGGTGAATGACCAGTCGCTGTTGAACATCGCCAAGCTGGCACAGCTGGACCCGGCGCTGGTGATTACCATCAACGCCTGGGCGCCCGGCACGCCGGAAGATCCCAGCACCCCGCGCCGGCTTTCGCTGGACCGGGCGCTGGCGGCGCGCGCCGTGCTGATTAACGCCGGCATTCCATCCGACCGGATTTATGCGGTGGCGAAGGGGTTCAACGGCATCGATCCGGGGCCGCCGGACCGGCTGGACATTCTGGTCGCCCACCCGAAAAGCACGCCGCCCGGCACGCCGACCATGCCGCCGGCGCCGCCCAAATCGACGGCCGCCGTCGCCGGTAAGCCGAAGGGGGCGCCGAAATGACCCGGCCTGATACTTACCTGATCCGCATGCTGCTGTTCCTGGCCGCGGTGGCCGGCGTGGTGGTGATGCTGGCCGCCAAGCTGATCACCGCATTCGCCAACAACCCGCCGCTGAACGGGCTGATCGGCGTGGTGCTGGCGGCCGGCATCGTCTGGAATCTCTGGCAGGTGCTGCGCCTGGGGCGCGAAGTGCGTTGGATCGACGCGTTCCGCACGGCGCCAGACCGCGCTGCGGTCGCGGCCCCGCCGGTGTTGATCGCGCCGATGGCCAGCATGCTGGTGGCGCGCGCGGACGGGCATGACGGTCGGCGCATGACGCTTTCCGCGGCCATTACGCGCGGCATGCTGGATAGCCTGGCCAGCCGGCTGGACGAATCGCGCGAGCTCTCGCGCTACACCACGGGGTTACTGATCTTCCTGGGCCTGCTGGGCACGTTCTGGGGGTTGCTGCTGACCGTAGGATCGGTCAGCGACGTGATCGGCGGCCTCTCGGTGGGCTCCGGCGATATCAACGCCATGTTCGAGCAGCTGAAATCCGGCCTGGCGCGGCCGCTACACGGCATGGGCACGGCATTCTCCAGCTCGATGTTCGGACTTTCCGGCGCGCTGGTGCTGGGGTTCCTGGACCTGACCGCCGGCCAGGCACAGAACCGGTTTTTCAATGAGCTCGAGGAATGGCTGGCCAGCCTGACGCGCGTTTCGAGCGGCGCGCTGGGCGACGGCGAGGCCTCGATCCCAGCCTACGTGCAGGCGCTGTTGGAGCAGACGGCCGAAAACCTCGAATCCCTGCAACGCATCATCAGCCGTGGCGAGGATGCCCGGGCGGCGGCCAACCAGTCGCTGGCCACGCTGACCGACCGCATGTCCGGCGTGGCGGACGCGCTGCAACGGCTCAGTGGCGAAATGTCCAGCAGCCAGGCCCAACTCAGCGCGGATCTACGCCAGGAAATGCGCCTGGTGGCGCGCACCATCGCGGGGCGTGTGGATGAGCGGGCGCCTTAGGGAGGAAGGCCAGGGGCTCTGCCCCTGGACCAAGCTGGGGACTAGTCCCCAGACCCCATTACTTAGTTGGGGTTTGAGGAGGGGGGCCATATGGCTGTCTCCACCACA
>Ga0302157_10008406_pt1 | contig 10158 bp, 11 predicted proteins | sample I_Bog_N3_3_FD_193502 | JGI IMG/M metagenome (GOLD analysis project Ga0302157, IMG submission 193502) | Peat permafrost microbial communities from Stordalen Mire near Abisko, Sweden - I_Bog_N3_3 | ecosystem: Environmental > Terrestrial > Soil > Wetlands > Peat | place: Sweden: Abisko, Stordalen...
GTGACGGCCCGGCTGCTGCCGTTCACCGTGGACGGGCTGATCTGGGCCGCGTCCATGGTCGCACTGGACGCCAGTCGCCGGAGCCTGCCCGTCCCACGGCTGGCCGCCTGGAGCCCGGGCGCGGGCATCGTGGCCACGGTCGGTGCCCACCTGGCGCACGGCGTCGGTCACGGCCCCGTCGGCGCACTGGTCAGCGCATGGCCCTGGCGCTGGTCGGCTCGTTCGAGCTGCTGATGATGCTGATCCGCACCAGACGTGGCACGCAGCCGGGTCTGGCCGAGGATGCACCGCGGTACCCGGCCGCACCACCACTGGTACAGGAAGTACCGTCGGAACTCACGCTTACATCGACCCTGGAGCAGATCGTCCGCGCGCGCCACGAGGCGGGCCAAAGCCAGCGCGCCATAGCCCGGGAACTCAACATCGACCGCCGCAAGGTCAAGCGCATCCTCGACCGAGCGGCCTAACACAGTTCATGAGGCCCGAGAGGGTCAGGCCCGGATGTCCTGGCCTGACCCCTCTCGGGTGGCCCAGCGCCTTCTTCCTTGGCCGAACCCGCCGTTCTGGTGGGCGGCGGTACAAGACCTGAACTCGTGACCTCTTCCGTGTCAGGGAAATTCACCTGCATCCTGATCTCGTTTCTAGCACCTGCATCAACAGATCTAGCTGCAGATATGTGGCTGGACGTGTCTGACTGTGGCTAGAAGAGTGGGATGAAGTTCGCGGTGGTGCTGGAGTCGGCGGACAGGATCGTGCCGATTAGGTTGACGATCTCCGATGTACCGGGGCATGAAGAACACAGGGGCAGAATGCTGAGCCGCTCGCAGCGAGGGCATCGGGTCCCGGCACTCCTGAGCGCCGAGCGGATCGAAGGCCGCGCCGTCCACGACCGGACAGCGGGATGCCGCCGCGGGCAGTGAATAGCTGGACATGCAGGCACGATATGAGCTAGATCGCCACCCCGGACCGGACGGCGCGGCTGATTCCGCTAGAGGGAAACCGCGGCCGTCCGGCGACCGGGGCTTATTTGCGGTAGCTGCCGTGGCGGAACTCGTCGGTAAGTGACGGGTGAGATGGACGCCAGCCGAGCTCGGCCCGGGCCCTGGCCGCGTCGGTGCCCTGATCGAGCAGCAGGACCTCGGCGAAGTAGTCGCCCAGCCGGGCCCGGGGCTCCTCGTCGGAGCCAGGGACCGCTCCCGGGGCGCCGACGGCGACCGCGGCCGCCTGCGTTAGCTCGGCCACGGTGGGGTTGACTCCGTTGCCGATGACGTAGCGGCCGCGGGCCGACTCATCTTCCAGAACACGCCGGAAGAAGTCCGCCAGGTCCGCGGCGTGCACTGTCGACCAGTGCTGCTGACCCGTGCCGAGCATGATCAGGTGGCCGGCGTCGTCCCGGGGGGAACCCAGAAGCAGCCCAGGAATCCCGCCCCCGCCGTCACCGTAGGCGACGCCGGAGACGATCACCACGCCGCGCATTTCTGTCGCATCAAGCACCCTGCGTTCGACCGGCACCTTCCACGACACCAGCGGCGGCGCGTTGAACGCCGACTCCTCGGTGATGGAGGTGTTGGCCCCGTAGATCCACAGGCCGCTGATCTGCAGGTAGGGCTTGCCGGTGCCGGCGAACGCACTGGTCACCGCGTCGACCACGGCGGCGTCCAGATTGGCGCTGGTGGCGTCGCCGGGACTGGCTGTGTGGATGGCCCCGTCCGCACGGCCGAGCAGCTTGGTGACCGCCGGCCGGTCGTAGAGGTCGACCACGACCGGTGCGGCGCCGCGGGTGGCGACGATGTCCGCCTGGGTGTCGTCGCGGACGAGCGCGGTCACCTCGTGCCCGTGTTTGTGCAGATCCGCCAGTACGTGAGATCCGATGAACCCGGTCGCGCCGGTGAGTGCTACTTTCATGGCCGCAGCCTCCTGCCTTTCGAGCCATCCCAGCCGGGCAAAGCCGGCATGCCTGTCTTGTGCGCTCGGGTCTTTCTGGGCCTCTTTCTAAGCCGCGGTGACCAGTGCGCTGCCGGAGATCAGGACAATCCGGATGGCTTCCTGCCCGTGCCCGTAGGCGATCGCGGAAGGGCCGGTCACCTCTTGTATGTTTTCCTCGATCACCGAGGGAAGCTTGCTCAGTACCGGGATGATCTGGCCGTGGGAAGAGATCGTGAAGATAGCTCCCGTCTGGCCTGTACAGAATTGTGTTGTCCCCGCTGTCTCGGTGGACGGGCCGGTTGGCAGTTAGACATGCCAATCGGACCGCCTGTGTCGGCCTCCGTCACGACTAGGCCTGCCCCCGTTATCACGAGGTGCCTGGGCGCGTTGAGCGCGCCCTGGACCACCGTTTCCTGGATACTCGCTGGTGTGGCCTTGGCCACGGCCGGAACGGCTATGGTGCCTGCCAGGGACGCCGCTAGCACCGCCACCGTTGCCGTCGCTATTCGCCGCATCATGGTTCCTTTCGCTCGTGATTTACTCACCGTGAGCTGTCGGGCGACCGCGCATTTAGCCAACGCCGAGCCGCAAACGTCGACGGTCGAGTGAACGACCGGGCGCCGAAGGTCTTGATGGTCCTGACCGTCGAGACGGCGTTCTTGAGGATGAGCCCGTGATCCATCGCGCGGACCGTGGCCAGCTGCACGGGTTGGTAGTCAATGAACAGGAACGCCGCGTTCTCCGGCGTGACGAGATGGTGGCCGAGCGGGTCGCGCACGGAGGCGCTGGTCATAAGAACGGCTCGTAGCAGGGTTTCGGATGAGCCCGAAGCTAGCGGCCGTTACGGTGATCGGCCGTCACCTGGTTCCGATGATTTTTGGTTCGGCATGTGCCGGCGGATCTCGAGGTCAAGTCCGAGCGCCTCGATCTCAGCCAGGACGCCGCGCAGTGCCGACCGGTCACCCCTGTCACCGCCCCGGCCGCGGAAATCCTGGTCCGGCCACCAGGGCGTTCCGCAGCTCACCTACGCCCTCGTACGTGCTCACCAGCGTCGTACCAGCGAGGATTCCGGTGGCTGCCGGCCCATCCCCGCCCGGGCGGGGATGCGGTGAACATCAGGTTGCCCGGCAGTGTGAGGCACACCGCGGAGATCCGGGCCACCAGCTCGGGAACGGAGAAGATCATGTCCCGGGTTCGGCCGTCCAGTCCGGTCTGGTGAATCACCGGGATCCGGTGACGACCTTTCACCGGCCTGGTGTCCGGTTTTCATCCCTAACGAGAGGTGGCGCCAGCCCCTGCCAGCATCGGCACAGGCGTCGCCGTCCGGGACGCAGCACCGGTCTGCATAGTCGCCCGGCATGCCAGAGATGATGGATCGCCGGGATGCGGCTGCGCGGTCTCAGTTAGAACTCTCGACGTCCCCCCGAACGTGGCAAGCCCGTGCCATTGGCGCGAATCACCGAAACCAGGTGACGGCCACTCACCGTGATGGTCACTAGCGTGTGGCGCACCCGATCCTGCTAAGAGAAGGTGCCCGCCCATGACCAGTGCCCCGATCCGCGACCCGCTCGCCGACCATCTCATCACCCCGCAGAACGCGGCGTTCCTGTTCATCGACTACCAGCCCTCACAGCTGGCGACGATCCGCTCCATGGATCCCACGCTCCTGCTCAAGAACGCCGTCTCGACGGTCAAGACCATTAAGACCTTCGGGGTCCCGGTCGTGCACTCTACCGTCAACGTCGCCGCCGGCCAGGGACCAACGCTGCCCGAGTTGGCCGAACTGCTGGCAGACGACAAGCCGCTGGACCGGACCACAGTCAACTCCTGGGAGGACATCGAATTCCTCGAGGCCGTCCGCGCGACCGGGCGCAGAAAGCTCATCATCTGCGCCCTGTGGACCGAAGTCTGCATGGCCTTCACTGCCCTCGACGCGTTGCGCGACGGGTACGACGTTTACCCCGTCGTCGACGCGATTGCCGGAACCTCACCCGACGCCCACCGCGCTGGCCTCGACCGGGTGGTCCAAGCCGGCGGGCAGCCGATCAGCTGGGTCTCGCTCGCCTGCGAACTGCAGCGCGACTGGGGCCGCCAGGAGACGGTCCCAGCGATCTTCGAGATCGTCCTCACCGACCGCCTGCTGAAGGAGTAGCGGTCCGACCGACCGGCAATGCGCGTCCGCCACGTCGGCTGTTATCCGATTCTGGCGGACCTATAGATCCGTCCTGATCGCACGGATAAAGGAGAACGGCATGACCTTGGACAACGAGCAGATCGTCCGGAAGGCCTACCAGATCGCCGAGGATAAAGACCTCAAGGGATGGGTAGCGGCTTTCACTGACGACGGCACGTTCACCGACGAGTCCATCGGAGTCACCTTCCGTGGCCCCGACGGGCTCCCCGAGCAGGTGGAGAACTACGCGCGAGCGTTCCCTGACATGCACCGCGAGCTATACCAACTCTACGTCAACGGCAACATCGTGGTGGTCCAGTTGGCTCTCCAGGGAAGCCACCTCGGCCCGTTGCACCTGCCCGCCGGGACGCTGCGGCCGACCGGCAAGCGGATGGACGCACCGTGCTGTGACATCTTTGAATTGGTCGACGGCAAGATCAAGCGCTTCGACTGCTACCCCGAAGGCTCGATCATCCTCACCCAGCTCGGCGTGATCGATAACCTCAGCGCCGCGCTCGAGCAGTGACCCGAGGCGCAGCCCAGCCCAGCCGGTACGGCGCCGATGGCGACCCGTCAGGACATTCGTCTAAATCGTTGAGAAGACGTCCACCAGCTTGCAAACGCTAATCCGGCCGCCGATGCGATCGCGAGCTTCGCCGCACGGCTGAGATGAGGAGGAATTCATTATGCGCAACAACCTGAAGCGGCTCGGCGAGCACGTCACCGGCGCGCTCCCCAGTCGGTTGACGCCATGAGCGCAAAGGTGGCGATCGTGGCCGGTGCGGGTGCGCTTGGTCACGCGACAGCAGCGACCCTCGCCGGCGCCGGGCTCACGGTGGTGGCGGTCGACCGGAACGAGCATGCGTTGCGTGAACTCCCCGAGGGTGTCCGCGGTGAGGTGGCCGACACCACCGACCCCGCCGTTGCGACCCGGCTCATCGACCGGATCGTCGGCGAAGTTGGACCTCCTGACGTGCTGGTGAACACCGTCGGTGCTTTCCGTCCAGGAGACGCGATCACCACCACCCCCGAGACGCTGCGGCTGATGATCGACGTCAACCTGGGACCCGCGCTGTGGTCGAGCCAGGCCGTGGTGCCGCATATGCAGCGGCAAGGTTCAGGTGTCATCGTGCATGTAGCCGCCCGCCCAGGGGTTGAGCCCTCCGGCGGCATGGCGGCCTACAGCGTGAGCAAAGCCGCTCTTGTCCACTTGACACGGATTCTCGATATCGAACTTCGCCCGCACGGGATCCGGGTGAACGCGGTCGTGCCGCAGCTGCTCGACACCCCCGCTAACCGGGCCACTTTCCCGGCGGACATGATGGCGCACGCGGTCGCCCCCCAGGCGATCGCCGACGTGATCGCGTTCCTGGTCAGCGACGCCGCAGCGCCGGTGAGCGGAGCGGTACTGCCTGCGTACGGCGCTTGAAGAGGCTGATACGGCGCGACCCACGACCACGTTCGGCTCCTCCGCTGGCCAGCATCCACCCCATGCCCTCGGTGCGGCGGCCGGTGCGCTGCAGGGTCGGTTAGTTAGTGACATGGGCGATAGCCCGGACACGGCGACGTCGTCGGTATCGGCCAGTTCGTCGCCAGCGACCATCGCTGCTCGTCACTGGTCGAACGATCCGTCATAAACGACGGCTCTAGAAACTGATTTGCTCAATCATCCAACGGAGGAGCAGATGCGAGCCGCAGTAATTCGCCGATCCGGCGCCACGCCAGCCCTTGATCAGTTCGCCGATCCGCAGCCCGGCCAGGGGCTGTCGGTAGGCACCCTGGTTGCGGCGGCCTTGAATCCGCTCGATATCGCAATCGTGAACGACCAGTTCCCGCTTCGCCGGCTCCAGCCCCAATCCACTCAGCCCAAGTTGATCATGCTGCGACTGTGAGGTTGCGGTGGTTGACCAGGCTGATCGTGGCGGGTCCGCTGTGGCGGGTGCCGTGATCGGCGGGTCGTTTGACCCGGTAGGAGTTATGGCGGGCTCGCTTGACCACCCTGGGGTAGGTCCGGTGCCGGCGCCTGGGATTGAGGTGCTTCTTGCGGGTGATGTCGGCCATGACCGCTTCCAGGAGGCGTTCCCGCTGGTCAGGGGGAAAGGCCGCCGGGTCGGCGGCCCGGCGGCGGACGATGCGGACGGTGCGCTTGAATTTGACCCGGTCCGGGCCGGCGCCGGCTTCGGTGGCGGCCCGGCAGATCAGGGCCGACAGGGCGTAATGGGTGAGCAGGTAGCCGTAGATTTCCTGGCGCACCATGTCCGGGCTCTTGGACCGCAGGATGCGCCCAGGGCCGCGCAGGTGCGTCTTGAGCTGGGCGTTCCCGGTCTCATGCTCCCAGCGCTGGGTGTACGCCTCCGCGAGCAGCGGCGCTGGGGCTGCCGTCATCTGCGTGATCGTGGTGACCAGGGCGATCACCTCGCCCTTGCCGTCACCCTCACGGTCGGGGACCTCATACTCGATGACCCGGACGCAGCGGGCCTGGTCCTCGTCCAGATCCTGCCCGGCGCGGGCTGCCTGCATGAGGGCCTGCCGGGCCTTGCCGCGGATCTTCGGGTTCACCAGGACCGATGAATAGGACCCGTCGGGCAGCAGTTCCAGGACTGGCAGGATGAGGTCAGCCTTGACCCGCCACAGCAGCTGCGCGCCGGAATCAGCGGCCGTGCACCAGTCCGCCCAGTTAAAGAAGTTCCGGTCGGCGATCAGCAGCCAGTCCTCGTCCAGCCTGCGGTAGAGCTTGCGGGCCAGCGCCTGCTCCCCGGCGCCCTTGCCCGCCACCGCGCCCATTGCCGCGTCCGCCACCACATGCGAAGCACACTCGCTGACCGTCACCACCCGCACCTTCGGGTACGCCGGCCGGCCCGCGTCATCAGCCCCGGCGCCAGCGAACCCGAACGCGGCCGCGTTCTCTCTGGTATCAGGGGCGTCCCATTCGAACCCGTCGATCGCCATGAGCCGCCATGGTCCCAGGAACGCCCCGGCGGTCAGTTCCTCCGCAACAGGCGCCGCCACCTCGGCGAACAGCTCTTTCATGGGCTCGTATCCCAGCCGCTGGCGGGCCTGGGTGATCCTTCCCGACGCCGGCACGCTCCACGAATCATCCCAGCAGCCCCACGCCGTCAGCGTCTCCGTCAGCCGGGCCGCGACTTCCTCATAGTCATCCTCGGCGAACAGGGCCAGCGCCATGACGAAATAGACCATGACGTGCGGCGGGAGCTTCCCGTCCGACCGCTTCGCCTGCTTCCCGGCCGCCGCGACCGCGTCATCAACCGCATCCCGGGGCACGAACGCGGCCAGCACCCCCAGCGACACCCAGTCCGTCAGCCGGCCGCCCGCAGTCACCGCGCCATCGTCTGCCATAAGCCGCGATCATGCCGGCCACCTGCCAGAACACCACGGAGCGACACACCCCAAAACCAAGATCAACTTAGGCTGAGTGGCATTGGCTCCAGCCCCCCTACATCGCTGGCTACGAGGCGGTCGTGCAGTTCGGGCTGGCATTGACCCCGGCCTCGCCGCCGCCCTTGGGGTGGCTGGGCTGGCCGGATGGGTGGCGCTCGACTACCGCGGTCACCTCCAACCCGGTGAGACGGTGCTGGTCCTCGGGGCAGGCGGCTCGGCGGGCCAGCCTAGCGGTGCAATCCGCTCGGATCCTGGGCGCCGACCGGGTCGTCGGGGCCGCCCGCGGAAAGGCCCTCGAACAAGCCGCTGACCGCGGGGCCGACGCGGTCGTGGACCTCGCAAATGACCGGGCCATCGACGTCGGCCTGGCCGCCGCAGCACCCGGCGGCTACGACGTGATCGTTGACTATCTGTGGGGCGGGCTGGCCCCCTATGCAATGAACCACGCCAACCTAGGCGCGCGGTATATCCAGGTCGGGAGCTCCGCGGGGCCCACGGCCACGATCAACGCGCCCGCCTTCCGCAACAAGCTGCTTACGCTCGTGGGTCGCGGCCTGGCCGGCACCCCCGCTGAGGTGCGCCGTTCCGCCTACGTGCAACTGGTGCGTCACGCGATCGACGGCAAGCTCAGCTTGGACCTGGAGCAAACACAGCTGGATGACATCAGCCAGACCTGGGAGCACCTCAAGACCGGGGCACCGCGCAAACTCGTGGTCACACCCTGAGCCCAGCCCATCGGGAGCAACTACCCGGCTGGACCGATAGCCAGGTAGGACACACTTCGCGACCGCCGCGACGGTGCCAGGTACGGGGTCGGCGCCAGGCATAGAGGCCGAGACCGCACGCAAGTCACCCATCCGGTTAGTCACACCGCCTTGGCGGGACGGGCCGGCTCGATGCCCCCACTCCCCTTGACCCGGCGCTGGTCGGGCGCTCCGCTACGGCGCGATGCGATTGGCCGGTCCGCTGGTCCTTCGCCCGCCGGCTGACCGGACATCGGCGATCGGCGTCCTTCAGGCGGTCGCAGCCGGAGTCGATCACGTCGATGCGGGGCCGCAACCTGCGGATCGGCCTAGCTGCCTGCGGTCAACCTCCCTCTGCCCGGCCACGGCCGGCCCGACGCGCCCTTCGACCTGTACCACCTCGCCGAGCCGCAGCGCCACCCCGATCCTCCGGGAGGGCATCATCCGCGGGATCGCCATTCGTGCCGTTCTGATCCCGGCACCGCTTCCGCCATTTACCAGCTGGAAGACATCGCGGCCGAGAATCCGGCACTGGACGACAAAGCGCTGGGCGAATTGGGCCGTGTCGAATCCCCTCTGACGCGAGGAAGTGCTCGATCTCGGCCGGTCCCTGCACCTTGTTGTGCATGATCTGCGCGCCGCGGGCGTGGTCGATCCGGTGCGGCGTTGCTTCGGTCTGGCGAATCACCGGGATTCAGTGACGACCTTTCACCTTCTTTGCGGCAAGTCTCAGAGCGAACCGGCTCCACGGTTCCACCGACAAAGGAGGACGTGACATGCCATCACCCGGCGAAGGCGGCAAGCTCAGCTTCGAGCGGGACATCAAGCCCCTATTCCGGACGAAGGACCGCGACTCGATGCGGGCTGCCTTTGATCTGTTCGATTACGCGGATGTCGTCGAGCACGCCGACGCGATCGTCGGCTCCCTGCGCAGTGGGCAGATGCCGTGCGACGGCGCGTGGCCCGCCTCTCAGGTGGAGAAACTCCAGCAGTGGATTGACATGGGCAAGCCCGCTTAGGTTCGCCGCCTGCCTCGGTCAGCTCGCTGGCCGGGCTGAGCAGGCCAAGGCGAATCACCGGGATCCGATGATGACCTCTCACCTTGCTGGTGATGAGTCTGGCGTGTCATGACCCGTGCGGGCGGCGGGGGATGTGTCCCGTCGTCTGCTCCGAAGCACAGGAGGTTCTCGTGAAGCTGACCGTGAACGGCGCCGATGTCGAGGTTGACGACCGTTTCGCGACCAGCCCGCTGTTGTGGGTGCTGCGGGACGTGCTGGGACTGCACGGGACGAAGTACGGCTGCGGGATCGGGTACTGCGCGGCGTGCACGGTGTTGATCGACGGGCGCAACACCAAGTCGTGCCAGACACCGGCCAGGAGCGCCATGGGGAAGGCGGTCACCACGGTCGAAGGTGCTTCGGGCCCGGTCATCGACGCGGTCCGGGACGCGTGGTACCGGGGCAACGTGGTCCAGTGCGGGTACTGCCAGCCCGGGCAGACGCTGGCTGCGGCCGCGCTGCTGGAGGCTGACCGGTCACCGGATGACGCGGCCATCGGCAGGTGGATGAACGGGAACCTGTGCCGGTGCGGCACCTATCCGCGCATCCGCGACGCGATCGGCCAGGCCGCTGGGGCTCTGGTCGCGGGCCGCGTCCCGGAGCGGGTACCGGTGGTCCCGGAGCTGGAGATGCAGCCGCTGACGGAGGAGGAGCTGACCGATCCGGTTCATCCGTATGTCCGTGTCCACGAGGACGGGACCGTTCTCGCTTACTCGAACCAGATCGAGATGGGGCAGGGGGCCCATACCGGGCTGGCGACGATCGTGGCGGAGGAACTGGATGCGGATTTCGCCTCGGTCCGGGTGGTCAATGCGGCGAACGGGGCCGGGCCTGGGGGGGATGTGTACGGGACTCCGGC
>Ga0302157_10008409_pt1 | contig 10154 bp, 8 predicted proteins | sample I_Bog_N3_3_FD_193502 | JGI IMG/M metagenome (GOLD analysis project Ga0302157, IMG submission 193502) | Peat permafrost microbial communities from Stordalen Mire near Abisko, Sweden - I_Bog_N3_3 | ecosystem: Environmental > Terrestrial > Soil > Wetlands > Peat | place: Sweden: Abisko, Stordalen...
CTGGCCGAAGCGGCCAGCACCGGTTTTGCCGCGCAGGACATCACGCTCGACCGTGCGCGAATCGGTGCGCTGGTGCGCAATGGCGAAGGCCGTATACTGCTGATCCGCCGTCACGGCGCGCGCTTCGTCGGCAGTGAGCTGACCTCGCACCAGGGTATCCGGCTCGATCGGCATACGCTCACGCTGGAAACCGGCGACCGGCAGTTTGGCGCGCTGACGCTCGACCTTGGCGCCGACGCACAGATCTGGGCCGCCAGCCTGCGCCGCCTCGAAACCGTGGATAGCGCCGCATGATCGCCGATCTGTTGCAGCGCGCGGCCACCACCGGGCTCGACGTGGTACCCTTCGCCGTTCCGTTTTTCGTCCTGACCATCGTCATCGAAATGGTCTGGGCCGCGCGCCACGATCCCACCGCCTATGAACCCGCCGACACGCTCACCTCGCTGCTGATGGGGCTGGGCAGCACGATCGCCGGCGCCCTGGTCGCCGGCATGATCGCGCTTGCCGCCGGGTGGCTCTATGCCCACCGTGTGGCCACCGTGCCGGCGCTGTGGTGGGTCTGGATCGCGGTCTTCTTTCTCGATGATTTCAACTATTACCTGTTCCACCGCGCCGCACATCGCGTGCGCTGGTTCTGGGCCAGCCACGTCAACCACCATTCCAGCCAGCACTACAATCTGTCGACCGCCCTGCGCCAGAGCTGGACCGGGTTTCCCGCATTCAGCTTTGCCTTTCGCATCTGGCCTGCGCTGTTCGGCATTGCGCCCGGCATGCTGCTGACCGTCGGCGCGATCAACCTGGTCTATCAATTCTGGATCCACACCGAAGCGATCGAGCGCATGCCGCGCTGGTTCGAGGCGGTGATGAACACGCCGTCGCACCACCGCGTCCATCACGCCACCAACCCGCGCTATCTCGATCGCAACTATGCCGGGGTGTTCATCGTGTGGGACCGCCTGTTCCGCAGCTTTACCCCCGAACTGCGCGAAGAGCCTGTGCGCTATGGCATTGTCCACCAGCTTGGCACGTTTTCGCTGCTGACCGTATCGTTCCACGAATGGGCCGCGATTGCGCGCGACATGTGGCGCGCGCCGTTCAGGGCCAAGCTGGGCTATCTGTTGCGCGCACCGGGCTGGTCCCACGACGGCAGCCGCGACACCTCGGACACGATCCGCGCGCGCTGGCTGGCACAGCAAGACGACAGCTAGCTGGCCAGCCGCAGCCCCGCCCCCACCGGCTCGCCCGGCTGATCGGGCCAGATGCCGCGCGTATCATAGACCGCCTTGGCCGCGCGTTCGGCCAGTGGCACCACGCGGAACATGTCGTGATCGACCAGCACGATCAGCACATCACAGGTTTCCAGCGCCGTATCGATATCGATCAGGCTGGCCCCGGTGTCGGTGAATTCCACCGGCAACTGCGCGGCATAAGGTTCGACAATGTGCACCCGCGCGCCGAACCGGCGGGCGATCCGCGCCGCGACAAAGCGCGCCGGGCTTTCGCGGAAATCATCGATATTGGCTTTGAACGCCAGGCCCAGGCAGGCCACTTTGGCGCCGGGACTGGCCTCGATCAGCGCAACCGCGCGATCGATGACATGGTGCATCTTGGCATCGTTCACCCCGCGCGCGGTGCGGATCAGCGGGGTTGCCTCGGGCGCGCCGTGGACGATGAACCACGGATCGACCGCGATGCAGTGCCCGCCGACACCCGGTCCGGGTTGCAGGATGTTGACGCGCGGGTGGCGGTTGGCCAGCCGGATCACTTCCCACACATCAAGCCCCATCGTGTCGGCGACGATCGACAGTTCGTTGGCAAAGGCGATGTTGACGTCGCGATAGGCATTTTCGACCAGCTTGGTCATCTCGGCCGAGCGCGCATCGGTGGTGATGCACGCGCCGCGCACAAAGCGTTTGTAAAACGCCAGCGCCTTGCGCGCGCAACGCGGCGTGATCCCGCCGATCGAGCGATCGTTGTTGGCCAGTTCTTCGAGAATACGCCCCGGCAACACGCGTTCCGGGCAATAGGCAATCGCCACATCGGGGGTGTCGCGGGTCTGTCCCGGAAACCGGATATCGGGGCGCAGACCCGCCATCAGATCGCGCATCGCCTCGGTGGTGCCGACCGGCGAGGTCGATTCGAGGATCACCGTATCGCCGGGCTTGAGCACCGCGGCCACTTCGGTGGCGGCGGCCATGACATAAGACACGTCGGGCGTATGGTGCCCGTCCTTGGCAAAGGGCGTGGGCACCGCGATCACGAACACGTCGGCGGGTTCGATTTGCGTGGCCGCGCGCAACAGCCCGCGCTGCACGACGCCGCGCACCAGCCCGTCGAGATCGACTTCCTCGATGTGGATTTCGCCACGGTTGATCGTGTCGACCACGTGCTGCGTTACATCGAGCCCGAGCACCGGGCATCCAGCGCGGGCGATGATCGCGGCGGTGGGCAGCCCGATATAGCCCAGGCCGACGACACAGACCTGCGGTTTGGAATCACCCTGCATTGGCTATCAGCTCCATGATGCGGGACGCCGATCTGCCGTCACCGAACGGATTGTGTGCACGCGCCATCGCGGCATAAGCCTCTTTATCGTCGAGCAGCGTGAAAATTTCGGTAACGATCCGCGCCGGATCGGTGCCGACCAACCGCGCCGTGCCCGCCACCACGCCTTCGGGCCGTTCGGTGGTTTCGCGCATCACCAGCACCGGCTTGCCCAGCGCGGGCGCCTCTTCCTGCACCCCGCCGCTGTCGGTCAGCATGATGTCGCACAGGCCCAGCAGCCGCGCGAAGTGCGGATAGTCGAGCGGCTCGATCAGCGCGACATTGTCCAGCCCGGCCAGTTCCGCCTCCATCACCCGGCGCACATTGGGGTTGGGATGGACGGGAAAGATCAGCGCCACATCGGGCCGCCCGGCAATCGTGCGGATGGCGCGGGCAATCGCTTCCAGCCCGCCGCCAAAGTTTTCGCGCCGGTGGCTGGTCACGCCGATGATGCGCCGCCCGGCAAAACGCGCCGCCAGATCGCCCAGGCCACCTGCCAGCGCCGGCTCGGCGGCGATCCGCGCGGTCACCCATTGCAACGCGTCGATCACCGTGTTGCCGGTGACATGGATCGCCTCGGCCGCGACATTTTCAGCGCGCAGCGCCGCCGCCGAAGTTTCGGTCGGCGCACAATGCAACGCGGCGATCGTGCCGATAATCTTGCGGTTCACCTCTTCGGGCCAGGGGTGATAGATATTGTGGCTGCGCAATCCCGCCTCGACATGGGCGACGCGGATCTTGCGGTAATAGGCCGCCAACGCGCCAGCCATCGCGGTCGCGGTATCGCCTTGCACCACCACCCAGTCGGGCCGTTCGGCATCCATCACCCGCCCCAACCCGGTCAGCAGCGCGGCGGTCAGCGCATCCAGCGTCTGGTCGGGACGCATCAGATCGAGATCATGATCGGCCACGATCCCGGCAATCGCCATCACCTGATCGAGCATGCCGCGATGCTGCGCCGAAATGCACACCCGCACGACAAAGCGCGGATCGGCACGCAAGGCATGCACCACCGGAAACATCTTGATCGCCTCTGGACGAGTCCCGAAAACGATAAGCACGGTCTGACGATCAGGGCTTTGGGTCATCGCCCTGCCCTAGCCCGGCGAGGTTAATAGCGCGATAAATCCCGGCCAAATTGTGGGAATTCAGACGCCTTGCGGGCCGATCAGCCAGCCGGGGACGGCCTGACCCGATAGTGATAGACATAGGCCTCGGCAAAACCGAGGCTGCGATAGAGGGTTTGCGCCACGCCATTGCTCGCGCCCACTTGCAGATAGGCCATCCGCGCGCCGTCGCACCAGCCCCGGGCCAGCAGAGCCCGGGTGATGGCGCGGCCATGCCCCTGCCCGCGATGATCGGGGTGCACCGCAATATCGAACAGGCCAATCGCGCCGGTGTCGCACACGCTCATGGCGCACGCGATCATCGCGCCATCCTGCCGCAACCCGGCAAACCAGGTTGGCGCGCGAATGCCCCGCAACAGCGCGGCATGCGTCTGCGCCCGGTCCGCAGTCCTGCCACCGATCCGTGCCGCACCGTCAAGCCAGCGCGCCGACGCGACCCGGGACAGCTCGATCGCGGCAGGCGCCGCCGCCGCCGCCGCAAGACTGGCGGTCATGACCAGCGACGGTTCGCACAGCGCGTACCCCGCAGCGCCCAGCGCGCTGTCGGCATCGGGCGGTGCCAGCGGCGAAAGGCGGAAAATGGTCGGCAGCCCGCGCCCTGCATAAAACGCCTCGACCCGGCCCAGCACGGCCGCCAGCGGCGCGGCGTTGCCAAGCGCATTGGCCGAATTGGCGCGCTTTGTGAAACCCCGCGCCGCACGCAAAAGCCACCCGTCAACATCGCGCGTTTCAAGCGCGGGCCAGGCCCTCAGCGCCCGGTGTTCGAGGGCAGGAATGTCGGATGCCGGGTCGAACATGCTGGTCTGGCCCTTTCGCCGGGTCGTGTGCGCGGTGTGCGTCATGCCATCGTCGCCGCGCGTGCACCACCGTTGGCCGCGGCGCTACTGTCCGGCATGGGGTCGCAGAAACGGCCGCAGCGCCAGCACCAGCGGAACGATCATGGCTGCGGTTGCCGCCGCCGCCACGACCGCGACAGTGCGGCTGCTATGGTCAGCCACAGCGCCAAAGAGGATCGGCGCCAGACCGCCCGATCCGATCACGCACGTATAGAACTGCGCAAACGCCCGCCCGGTGTTGCCATCGCGGGCCAGTTCGGGAACCGTGCCGTACAGCACCGACGATGTGCCGTTGAGCGCAATGCCGAGCAGCGGCAGCGCCACCAGCATCGGCATCAGCGCGGTCCACAGCGTCAGGCCGATCAACAGCGCCGTTGCCACCTCGGTCACGATCACGCAGCCCACCACGCCCAGCGCCTGGGCCAGCCTGTTGCAGGTCGCCTTGCCCAGCGCGCCGCCGATGAACAACAGCGCCAGCCCCAGACCGATGGTGGCCGATGTCCCACCCCGCGCGTGGATCAGAAACGGCAGAAACAGCAGATAGCCCATGCGCGCCGCCGTATCGAGCGCGCCGATAGCCGCCAGCAGGGCAAAGCCGCGATGGCTGCCGGTGGTTGCAGCGGCGTCCGGCTTGCCCGGCGCAACCGCATTGCCGGTCGGCGCCAGCGCGGCGATGGCCAGCGCAACCCCCAGGCCCAGCACGCCAAGCAGCCCCGTCACCGACGGCCAGGCCACCACCGGCAGCAGGCACGCCGCCAGCGCGGGCAGCGACGCCTTGCCCAGATCACCCGAAAAATTGTAGACGCCCAGCGGCCCGCGCGCGGCCTTGCCATACGTCGTGCTGACCAGCAGCGACCCGCGCGGATGCTGGATGCTGGACCCCACTCCCGCGATGACCAGCCCCGCACACAGCCCCGCCAAGGTGTTCGACAGCGCCATGATTATAAAGCCCAACGCCGCGATCACCGTCGCCAGCGTCAACGCGGCGCGCGACGACAGCCGTTTCAGCGCGGTTTCGCCCGGTATCTGCAGGCCGCCCATCGTCCCCGAATAGAGCGCGCGCACCAGCGCGAGCCCCGCGTAGGACAGGCCGAACTGCGCCTGCCACACCGGCAGAAAGGCATAAAGGCTGTCGGTATAGCCATCGTGCAGCGCGTGGGCGACACAGGCCGCCAGCAGATTGCGCGATGGCGCCGGGCGGTCGGGTGCCTGCGCCTGCCGCGCGTCCGTGGCTGAACCGGTAATCTGCATGGGCAAACGAAACCTCCAAGTGCCCTTCTAGACACGTGATATTTTTACGAATAGCTATGGCTTTATCACGATATCCGTCAGTTTTTATCACGGGTTCCATGCGCCATCTGCCACCGCTCAATGCCTTGCGCGTATTCGAGGTTGCCGCCCGCACCGGCAGCTATGCCAGGGCGGCGCAGGAACTTGGCCTGACCCATGGCGCGGTCAGCCGCCATATCACCACGCTCGAAGGCTGGCTGGGGCAAAAGCTGTTCATGAAAGACGGGCGGCGCATGGTGGCGACACCGATCGCCAGCGCGTTTGCCGCAGAAGTCGGCCATGCGTTCAATCGCCTGTCCAGCGCGGCCGAGGCTTGTGGCCGACCGGGTGCCCGCCGCATCCTGCGGGTCAGCGCGCCGACCAGCTTTGCCATGCGCTGGCTGATCCCGCGGCTCGACCGCTTTCACCGCGCCAATGCCAATGTCGAGGTGGTGGTGACCACGGTGTCGACGGTGCATGAAGAACTGCGCGGCGGGTTCGATGTGGCGATCCGGCGCGGCGTCGCCTCGCCCCATGCCTGGCCACAGCACCATGCCGTGCCGGTGCTCGACGATATCGACACGCTGATCATGAGCCCGGCGCTGTTTGCGCAGAACCCGATCCGTTCACCCGCCGATGTCGAACAGTTTCCCTTGCTGGCCAGCGAAACCCGACCGGGCGACTGGGTCGACTGGCTGGAGGCCGCCGGTATCCCGCACCTGGCGGGCAAACCGCGCCAGGTGTTCGATCATTTCTTTGTCACCCGGCAGGCGGTCGAAGATGGTCTGGGCATCGGCATCGGCCCGCTGCCGATGCTGGGGATAGATATCGCGGCGGGGCGGCTGATCACGCCCCTGCCGCATATCCAGGTGCGGCGAACCGGCTATGTCGCGCTGGTGGCGCGCCGTGCTGACAATGCCGGGATGGTTGGCACGTTTGTCGACTGGCTGGCCGACCAGGGGCTCGGCGCCGGCGCGTTGCCATCGCCGCCGCCAGAGTGAGGGTGGCCCACGCTCACACCGGGACCTGCTGGCTGGAACAGTGGAACCCACCCCCGCCCGCCAGCACCGCGTCGGCCATCAGGCCCATCGTTTCGCGCCCCGGAAACAGCGCGGCGATCGCGGCCACGCCATCGGCATCGTAGGGTGAACCGAACACCGGCACGATTACCGCGTGGGTGGTGATCACAAAGTTCATATAGCTGGCGGGCTGCACCATGCCGTCCCATTCGATCCGCCCCGGCGAAGGCACTTCGACCACCTCCACCCCGAACGCGTGCGCGCGGGCGGCGGCGTCGGCATAGATTGCCATGTTGGGATCGTCCGCGCCCGTGGCGCGCGGCAGCGCGAGACGACCGGGCGCCACAAACCGCGCCAGATTGTCGACATGGCCGTCGGTATGATCGTTGATCAGCCCGTCGCCCAGCCACAGCACCCTGTCAAAGCCCAGATCACGCGCCAGCCGCATCTCGAGATCGGCGCGCGACAAGTGCGGGTTGCGGTTGGGATTGAGCAGGCATTGTTCGGTGGTGGCGACCAGGCCCGTGCCGTCGCCATCGAGCGCGCCGCCTTCCAGCACCCAGTCGGCGCGCGTGGCAGGCAGGCCCACGCTGGCGGCCAGGTCCGCGCCGATGTCCTGATCGCCCGGCATCAGGTATTTGCCGCCCCATCCGTTAAATCCGAACAGTCGCGCCGCGCGGTGTGCGCCCTGCCCCACGACCAGCGGCCCGGTATCGCGCAGCCAGACATCGCCATAGACGCGCTGTTCCAGACCCACTTTGCCACTGACCAGCGCCGCCGCGCGCGCGGCATTGGCCGGATCGCGCACGATCAGGCGCACCGCCTGCCCGGTTTCGGCCACCGCGTTGGCAAAGGCGGCAATCTGTTCCTGTGCGCGATCGATCACGCCCGACCATTCTTCGGCCAGATGCGGGAAACCGATCCACAACAGGTCTTGCGCTTGCCATTCGGCGGGCATGCGCCCGGTCGTCGTGTTCATCAAACGTCCTTATACACGTGCACGAAACAGCCGGCCGCCGGTGCGCAAGCCGTCTTTGCGGCGGGCCAAATAGCGGCGGTTGAGTTCGTCCGGTTCATGGGTTTCCACCTCGCCAAAGCCCAGCGCGCGCGCCTTGTCACGCAAATCCGCCGGGGCAAAGGCCGAAATCCACGGCTCGCCGCGTGCGGCCACGCGTGCGGCCATGATATCGCCCACCACTTGTTCGACTGGGCCCTGCATCGCGCGCGGAATGCGAAAATCGCACACGATCGCGGTGCCCGGCGGCAGACTAGCGACCAGCCCGAGCACTTCCATCACCGCCGCCTCGGTCAGATACATCGTCACCCCCAGCCAGGCGAACGTGGCCGGGCGCGCGGCATCGAACCCGGCCTCGGCCAAGGCCTCTGCCAGGACTTGCCGTTCGAAATCGACCGGCACGAACGTCAGCCCATCGGGTAGGCCAATGCCCGCATCGGCCAGCGATTCGCGCTTCCACGCCTGGGTGGCGGGATGATCAACCTCGAACACGCGCAGGCCCAGCGCGGCAAACGGATTGCGGCAGGCAAATGTATCCAGCCCCGCGCCCAGCACGACATATTGGCGCGTGCCGGCGGCCACCGACCGCGCCAGTTCGTCTTCGGCAAAGCGGCTGCGCACCACCATCGCACCGCGCAAACTCCGCGCATGCGGTTCGTTGTGCACATAGGGATCCGCGCGCAGCGCGGCTTCGCGCGCGGGGCCCAGAATGCGCAGCGCGAAGGGATCGTCGAGCACCAGCGGATCATCGAGCAACTGGTGCGCCGCGCGCAAGGTGGCCACTGCCAGCGCGGTGACGCTGGGCTGCCCGGTGCGCAAGAGCGACGTCTGGCTGGTCATCGGTCAATGTCCCTGCTTGCTTGCCGCGACGGCTGCGGCCATCTCCTTACGATATGATCACACCCGATGTCACGCCGTCGCCCGACTGGGCCGATGCCCTCCGCCGCGCCCGTGCGCATGCACCGTTTCTGGCGCGCGCCCTCGAACGGCGGGCCGATCTGGCCGAATTGCTGGCGCGGGGCGAGATCGATAACGCGCTGGCGCTGGCGCTGACCAGCGGCGCGGGGGTCGACGATGTCGGCGTGGCACTGCGCCGCGAACGGCTGGCGCTGAGCCTGGTGGTGGCGATTGCCGATCTGGCCGGGGCCTGGGATCTGGCCCAGGTGACCGGCACGTTGAGCGCGTTTGCCGACCGCGCGCTCGATGCCGCGATCGGCGCGGCGATCCGCCGCCGCGTGCCCGATGCGCCCAATGCGGGGTTTTCCGGGATCGCGTTGGGCAAACATGGCGCGCAGGAATTGAACTATTCGTCCGACATCGATCCGATCCTGCTGTTCGATCCCGACACCCTGCCCCGGCGAGACCGCGACGATCCTGCCGAGGCGGCACAGATGGTGGCGCGCCGGGTGGTCGAATTGCTGTCGACGATCACCGCCGAAGGCTATGTGTTCCGCATCGATCTGCGGCTGCGCCCGCAGGCCGAAGTGACCCCGCTGGCGCTGTCGTTCGCCGCCGCGATCACCCATTACGAATCGAGCGCGCTGGCGTGGGAACGCGCCGCCTTCATCCGCGCGCGCGCCGCCAGCGGCGATCTGGCGCAGGGTCAGGCGTTTCTGGACACGATCCGGCCTTTTGTGTGGCGCCGCAGCCTCGATTTCGGGGCGATCGCCGAAATCGGGCGGCTGACCACGCGCATCCGCGACCACTATATCGGCGGGCAGATAGTCGGCCCCGGCTATGACCTGAAACGCGGACGCGGCGGCATTCGCGAAGTCGAATTCTTTGCCCAGACGCACCAGTTGATCCACGGCGGGCGCAATCCGGCGCTGCGGTTGCGCGGCACGCGCGCCACGCTCGATGCACTGGCCACCGCCGGGATCATCGCACCCGACGATGCCGCCATGCTCGGCCGGTCCTATGATCGGCTGCGCACACTTGAACACCGGTTGCAGATGGTCGCCGATCAACAGACCCACAGCCTGCCCGCCGATCCCGCCGCGCTCGACAATGTGGCCCGGCTCGACGGGCTGGCCGATGGCCCCGCGCTGGTCGCCGAACTGGCGCAGATATCCGAACGGGTGGGCAGCCGGTTCGACGCGCTGATCGCTGCCTGGGCCCCGCGCGGCACACTGGCGGTGGGCGATCGCCCGCTTGCGCTCGATCTGACCGAACTGGGGTTCGCCGAACCCGAGGCGCTGGCGGTGCGAATCGAGAGCTGGAACAACGGCAAGTTCCGCGCCTTGCGCAGCGAGGCCGCGCGCGAGGCGTTTGCCCGCATCCGCAGTCCCTTGTTGCGCGCACTGGCCGCCGCGCCCGACCGCGATCGGGCGCTGTTGCGCTGGGA
>Ga0302157_10008410_pt1 | contig 10154 bp, 7 predicted proteins | sample I_Bog_N3_3_FD_193502 | JGI IMG/M metagenome (GOLD analysis project Ga0302157, IMG submission 193502) | Peat permafrost microbial communities from Stordalen Mire near Abisko, Sweden - I_Bog_N3_3 | ecosystem: Environmental > Terrestrial > Soil > Wetlands > Peat | place: Sweden: Abisko, Stordalen...
ATGGCTTGTCGTCCACGTCCAAAAGTACGTCGTCCTCCGGCGCGGCCGGTGCCGGCAAGACGTCGTCGTTCGGCGACATTCTCGCAGCCAAGGTGGGAAAGCTTGCAGGCTGAGGTCGGCAGGACGAGGGGCAGCCGGGCAGAACCGCATATGACCGTCCGCGCCTTGGCGGACGGTCAATCGGTGGCCAGTGCCGCGCGTGTGCGGATCATCGCGCGGACGGCTGCAAAGATCTTCTGCATCGGCGCCTGCTTGTAGCCGAACGGACCGGGTGGATCCATCGCATGCACCAGCATCGCCGGATCGGCCTCGAACAGCAGCAATGCGCCGTCTGCGGTTTCGCCGCAGTCGACGACAAAATAATCCAGGCCCATCGCCACATGCAGGGCCGCGAACGAAGCAGCATGGCGAACGGCAAAGTCGGTGTCGAAATCGCTCATCCAGCGCGCTTCCTCGGCGCGCTTGGCAGCATCGTCCCACATGCCGGCGTTCAGATAATGTACCATCCAGTTCTGCGAAATCGCCATGTGGCCCGCGAACGGGACACCGTCGACGAAGACGATGCGATATTTGCGGAACAGCCCGTCGCCGCTGCGATAGTCCACGAAGCTGGACAGGTAGAATTCCGGCTCGGGCCGCTCGTCCAGATAGGTCGCCAACTCGGCACCGCCCTCCAGCTTGGCGAGGCCACCGCCGGCGTGCGAGGCGACCGGCCGAACAAGGGCCGTGAATGGACCCGGCGGCAGCCCCAGGAGAGTCCCAAGCGCGCCGGTCGCGGCGGCCGACGCAAGCTGCGCACGGCTCGCCCGCACGATCGCCGGTGCCACGAGGCCCGGAATATCGCGCAAAGCTTCCGCCACGTCGGTGCGCGACAAGCACGCGATGCGCTCGGGCCGATTGAGCAGCGGCGCCGCGCAACCGGCCAGTTCCCGCGCCAGCATCGCCAACAACGGCGCCGCCACGTCGGATTCGGCCACGGCAACAAAGATCAGATCGTGGGGCGGCAATGGCTGCGGCAATGCCTCCCCGGGCGGGCAGAACAGCATGTCGAGCGTCACGTCGCTGTCTTCCAGCAGGAATTCGAGCGGCGTGTTCGCCATCAGGTCGCCGGGTGCCATGATCGCCAGCACCCGCACGCCCGCATCGTCGCCGTAAATCGACGGGCGGCGAAACAGTCGCGAATTGGCAAGGGCGGCGCCCTGAAGGGCGGTCGCCGCCGCAGCGCAACCCAGGATCGTCTCGACCGTCGCCAGATCCAGCAAGCAGGCGGCGGCATTGGAGGAAACGGCCACCTGCTCCGTCAGATAGCGCCGCGCCACGGTCAGATCGCCGCCGCCATAGGCAAGGCGCGACAAGGCGGCAACGCCGATCGGCACCTGAATGCCGACGCTGTCGTGGCTGGGCTGCATGAAGAACTCCAAGGATCTTAAGTAATATAGACCACTGCGCAAAGATCGCCTGGCCGCCGCGAGGCTACGGCAAAAAGCACCCCTGCCGCGCGCTTTTCGACACACGGCAGGCATGACTGTCCGCGCGACGGCAAAAACTGCCGCCAGCCAGACCGCATTTTGCCGCGGCGGCCTATAAAACGACCCTGCATGACACGCACATCACCTTCGGTTTCCCGCAGCCGCGCGCCCTGCCCGGCGTCGGCGCGCCGCCCTTTCGCAGCCGGCTCCGTTGACGGAGCCGCAACCGTGGACGTGTGTGGGAGCCAGTTGCGATGAATCGTCTCCTCGCCGGCCTGAAGAATTTCGGTGCCATCCGTCTGGCCAGCATCGCGGCGGTCGGCGTGATCGTCATGGCGATCATGGGCGGGATTGCGCTGCGCGCCAGCGTCGAGCCAATGGCGCTGCTCTACGGCGATCTGGAACTGCACGACTCCGCTCAGGTGACGGCGATCCTCGACAAGCTGCATGTCGGCTACGAGGTGAAGGGCGGCGGTAGCGAGATCCTGGTGCCGACCGGCCAGGTGGACCGGCTGCGATTGTCGCTGGCGCGCGAAGGCGTGCCGACCGGCGGCTCGCTCGGGTACGAAGTCTTCGATCGCGGCGATGGGCTGACCTCCAGCCAGTTCACGCAGCAGATCAACCAGCTCCGCGCGCTCGAAGGCGAATTGTCGCGCACGGTGCGCACCATTCATGGCGTCCGCAACGCACGCATTCATCTCGTGCTTCCCAAGCGCGAGCCGTTTGCACGCGAGCAGCAGGAGGCACAGGCGTCGGTCGTGCTGGCCATGGCCGGCGCGCAACGCATGGACAAGGACGAAGTGCAGGCCATCCTGAACCTGATCGCCTCGGCGGTTCCCGGCCTGAAGGCCCAGAACATCAGCATTGTCGACACACGCGGCCAGTTGCTGGCGCGCTCGGGCCGGCTCGCCGGACCGGAAGGCGCAGCCCAATCCCAGGACGATTTGCGCCACGAGATGGAACAGCGGATGACCGCAGAGACCGAGGACATGCTGACGCGCATGCTCGGCCAGGGCCGCGTCCGCGTGGAAACCACCATCGAGATGGACTTCGCCCGCAGCAACGAGGTGCAGGAAAAATTCGATCCGGACGGCCAGGTCGCCCGCACCCTGCAATCGACCACGAGTGCGGACAAGAACACCGAAGCCCAGCCCAATGTCAGCGTGGCGAACAATCTGCCGAACGCCGATCAGCAGAATGCGGGCGCCGGTTCCACCGCCACCCGTCAGGACGAGAATACCAGCTTCGAGATCGGCAAGACCACCCGCACCACCGTGCATGACACGCCCTCGATCAAACGGATCAGCATGGCCGTGCTGGTGGACGGCGCGATGCAGCCCGGCGCCGACGGCAAACTTGCCTGGCAGGAGCGCAGCCAGGCCGACCTGGACCGCATGGCCACGCTGGTGAAGTCGGCCATTGGGTTCGACGAAAAACGCGGCGACCATGTGGAGATCGTCAACCTCCGCTTCGCTGCCGGCGAGGACACGCTGGACGCAGAGCCTGCCGGCCTTCTCGGGCTGCAACTCGGCAAAAGCGACCTGATCTGGCTCATCTCCAGCGCCATCGCCGCCGTCGTCGCCATCTTCGCCCTGCTGTTCGTGCTTCGCCCGCTCGCCCTGAAACTTGCGACGGCGCCGGCTTTGAGCCCACCGGCCGACGCTTCGGCCGCCCTGCTCGCCGGTCCGACCGAAACCGGGCCCGACGGCCAGGCCGTGGCGTTGGCGGGACCCACCGACACGTCGCCTTCGGCTCCCGCCCAGGAGGACGATACCTTGCTCAACGTCGCCAACGTCGAAGGCCGCCTGCGCGCCTCTTCCATCCGAAAACTTGCCGACGTCGTCGAGACCCATCCCGAAACGGCGCTGACCGTCGTGCGCGGCTGGCTTACCGCGAGGACCACATAGCATGGCCGCCCCGCCGCGAACCGCCGAGTACACCAAGCTGAGCGGTGTCGAAAAGACCGCTATCCTGTTGGTCGCGATCGGCGACACCTACAGCACCAAACTTCTGTCGATGATGCACGAAGAGGAAGTCCTCGAGGTCTCGAAGGCCATGATCCAACTCGGCCCGGTCAAGGCCGAAATCGTCGAGCAACTCGCGCATGAATTCATGCTCAACGTGGGCGAGATCAGCGGCCTCGCCGGCGGCTACGAGACGACGCAGCGGTTGCTGGCCACCTTTCTGCCCCCGGATCGCGTGGCGGCACTGATGGAGGACATCCAGGGACCGACCGGCCGCACCACCTGGGAAAAGCTCGGAAACGTCAAGGAATCCGTGCTGGCCGCGTACCTGAAGAACGAATATCCGCAGACCGTCGCCGTGGTCATCTCCAAAATCAAGCCCGCGCAAGCGGCGGCCGTGCTGAACGAGCTCCCCGAAGCCTTCGCGTCCGAAGTCATCATGCGCATGCTGCGCATGGAATCGGTGCAGAAGGACGTGCTCGATGGCGTCGAGCGCACCTTGCGCTCCGAATTCATGTCCAACCTCGCCCGCACCACCCGCCGCGACCCCTACGAACATCTCGCAACCATCTTCAACAGCTTCGACCGCAAGGCAGAGGCCCGCTTCTTCGGCCAGCTCGAGGAACGCGACAAGGACGCCGCAGGCCGCATCCGTACGCTGATGTTCACGTTCGACGACCTGATAAAGATCGTCTCGCCTGGCATCCAGCTCCTGGTGCGCAGCGTGCAGAAGGACCGCATCGCGCTGGCATTGAAGGGTGCCAGCAAGGAGATGCGCGACCTGTTCTTCGAAAATCTCTCGGAGCGGGCCGGCAAGATGCTGAAGGACGAAATCGATGCGCTCGGGGCCGTCAAGCTGCGCGAAGTCGACGAATCCCGCGCCGAGATTGTCCGTGTCGCCAAAGAGCTCGCCGCCGGCGGCAAGATCGAGATCTCGCAGGGCGCCGAGGAAGAGGTGGTTTACTGATGGACGGCGACCACATCACGCTGGGGGACAGCCTCTCGCTTGCGGACATTCGGCGTATGGTGCCGAGCCGGGCGAGTGCGGCCGCGGAGTCGCCGGCGTTTGCGCGTGGCGCGACAGACGCCTTGCGCCCGCGCGGCGTGTTCCTGCAACGCGACCTCAGCGATATCGCGCTGCATGAGCCACCGCCGCCAAGCTTCGGCGAGGACGATATCGCGCGCGCGAAAAGCGAAGGCTTTCAGGAGGGCTTTGCCGCCGCGCACGCCGAGGCCGCCGCGTCTCGCGCGGCCGCCGAAACCCTGACACTGGCAGCCGTTGCCGGCGCGATGGTGGACGCCCGCCGCGGCGTGGTCGAAGTGGCCCAACGCACCGCCTGGGCGATGGCGAAGGCCGTGAGTGCGGCCATGCGCGCAACGGTACCGGCCCTGGTCCGGCAAAGTGCCGGCCTCGAGATCTCGGCTCTGGTCGCTCACGTCCTGCCTGGCCTCGCCCGCGAGCCGAGCGTCGCCATCGAAGTGGCACCCGATCTCGTCGCCGGACTCTCGCTGAAAATGTCCGGGCTGCCGGACATGCAGCGCGGCGGCATCGTTGTGACCGGCGTGCCGGGCCTGCCGTACGGAGACGCACGGATCCTCTGGGGCACCGGAGAGGCGCGCCGCGAACCCCACGCAGTCTGGCAACAGGTCATGAGCGCGTTTGCCCGGGAACATCTCGACGACAGCATCGAACAGGAAGAACTCGACCATGGCCAATGAGACCCAGGATCCCGTCGGCCCCGGCGGTATCGAACCCGCCAAGGGCACCAACGACCTCGATGCCGTCTATGAAATCCCCGTCACCGTCTCCGCCGTGCTGGGCAAGGCGACGATGCGGGTATCGCAGCTCCTGAAGCTCGGCCGCGGCGCCGTCGTGGAGCTGGATCGCAAATTGGGCGAGGCCATCGACATCTACGTCAACAACCGGCTGGTGGCACGCGGCGAGGTGGTGATGGTCGACGACAACCGCCTCGGCGTGACGATGACGGAGATCGTGAAATCCGATCGCAGGGGATAGGATCACGATGCACATCCTGATTGTCGGGTCGATGTCGGGCCAGTTGGCCCAGGCGGCGCTGATCGCGAAAGGCCGCGGCGCGCGCGTTCACCATGCCGACGACATCGTGCTCGGGATGGAGGCATTGCGCAGCGATTCGCGCCTCGATCTGGTGATGTGCGAATTGTCGCACGACGTGGGCGCCCTGATCGCCGCCATGCGCGGCGAACGGATGCATATTCCGGTTATCGCCTGCGGCACCAACGATCAGGCGGACGCCGCCGTGCGCGCAATCCGTGCCGGTGCCAAGGACTTCCTGCCGCTCCCGCCGGACGCCGAACTGATCGCCGCCATGCTGGAAGCCATTGCGGGCGACGAGCACAACCTGGTCTATGCCGACCCGGCCATGGCGTCCGTCGTGCGGCGCGCCGAGCAGATCGCGCCCAGCGAAGCCAATGTCCTGATCACCGGAGAGAGCGGCACGGGCAAGGAAGTCCTCGCCGGCCTCATTCACCGCAAGTCGCATCGCGCCGGCAAGGCCTGGGTCGCCGTCAACTGTGCCGCAATCCCGGAGGCGCTGCTCGAAAGCGAGCTGTTCGGACACGAGAAGGGCGCCTTCTCCGGCGCCGTGGCCCGGCGCATCGGCAAGTTCGAGGCCGCCAACGGCGGCACGCTGCTGCTCGACGAAATCGGCGAAATGGACCTTCGGCTGCAAGCCAAGCTGCTGCGCGCCGTGCAGGAGCGCGAAATCGACCGCGTCGGCGGCTCGGCGCCGGTCAAGCTCGATGTCCGGCTGATCGCCACGACCAATCGCGACTTGCAGGAAGATGTCCGCCTCGGGCGGTTCCGCGCCGACCTGTTCTTCCGGCTCAACGTCATCTCGGTCAGGATCCCGCCGCTGCGCGAGCGGCCGGGCGATATTGCCCCGCTCGCCGCGTTCTTCGCCCATAAGTTCGCCGAGGTGAATGCGCGCGACTGCCGCACCGTGTCGGCGGAGGCGCTGACGCTGCTGTCGCGCCATTCCTGGCCCGGCAATGTCCGCGAGTTGGAAAGCGTCGTTCATCGCGGTGTCCTGCTGGGCATCGGCAACACGATCACGCCGGCGGCGATCGAACTGGATACCGATCTGCCACCCTTGGCCCCGTCGTCCGTGGCCGCGTCGCCGCTTCTTGCCAAGCTGGGCACGTCCGAAATCGATGCCGACGACGCGCCGGCCGACGACGACACGGCACTTCTCCCGCCGGTTGTCGACCGCACCATCGACGGCATGGAAAAGGCCCTGATCCTGGCGACGTTCCGCCGCTGCCTGGGCGACAAGTCCAAGACCGCGACGGTGCTGGGGATCTCGATCCGCACACTGCGCAACAAGCTGCACAATTACGAGCGCAGCGGCACCCGCATCTCGCGCTCCGTCGTCGTCGCGGTCGGCTAAGGCCATGTCCGGCACCAAGCAAGCCAAGACCGGCGGCCTGAAATTCGGCAACTTCCGGCCCGGCAGCGATATCGGCCTGGCCGTGGGCGTCATGGCGCTGCTGGCGATCCTGGTCGTCCCGTTGCCGCCGGCGCTGCTGGATTTCGGCCTGGCGCTGTCGATCACGGCGAGCGTGCTGATCCTGATGGTGGGGCTGTTCCTGGCGCGCCCGCTGGACTTCACCAGCTTTCCGACGTTGCTGCTGATCAGCACGTTGCTGCGGCTGTCGCTGAACGTCGCGACCACGCGGCTCGTGCTGGCGCACGGCAACGAAGGCACGATGGCCGCGGGCCATGTGGTGGCCGCCTTCGGCGGCTTCCTGATGGGCGGCGATGTCCTCATCGGCCTGATCGTGTTTGCGATCCTGCTGGTCGTAAACTTCATGGTCATCACCAAAGGCTCCGGCCGCATCGCCGAAGTCGCGGCCCGCTTCAGCCTCGATTCGATGCCCGGCAAGCAGATGGCGATCGACGCGGACATGTCGGCCGGTCTGATCAATCAGACCGAGGCAAAACGCCGCCGGCGGGAGCTGGAGGAAGAAAGTGCCTTCTACGGCGCCATGGACGGTGCCGCGAAATTCGTGCGCGGCGATGCGATCGCCGGCCTGATCATCACGGTCATCAACATCGTCGGCGGCCTCGCCATCGGCGTGCTGCGTCATGGCATGCCGCTGGCGGACGCCGTGACCACCTACACGACGCTGACGGCCGGCGACGGCCTCGTGTCGCAGATCCCTGCCCTGCTCGTCTCCACCGCCGCCGGCATCGTCGTCACCAAGGGCGGCATCGAAGGCACGGCGGACAAGGCACTGGTCACGCAGCTCGGCAATTCGCCGAAGCCGCTGATGATCGCGTCGGCCACGGCCTTCATGCTGGCGCTGCTGCCGGGCCTGCCGTTTCTGCCGTTCGTCGTGCTCTCCGGTCTGGCGGGTCTCGCTGCCTGGCGGCGGCACAGCACCCAGTCGACCGCCGCGAAAAACGTCCTGGCCGGGATCCGGGAGGCCGCCGACGTCGAGCCGCCGCTCGCGCAATCCCTGCAAATCGACTCGCTGCGGCTCGAACTCGGCTACGCGCTATTGGGCCTTGCCAGCGGCGACGGCGCGCGACTGACCGAACAGATCAAGGTGCTGCGCAAATCCTTCGCGCAGGAAATGGGCTTCATCCTGCCGCCGGTACGGGTGCAGGACAACATGGAACTGGCGGCAGACGCCTATTGCTTCCGCATCAAGGAGATCGAAGCCGGCAAGGGCGAGTTGCGGCCCGGCATGCTGCTGGCGATGAACCCGGCGGGCGGCTATCCGGAGATGGAGGGCGAGCGCACCAAGGAACCGACCTTCGGCCTGCCGGCCGTCTGGATCGGCGAAGTCAAGCGGCAGGACGCGATTTTCCGCGGCTATACGGTGGTCGATCTGCCCAGCGTGCTGATCACTCACCTGACCGAACTGGTGCGCGAACATCTGTCGGAAATGCTGTCGTACGCCGAGACGCAGAAGCTGGTCGAGGGCTTGCCGAAGGAACATCAACGCCTGGTGTCCGATCTCGTGCCGAGCCAGATCACCATGGGCGGCGTGCAGCGGGTGCTGCAAAGCCTGCTGGCCGAACGGGTCTCGATCCGCGACCTCCCGACCATTCTTGAGGGCATCCAGGAGGCATGCGGCACCGGCACGCGCGCCATGGGGCCGATCGTATCGCATGTCCGCACCCGTCTGGCGCGCCAGATCAGCCAGGCCAACACGGGTCCGGGCGGCTACATTCCGGTCGTGCCGCTGTCGGCCGAGTGGGAAGCCAACATCGGCGATGCCGTGGTTTCCAGCGGCGACGAGCGGCAACTGGCGATGGCGCCGTCCAAGTTGCAAGAATTCATCGCCCGGTTGAAGAAGGTGCTGGAGGCCATTCCGGGCGAAAACCCCGTGATCGTCTGTTCGTCGCTGATCCGCCCGCATGTCCGGATGATCGTGGAGCGGGCGCGCCCGGCAACGCCGGTGATGGCGCAACAGGAAATCTATGCCAAGGCGCGCGTGCGTTCGGTCGGCACAGTCTAGCAGGCGAAGCGGGCCGCGCAGCCGCCGCGAGACGGCAATTTGCCTATATCCCCCTAGAGTCCCCGGGCCGACAGAAATGTCCTCGACCACCCCCCGGCGACGGAGATTGCGATGATCGGCCTGCTGTCCCTGTTCAAGCGGCGCGAAAAGATCGCAAGGCTTGAGGCTATCCAGCGGTCCTTCGCCACCGTCGAATTCACGATGGACGGTTACATTGTCGGTGCCAACGATAATTTCCTGACGATGTCCGGTTACACGCTCGATGAATTGCGCGGCCGGCATCACACCATTTTCTGCGACCCCGGCGTCCGCGACACGCCCGAATACGCGAAATTCTGGAAGGACCTGACGCTCGGCGCGTTCAAGGCGGCGGAATTCCGGCGTCTGGCCAAGGACGGCCGGGAAATCTGGCTGCAAGCCAGCTACGTCCCGGTGTTCGGGTTCACCGGCCGGCCGGTCAGGATTCTGAAGGTCGCGGTGGACGTGACCGAGCGCCACACGCTCGCGGTGGCGCGGACGGCTTACGAGCGCAAGCTGGAGACCTCGAACGCCGAGCTGGAACGTCTGGCCGACAATCTCGCGGCCGCGCGCGATCTGGCGGAGCGCGCGAGCAGCGCCAAGTCGCGCTTTCTGGCGGGGATGAGCCACGAATTGCGCACGCCGCTGAACGGAATCCTCGGCTACGCCCAGTTGCTGCGCCTGGAAGGCGGGTTGACGGACCTACAATCGGCGCGGGTCGGGGGCATGCTGGACGCGGGGACGCACCTGCTGCAAATGATCCATTGCGTGCTCGACCTGTCCGAGATCGAGGCCGACCGGGTCGATCTGCAACCGGCCATCTGCGACCTGCACCGAATCGTCAGCGCCTGCCTCGACCTGGTTCGTCCGGCGGCGGAGGCGAAGGGACTGTCCCTCGGCCTGGTCATCGCACCGGACCTGCCCCAGCACATCGTCGCCGACCCGACGCGACTGCGTCAGGTGCTGCTCAACCTGCTCGGCAACGCGGTGAAATTCACCGCCGGCGGCTCGGTCGGCATGAATCTGCGGCGGGCCGCCGACAGTGCCCGCCTGCGGATCGAAGTGATGGACACCGGGCCCGGGATCTCGCCTGGGCAACGTCATCGGCTGTTCCAGGACTTCGAACGCCTCGCCACGGATGCCACGGACGCAAGCGAAGGCGCGGGTCTGGGTCTGGCGCTTTCGGCCCGGCTGG
>Ga0302157_10008418_pt1 | contig 10152 bp, 8 predicted proteins | sample I_Bog_N3_3_FD_193502 | JGI IMG/M metagenome (GOLD analysis project Ga0302157, IMG submission 193502) | Peat permafrost microbial communities from Stordalen Mire near Abisko, Sweden - I_Bog_N3_3 | ecosystem: Environmental > Terrestrial > Soil > Wetlands > Peat | place: Sweden: Abisko, Stordalen...
CGATGGTGGCGGCTTCGAACAGGTCGGTGGAATTCAGGGTGCGGGGATTGCCGGCCTGGGTGCGTGCGATGTAGGAGGCCAGCCGCATTTCGTCGAGCATGTTGTGCGGATAGGTGTCGGTGCCGATGCCCATGTTGACGCCGCTGCGCTTGTAGCGGCCGAGATCGCGCAGCGCGATGCCGCGGCGGGCGAACACCGTCGGGCAGTGCGCGACGGTGGTGCCGGTGTCCGCAAGCAGCCCGATGTCACGGTCGGTGTGCCAGGGGGTCGAGGGATGGTCGTCGAGGAAGATGCCGTGGCCGACGATGGATTTGTCGGAGAGCAGGCCGAGTTCGTTGAGCCAGCCTATCGGCGTGAAGCCGTGGCGGCGCGTGATCTCGTGGAATTCGACGACGGATTGTGCCGCGTGGATCTGCCAGGACACACCGCGCCTGCCGGCTTCCTCGAAACTCTCGCGCAACAGGGTTTCACTGCAGGTGTCAATCTGTGCCGGCACGACCATGCCGAACAGGCGGCCGGAGGGGTGCTGCTCGGCGCGTTCGATCAGGCTGAGCGCCTCGGCCATTGCCTTCTCGCCGGCGGCTTCGTTCCAGGTGTACTCGACAACGTGGCCGTTCTTGGTGGCCCAGTTTGCGGACTTGAACATCGGCGCGATGCAGACGCGCATGCCGGATTCGGCAAGCAAATCGAGCCAGCCGGGATGCGCCATTGAAAGATCGGCGACGGTGGTGACGCCCGACAGCAGCAATTCGCTGAGCGCCACCCGCACGCAATGCGGCACTGCCTCGGCGTCGGCGCGGAAGATCGGCATGTATTCGTAGAGTGAGGAATTGTACAGGCCAGGACTGCCGATTTCGTCGATGAGGCCCTTGTTCATCGGCTCGCTGGAGGGGTGCGAGTGGATGTTGACGAGGCCGGGCATCACCATGAAGCCGGCGCCATCGATGATGGTGTCGGCGACGCCCTCGTAGCCGCGGCCGACGAAGCGGATGGTGCCGCCCTCGAAGACCACGTCGGCGTCCGGCATGTAGGTGTGCGAGCTCGTGGCGGCGTCCCACGCCACCACGAAGCTTGCATTGCGGATCAGCGTTGTTGCCATTTTACTTCGCCAGGCTGATGTCGAGACCCTTGTAGATCCCGATGCCGTAGAGACCGTGCGCGCGGGCACCGATGGTGCGCTTGGAGGAGGCGAGCCAGAGCTGTTCGCGCACCAGCGGGATCCAGACGTTGGCCTCGGTCAGCTGTTCCTGCACATTGGCCAAGGCGACCTTGCGGACCTCCGGGTCAACGGCGGTGCGGGCTTCGAGAAGCCATTTGTCGGTGTCGGCGTCTTTCCAGTTCATGCGGTTCGGCGTGGGTGTGTTAGCGGAGTTGAAATACAGGTTCAGGGCGTCGCCAGCAGAGACGTAGGGGTAGGACATCACGAAGGCGTCGAAGTCCTGCGTGGCGAGCTTGCCCCAGCCGATGGTGGCATCCCAGAGCTGTATCTTCATCTCCACACCGATGCGGCGCAGATCAGCCTGCATCGCCTCAGTGGCGCGGTTGAACGACGGATCGTTGAGGCCATAAAGCGTGAAGCTGGCGCGCACGCCATCTTTTTCGCGAACGTTGTCAGGGCCGACTTTCCAGCCAGCGTCATCGAGAAGCTTGCGAGCGACTGCGGGGTCGTACGCCGGCAGCAACGCTTTGGATTTCGGATCGTAATCCAATGTTCCAGGATTGAGGTAGCTATCGGCGGGGTCAGCGGCGCCGAAGAACACCGCCTTGGCAATCGCCGCGCGATTGACCGCCATCACCATGGCTTGCCGGATCACTGCTACATCGACCACCGGCTTGTTGATCTTGAAGCCGAGAAAATAGTCCCAGAAGTAGTTGGGTTGGTTGGACATATGAATGCCCGGCGTCTTCTTCAGGCCGTCCAGGGCGAAATACGGGATGTACTGGGTGACGTCGCCCTGGCCGGATTGCAGGGCGGCCAGACGGGTGTTGTCGTCCGGGATGACCTTCCAGATCACCTTGCCGACCTGCGGCGCGGGGTTTTTGAAGATCGGCGGGCCCCAGTTGTAGCCTTCATGCTTGGTCAGCACGAGCTCGGAGCGCGGCGTCCAGCTCGACCAGCAGAACGGGCCGGTGCCGTTGAAGCCCTGTACGCCGAAATTGGCGCCGAGGGTTTCGACGGAATGCTTGTCGACAATGCCCGCGAAGAACAGCGAAAGTTGGAACAGCAGTTCGCTCGATGGCTGATTGAGTTCGTATTCGACGGTGGTGGGATCAACCGCGCGGATCTCCTTCACCTGGCCGGCGCGCCAGCGCACCGGGCTTTTGGTGGCGGGGTCGGCGAGGCGGTTCAGCGAATAGGCGACATCATCGGCGGTCATCTTGCGGCCATCGCAGAACGTCACGTCGTCGCGCAGCTTGAAGGTGTAGAGCTTGCCGTCCGGGCTGACCGTCCAGCTTTTGGCGAGGCCGGGCTTGATGGTCTTCATGTCCCAGTCAACCGACGTCAGCGTGTCGGTCATCATTTCCAGGGCCTCGCCGGCGCTGCGCGCGGTGGAGCGAACGGGATCGTAATTGTCGGCGTCGATGGCGCGCAGGACGATCAGCGTGTCGGCCGGCTGGGCCTGGGCGGTGTGGACCAGCAACGGCGCCGTGGTGAGAACGAAAGCCATCAACAGACGCTTCATCATCAATCTCCCAAATTCCGCAGCCGGGGGTCGAGCAGGTCTCGCAGGGCATCGCCAAGCACGTTGAATGCCAACACGATCACGAAGATCGCAACAGAGGGGATGATGGCGATATGCGGGGCGAAGAACAGAAAATTCCGGCCGGCTGCCGCCATCGCGCCCAATTCCGCGGTTGGCGGCTGTGCCCCGAGACCGACGAAGGATAGTGCGGCGCCAAGCAGGATGACCTGGCCGAAGCGCAACGTCGCCCAGACGCTCAGCGCCGAGAAGCAGTTCGGCAGCAGATGCTTCACGATCAGCCGGCTGTCGCGCAGGCCTGTGGCGCGGGCGGCTTCGATGTAGTCGCGCGCCATTTCGCCGACGGCGACGCCGCGGACGATACGGGCAGCCAGGGGAATAGTGGCGACGGTGAGGGCCAGGATCACCGCGGTGACGCCGGGACCGGCGATGGCGGCGATGGCGAGACCGAACAGGATTGCGGGAAACGAAAGCAGCACGTCCATACAGCGCATCACCAACCCGTCGATGCGACGATAGAACGCAGCGAACAGACCCAACGCAGTGCCGATGCCGCCGCCGGCCACCACCGAGACGGCACCCATCAGCAAGGTCAGCCGCAGGCCGTAGATCACGCGCACGACCATGTCGCGGCCCTGGTCGTCAGCACCGAGCCAATGCTCGGCGCTGGGCGGCTGCATCGACATCGAGAGGTCGTTGTCATAGGGGTCGCCGGGGATCAGCGGCGCGCCCAACGCTGCCAGCACTGACAGCACAACCACCGCCAGCGCCAGCACGGCCAGCCAATCGCGCAACAATCGCCTCATACCCGCACTTTCGGATCGAGCACGGCGTAGAGCAGATCGACCACCAGATTGATCAGAATGAAGCCGCCGGCCAGCACGAGGATGGTACCTTGCGCCATCGGGAAGTCGCTCGACACGATGGCGCCGACGGCGAGACGGCCGACGCCGGGCCAACTGAAGATCGTCTCGGTGACGACGGCGCCGCCGAGGAGGAAGCCGATCTGCAGGCCGATCAGGGTGACGACGGGGACCATCGCGTTGCGCAGCGCATGGCGCATGATCACCGCGATTTCCGGCAGGCCCTTGGCGCGGGCGGTGCGGACGTGGTCGAGCCGCAGGGTGTCGAGGACTGCCGTGCGGGTCATGCGGGCGACAGGGCCGACGAACACGCTGCCCAAGGTCAGTGCCGGCAGGATGATCGACGACACGCCGGCGAGCGTCCAAAGCGGGCCGCCGCGACCCGTGAAGGGCAGCAGGTCCCACTGGAAGCCGACAACCCAGATCAAGATCATGCCGACGAAGAACACCGGGATCGAAACGCCGGCGACCGAGATCGCCATGATCAGGCGGTCAAGCCAGCCGCCACGGGTGACGGCTGCGATGGTGCCCATGAAGATGCCGAGCGGGATCGACCAGATCAGGCTCGCCAGCATGAGTTCGAGCGTGGGTCCCATGGTGCGGCCGAGCTCATCGGCGACGGGGATATTGTTGATGATGGAGACGCCGAGATCACCGTGCGCCAGGCGCAGCAGATAGAGGCCGAACTGCACCGGGATCGGCTTGTCCAGGCCGAGTTCGGCGTGGATCTGGGCGACAACCTCGGCCGTCGCCATCGGGCCGGCGCGGACGATGGCGGGGTCGGTCGGCACCACCTGCATCAGAAGGAAGCCCAGTGCGAGCACACCGATCAGCACCGGGATGGCCAATAAAAGCCGGTGGATGGCATGCCTCAGCACGAGAATGCCCTAACCCGGTAATCAGCCAAACATCGCATGCCGATCGAACACCACCTCGCCAGAGCGCAACACCAGATCGGCCTGCGTGGTGAGGATCTCCTCAGGCGCAGACTCGAAGATATCGCGCGACAACACCGTCACGTCAGCGAACATACCGGGCAGGATCCGTCCCCGGACGTCCTCGGCACGCTGCGTGTAGGCGCCGCAATAGGTGTAGCAATGCAAGGCTTCGGCCAACGAGATCGCCTGCTTTGCCCCGAGTACGGTGCCGCGGTTGGTTTTGCGCGTCACCATGGTGAAAAGGTTGATGAACGGGTCCGTCGTGCTCACCGGTGCATCGGAGCTGGCCGCCGGATGTTGCCCGGCATCGAGCCAGCTGCGCATCGGATAGGCAGCCTCCGCCCTGGCAAGGCCCACATTCTGCACGTAGAGATCGCCGAACTCATACATGAACACCGGCTGCGGCACCGGCTCGATGCCGCGCGCGACCATGCGCTGCATCTGCCCCGGGGTGAGAAAGCCGCAATGCTCGATGCGGTGGCGCCGGCCGCCGACCGGGGCTTCGGCGGTGTCAGCCATTTCCATGCCGGCGAGCACCTGCTCGATGCCGGCGTCGCCGATGGCGTGGATGGCAAGTTGCCAGCCCTGGGCATGATATTTGGCGAGCAGATGGTGCATCGTCTCGTCGGGAAAGCAGAATACGCCGGTGCCGCCCTGCAGATAGGGCTCGAACATCGCGGCGGTGAGCCCGCCTGCGGAACCGTCGGCGAACACCTTCATGGCGGCGAAGCGCAGCATATCGTCACCGTCGCCGGGGCGGACGCCGGCGTCCCAGGCCTCGGCGCCGATGCCTTCGGGGTTGCCGGCGAGACAGAGCCAGGTGCGCATCGGCGAGCGGCCGGCGGCGTGTGCCTTGCGGTAGGCGACGAGTTCGCGAATGCCGGCGGCCATGCCGACGTTCATGTCCATGACCGCCGTGAAGCCCTGGCGCACCATGTGCTGGCCGGCACGCTCGATGGCATCGACAAGGGCGGCGTCGGACGGCTCCGGCATGCAATCCTTCAGCAGGCGCATGGCGCGTTCCTGGAACAGGCCGGTGAGCTTCCCTGCCCTGCGCTCAATCACGCCGCCTTCCGGGTCCGGTGTGTTGTGGCCAACCTCAGCCATCGCCAAGGCGGCCGTGTTGGCAACGCCCATATGGCCGCAGGTGCGGGTGATGAACACCGGATTATCAGGCGCTGCCGCCGTGAGTTCGTCCACGGTCGGGTGGCGGCCGACATCGAGTTCGGCGTGATCGTAGCCGCGTCCGAGCACCCAGGTGCCGCGCGGCGCCTTCTTGGCCGCGGTACGGATGCGGTCTAGCAGCTCATCGAGCGTGCGGACTTCCTCGGCACGTAGATTGACGTTGAGCATGCCGAGGCCGAGCGGCAGCAGATGCTGATGGGCGTCGTTGAAGGCAGGGATGGCAAGGCGGCCAGCGAGATCGATGCGTTTCGTGGAGGGTCCGCCGAGCGCCTCGACGGCGTGGCGGGATCCGGCGGCGACGATGCGGCCGCCATAGATGGCGACCGCGTCGGCGAACCCCTCGTGCAGGCCGCGAAACACGCGGCCGCCCGAGAGGATCAGCTCGGCATAGGCCATGTTACGAGCGGTAGTCGGGCCTGTCGTTCTCGATCAGGCGCAACGCCGACGTCCAGGCCCAGTCGTAATGCGCCAAAGCTTCCTCGCCAGGGCGATTGAACTGCTTGGCGGTCTTCAGGCGGACTTCCTCGGGCGGCAGGATCAGCTCGGCGCCGCCGGACTGCGCCGCGATCTGCGCCTGGCAGGCGCGCTCGAGGTAGTAGATGTTCTGGAACGCCTCGGGGATGGTGCGGCCGGCGACAAGCAGGCCGTGATTGGCCAGGATCATCGCCTTGTGGTTTCCGAGGTCGGCGACCAGGCGATCCCTTTCGTCAAGGTCAAGCGCGATGCCTTCGTAGCCGTGATAGGCGAGGTTGCCGTAGAACTTCAGCGCATGCTGGCTGATCGGCAGCAGGCCCTGCTTCTGGGCGGAGACGGCAATGCCGGCAGCGGTGTGGGTATGCACCACGCACATCAGATCCTCACGCGCCATGTGGATGGCGGAGTGGATGGTGAAGCCGGCGGCGTTGACGCGGCCGCTGGTGCCGTTGGTCTCGATCACGTTGCCGTCGAGGTCGATCTTCACGAGGTCGCTGGCGCGCATCTCATGGAACATCACGCCATACTGGTTGATCAGGAAGTGATGTTCAGGTCCCGGCACGCGGGCGCTGATGTGGGTGTAGATGAAGTCGGTCATCTTGAAGTGCGCCACGAGCCGGTAGAGGGCGGCGAGGTCGCAGCGGATGGCCCATTCCTCGGCGGAAATGCCCGCGGGTGCGGTGGATTGAACGGCGACGTTCATGGTCTTCTCCGGATTTTGACAGGTGCCGGATGTTCTGCCGGTAACCTGACAGCGTCAAGCATTGGTACGGCCGGGATCAGTAACCCCTGACCGGATCGTACAGTCCCGGCAGTGGATCGCCGCGTTCGAAGGCCGCCAGCACGTTCGCCACGTGCCGTGCCCGGACCCGGCGCGAGCCGAACGAGGCGATGTGCGGGGTGACGATGACCTTGGGATGCGCCCAGAACGGGCTGTCCTTCGGCAACGGCTCGGGATCGAACACATCGAGCACGGCGCTTTTCAAATGTCCGCGATCGAGGGCTGCGATCAGATCGGCGTTGACGACGTGGCCGCCGCGGCCAGCGTTCACGATGCAGGCGCCGCGCGGCAGCTTGGCAATGGTTTCGGCGCGGATGATCGCCTTCGTGTCGGGGGTCAGCGGCAGCAGACACACCAGGATGTCGGTGCGGGCAAGGAAGGCGTCGAATACGCCAGGGCCGGCGTAGCTTTCGACGCCCGGGATGGATTTCGGCGAGCCGGACCATCCCGCGGTCTGGAAGCCGAGCAGCGCCAGCATCTCGGCGGCGCGCGAGCCCATGGCGCCGAGGCCCATGACGCCGACACGGGTTTCGGGAGCGGACTCGCCGGTCATGCTGCTGTCCCAGCCGCAGGTGGTCTGTGCGACGAGGATTTCGGGGATACGACGCATCGCCGTCAGCGCCGCCCAGCAGACGTAGTCGCCCATGCGCTGGGCGGTGTCGGTGGTGGTGACGCGGACGACCGGCAGATGTTTCGGCAGATGCGGGTCGCGCATGATGTTGTCCACACCGGCGGCCGAGCTGGAGATCAGCTTCAGGTTGGGAAACTTCGCCAGGCGGCCGGGCTCAGGGTCCCACACCATCGCGTAGTGGATCGATGCCGGATCGACATCGGGATCCTCCCAGAAGTGCACGTCGAGACCTGGTGCGAATTCGGAGAAGTGGATTTTCCAGTCGGCGAAGGCTTTCGCGTCGCCGGATTTGATGATCAGTGCCATGCCGCGAGTTTAGCGCCATGCTGCACTGCGGCAAGAGTGCTTCGGCGGAATCTCCAGGTCAGCAGCACCGCGGCGACGGTGAGGGCCGCAAGCAGGCCGATCCACATGCCGCGGGCTGCCATGCCGGCGGGAAAGGCCAACAACAATCCGACCGGCATGCCGACGCCCCAATAGGCCAGCAGCGTGATGGCGGCTGGGATCTTGGTGTCCTTCATGCCACGCAGGGCGCCGTTGGCGGCGACCTGGACGCCGTCAGACAGCTGGAACAACCCGGCGAACGCCAGCAACGCGACGGTGGCGGCCTGGACGGCGGGGTCGTTGGAATACAAAGCGGCGATGGCGCCGGGCAGTAGCAGGAACACGGCGCAGCTGATCGATTGCGAAACCAGCGAGAGGCCGATGCCCAGGCTGCCGGCGAGGCGGGCGCGCCACGGATCGCCGGCGCCCATGGCGTCGCCGACGCGGACGGTGATGGCGGCGGACAGGCCAAGCGGCACCATGAAAGTGAGGCCGGCGACGTTCAACGCGATCTGGTGTGCCGCCACCTGCACGGCACCAAAGCGGGCGATGGCAAAGGAGGCGAAGCTGAACAGGCTGACTTCCATGACCACGCTCATCGCCATCGGCAGACCGAGGGCGAGGAGAGCTCGGAGTGTGGCCCATTGCGGCCAGCGGCTGCGTGCCGCCCAGCCAATTCCGCGATAGGCGGGGTCCAACACGACATAGGCTGAAAAAGCCAGCGCTCCCATGGTCGTGACGGCGGATGCCGCAAGGCCGCTGCCATAGGCGCCGAGGCCGGGCATGCCGAAGGCGCCATACATCAGCGCGTAGCCGATCGGCACGAGCAAAGCCAAGCAGAGCAGCCCGAACCACATGGCGGGCTTGGTCATCGACAGGCCGTCCGATAGGCCGCGGCAGGCCATGAAGATGCCGAGCGAAGGGGCGCCCCAGGCGACGGCGCGCAGGAAATCGGTGGTGGGGCCGGAGAGGTCGGCCTCGACCTGGAGCAGCGACACCAAGGGTGCCGCAAGCCCGCGCAGGGCCAGCAGCGAGAGGATGCCTACGCCGAATACGAGATAGAGCGACTGGGCGAACAGGGCGCCGACGTCGTGCCGCCTGCCGGCGCCGATCAGATGCGAGACCATTGCGGGTACGGCGAACATCAGGCCTTGCAGCAGCATCAGCGGCAGCATCCACACCGAGCTGCCGATGGCGACGGCGCCGAGGACGAGCGGGCCGAGGTGGCCGGCCAGAAGCGTATCGACGAGGTTGGTGCTGAACAGCAGAACCTGGCCGATCACCAACGGGATCGCCAGGCGGATCAGTGTGATAGCTTCGGTGCGTGGGTCCGGCGCGGTCGGCTGCGTCAGCATGGGCCGGGCATGGCGGTCATGCCGCCATGGCGAGGCGGCCGATGCTGGCGAGCACCTTGCTGCGCTCGGCCTCGTCGCCGGGGGCGTCGATGAAATAGGCGACCGCGACGATCGGGGCGCGGCCTGGCGGCCAGATCACCGCGACGTCGTTGGTGGCGTTACGGGGGCCGGACCCGGTTTTGTCACCGATCCGCCAATCGCTGGGCAGCCCGGCGCGCAGGCGCGTCGTGCCGGTCTTGCAGTTGACCAGCCATGTCGTGAGCTGGGTGCGCGAGGCATCGGACAAGGCCGGGCCGAGTGTAAGACGGCGCACCGTTTCGAGCATGGCCGACGGCGTGGTGGTGTCGCGTGGATCGCCGGGGGCGACGTCGTTCAACGCGGGTTCGCTGCGATCCAGCCGCGTGGTGGTGTCGCCCTGCGCGCGCAGATACGCGGTCAGCGCCTTCGGACCACCGACGCTGTCGAGCAGCAGATTGGCCGCTGTATTGTCGCTGGCCGTGACAGCTGCTTCGCAAAGTTCGGCCACGGTCATGCCCTCGGCTCCGGCGTGCGGTGTGGTGCTCGGCGAATACGCCAGCAGGTCGGACGCGCTGTATAGCACACGACGGGACAGACGCTCCTGCTGGCGATCGACGCGGGCGAGCACGCAGGCGGTGAGTGCGAACTTCCATGTGCTGCACAGCGGGAAGCGTTCGTCGCCGCGATAGGCGATGCGGTTGGAGGTTGTGGTGTTGAGCAGCGCCACGCCGAGCTTGCCGCCGTAGCGACGCTCGAGCGCCTTGACCTCGGCCTTGAGCTCCGAGCCCGGGACGCCCGCCGCGGTGTGGCCCATCGGCAGTGCGATGCCGGCCATCGTGGCTGCGATCAGCATGTTTCGGCGGAGCATTGGGGGCCTCCTG
>Ga0302157_10008422_pt1 | contig 10150 bp, 10 predicted proteins | sample I_Bog_N3_3_FD_193502 | JGI IMG/M metagenome (GOLD analysis project Ga0302157, IMG submission 193502) | Peat permafrost microbial communities from Stordalen Mire near Abisko, Sweden - I_Bog_N3_3 | ecosystem: Environmental > Terrestrial > Soil > Wetlands > Peat | place: Sweden: Abisko, Stordalen...
GATCAGGGCCCAACGGCCGTCGCCGTCCATGTCCTTGGCGTGCACGTGGTTGACCCGCTCGCGGTACTGCTTGACCACGGCGAGTGGGCCCATGCCGCCCCGGGCCACGTGGCCGAGGTCGGGGGTGAACCCGACCGAGGCGGGCAGGCCGTCGAGCAGGACCTCGTAGTCCTCGGCTGTCCGGAAAAGCGAACCTTCGGGCGAGTTGGGGTGGAACGTCGTGCGCAACCCGGCCGCTTCCGCCCGCCGGGCAACGTCACGGACGCAGCTCAGTACCCGGCGCTGGCGCTCGGCCAGGTCGTGGCGGTCTCGGCCCGGCATCTGGCACAGCGCCAACAACGCGCCGTCGAAGCTGGCGGCCAGGGCGATGGCGGCGTCGGCCGACGCCCGTTCCTGAGGCGTCTCGTGCTCGCCCCCCCAGTCCTCGACCAGGGTCAGCGCCGCCAGCTCAAGGTTGTTGGCCTCCAGAGCGCCTCGCAGGTGCTCCGCGCCGGCGAACTGGCCCAACATGATGACCTCGGGCTCGAGCCCGGCGAAGCCAGCCCGGCCCACCACCTCGCAGATGTGGTCGATCCGGCCCTGGTAGAGGGGCAGGGACATCTGCCAGCTGTAGGTCTGGCACCCGATGCGCATCATGGCCCCTCGACCGGGCCCAGGCTGTCGAGCCAGGCCGACGTGAGGGCGTTGAAGGCCTCGAGTTGCTCCCAGTGGTGGGTGTGGCCGCCGGGGAACACCTCCAGCCGGGACCCGCTTATGGCCCGGTGGATCTCCTCGGAACGAGCCAGGACAGTGAAACAGTCGGCGTGCCCCACCGTCACCAGCGTGGGGACGTGGATAGAGCAGAGCCGGTCGAGGGTGGCGTGGCTGGTGCACGCCGCGCTCTGGGCGGCAAAGGCATCGTCGGCGACGGGCGCTCCCGCCGCCACCAGCCTGGCGTCGCGGAGCTCGTCCAGGTGCCGGGAAACGTATGCCGGGCCCCAGATACGCAGCTGGAGCAGCTGGGTGAACTCGACCGGCCCGAGCACGGCGTGGGCGGTGCGCAGGTGGTCGAAGACCTCGGCCAGGTACCCGTCGCAGCGGGCCCAGGTGGAGACCAGGACCAGGGCGCGGACCAGGTCGGGGTGACGCAGGGCGAGCTCCTGGGCGATGGCCCCGCCCATCGAGATGCCGATCACGGCCGCGGGCACGGCGGCGGGCTCTGCGGCCGTCGCCCTGAGCACCTCGGCGCAGTCGTCGGCCATCTGTGCCGTCGAATAAGGCCCCTCCGGCGTGCCCGACCGGCCCACGCCCCGGTTGTCGACCAAGATGCACCGCCACCGTGGCGCGAATGCAGGCACATGGTCGGCCCACGCGGTCACGTCGGCGCCCAGCCCCATCACGAGCAGCAGAGGGGGCCCCTCCCCCACCACGCGATAAGAGATCGGGCACCCGCCCGAGGTCACCTCGTGCGCGGGAAGCTCGGCGATGTCGAGAGGCCTGGTCGCGCCGGACGTCGCCTCAGCAACGCCGGTCAGCTCGGTCACGCCGGTCACTTGGCCACCGCCTTGGAGGGCGAGCGGACCGGGCCCCAGCTGCGGACGACGTCCAGCGAACGGGCCGCCTTTTCGTCCGCCCGGTCGCAGTAACACATGTCGACGCACCACCAGTCGAGCCGGTCGGCGATGGGACTGAGGGCGGCCAGGAGGGGGGCGAAGTCCACCTGGCCCTGGCCGAGAGGCGTATGGACGCTGGTGTCCTCGTCGTGCAGGCGGCCGTCGGCGTCCGCCAGGTGCAGGTGGCGGATAAACGGGAGCAGGCGGGTGGCGTAGGCGGCCACACTGGGCATTAGTTCGGGGGGACTGCCCTGGCGGGCGCCGCGTACGCCCCCGGTATAGGCATGGGACGAATCAAACAAAATGCCGAAGTTGTCATCGCCCACCTCTTTGGCCAAGCGCTCGATCTCGCTCGGGCGGTTGAGCCAGAACCCGGGCTCGAACTCCCAGACCAGGGCCACACCGGAGCGGGCACACCGGGCGGAAGCGTCGGCCCACGACGCCCGCAATTGAGCGAAGCAGTCCTCGTACTCCTCCGGGGACATTTCCTGGGGAGGCATGACAGTGTCGACCCGAAGGCGCCCGGTCCCGAGGGCCTCGCAAAACTTCCGGGCTTTGTCGATCTCGGCCCCGTACGCCGCCGTCGTCACCCGGGCCGGGGGGACGTGGTGGAAGCTGGGGGCGTAGGCCGAAATCCCAAGGCCCCGTCCGGTTATCTCCGCCTTGAGCTCCTCGGTCCCCTTCCCGCCGGCGAAATCGTCGTAATGGGGGTGGGGCCGGAACCCGTTTATCTCCACCCCGTCATAACCGGCAGCGGCGGCGAAATCGCAGACCCGCTCGAAGGACCAGGGGGCCGGCTCGTAGGGGCCAAAGGCGAAGGCCCAGCTGCCGATCGAGACCTGCGGCGAAGTGCTCATACCCCCACGCTCCTTTTTTCCTGGAAAGCGCGCACGAAGGCGTAGCCGTCCCGGGCCAGCGCGTCCATGGAGGGCGCCACCGGTCGCCACAGCGAGACGGCCCGGGCTATTTCGGCCACCGTGGGCAGGAAGGACTCGATGACTATGGATCCGCTGTAACCGACAGCGTCCAGGGCCTCGAAGACCTCTTCCCAGGGCACGTGGCCGCTGCCCGGCGTCCCCCTGTCGTTCTCGGCCACCTGCATGTGGAAGAGCCTGTCCCCCGCCATGGCCATGGCCGCCGAGATGCTCTTTTCTTCGATGTTCATGTGGAAGGTGTCGAGCATGAGCCCGACGTTGTCCCGGCCCGTCCGCCGGCACAGGTCGAGGCCCTGTTCGACGGTGTTGACGAGGTCGGTCTCGAAGCGGTTCAAGGGTTCTATGGCCAGGCGGACGCCGCGCTCGCCGGCGTAATCGGCCGCCTGGCGCAGGCTTTCGACCGCCCACGCCCGCTGTTGGTCTCTCTCCTCGGGCGGGAGCAGGCGGGCCTTGCCGGTGGCCGAGTACATGGGGCCGGCCACATGGGGCGAGCCGACGGCGGCAGCCAGGTCGATGCAGCCCTCCAGGTAGCGCACACCCTGGGCCCTTCTTGCCGCGTCCTCGTGCGACACGTCCCGGTCCGGCCCGAACGCCCCGCACACCGAGACCTGCATCCCGGTGCGGGCGGCGGCCTCGATGAGAGGCCCGGCGCTGAGGACGGCGGGGTCTTCGACGCAGACCTCGAAGACCTCGAAGCCGATGTCGCGGGCGTACTCGAAGTAGTGCGTGTCCTCGTCGGTGAACGGGGAGGCAAGGACGAAACTGCTGATGCCGATCGGGCGCGTTGTCATGAGCGGGCCTCCGTTTGCTGGGCCTCCGTTTGCTGAACCTCTGTTTGCTGGGTTTCGGGCGGCACCACGTGGATGGGGCCGGAGTGGGAGGCCAGCGAGGCGCCGGAACGACCGGTGCGGACGGTGACTATCTCGGCACAGATCGACAGGGCCGTTTCCTCAGCCGAGCCGGCGCCGAGGTCCAGGCCCAGCGGCCCCCGGATGCGGGCGATGTCGGCGTCGCCGGCCCCAGCCTCGGCCAGGCGGCGACGGCGGTCGGCTTGGGTGCGGCGCGACCCCAGGGCCCCGATGTAGCCGACGCTGGTGGCGAGGGCGCCCATCAAGGCCGGGAGGTCGAACTTCGGGTCGTGGTTGAGCACGCAAATGGCGTCACGTGGCCCCAGGCCGGCCCCATGCTGGGCCAGGTAGCGGTTGGGCCAGTCGACGACGACCTCGTCGGCCAAGGGGAACCTCGCCTTCGACGCGAACACGGCCCGGGCGTCGCAGACTACGACCCGGTAGCCGAGCAGCTTGGCCTGGGCCGTCAGGGCGGCGGTGAAACTGGCGGCGCCGAAGATGACCATCCGGGGCGGCGCTGCGAACGAGTCGACGAAAAGTGTCACCGCAGCTTCGTCCGGCCCGCGCCCCGTCTCATAACGGTGGGTGGCACTGCGCCCCGCAGCCAGATCGGCCAGGGCGTCGTCGAGGGCGCCAGGGGCGAGGGGGCCGGGAGCGAGGGACCCGGGAGCGAGGGCCGGGAAAATCACCGCGCCGTCCTCGCCCACCACGACCTTCGCCCCCAGCTGTCCGGGAGGGCCGTCGACCACCTCGACCAAGGCGGCCCCGGTCCCGGCGACGAGCACTTTGTCCAGGGCGTCGAGCCACGGCACGGGCGGCTCCAGCCGCTCTATCAGCACCCGCACCGTGCCTCCGCAGGTGAGGCCGACGTCGAAGGCTTCGTCGTCGGTGCAGCCGAACGACGCCACGCGGGGCCGGCCGTCGTCGGTGAGGGCGGCGCGTGTTTGTAAGACGAGGGCACCCTCAACGCAGCCCCCCGATGCCGATCCGGCCACCTGGCCGTCGGCGTTGACGGCCAAGGCCGCCCCGGCGGCCTGTACCCCCGAGCCCACCACCTCCACCACGCGGGCCAAGGCGACCGGGCGGCCCTCGCCCAGCCAGGCGATCACCTCGGGGAGGACGCCTTTCACGAGGATGCCGGCCTGGTCACGGGGACGCCTTCGCGGCCCGACGGTAGAGCTCGACGGTGGCGGCCACGCCCTCGGCCAAGGGCGTGACAGCCATGTCGAACCAGGGTTTGGGGAGCCGGGAGGCGAAGGGCAGGGCGACGTCGTCGAAGGTGACGTCCGCCCCGGGGGCGGCCTGTTGGATGCAGGCCACGATCTCGGCCACGGTCACGTCGGGGCCGCCCAGGTTGTAGACCTCGGCCCCTTTTGCGGGCCGGCGGGCGGCGTCTATGAAAGCCCGGGCCACGTCGGGCCCGTACTGCATCTGGGTGCTCCCGCCGAACGAGATCCGGAACGCCTCGCCCCGGGCGGCAGCGGCCATGGCCAGCGTGGGCGACGAAGTGGTCCCCTGGTCGCGCCCGCCCCCGTAGACGATCAGGGGCCGCAGGCCGACGCTGGCCACCTGGCTCTCCTGCCAGTAGATGCGGGCCGAGCCCTCGTTGGCGATCTTGTAGACGCCGTAGATGTTGGCGGGCGTGAACGTGACGCCGGCGCCGTCGTACACCGCGGCCGAGCTGGCATAGGCGATGGACGTCGACAGGCCGTGGCGCCGCGCCGCCTCGAACAGGTTGACGGTGCCGGCCACGTTGACCTCGGCGCCCCGGGGCGGGTCGGCCCGGCAGAAGGGGACCTGAAGGGCGGCCAGGTGGACCATGTGGGTGACGGCGTGCTCGTCCAGGACGCGCTCCACGGCGGGGAGGTCCCGGATGTCGACGTCGACGGCGTGAGCGGGCTTGACGCCGTCGCCTCCGATGAGGCGCAGCCGTTGGTTGGCGGTGTCGCGGTCGAGCGCCACCACCTCGGCGCCCTCCTGGACCAGCGTCAGCACCGTCCAGGCCCCGATGCAGCCGGAAGCGCCCGTGACGAGCCAGGTCTCCTTGCTCATATTTCTTTCTTCCTCCGTCAAAGGGGGTCGCTGACGAGCGGGAAACGCCACCCGCCCCCGGCATTCTGTCCCGGCCCGTCCCCGGGCGCCACCGTCACGGCCGCCACCGATAGGTGCTCGTCGAATATGACCCGGCGCCCGTCCCGGCGGGGCTGGCGGCGCTCGTCGAGGGCCCGCAGCACTCGCTCGGGCTTGGCCGGCAGCTCGGGCACCCAGACACCAACGGCGTCGTGGATGGCGGCGACGATGGCGGGGCTCTGGCCGTTGTTGGCCATCTCCCCGATGGCCTTGGCCCCGAACGGCCCGACGGGGTCGGGGTCCTCCAGGGCAACGTTCCTCAGCTCGGGCAGGTCGACCATGGCCGGGGCGGCATAGGCCCCAAACTCCGGGCCCCGGTGCTCGGTACCCGGGTAGTAGGGAAATGACTCCTCCAGCAGGGCCAGGCCCAGCCCCATGATGGCGCCGCCTTGGATCTGGCCGTCCACCAGGGTGGGGTTGATGGCCCGGCCCACGTCGTAGACCTGGACCAGGCGCTCGACGACCACCTCGCCGGTCTCGTCGTCGACGGCCACGTCGGCCACGCAGGCGGCGTAGGAGATGGCGGCGTGGGGTTCGCACTCCCCCGTGACCTTGTCCGGCTCGACGTGGGGGAACATCCACGCCCCCGAGCCCACGATCATCTCCCCGTAAGTCCACGACGCCGTGGCTGTCACCTCGGCCACGCTCACCTTGCGCTCCGGCGCCCCCTGCACCGAGACGTCGCCGTCGGCGATCTCGAGGTCCTCGGCGTCGACCTCCAGGATCCGGGACGCCAGCTCCAAGAGGCGCTGGCGCGCCCGGTAGGCGGCCACGGCGATGGCGTTGCCGTCAATGAAGGTGCCCCGGGAGGCGAAGGTGCCGAAGCTCACGGGCGAGGAATCGGTGTCGTTGTTGTTCATGGTGACCCAGTCATGGGGCACGCCGATCATGTCGGCGGCGATCTGGGTGTGGACGGTCTTGGAGCCCTGGCCGAGGTCGACCGTCCCCGAAAAGACGTCGACGTGGCCGTCGGGCTGGATCTTGATCCAGGCCTGCGACGGGTCCCCGCCCTGGTTCATCCCCGTCGGGTACTCGATGGCGGCGATCCCCCGCCCCCTGTGGACAGCCATCAGTTGCCTCCCTCGAGCGCCGGGCGCCCGTCCCGCCACGCCAGGAGGTGGGGCCCGGGCTGGCGCTGTTGGCCGACGAGATGGGCCGGCAGGAGGTCGCCCTGCCTCATGGCGTTGGTCATGCAGGCCAGTTCGGCCGGGAGCTCCACCCCGGCGGCTTGGGCCGCGCCCAAAAGGGTGGTGACCGTGGACGGGTTGGCGTAGGCCACCCGGGACGGGGACGTGTCGGCGACGCGGTTGGCGTTTTTCAGGCGGAGCTCCCACGGGCTCATGCCGATCACCTCGGCCACCCGGTTCATGTGGGTCTCGATGGCGAACGAGGCCGAGGTGACCCCGAAGCCCCGCATCGCCGCGCTGGGGACGCGGTTGGTCTTGACCACGAAGGTGTTGAAGGCGCAGGCGGGTATCGAATACGCGCCCGCCAGGTGGAAGGTGTGCTTGGAGCAGGCATAGGCCGAGGTGCGCATGTACGCCCCGGCGTCGTGCAGGGTCAGCGTCCGCCGGCCCAGGATCCAGCCGTCCCGGGTCACGGCGTCGGCGATCTCGATGTGCCAGGCGGCCCGGGTCGACGAGCACAACATTTCTTCTTCGCGTGTCCAGCGCCACTTGACCGGGCGGCGGGCCTTCATGGCCAGCACGGCGGTGACGGGTTCGGTGACGGTGTCGAGCTTGCCGCCGAAGCCGCCCCCCACGGTGCCACCGACGAACTTCAGGCGCCCCGTGGGCAGGCACAGGTGCCGGCCGGTGATCTCCATCGAGTAGTACAGGGCCTGGCTGGTCGAATAGATCGTCACCCGGCCGTCGTGGCCCACCACTGATATGGCCGAGGCCGGCTCGGCCGGCGCCTGTTCGATGGCGGCGGGGCGGTAGGACCCCTCGACGATCACGTCCGCCCGGGCGAAGGCGCCGGCCACGTCGCCCTTGCGGATCTGACGCTGCGGCTGGTCCGGGTAGTAGAAGTAGACGTTGCCGTCCGGGGCCACCTGAGGCTCTCCGGAGGCCCAGGCCCGGCGTACGTCTAGGAAGACGGGGCGCTCCTCGAAGGCGACCTCGATGGCCTGGACGGCGGCCAGGGCCTGCGCCTCGGTCTCGGCCGCCACCACGGCGATGATCTGGCCGACGTAACGCACCTCGTCTTCGGCCAGCAATGGCTCGTCAGCCGCGATGCCCCACACCTCCTGATGGCCGACGACGTTTTTGGGCACGTCGGCATGGGTGACCACGGCGTAGACACCGGGCATGGCCTCGGCCGCGGCGGTGCTCAGGCGCAGGATGCGGGCCGACGCCAGCGGCGAGCGCAACGCCTTGGCCCAGAGCATCCCCGGGAGCCTGACGTCGTCGATGAAACGGGAGGCACCGGTGACGTGGGCCACGCCGTCGTACCGGGCGATGTTGGCCCCGACCGCTTTCATGGCTCCACCCCCCGTACCTCAAGAGTGGGCGGGGCCATATGCCCCAGCCGCTCGCCCCGGGAGGCGGCCACCACGGCGTCGAGGATTTTCACGTACCCGGTGCAGCGGCAGTAGTGGCCGCCCAGGGCCTCGACCACCTCGTCGCGCTCGACCGGGCCACCCTTGCGCTTGATCAGGGCGGTGGCCGCCAGCAGCATGCCCGGGGTGCAGAACCCGCATTGAGCGGCGTAGTGCTCGTTGAAAGCCACCTGCACGTCGGAAAGGTGCGAGGGCTCGCCCAGCGCCTCGACGGTCGTGATGGAGGCACCGTCCAACGTCCCGACCAGGGCCAAGCACGAGCGCCGGGGCTCACCGTCGACCAGCACCGTGCACGCCCCGCAGCTGCCGTGCTGGCAGCCGGCCTTGGCCCCCGTCAGGCCGAGCTCCTCGCGCAGCACGTACAACAAGGTCATGAGGGGCCCGGCGGTCGTGGTGTGCGACCTGCCGTTGACGATCAGGTTCATCTGCCCACCTCCGGTGAGTTCATGTGCCCACCTCCGGCACGTTCATGTGCCCACCCTTCGGGGCCGGCTCCAACTGCTCCAGCGCCCGGGCCACCAGCACGGGCAGGGCCCGCCGGCGGTACCAGGCCGACGCCAACGGGTCGTCCTCGGGGGAGACGTCCTCGACCACCTTGGCGGCCGCCTCTCTGGGCCCGGCGCCACCGGCCAGGGCGTTCTCGACGGAGGGGCAGGCCACGGCGGGCGCTCGCGGGGCCAGGGAGCCCACCGCCACGTGGACGCCCCCGTCGGCCCATCGGGCCACGGCCACAGTAAGCACGGGATGGGTGTGCGAATGGCGGCGGCGCTGCTGGACGAAGACGCCGGCCCGGGGCCGGGGGACCTCGACCGACAGGACCAGGCGGCCCCAGGGGGCGGCGATGAACTCGGCCACGGGGCCGACGCGCTCGCCGCCGGCGCCGGCCGACCGTACACGTGCCCCCATCGCCACGAGGGCAGTCTGAAGGTCGCCCCCGATCATGAGGTTGCCGCCGAGCGTGGCCTGGCCACGGATCTCGTAGTCCGGGATGCGCGCCGCCGACGCCAAGGGCTCGGGCGCCACGGCGGCCAGGGCGGCCAGGGTGGCGGCGGCGCCGATCTCGAGCGTGCCCCCGTCTGCGATGCCGTCTGCGATGCCGTCTACGACGCTGTCCACGACGCTGTCCGCGATGCCACCCAGGCCGGCGCGCTGCAGCATGAGGACGGTCTCGGGCCATAAGGCACCGTGGGTCAGTAGCGGCGTCACCACCGTGCCGCCGCCGATGACCGTGACACCGGAGCCGTCGCCAAAGGCCGCCACCGCTTCGGCCTCGGAGCCGGCCATCACCACTTCTGGGTCAGGCACGTCTGGCTCAGGACCGGCCGCGGAAAACGTCGACCACGCCGCCCGTCAACTCAGTAGTCCTGGACGCGACGAACGGGGCCTCTTCGGCCCCGAGGGCGGCGGCGCGGTCATCGGCCAGGCTCTTCTCCCGGGCCTGCGGGTTGGCCCACTTCTCGACCACGACGTAGGCGTCCTCCCCTACGTTCAACAGCGTCGAGGACAGAAAACCGGGCTGGGTGGCCAGGAAGGGAAGGACGGCGTCGCGCCGCCACTCCAGGTACTCCTTGCTCTTACCGGCTTTCAGCGCCACGCTCTCGACGACCATCACGGCGGGCGCATAAGCGGGGGCCGGCGCCGGCGGCCGGCTCGATACCAGGGTGGGGCCGATCGCCCACTCGTCGGTACCCACGTCGGAGAACACGACCTGTACGTTTTCCCTCGGCGGCCCGGCGATCTCGGACACCGCGTCCACGATGGCCCGGCCCAGGAACTCTTTCATCACCGTGGTCCGGCCACGGAACATCTCTACCCGGACGATCGGCATCTCGGCACTTCCTTCTTTCGGGCCGGGCCATATCCGGCCCTGCAGGTCCTCGGCCACGCAGAGGCCCCCGTCACCGAGGGCCTCTGCGGCCATGACATTGGTGCTACTTGGACATTGGTGTCACTTGGACATTTGCGTTACTTGCGTTCTTGCTCCTGCTTGGCTGGTACCGCGCCCTACATGGGGGGGTTGGCGACCGGCTTGAGCAAGGGCTGCGCCATGTACTTGGCTACTGCAGACGGGGACTGGAAGATGGT
>Ga0302157_10008424_pt1 | contig 10149 bp, 4 predicted proteins | sample I_Bog_N3_3_FD_193502 | JGI IMG/M metagenome (GOLD analysis project Ga0302157, IMG submission 193502) | Peat permafrost microbial communities from Stordalen Mire near Abisko, Sweden - I_Bog_N3_3 | ecosystem: Environmental > Terrestrial > Soil > Wetlands > Peat | place: Sweden: Abisko, Stordalen...
GGGGTAGGCGAGGGCCCGCTTCACGGCCTGCCAGCCCAGGCTCGCCTCGGGCGGGGCCGCCGCCGGCGTGCGCACTTCGACGTCGACTTCGGCGAGCACTTCCAGGCGATCGTGCGGACGGTCGTACTCCAGACGCGTCACCACGTTGCCGAACGCATCGACGTCGTCGCGGCGGGCACTCGGCTGGGGCTGCAGGGTGATCGAGTGGGAATGGCAGGTCTGATTGGGCATCTCACGCGGCGTCAGGTGCAGCAGCTGGTGCGAATGCGCGACGTTGCCGCCGTAGCTGTACACGGTTTCGTGCCGCACCCGGTAGCGCCGCACGCTCACGCCGCCACCATGCTCAGGTTCGAGTCCATCAGTGAAAAGTGCTTGAGCGAAAGCCGGTCCGACAGCAGGCCCGCGGCTGCGGCGAGCCCGTCGAGCTGCTCGCTCAATGCCTGCCGCGCGCGCTGCGCCCGCGTGCTGTCGCCCTCGATGCCGGAGAGCTCCATCTCTTCGACGAGTCCGACGGACTGGTCCAACGTGTCGTCGGGCGTGCCGCCGAGCGACGCCGCGATGCGCACCAGCGACTGGTCGATCGCGTGCCACTGGAACGCGAGCGCACGTGGATTGGTCTGGTCATAGACCAGCAGATCGATCGTCGCCGCCAGCCTTGGGCTTGCGAGGTAGCGCGTGCGGTAGGTGATCGTGCTGTCGCCGATATCGAGCAGCCACTCGAGTTCAGCCTGGCTCGGCGTGGCGCCTGAGGCGAGCCTCAGCCCCAGCAGTTCGGCGAGAAAGCGCAGGCGCTCCAGGCGTCTTCCGAGCATCATCAGGCGCCAGCCGTCGTCCTGCGTCATGTCGTCCAGAGCGAAGCCCGCGAGCGCCGACAGGGACAGAAGCAGGCGATCCAGCGTCTCCGCCGGATCGAGGCCCTTGGCGGCGGCTTCGAGGAATTCCCGCTGCAGCACACCGACGGTGCGCCAGTTCTCGGCCGACAGACGGCTGCGCGCCTGCGTCGCGCACCAGACCAGGCGCTGCAGGTCCGCGCTCAAGCCGAGCGGGTTGGCCTCGTTGAACAAGACCGCCGCGGGCTCGCCGGTCTTCGGCATCACGCCGAACCGGCGGCAGCTCTCGACCGCCAGCGGCCATGCCGACGCATTGGTGCGCACGTTGAGGCTGGCGCGCAGAAGCCGCGCCTTGCCTTCGCAACGCTCACTGTACCGGCCCAGCCAGAACAGGTTCTCCGCCAGGCTGGACGGCAGATCATCGTGCCTCACCGCGGATCGCGACGTCTTGCCCGGCGTGCCCGCATCGTCGAAGGCGTGGCGGTCCGCCGCGAGTGCCTGGCGGTCCTCCGCGAGCACCCAGACATCCTTGCTGCCGCCGCCCCGCTGCATCGAGACGATGTCGACCGCCGCATCCGAGGCAATGCGGGCGAGCCCGCCCGGCAGGACCCGGTAGCCGCCGGGCGTGGCGATCGCATAGACGCGGATGCCGAGCGCGCGAGCGGCGAATCCCTGGATTCCGGCGCTGCGCCACACCGGCGCCTGCGAGAAAGCGAGGCGCTCCTGGGCAACGTACGCGTGGGGCCGCGAGCGCAGCCGGGCGACCAGGCTGGCGCGGTCCGCGGGCGCGAGGTCCCGGCCGAACACCGCCTCGAAGCGCTGATTCGGATAGGTGGGCTTGATGACCAGCCGGTCGAGATTCTCGATGACGTAATCCAGGGCCGCCTTTTCCCCGCACCACCAGGTCGCCACGGACGGCAGGCGCAATTTTTCGCCGAGCAGCCGCTCGGCGACGGCCGGCATGAACCCCATCCACGCGGCGGACTCCAGCACGCCGCTGCCGAGTGCGTTGGCGATCACCACCTTGCCGGCGCGCACGACGCCGATCAGGCCGGGCACGCCCAATGCCGAATCCGCGCGCAGCTCGACGGGATCGCAAAAATCATCGTCCAACCGGCGCAGGATCGCGCGCACTCTGCGCAAACCGCCGAGCGTCTTCAGGAACAGCGTGTCGCCGCGCACGGTCAGGTCATGGCCCTCGACGAGCGGCAGTCCCAATTGCCGCGCGAGGTAGGCGTGCTCGAAGTAGGTTTCATTGAACGGGCCCGGGGTCAGCACCACGGCGAGCGGCGCATCGCCGTCCGCGGCCTCGCGCAACAGTTGCTCGCGCAGCGCGACGAAGAACCCGCCGAGCGGACGGACGCCGAGATCGTTAATCAGGTCGGGAAACACGCGCGTCACGATATGGCGGTTTTCCAGGGCATAGCCCGGCCCGGAAGGCGTTTGGGTACGGTCGGCCAGCGCCCACCAGCGGCCATCCGCAGAGCGTGCGATGTCGACGCCGTAGACCTGCAGCCAATGGTTGCCGGGCAGCTCCAGACCGTGGCAGGGCCACAGAAAATTCGGATGGCCGAACGGCAGCTCCGGCGGCACGAGCCCGGCCGACAGCAGCTGCTGCCTGCCGTAGAGGTCGACCAGCAGCGCGTCGAGCAGCTGGGCGCGCTGTGCGACCCCGAGCTCGATCTCGCGCCACTCGGCCGCCGTCAACAGCAGTGGCAGCGGGTCGAGCAGCCAGGGCCGGTCCCGTCCCTGCGGATCCGCGTAGACATTGTAGGTCACGCCGTTTTCGATGATCAGCCGGCGCGCAAGCTCGACGCCGCGGCTCACCGCTTCGGCACCGTCACCGGACAGCCGATCGATGAGCGGCCGCCAATGCGCGCGCACGCCGCCGTCGGTATCGAGCAACTCGTCGTAACGGCGCGCATCCGCCGAATAATGCTTCAGGCGTGCGTCGAGCATCGCGTCAGTTGCGCAAATCCAGCGTGAACGGAAATTCCGCGTCCACGATTTCCCGAGGTACCTGCATGCTTCCCGGCGTATGGCCCATGCGGAAGAATCGCGCGAGCCGCCGGCTTTCCGCCTCGTAGGAATTGACGGGAAACGTCGTGTGGCTGAGGCCGCCCGGATTGGTCACGTGATACTGACAGCCGCCCGCGGAGCGGTTCATCCACGTATCGAACAGGTCGAAAATCAGCGGCGCATGAATACCGATCGTCGGATGCAGCGCCGATGACGGCTTCCAGGCCCGGTAGCGCACCGCGCCCACGAACTCGCCAACGCGGCCCGTGGGCCGCATCGGCACCCTGCGGCCGTTGCAGGTCACGGCGTAGCGGGAGGACGGCAGCCCCGACGCCTTGACCTGCAGCCGCTCCACGGAGGAGTCGACGAAACGGACCGTGCCGCCGGGCGCACTCTCCTCGCCCATGACATGCCAGGGCTCGAGCGCCTGGCGCAATTCGAGATGCATGCCCTGTGTGGCAAAGTCGCCGTAGGTCGGAAAGCGGAAGGCAAAATGCGGTGCGAACCATTCGCGCTCAATGGCGAATCCCGCCGCTTCAGTCTCGGTGATCACGTCGGCGAAATCCTGCTCCACGAAGTACGGCATCAGAAACCGATCGTGCAGTTCCGTGCCCCAGCGCGCGAGGCTGTCCGGCGCAAAAGGCGTGCGCCAGAAGCGGGCAACCAGAGCGCGCAGCAACAGCTGCTGCGTCAGGCTCATGCGCGCGTGCGGCGGCATTTCGAATGCACGCAGCTCGAGCAGTCCCAGGCGCCCGGCCGTGCCGTCGGGCGAATACAGCTTGTCGATGCAGAACTCCGCGCGGTGCGTGTTGCCGGTGACGTCGGTCAGCAGATTGCGCAGCAGCCGATCGACCAGCCACGGCGCGCAGCGATCGCCAGACAGCGGAAACTGCTTGAAGGCAATGTCGATTTCATGCAAGGAGTCGTTGCGCGCCTCGTCGACGCGCGGCGCCTGGGAGGTCGGGCCGATGAACAGGCCCGAAAAAAGATACGACAGCGACGGGTGGTTCTGCCAGTAGCCGAGCAAACTGCGCAGCAGATCCGGCCGGCGCAAGAACGGCGAATCGGCGGTTGTGGCGCCGCCGAGCACGAAGTGGTTGCCGCCGCCGGTGCCGACGTGGCGGCCGTCCAGCATGAACTTCTCCGAACGCAATCGCGACTCGCGCGCGGCTTCATAGAGAAACGTCGTGCGTTCCACCAGTTCGCGCCAAGTGCCGGACGGCTGGACGTTCACCTCGATCACACCGGGATCCGGTGTCACGCGAAAATTCGCGAGGCGCGGGTCGGCGGGCGGCTCGTAGCCCTCGAGAATGACCGGCAGTTCGAGCGTCTCGGCGGCCGCCTCGACGGCCGCGACCATTTCCAGATAATCCTCGAGCTCGCTTGTCGGCGGCATGAACACGTACAACACGCCGTTGCGGGGCTCCGCGCACATGGAGGTGCGCGTCAGCGCGGCCGCGGACTCCTTCGGCAGGGGCGGGCGATCGGCGATGACCGGCGCGGGCGGCGGCGTGGCCGCGTCGCGCATGGCGAATTGGCGGCGGATGGCCGCGTGCGGCAACAGTGCCGGGAACACGCGCGTCGGGTCCGGCGCATGAATGAACGGATAGTCGCCGCTGGCCGTCCACGGCTGCGAATCGAGGGGCAGCCGATAGCCGATCGGCGAATCCCCCGGGATCAAATAGCAGCGTTCGCTGCGCAGGAACCACGGTCCGGTCTGCCAGCGGCGCCCGTCCGCGGTGCGCGCGACCGGTAGAACGTGGCCGATCGTCCGGTCGAGTCCCTGCTCGAAGATGCGGGCGAGGCGCGCGCGCTCGAGCGGATCCTTCAGTTCCGAGTCGAAGGGATCGACGTTGACCGGCAGGCGCCGTTCGCGCCACAGGTAATAGAACGCGTCCTCGAACGCCGGGAATACGTACTGGGGATCGAAGCCGAGGTTGGCTGCGACCAGCGCGAGAAATCGCTGCGAGGCGGCAGCGGTCACGCCGTACTGCCGGGCCTCGTCGGCGATCAATTCGGCGTTGACCCAGAGGGGCTCGCCGTCCTTGCGCCAGAAACAGTTCAAGGACCAGCGCGGCAGCTGCTCGCCGGGATACCACTTGCCCTGCCCGAAATGGGCGAGACCCGCGGGCGCGTACTTCTGCTTGAGCCGATGGAACAGTTCGGCGGCAAAGCGGCGCTTGGTGGGACCGAGCGCCGAGGTATTCCACTCCTCGCCATCCGGATCGTCGGCGGCGACGAACGTGGGTTCACCGCCCATCGTCAAACGCACGCCGAGCGCGTCGAGATCCGCATCCACGGCCGATCCCAAGCGTTCGATGCTCTGCCATTGTGCATCGCTGTACGGCTTGGTGACCCGCGGCGATTCCCAAATGCGGCGCACGCTCATCTGGTGTTCGAATTGCGTCTCGCATTCGTCGACCGAGCCGGACAGCGGCGCGGCCGCGGACGGCTCCGGCGTGCACGCGAGCGGAATATGCCCCTCGCCGGCCAGGAGACCCGAGGTCGGGTCGAGACCGATCCAGCCCGCACCCGGCAGGTACACCTCGCACCAGGCATGCAGATCGGTAAAATCCTGGGTGGCTCCGCTGGGACCGTCGAGCGACTTGACGTCCGGCACGAGCTGGATCAAATACCCGGAGACGAACCGCGCGGCCAGACCCAAATGGCGGAACAGCTGCACCAGCAGGGCCGCGGAATCGCGGCATGAACCCGACCGCTTCTCGAGCGTCTCCTCCGGAGACTGCACGCCCGGCTCGAGACGGATCAGATATTGCACGTCGGCGGCGAGACGGCGGTTCAGATCGACGATGAAGTCGATGGTGCGAACCCGGTCGCGCGAGACCGAGGCCAGGTAGGCCTCGATGCGCGGCGTCGCCGGCAGCTTCACCAGGTACGGCGCGAGCTCGCGGCGGTCGTTCGAATCATATTTGAACGGGAACTTCTCCGCGTACGGCGTCAGAAAGAAGTCGAAGGGATTGAACACCGACATCTCGGCGACCAGGTCCACTTCGACGCGAAGTTCCCGGGCCGGATCCGGAAAGACCAGCCGCGCCAGATAATTCGCCTGCGGGTCCTGCTGCCAATTGATGAAATGTCCCGCCGGCTTGACGGTCAGCGAATAGGCGAGGATGCGCGTCCGGCAGTGCGGCGCCGGCCGCAGCCGCACGATTTGCGGGCTGAGGCCGACCCACCGGTCGTAGCGATAATGCGTCAAATGATTCAAAGCGATATGGATCGACACGCTCACAAGCTCCCGGGGGTGTTGCGCCGCGGACGCAACCTCGCCCACCAGTGTAACGCGCACGAGACCGCTAGCGGCGGCTCACGAGCACGATTCGGTTCGGAAATCGTGCAAGCTCCCGCAACGGCAGGCGCGCGGCCGTCAGCCGGTCGCGGGTGCCCACCGGCATGATCGCGAAACCGTCGGTCAACTCGAGCCACTGCCGCGAGAAAGCCTCGATCCCGGCCAGGCTCGATCCGGAGTTCTGGCCCTGGCCGAAGGCGAATTCGTCGCGGTAGTCGACCAGGGTGACGTCGCGGCCCAGGTAGAACGGCAACGACTGCGCATACGTCTGCACGGTGTATATCGGGGTCTTGGGTGCCACGCCCGCCAACGCCGCGGCGATGTCCTTCGCGCTGAAGAATTGCTCGACGCTGATCGCACCCAGCGTGATCGTGACGGCTGCCGCGAACCAGGCGCTGCAGAGACAGGCCAGCGCGGCCAGCCGCCGGCCGCGGCGCGCCAGGATCGCGGTCGTCAGCGCGCCGAGGCCGAGTGCGGTGCTCGTGCCGAGGAGCGCGGGACGCAGTTCGACGGCCAGCGCGCGGCCGCTCGCCGAGCTCCAGATGGCGCTGGCATAAGCCGCCGTGCCCAGGGCGAAAGCGAAGGACAGCACCGCGCCCGCCAGCAGGTGATCGAAGCGGCCGGCCGCCCTCGGCGCGGCGCAAAGCAGCGCGAGCGTCGGAATGGCCGGCAGGATATACGGAATCAATTTTGCGTCCGACAGCGAAAAGAACACGAGCACGAACACGGACCAGATCCAGAACACACGGCGCGGATCGAATTGACCGCGCGGCGCCGCTGCGCGCCAGCCGCCGACGAGTGCCTGCGCGGCCCGGGACAACCACGGCAGCACCGCGACGATCAACACGGGGGCAAAGAACCACCACGGTTCACTGCGCTGTTCGATCGGTGTGAGAAAGCGCTGAAAGTGCTCGCGGATGAAGAAAAACTGCAGGAATTGCGCATTCCGGCCGGCGGCCAGGACGAACCAGGGGACCGCCAGAGCCAGGAACAGCGGTATTCCCCAGCGCAGATTGAGCCGCCGCAGCACTGCGGTGTCGCGCTGCCAGAGCACGTAGACGAGCAGCGTGAACCCCGGTATGAGCACGCCGATGAGGCCTTTCGTGAGCACGGCGAGCGCCATGGCCGCCCAGCAGCCCAGCATGGCGGCGCCGCCCGCGCGCGGCTCGGGGCGCGGCTCGGGACGGGACTCGTGGCGCGGCGTTTGTGCGTACACGAAACCCGCCAGGGAGCAGACGAGGTAGAAGCATAACGCCATGTCGAGGGTGAGTTGGTGGCCGAGCAGCACGAAGAGTATGGAGCCCACGGTCAGCAACAGCGCTTTGATGCCGGCTTCGAAGCCCCACACGCGGCGCCCCATCAGAAACACCAGCAGCAGCGTGAGATAGCCGCACAGCCCGGTGTAGAGGCGTGCGCTGCCCTCGGTTTCCCCGCAACAGGCGAAGCTCAACGCCGTCATCCAATACTGCAGCGGCGGCTTTTCCAGGTAAATGAAGCCGTTCAGGTGCGGGATGATCCAGTCGCCGCCCGCGAGCATCTCGCGCGGAATTTCGGCATAGCGCCCTTCATCCGGATCGTAGAGCGGCCGCCCGAACAGCATCGCGAACCACAGCACCGTGAAGGCGCCGGCCGCGAGTATCCACCACCTGTTTTGCCGGGCCGGGACCATGGCATACACTTTAAACGCAACCGCAACAGCGCGTTGCTACTATACCGGCGCCCATGATCACGGAATCCCGAAACTCCCTGCTGGTGTCGGCGCGTCTCGGCCTCGCGATCTTGTCGTTCATCAATCTGTTCAATTACCTCGACCGCTACGTCGTCTCGGCGCTGTTCGAGAGCTTGAAGCACTCCGAACTGCATCTGTCGGACACGAACCTGGGCTCGCTGCTCAGCGGCTTTCTGCTCGTCTATACCTTGACCGCACCGATTTTCGGAGCGCTCGGCGATGCCGGCGCGCGTCCCCGCCTGATCGCGTTCGGGGTCTTCTGCTGGAGCCTCGCCACCGCCCTGTCCGGTTTCGCCGGCAGCTATCCGGCGTTGCTGGCGGCGCGCGCCGCCGTGGGCATCGGCGAAGCGGCATTCGGCACGATCGCCCCGAGCCTGCTGTCCGACTACTTCCCGGCCGTTCAGCGCGGCCGCGTGATGTCGATATTCTTCTGCGCAATCCCGGTCGGCTCGGCCCTGGGTTACGTGATCGGCGGTCTGGTCGATGCACATTTCGGCTGGCGCGCGGCTTTCTTCGTCGCCGGCGGTCCGGGCCTCGCGCTGGCGGCGCTATGCCTTTTACTGCGCGACGCGCCGCGCGGCAACGCCGGACAGCGGCAGCGGCCATCGCTCGCGGCCCAAACCCGCAACACCTACCGGCAGCTGCTGCGCAATCGGCCCTACGTGCTGACCGTGCTGGGTTATGCGGGATACACCTTCGCCGTCGGCGGATTGGCGGCGTGGATGCCCGCCTTTCTCGAGCGCGTGCGCGGCATGTCGCCCAAGGATGCCACCGTGAGCTTCGGCGCCATCGTCGTGATGACGGGATTCGTCGGTACGTTCGTCGGCGGCTGGCTCGGTGATTACTGCGCCAAGTACTCGCGCCAGGCCTATTTGTGGCTGTGCGCGCTGTCCACCCTGCTCGCCGCACCCTTCGTCTGGGGCGCGCTGAGCACGGCATCGCCGCTGCGCTATGTGGTCTGCATGGTCATCGCCCAGCTGCTGCTGTTCCTGTCGACCGGCCCGGTCAACGCGGCAATCCTCAACCTCGTGCCGCCGCTCGAGCGGGCATCCGCGGTGGCGCTCAGCATCTTTGCGATTCATCTGCTGGGCGACGCCGTTTCGCCGATCCTCATCGGCCGGCTCTCGGACGCCTCGTCGCTGGCCGTGGCGGTCGGGGTGGTGCCGGTTGCCGTCGTCGTCGCGGGGGCGTTGTGGTGCCTGGCGGCGCGCGCTCACGCCACCATGGCGATTTCCGACTGATGGTTGCATCATGAGCAAGCCGCACCCGCAGGGAGATCCGCTTGACATGATTTTCGAGGAGTGGATCGACAAAGCCCGCTCGCTGGGCGCCAGTGATTTGCATCTTGAGACCAACACGCCGGCGGTCGCACGCATTCGCGGGGAACTGCAGCCCGTGTCCGGCGCCGTTTCCGCAGAACGCCTGGTCCAGGCCGGACGCAGCCTACTCGGTGCCGAGGGCTGGGCGCAATTCAAGGCGCGCGGTTCGGCGGATATCGCCGTGTCGGTTCGCGGAGTTCGATGCCGCGCCAGTTTCTTTCTGACGGTGCGCGGAATTGCGATCGCGATCCGCCTGCTCGCGCCGTCCGTCAAGGACATCCGCGCCTGCAATCTGCATGCGGATTTTCGCAGATTTACCGAGGCGACGACCGGTCTAGTGATCATTTCCGGGCCGACGGGATCGGGAAAATCGACGACCCTGGCGGCCCTGATCGAGGAAATCAACGCCTCGCGCGCGCGCCACATCGTGACACTCGAAAGCCCGCTGGAATATGTGTTCGCCAATCGGCTCTCGTACATCCGGCAACGTGAGATTCCGACGCATTCGCCGAGCTTCGAACAGGGCATCACCGACGCGCTGCGCGAGAATCCGGACGTGCTCGTCATCAGCGAAATGCGCACGCCGGAGGTCATGCGGCTCACCCTGAACGCCGCGGAGACCGGGCATCTCGTGCTCGCCACGATGCACTCGGCCAACTGCGCGGAGGCCGTGAGCCGGCTGTGCATGTCGTTTCCCGCCGATCTGCAGGCGAGCGTCCGCGCGCAGCTCGCCGATTGTCTCGTCGGCGTCAGTTGCCAGCGGCTCGATTTTCTCGGGGCGCATCGGCTGCTCGTGCCGCGCTGTGAAATCCTGCTGCCGAGTTCCGGCGCAAAAGGCACCATTCGAGCCGGAAATTTCAGCCAGATCGCGAACGTGCTGCAGGCGAGCGGCGATGAAGGCATGTGGACCTTCGACCGCTATCAGCGCTGGATGGATCAGGTCGG
>Ga0302157_10008431_pt1 | contig 10141 bp, 13 predicted proteins | sample I_Bog_N3_3_FD_193502 | JGI IMG/M metagenome (GOLD analysis project Ga0302157, IMG submission 193502) | Peat permafrost microbial communities from Stordalen Mire near Abisko, Sweden - I_Bog_N3_3 | ecosystem: Environmental > Terrestrial > Soil > Wetlands > Peat | place: Sweden: Abisko, Stordalen...
ATTGCGGAGGTGGAGGTGGCCGGGGTGAAGAAGAAGATGAAGGACAAGCCCTTTGCACGCGCGGTCAAGCGCGAGGACATTACGCGCGGGGCGGAGCTGCTGGGAATCTCGGTGGAGGAGCACATTGGCAACTGTCTCGCAGCAATGCAGGCGCACGCGGCGGAACTGGGACTGTAGGGAATAGGAAGCAGGGAATAGGGAGTAGGATCAGTGGCAGCCGCGGAGAACGGCGCACCAAACCAACGAGAGAATCACGGAACCGATGAGACCGATGGTGAGCATTGCGGTGCGTGGATTTGGGGTCGTCGAGGCGCGGTCGTGGGTGTGGTCGTGCGTGGCGGCGGGGTCGTAGCGGATCGGGAAGAGGGTGTTCTGGGGGATGGCGGTGGCGGAGTAGAACTCGCCGGTGTGGAGCTGGCCGCTGGCGTTGTAGTTGTAGCGGATGCGGTAGTGCTTGCTGGAGGGCAGGCCGAAGGCGAGCGCGCGGCCGGCGCGGAGGTCGTAGTGGCACTCGGTGACGGTGGCGAGGGCGGTGGGCCAGTCGGGGTCGGTGGTGGAGGTGGGCATTGGCGGCGGGTTCTGCGATGGGCACGGGTGAAGTTCGTGGTGGAAAAGGTAAGAAGCGTGTCGGAGATGTCGAGACCTTCGGGGTCCTTCGACTCCGGCCCTCGCGATGAAGCTGCGAGGGCCTTCGCTCAGGATGACAGCCCTTAGGTGATGTCGCTGGTTAGGATGCGCTGGATGTTGGCGGTGGTGAAGGCAGAGTTGGTCTTGTCGACGGTGCCGGGTAGAGCTACGGCGCGGCTCAGGTCTTCGACGACGAGGGATTCGAAGCCGAGGCGGGCGGCCGCGAGGGCGCTGAAGCCGACGCAGAAGTCATAGGCAACGCCGGTGAAGAAGAGGCGGGTGAGGCCGCGCTCGCGCAGATAGCCGGCGAGGCCGGTGGGCGTGACACCGTCGTTTTCGGTGAAGGCGGAGTAGCTGTCGATGTTGCGGCGGAAGCCCTTGCGCAGGATCAGTTCCGCGTGGGGGATGTCGAGGTCCGGATGCAGTTGAGCGCCGGGAGTGCCCTGGATGCAGTGGTCGGGCCACAGGGTCTGAGTCCCGTAGGCGGCCCGCACCGTATCCGTGAAGGGCTGGCGGCCGTGGGTGCTGGCGAAGGAGATGTGGCCGCGAGGGTGCCAGTCCTGGGTGAGGATCACGTGGTCGAACCGCGCGGCGAGGGCGTTGATGCCGGGGAGGATGGCGTCGCCGTCTTTCACAGCGAGCGTGCCGCCGGGCAGGAAGTCGAGCTGCATGTCGATGACGAGGAGGGCGTCGGTGGGGCGCAGCTTCATGGCTTCGATTGTACGAGGGGGCTGCGGCGCGATGCGCCGGGAACGGCTATCCTCAGAGTACAACTTGCAGATATTTCAGGGGTGTATGTGCGGATTTCGGGCGGGATGAATGGCTGTGCGGCTCTCGCGATTGCGATAGCGGTGTTGATGGGCGCGACGGCGCGGGCCCAGCAGGCTGTTCCGAAGGCGAGTGTGGGCAGCATCAGCGGCGTAGTGAAGGACGTGGGTGGAACCCCGGTCGAGGGCGCCGAAGTGGAGCTGAAGAGCGCGAATGGCGGCCAGAGCAAGGCGGTCTGCGATGCGGACGGCGCGTTTGAGCTGGACGGAGTGCCGGCGGGCGCGTTCACGTTGACGGTGGTGGCGGACGGACTGGCGCCGGGTTCGTTGTCGGGAACCATCGAGGCGGGCAAGATGTTTATGACGCCGGAGTTTGCACTGCGCATAGCGACGGCAAACGTTGACGTGGATGCGATGTCGCAGAGCGAGGTGGCGCAGTTGCAGGTGCGGCAGGAGGAGAAGCAGCGGATCGTGGGGGCGATTCCGAACTTTTATGTGACCTACGACTGGAACGCCGTACCGCTGAATGCGCGGCAGAAGGTCGAGCTGGCGGAGAAGACGCAGATCGATCCGGTAAACTTTGTGCTGATAGGAGCGACGGCGGGCATTGAGCAGGCGCAGAACAGCCTGTCCGGCTATGGCCCGGGAGCGATGGGTTATGCCAAGCGCTTCGGTGCGTCGTATGCGAACTTCACTGTCGGGAACCTGCTGGGCGGAGCGATTCTGCCGGTCATCTTCCGGCAGGACCCGCGCTACTTCTATAAGGGAACGGGCAGCGTGTGGGTGCGCGGGGTCTATGCGATGTCTACCGCGGTGATTGCGAAGGGTGACAATGGCCGGTGGCAGCCGGCGTATGCGAACATACTCGGCGACCTGGGGTCTGGCGCGATCTCCAACCTGTACTACCCGGCGGGCAGCCGCCAGGGACTGGCGCTGACCTTCGAGAACGGCGGATGGAGCATACTTTCCGACGGCCTGGGAAACGTGGTGCAGGAGTTTCTGCTGAAACACCTGACGCCGAAGGTGCCGAAGCAGGCGGGGCCGTGAGATATCTTGACGTATTGTCGCGGGAGGGTGAGTGATGAGATCCAAGTTCGCCATACTGATGGTTGGATTCCTGTTGACCAGCGCGGCCTTCGCGCAGACTGCCCCTCCACCGGGTGCAATACCGGTGACGAACCTGCCCATCACCAATCCGAACTTCATCTCGCCGGCGCGGCCGGTGCCGGTGGGCAAGGCTCCGGGGATGCAGGTGAAGCTGGTAAAGGACTCGCCCGAGGAGAAGATCTATGCCGTGGTCTTCTACAGGGGCGATGAGGCGCTGAGCGGGCTGACGGACTTTGCGCTGAAGTACGGCGTGGGTGACGCGCACTTTACGGGTATCGGTGCGGTGAGCAGCGCGACGTTGGCGTGGCTGGAGCCGGCGAACAAGATCTACCATCGCATCTCCGTGCCGGAGCAGGTGGAGGTGCTGAGCCTGATCGGCGACGTGGCGACCTTCAACGGCAGGCCGGTGGTGCATATGCATGCGGTGCTGGGGCATCCGGATGGCACGACGAGCGGCGGTCACGTCTTTGAGCTGAACGTGAACCCGACGCTGGAGGTCTTTGTCACGGTAAACTCGACTCCGTTGAAGAAGCGGCCGGATGATGCGTCGGGGATGAAGGTGATCGATCCGTCGCAGTAGGGATGAGGAAGCAACGATGGCAGCCGTAAAGATCATCGAGTGTACCCGGGATGCGTGGCAGGGTCTGCCAAAGGTGATATCGCCGGAGGTAAAGGCGGAGTACCTGCGCGCGGTGCTGGCGGCGGGGTTTCAGCACCTTGAGGCGGTGAGCTTTGTGTCGAAGACCGCCGTGCCGCAGATGGCCGACTCGGAGTTTGTGCTGGAGTTCCTGGACGCGCCGGAGGAGATTGAGATCATCGGCGTGGTGGTGAACGCCAGGGGCGCGGAGCGGGCGGTGGACTCCGGGCGGGTGACGACGCTGGCGTTTCCGTACTCGATCTCGCCACAGTTCCTGGAGCGCAACCAGCGGCAGACGCCGGAGGAGGCGCTGGACCAGTTGGAGCAGATCGGCGAGCTGGCCTACAAGGGCGGGCAGGATGTCGTGGCGTACCTCGCGATGGCGTTTGGAAACCCGTTCGGCGACGCGTGGGACATCGACGAGGTGGTGAGCGCGGTGGACCTGCTGGTGGACTCGGGCGTGGCGCAGGTGGTGCTGGCGGATACGGCGGGCGTGGCGTCGGCGGCGCAGGTGCGCGATGTGTTGGCATGCGTGCTGGGCGTGCATGACGGGCTGGAGGTGGGTGTGCATCTGCATACGCGTGCGGAGGATGCCGCAGACAAGGTGCGTGCGGCGTTTGAGGCGGGCTGCCGGCGCTTCGATGCGACGATTGGTGGCGTGGGCGCGGTGGAGATGGCCGGCGATGTGACGGTGGGGAACCTGCCCACCGAGCTGCTGCTCGCGACGCTGCGGGAGATAGGCGCAGAGCTGCCGGAGATTGAGCCGCTGGACCGGCTGGTGCTTTCGAGTAGGGAGATTGAGAAGAGGTTTGGAGAAACCAGGCAGTAGGGAGTAGGGAATAGGGAGTAGGGAAAAGAAGCAAGTTGCAGTTCGCTAATCCCTATTCCCTATTGCCTGCTCCCTGTTCCACTAGACTGTTGGCATGAGCGAGATGGAGAAGCTGTTGCAGCAGGGGTTCGGCGAGGCGCGGGTGCGGGTGCGCTATGCGGAGACGGACCAGATGGGCGTGGTGTATCACGCGAACTATTTGGTGTGGTTTGAGGTGGGGCGGGTGGAGTTCATCCGGCAGATGGGGCTGGACTATAAGTCCATGGAGCGGGAGGAGGGCGCGCTGATCGCCGTAGTGGAGGCGACGGCGCGCTACAAGGCTCCGGCGCGTTATGACGATGAGATCATCGTCAGGACTACGCTGGCCGGCGTGCGCGGGCCGATTGTGCGGTTTCGGTATTCGGTGCTACGGGCCGCGGACGAAACCTTGTTGTGCGAGGGTGAAACTGTTCACATCGTTGTTGGACGGGACATGAAACGGCGGGAGATGCCGGCGAAGTATGTCGAGAAATTTTCATCTTTGATGCATAGGATGGTAAAGGCGGAATGAAGGAGAACGACCCATGAGTGAAAAGAAGGTTGCGCTGATTACCGGGGCGAACAAGGGGCTGGGGCTGGAGACCGGGCGGCAGCTCGGCAAGCTGGGCTATACGGTGCTGCTGGGCGCGCGCGACCCGCTGAAGGGCGAGGTGGCGGCTAGGTTGCTGCGCGAGGAAGGAATCGACGCGCGGGTGGTGAAGCTGGATGTGAACCGGCAGGCAGACATTGATGCCACGGCGGCGATGGTCGAGCGGGACTTCGGCAGGCTGGACGCGCTGGTGAACAACGCCGGGGTGATGATCGAAAAGGGCTGGACGAAGAACGTCACCAGCGAGACCACAATGGAGAACCTTCGCGCCACCTTTGAGGCCAACCTGTTCTCCGTGCTGGCGGTGACCAAGGCGCTGCTGCCTGCGCTGAAGAAGGCGGACGCGGCGCGGATTGTGAATGTGTCCAGCATCCTGGGGTCGGTGAGTTTGCAGGCGACCAAGGGCTCGCCGACCTACAGCACCAAGCTGTTTGCTTACAACGCGTCCAAGGCGGCGCTGAATGTGTTCACCATCTCGCTCGCGCACGAGCTGCGGCATACGAAGATCAAGGTGAACTCCGCGCACCCAGGGTGGGTGAAGACCGACCTGGGCGGAAGCGCCGCGCCGATGAACGTGGTGGACGGCGCAAAGACCGAGGTGGAGCTGGCAACGCTCGGTGAAGACGGACCGACGGGCGGGTTCTTTCATCTGGGGGAAGAGATACCGTGGTAGAGGCAGAGTGTAGAGAGTAGAGCGCGGAGTGTAGAGAAAAGCGTGTCTGCTGACGACTCACTACGCTCTACGCACTACGCTCTACACTCTGTTTCTCCCACGCCTTGGCGTACTTCCAACTCACGTAGACGGAGTGGTAGAGGTGCAGCAGCAGGCCCTCGCAGCCGTCGAGGAAGCCGAGGCGGAGGAAGTAGTTGTAGGCGAAGGTCGCGAGCGGGTTGAGGACGATGTTCCAGACGAAGCTGATGGGGTTGCGGCTCACCTTGCCGCGAGCGTGGGCGAGGCGCGCCATCTCCGTGCTGTAGCGGTTCATGTGCTCAATGTAGACGGCGAGCGTGGGGTAGGCGTAGTGGAGCAGGTCGCCGTGCAGACGCCCGGTGGTCCCGTCGCAGTGGGGCGTGCTGTGGGGGCTGGCCTCATTGGTCATGCGGGCGGCGCCGTTGCGGAAGAGGCGCAGCTTGCGGTCGGGGTAGAAGCCGCCGTGGCGCATCCAGCGGCCGAAGATGAGGTTGCTGCGGTTGATCCAGTAGGCGTTGTGGGGCGGTGCGGAGCTGAGCAGCGTGCGGATGCTCTGCTGCAGCGGCGCGGAGACGACCTCATCGGCGTCGAGCAGGAGGATCCAGTCGGAGGTGCACTTGTCGATGGCGGAGTTCTTTTGCCCGCCGTGGCCTTTGAAGGCTTCGACGAAGACCCGCGCGTTGTGGCTGCGGGCGATCTCGAGGGTGCGATCGGTGGAGAAGGAGTCGACGATGACGATCTCGTCGGCGAAGTTGACGGAGTCGAGGGTGCGGGGGAGATTGGCCTCCTCGTTCATCGTGATCATGGCGACGGAGAGGGTCATGGGCGTCAGGCCGTGAGCGTCAGGGTGTCGTCGTCCAGTTGCTGGCGGAGCAGGCGCTCGGTGAGCGTGCGCAGGTCCTCGCCGGTCTTGGGCAGTGTGAAGGCGTGTGCTGCTTCATCCCACTCCAGCTTGAAGCTGGTGGAGAGCGCTGAGATCCAGACCTGGCGGACCGGGGTGTTGGGGGTGAAGACGAACTTGGCGGCGCCGTCCTCGAAGTCAACGTTCAGCACGCCGTTCTTCACTTCGGCCTCAAAGCCGCCCTCTTCCTCGGCGCGGATGAGGGATTGCTTGAGCGCCTCAAGGGCGCTGTCGGACTCGCGGCGGAAGGTGGCTTCATCCATCATGGCAAAGCCTAGTGTAACTGCTGGGGCGAGCGGACGCGACGGAGGGGAGTGCTTGCCGGCTCAGCGCGAGCGCGGGCAGGGAGCGGAGTTGGCGGCCGGCTCATAGTGCTGCGTGGCGGCGGAGAAGACGAATGGCTGGTAGGAGAAGCTGCGGGCGTGCGCGTCCTGGAACTGAGCGGCTGAGGCGAGTGGCCCGGCGGCCTCCTGCGGGGTGAGATGGCCGGTGCCGGTGACCAGCAGCAGGCGGTGCGTGGGGTCTGCGGGGTCGGGCTGCATCCAGCGATGGATGACCTCGCAGCCGGAGTTTGCGGGCTGGGTGGGGCAGGAACGGGCGCTGTCGACGAAGCTGGTGATGATGACGGCGCGTCCGTTCAGGATGCGCAACTGGGCCTCATTCTCCGCGAAGTCGCCGTTGGGCAGCGGAGTGAGCGCACGGAAGACGGCGCGGTAGTGCTCCTGCTGCATCAGGGAGCGGTCCAGGTGAACGAAGCTGCCGGGGTTGGTGCTGGGGTCCTTGAAGGGCGTGGCGAAGAGCACGGTGGCGATGCGACGCCAGTTGCCCTCGTCGGGCAGGAGGATGGCGCTGACGATGTGCTGGTCGAGCTCGACGGTGAGAATCGCATCGAGCTCATCGCCGGTGCCGAGCGCGGCGAAGTTGAGCTGGATGGACTGCGGAAACGGGATGTGGCCGTGCTCCAGGTACTGCGCCGGAGCGCCGATGGCCGAGAGCGAAGCGGCGCGGGTGCGGTCGTCGGAGTCCTCCAACTGGCGGGTGAGCGACTGCGGCGCGGGGACGCCGTAGTTCACCACCGCGAGCTGCACGGCGCCCATGCCGGAGCTGACCGGCAGAATGGGCCGGGCGCCGTTGTGGGCGACGACCGGCGCCGTGGGCGGAGACGAGCCTTCATTATGGCGCTGGGCGACTGCCGCAGGCTGCAAGCAGAGCGTTGCAGCGGCCACGACGAGTAGAGAAAAGATGGTGCGCATGGGCCTGATTGCTAGAAGGGAATGTCTTCGTCGGTAATCTGCTGGTCAGCGTAGTCGCTGGCCGGAGCAGAGGCGGAGCTGGAGGAAGAAGACGACGAGCGGGAATAGCCGCCGGAAGAACTGCCGGCTTCGCCGCCACGGCCGCCGAGCAGAGAGAGCTCATTAACCAGGATCTCGGTGCGGTACTTCTTGACCTTGGTCTCTTTATCTTCCCAGGAGCGAGTCTGTATCTTGCCTTCGATGAAGAGCTGCGAGCCCTTCTTGACGTAGTCGCGGACGATCTCCGCGGTGCGCTGGAAGGCGACCAGATTGTGCCACTCGGTGCGGTCGGTCCAGTTGCCCTCGGTGTCCTTGGCGCGGTCGGCCGTGGCCAGCGAGAAGGTGGCGACGGTCATGCCGTTGCCGGTGGTGCGGATCTCGGGGTCTTTGCCGACATTGCCGAGAAGAAATACTTTGTTGACGCCCTTTGCCATAGTGCTCTCCAGGTGGTGTTCGTTCAGGAGACGAGGATAGCAGAGAGAGCGGCGATTCGCGATGAGGAGCTAGCGGCGGCTGTCGCCGAACCACTTGGCCAGACCCAGCGCCAGCGTGAGGATGCCGGTGGGCAGGCAGCCCATGGCGACCATCAGGCTGAGCCAGCCGCCGTTCGAGTGCGGGCCCTGCGCGGTGACGCCGCCGAAGGCCGTCAGCAGCAGCAGCGCCGCGACCGCTCCTGTGAGGAAGATGGCCGAGCCGGTGTTGAGCAGTTTGCGGGTGTCAGGCTGCATCATCGGTAGGACGCGAGCATCGCGTAGACCACAACGCCGGAGACTGAGACGTAGAGCCAGATGGGGAACGTCCAGCGGGCGAGCCTGCGGTGCGCCGGGAAGCGGCCGGTGAGCGAGAGGAAGAAGGTAATCAGGATCAGCGGCAGCGCGACCACGGCCAGAAGGATGTGCGGCATGAGCAGCAGCCACAGGTAGACGAAGCGGGCGACAGGGTGCTCGGTGGGGAAGAGCATGTCGCCGTGCAGCACGTGGTTGACGATGTACGCGACCAGAAACGCGCTGGAGACGATGAACGCCGCGAACATGCTGTTGCGGTGAGCCGTGATCTGGCGGGCGCGAATATGGCGGAAGCCGTTGAGCAGGAAGAGGGCGCAGAGCGCGTTCAGCACGGCGTCCAGCGCGGGCAGAAAGGCGAGGTGCGTGCCGGCGGCGTCGACGGGTGGATGGTAGTAGACCAGCCAGACGAGGAAGAGCGAAGCGACCACGCTCACGCCGAGGATGATGGCGATGATCGCGGGCGGTGTGCGGACGTTCGGGTTGTCGGTGGTGACGGGGTTCATGGTTCCTTTCAGTTTAGTGGCGACGGAGGCGAAAGGCGCTCACGCAAAGGGCGCGAAGGAAGCTGAGTTTCGCGACGTAAAAAACTTCGGGCTAGAAGAGCAGCCGGCCGCGCGCATCGAGCATCATGGCCGCGAGCAGCAGCGGCAGGTAGATCACCGAGACCTTGAGCAGCGTGCGGGCCAGCGCGCGGTTTTTCGCGTTCTCGGGGTCGCGGGAGATGGCGGCGAAGCGGATGGTCGCAGCGAGATAACCGAGGCCAAGCAGCGTTGCGGCGATGGCGTAGCTGACTCCGGTGACGTGCAGCCAGTAAGGCCACAGGCTCGCGGGAATCATCAGCACGGCGTAGAAGAGCGCCTGTACCGCAGAGGAGCGCGCTGCCCAGCGGACGGGTTGCTGCGTTGCGGTGACGCGGATGCCGGCGGCGGCGTAGTCCGCGCGGTACATCCAGCCGATGGCCATGAAGTGGGGGAACTGCCAGACGAACAGAATCGCAAACAGCGCCACGGCGGGCCACTCGATCAGGCCGCGCGCGGCGGTCCAGCCGATCAGCGGCGGCAGCGCTCCTGGGAACGCGCCGAGGAAGGTGTTGAGCGTGGTCACGCGTTTGAGCGGCGTGTAGACCGCGACGTAGCCCACGGCGGTGAGCAGGGTGAGCGTGCCGGTGAGCGGGTTGGTGGCCCACGCCAGGTACAGCGAGCCGAAGATCACCAGCGCGAAGCCCAGCAGCAGACCGTGTGCCAGCCCGATGCGGTGCTGCGCCATAGGGCGGTCGGCGGTGCGCGGCATCTTGCGGTCGAGCGCGCGCTCCAGCGCCTGGTTCAGCGCGCTGGAGCCGGCGGTGACCAGAGCGATTCCGAAGAGAGCCTTGACCAGCAGCAGGTTGAAGGGCGAAATCCCCGAGGCCAGCGAGCCCAGATAGAACCCGGCTCCGGCGGTGATGATGACCATCAGCGAGACCCGCGGCTTGACCAGCACGCCATAGTCGGCCGCGAGCGAGTGGCTGCGGGCGCGGGCAGGTGTTGCGGCGGAGGTGGCGGTGGTGGACACGCAGGTTAAAGGATAGCGCGATTGAGCTCCGCCGAGCCCTGGGGCGGTGGGCGGGTCTTGAGATTGCAGCGATTCCGGGGCGCGGTTATACTCTGGGCATCGGTACAGCTGGTGTTTCTCTTGCTTGTGCCGCGGGTGAGGTCCGTCTTCAGCGAAAGCGTGAAGAGTGTCCAACTCGGGATGGGTGGTCCGCCTGGTGAAGGCCAGCGCGAGACCGGATGGCGTGCGGTGACGCGCGTCCTCCGAAGTTACGGGGCGGGTTTGGGCCCTGTGAAGAGTGCGATGGTGTGGGCCGTCGCCGATGTGACCAATGCAGTTTTTCCGAC
>Ga0302157_10008442_pt1 | contig 10129 bp, 7 predicted proteins | sample I_Bog_N3_3_FD_193502 | JGI IMG/M metagenome (GOLD analysis project Ga0302157, IMG submission 193502) | Peat permafrost microbial communities from Stordalen Mire near Abisko, Sweden - I_Bog_N3_3 | ecosystem: Environmental > Terrestrial > Soil > Wetlands > Peat | place: Sweden: Abisko, Stordalen...
GACGGGACCACTCGACGCCGCATCGCCCGGGGACCCGGCGCTCATCTGCTTCACCTCGGGGACGACCGGCGCCCCCAAGGGGGCCGTGCTGAGCCACGGCAACCTGCTGGCCGGGTCCCGGTCCCTTGCCACGGCGTGGGGGTGGACCTCCGGGGACCGGTTGGTCCACTGCCTGCCCCTCTTCCACGCCCACGGGCTGTGCGTCGGGCTCTACGGCACGCTGCTGGCCGGCGGATCCGCCGTCCTGCTGCCCGGCTTCGACCCGGCGGCCGTCGTGGACGAGGCGTCCGATCCGGCGTCGACGCTGTTCTTCGGCGTGCCCACCATGTACCACCGCCTGCTGGCCGACGGGCGGGTGGGCCCGCTGGGCCGGCTCCGGCTGTGCGTGTCGGGCTCGGCCCCCCTGCCCGCGGCCATGCACGCCGCCCTCACGGCGGCGTTGGGCTCGGCCCCGCTCGAGCGTTACGGCATGACGGAGACCCTGATGATCACCTCCAACCCCCTGGAGGGCGAGCGTCGGGCGGGGTCGGTCGGGCTCCCCCTCCCCGGCGTCGGGGTCCGGCTGGCCGGGGACGGGGAGATCCTGGTCCGGGGGCCGGCGGTGACCCGGGGCTACCGGGGGGACCCGGCGGCCACCGCCGAGGCCTTCGTCGACGACCTGGACGGCGGACGGCCGTGGTTCCGCACCGGCGATCTCGGGTCGTGTTCCGACGACGGCTACCTGTCCATCCTCGGTCGGTCGAAGGAGCTCATCCTCTCCGGAGGGTTCAACGTCTACCCGGCCGAGGTGGAGGACGTCCTGGCCGGCTGCCCCGGCGTCGTCGAGGTGGCCGTCACCGGCACGCCGTCGGACGAGTGGGGGGAGGTGGTGACGGCGTGGGTCGTGGCCGACGGGACGTCGCCGACCGAGCGGGACGTGGTCGCCCACGCCGAACGGTCGTTGGCCCCGTACAAACGCCCCCGCCTGGTCCGGTTCGTGGACGAGCTGCCCCGCAACGCGCTGGGCAAGGTGGTGCGGTCCGAGCTCCGGAACTGAGCCGGGCCGGTGGTCAGCCGGCCGGGGCGGTGCCGAGCACCGACGCCAGGGCCCCGTCGAGGTGGGGCTGGTCGAACACGAAGCCGACGTCGTCCAGGCGCCCGGGGAGGACCCGCTGGCCACCGAGGAGCAGTTCGTCGGCCATGCGCCGGCCGAGGGCGAGCCGCAGGGCCGGTGCCGGGACGGCCAGGCGGGCCGGCCGGTGGAGGGCCCGTCCGAGCGCTGACGCCACCTCGGCATTGGTGGCCGGTTCGGGCGACGTGGCGTTGACCGGGCCCTCGAGGTTGCCGTCGACCAGGATCCTCAGCACGGCGCGCACCTCGTCGTCGAGGGTGATCCAGCTCTGGTACTGCGTCCCCGGACCCAGCCGCCCCCCCAGACCCAGTCGGAAGAGGGGGACCTGGCGCCCGAGGGCCCCGCCCCGGGCTGCGAGCACGATCCCGGTGCGCAGGTGCACGGTCCGGACGCCGCCCTGCTCCGCCGTCGAGGTGGCCTGCTCCCAGGCCCGGCAGATGTCGGCCAGGAACCCGGTCCCCGGCGCCGAACGTTCGGTGAGCACCTCGTCGCCGCGGTCGCCGTAGATCCCGACCGCCGAGGCGTTGACCAGCACCGGTGGCCGGGGGGCCAGGGCCACCAGGGCCCCGGCCAGGGTGCGGGTGGCATCGGTGCGGCTGCGCAGGATGACCTCCCGCCGGCTGTCGCTCCACCGCCGGTCGCCGATGCCCGCACCGGCCAGGTTGACCACGCCGGTGAACGGCCCACAGGCCTCGAGGGTGTCGACGTCGACCATTCCGGCATCGGGGTCCCAGGACACGTCGTCCACCGTCCCGCCCGTCCCGCCCGGGGCGTCCGGGCCGGTCGGGCCGCCCGCCCGGCCACCACCGGTGGGGCGGACCAGTCGGGTGACCCGGTGGCCGTCCGCGGCCAGGCGGCGGACCAGGGCCGTGCCGATGAGGCCGCGGGAGCCGGCCACCAGGACGTTCACCGGACCACCCCGGCGACGGGGGACGGATGGTCGGCCCCGCCCGCCCCGCCGCGTTCGACGGCCCGCCGGACGAGCACGGCGAAGGCGTCGGGATGGGAGAGGTGGGCGCCGTGGCCCGCTCCGTCGATCTCGACGAGCTCGGCGTCCGGCAGGTGCTCGACCAGCCAGGCCACGCCCCGGCGGTGGTGGTCGAGGGACCGTGTCCCCCGGCCGACGACGGCGGGGATCCGGAGCGCTCCGACGTCGAAGGGGGCGTCCGGGGAGCGGATGGCCCGGAGCTCGGCCAACAGCGCCGGTCCGTCGCTCCGACGTTCCTCCCGGGCCACGGGGGTCAGCCGTTCCCACGCCCCGTCCCCGACCACCCGTCGGTAGAAGTGCTCGGCCACCACGTCGGGGTCGTCGGACAGGGGCGACCGCCGTGACGTGGTGCCGGTGGACGTCCACAGCTCGAGCCAGGGCAGCGGCGGCTCGTAGGCCGCCACGGCGCGGATGGTCGGTTCCCCGTCGTCGCGCAACGCCGCACCGAGGGCCACGTCCCCCCCGTAGCTGTGGCCGACCACCACGGCCGGGCGTCCGCCGATCACGGCCAGCAGATCGTCCACGTGGTCGTCCAACGACGTGGCCAGGGGCACGGCCTGGCGCGACCCGTGGTACCCGCGACGGTCGTAGACGATGGTGTGGAGGTCCTCGAGACGGCGGAGCACCCGGGTGAAGCTGGTGGACCGGTCGAGCGACCCGTGGACCAGCACCACGACCGGGTCGCCCCGCCGACGGTCCTCCGGGACGTGCTCGGTGACGGCCAGTCCGCTGGGGTGGTCCATGTCACCCCAGCCTGCCAGGTACCGCACCGGGACTCAAGAGAACACTCCCGGGGGTCCGCATCGGACCTGGTCAGCGTGCCGTTGTCCCCACGGACCGCGGATTTCCGGGGGAATCCGCGCCTTCGGTCCGGATTTCGGGCATTGTGGTGGCTCCACTCACCAAGGAGAACATCACTGTGCCTCTCACCAAGTCAGATCTCATCGCTTCGGTTGCCGCCCACACGGGTTCGACGGCCAAGGACGTCGCCACGGTGCTGGCGGGTCTCGAGGACGTCATCGTCGCTTCGGTGGCCAAGGGCGAGAAGGTCGTCATCACCGGCTTCCTGACCTTCGACCGCTCCGAGCGGGCGGCGCGTACGGGGCGCAACCCCCAGACGGGCGAGGCCATCAAGATCAAGGCGTCGAAGGCCCCCAAGGTCTCGGCCGGCGCCTCGTTCAAGAAGGTCGTGAACGGCGCGGCCCCCGCCCCGAAGATCAACAAGTAGCCGTCGGGCGGTCGCGGTCCGGCGGTCTCCGCCGGACCGCACCGCACCGCCGCACACCGCAGTACCGCAGCACCCGACCGCACCGTCCGACCGCACCGTCCGACCGCACCGTCCGACCGAAACGGCCGACCGGACCACCGGTCGGCCTCAGAGTTGGCCGATGGCCTTGTGCGTCTGAGGGACGACCCGCACCGCTCCGTACCGCCGGAGCGCCACCTCGTGGAGGTGGAGGACCTGGTCCGGGGTCGGCGCCCGGAGGACCCGTCCGAACGGGGTCACCGGTTGGAGGTAGACCTCGGGGCCGTCCGGACCGCCGGGGTCGGCCGACCCGGCCACCCCGGCCACCAGGTCGACGGCGGCCACCAGTTCGTCCTCGTCGGTGTCGGGGCCGAGGACGATCTTGGCCCACGTGACCAGTCCGGCCCCGACGGACGCCTCGAGGAACCGCCGCTGGACGTCCGGGTCGACCCCTTCGCCGTCCACGCTGGGCAGCTTCAGGTCCATGGAGACGTAGGTCAGCCACGGGGCCACCACCGCCAGGCCCCCGGGCAGCGTCCCGTTGGTCTCGAGCATCACCGGGAGGCCCCGTCCGGCCAGTGCCTCCAGTACGCCGACCAGGCGCCCGGCCTGGAGGAGGGGTTCCCCGCCGGTCACGGCCACCGAGTGGTGGGGGACGGTGTCCCACAGGCGTCGGACGACGTCGGCCACGTCGGCCACGGGCAACGGGCTCGGGCGGACCTCCCAGTCGCGACGCCCGGCCGTCCGCTCGATCCGGCACGGTCCGGGCCGCTTCTCGAGGGCCTCGGGCTGGTCGCAGTAGGAACAGCGGATGTTGCAGCCCGTGGTGCGCAGGAAGACCTGGCGGTAACCGACCAGGGCCGCCTCCCCCTGGATGGCCGAGAAGACCTCGGACACCAGCAGGTCCTGGCGACCGGGCGCCACCCGGACGCTCACCGGTCGAGGGCGGGGTCGTCCACGCCGGCCTCGGCGAAGCCCCGGGCCCGCAGCCGGCAGGCGTCGCACCGGCCACAGGGTGCGGTGTCCCCCCGGTAGCACGACCAGGTGCGGTCGAGCGGGGCACCCCGTTCGACGCCCAGGCGCACGATGTCGGCCTTGGACAGTTCGATGAGCGGCGTGCGGATACCCACGGGGTCCCCCTCGACGCCGCGTTTCTGTCCGGTGGCGGCGACGCCCCGGAAGGCCTCGATGAAGGCCGGCCGGCAGTCGGGGTACCCGGAGTAGTCGACGGCGTTGACGCCGATCCACACGGCGTCGAGGTCGCGGGCCTCGGCCACGCCCAGGGCCACGGCCAGGAAGATGCTGTTGCGGGCCGGCACGTAGGTCACGGGGATGCCCGGGTCGTCACCTCCCTCGGGGACGTCCACCGCGGGGTCGGTGAGGGCCGATCCTCCCCAGGCCGACGTGTCGAGCGAGACCACGAGGTGGTCGCACCCGTAGTGGTCCGCCACCTCCCGGGCCCGGTCGATCTCCACCCGGTGCCGTTGGCCGTAGTCGAAGGTCAGGGCCACCGGTGGGGGTCCGTCCTCGCCGACGGCCAGGGCCAGGCACACGGTGGAGTCGAGCCCGCCCGAGAGCACCACCAGCTCGCCCCGCATCTCAGGTGGGCCGGGCCGGGTCCGGGGCCGCCAATTCCACGTAGGCGTCGGGGGTCTCCCACAGGCGCAGGCCGGCCAAATCCAGACCGTCCTCCTCGAGGAGCTGCCAGGCCCGGCGGGCCAGGAGCTCGGCCGTGGGATTGTCCAGGTCCTCGTTGAGGTCGCGATGGTCCCACCGGTCCACCACCACGCGCCGGACCACGTCGCCGAGCTCGTCGAAGTCGACCACCACGCCGTCGGCGGTGAGCGGACCGGCCACGGTGACCTCGAGCCGGTAGGAGTGGCCGTGGAGGTTCCGGCACCGTCCCGCGTGCCACGGGAGGCGGTGTGCCGCCTCGAACGTGAACGAGCAGGTGACTCTGGTCAGCTCCGGCACCACGGACGTCGACGCTAGCGCGCCCCCGCCGCCCCTCCGCCTCCCCCCGGTGGCCGTCGCACGGTACGGCCGGGGGGTGTCGCGGTGCCGATAGGCTCGACGACGTGACGGACACCTCGCAACCAGACGCCGCGGAGTCCACGACCACCGCCCGACAGCCCGGCGGGACGGGAGCGTTCGGGCCGAACGCCTGGTTGGTGGAGGACATGTACGAGCAGTACCGGTCCGACCCGACATCGGTGTCGGAGTCGTGGCGGGAGTTCTTCGCCGACTACCGCCCGGCCGCCCCCTCGCCCACCGCGCCGGCCGGCCGGACCGCCGCGCCCGCCGCCGGGCCCCGGGCGGTCCCCACCTCGCCCGCCGCCACACCGGTCTCCGGTGGGGTGACGACCCCGCCCGCGTCGGGCCCGGGTGGCGACGACGCCGAGCGGGCCACGCCCCTGCGCGGTGCGGCCGGCCGCATCGTGGCCAACATGGAGGCGTCGCTGGCCGTCCCCACGGCGACCAGCGTGCGCAACGTCCCGGCCAAGCTCCTCGAGGTCAACCGGGCGGTCATCAACAACCAGTTGGCCCGGACCACCGGCGGCAAGGTCAGCTTCACCCACCTGATCGGCTACGCCGTGGTGCGGGGACTGCAGGCCGTGCCGTCCCTCAACGCCGCCTTCGTGGCCGACGCCGACGGGAAGGGCACCCCCGGCGTGGTCCGCCACGAGCACGTGGGCCTCGGCCTGGCCGTCGACGTGGAGAAGTCCGACGGCAGCCGGACCCTGCTCGTACCGTGCATCGCCGGGGCCGACACGCTCGACTTCCGCGGGTTCCTCGGGGCCTACGAGGACCTGGTGCGCAAGGTGCACGGCAACCGCATCACCCCCGACGACTTCGCCGGGACGACGGTGACGCTCACCAACCCGGGGACCCTCGGGACCGTCCAGTCCGTGCCCCGCCTCATGCCGGGCCAAGGGGTGATCGTGGGCGTCGGGGCCCTCGGCTACCCGCCGGGCTTCGAGGCGGCCGACGCCCGCACCCTGGCCGACCTGGGCATCGGCAAGACGGTCACCCTCACGTCGACCTACGACCACCGGATCATCCAGGGGGCCGAGTCCGGGCTCTTCCTGGCCCACGTGGCCGGGTGCCTGATGGGTGACCACGACTTCTACGACGACGTCTTCGAGGCCCTGGAGATCCCCTACGAACCGGTGCGTTGGCACGTCGACGCCAATACCCCCGAGGACGCGGCCGACGGGCTCCACGAGCGCCTGGTCAAGCAGGTCCACGTCCAGAACCTGATCAACCTCTACCGGGTGCGTGGCCACCTGATCGCCCACCTGGACCCCCTCGACGCCGAGTCGCCCGACCTCCACCCGGAGCTGGACCCGGCGCACTACGGGCTGACCATCTGGGACCTCCCTCGCCAGTTCGTGGCCGACGGGCTGGCCGGCCGGGACGTGGCCACCCTCGACGAGATCCTCCACGTCCTGCGCGACGCCTACTGCCGCACCCTGGGCATCGAGTACATGCACATCCAGGACCTCGAGCAGAAGCGGTGGATCCAGCACCACGTGGAAGGGGTGGCTCCGGGCCTGGCCCCCGACGAGCAGCGTCACGTCCTCGACCGTCTCAACGCCGCCGAGGTCTTCGAGCGGTTCCTCCATTCGCGCTACGTCGGCCAGAAGCGCTTCGGGCTCGAAGGGGCCGAGTCGGCCATCGTCCTGCTCGACACCATCCTCGACGAGGCCGTCAACGAGGGGCTGCAGGGTTCGGTCATGGGCATGGCCCACCGGGGTCGCCTCAACGTACTGGCCAACATCGTGGGGAAGTCCTACGGGGAGATCTTCGAGGAATTCGAGGGCAACCTGGACCCGGACTCGGTCCAGGGCTCGGGCGACGTCAAGTACCACAAGGGGGCCGATGGCATCTTCACCGGCCGGTCGGGCCGGACCATCCCGGTGGCCATGGCCTCGAACCCGTCCCATCTCGAGGCCGTCGACCCGGTGGTGGTGGGCATGGCCCGGGCCGGCCAGGACGCCCTCGGCGGCGAGCGGGGGAGCGGTCCGGCCCTGGAGGACGGCGACGGCGATCCGTTCCCCATCCTCTCCCTGTTGATCCACGGGGACGCGGCCTTCGCCGGTCAGGGGGTGGTGGCCGAGACCCTCAACCTCTCGGGGCTGGCCGGCTACCGCACCGGCGGCACCGTGCACATCGTCATCAACAATCAGCTGGGGTTCACCACCGCCCCCGAGGCCGCCCGAACCTCGGTGTACCCGACCGACGTGGCCAAGATGGTCCAGGCCCCGATCTTCCACGTGAACGGCGACGACCCCGAAGCGTGCGTCCGGGCCGCCCGGCTGGCCTTCGGGTTCCGCCAGGCCTTCCACAAGGACGTGGTGATCGACCTGGTCTGCTACCGACGCCACGGCCACAACGAGGGTGACGACCCGAGCTACACCCAGCCGCTCATGTACGCCCTCATCGAGGCCCGGCGCTCGGTCCGCAAGCTCTACACCGAGTCGCTGGTCCGTCGGGGGGACATCACCCTGGACCAGGCCGAACAGGCGCTCGACGACTTCTCGGCCCGGCTCCAGGCCGCCCTCGACGAGACGCGGGCCGAGTCGGACCGGGTGGCCGAGATCACGCCGGTGCTGCCGCAGTACGTGGTGCCCGACCTGTCCATCCCCCCGGTGCCCACGGGGATCGACGACGGCGTGCTCCACCGCCTGACCGCGGCCGCCCAGGCCGTCCCCGAGGGTTTCGTGATCCACCCCAAGCTGGTCCGCCAGTTCGAACAGCGGGACAAAGTGGTGGCCGACGGCGAGGTCGACTGGGCGTTGGGGGAGGCCCTGGCCATCGGCTCGCTGCTGCTCGAGGGCACCGACGTGCGGCTGACCGGCCAGGACACCCGCCGGGGGACGTTCTCGCACCGCCACGCCGTCCTGGTCGACCACACCACCGGGGCCGAGCACGTGCCCCTAGCCCACCTGCCCGGGGCCCGGGGTCGCTTCACCGTGCGCGACTCGCTCTTGTCGGAGTACGCCGCCGTGGGGTTCGAGTACGGGTACTCGGTGGCCGCCCCGGAGGCCCTGGTGGCCTGGGAGGCGCAGTTCGGCGACTTCTGGAACGGCGCCGAGATCATCATCGACAACTTCCTGGTGGCCGCCGAGGACAAGTGGGGCCAGCAGTCCGGGCTCGTCCTCCTCCTGCCCCACGGCTACGAGGGCCAGGGCCCCGAGCATTCGTCGGCCCGCATCGAGCGGTTCCTCACCCTGTGCGCCCGGGGCAACATCCGGGTGGCCGAGCCCACCACGGCGGCCCAGTACTTCCACCTCCTGCGGGCCCAGGTGCGCCTGGCCGTCCGCCGGCCACTGGTGGTGTTCACGCCCAAGTCGCTGTTGCGGGCCCGCCAGGCCCGCTCGCCCGTCGGGGCCTTCACCGCCGGGTCGTTCGCCGAGGTGCTGGACGACCCGGCCGCCGGGACGGAGGGGTTCGACCCGCAGCGGGTGTCCCGGGTGGTGCTGTGCTCCGGCAAGATCGCCTACGACGCGCTGGCCCGGCGGGACGAACTGGGTGCCGACGGGGCCTCGGTGGCCGTCGTGCGGGTCGAACAGCTCTACCCGTGGCCGGCGGGCCACGTGGACGAGGTGCTCCGGCGGTACCCGGCGGCCGGCGAGGTGGTGTGGCTGCAGGAGGAGCCCGAGAACATGGGCGCGTGGAACTTCGTCCACGGCCGGCTCCACAGCCTCCTGCGGGACACCCATACCCTCCGCCACGTCAGCCGGGCCGAGTCGGCCAGCCCGGCGTCGGGGAGCGCGGCACTCCACCGGCTGGAGCAGGCCGACCTGCTCGTTCGGGCCGTGGGCTGAGCCACCACAGGGAGTGGCGGGAGGCGCGAGTTCCCCCTTGTTTTCTCACTATCCGTCGTTATACTGTCACTGAAAGTGGTATATGACCCGCCGCTCCCAGTGATCGGCGGATTGCCATGCAGTGTGCAGGGCGACGATGCTCGCCCGCTTCGGAAGCAACGGAACATCCATTGAGCCAGTAGTCCGGCATCGATCGCCGGAGACGAGGTGCCGGCACGGCGGGGTGCGGGTGGGTTCCACCGGTTGCCATCCCGTGGGGCCGTCCGATGGTCGTCCGTGAGAAGGTCCGAGGCACGCCGATGGGGAACCCGAGGCATGGTCGTCCGGTCAGCGAGTGGTCACCGACCCGCCGTTGGGCCGTGCGGTCCCTCCGACGGGGCCGGGGCGTGCGCAGTGACGCCGGCGTGGGCCTCCTCGACATCGCCGTGACCGCACTGGTCATCGGCCTCGTACTCATCCCTATCTCCGACCTCCTGGCCGTGTCCGAGTCCTCCCTGGCCACCGGGCGGGACGACCTGGTGGCGGCCAGCCTGGCCGGCCAGCAGCTGCAGCAGGCCGCGGCCACCCCCTTCTCCACGTTCATCCAGAACGACTACGGCCAGACCCGCTCGACGCAGATCGTCGGGGGTGTCACCTACACGATCACCCAGGACGTCGAGTGGGTGGGCCAGGGCTCGACGACCAACGACTGCGTGACCGGCGCCGCGGCCAGCTCCCAGATCGTCCGTGTCGAGGCCTCGGTCACCTGGGCATCGGACGGACTGGGCACCCCGGTCAGCGCGGCCACCACCATCTCCCCGGCCATCACCGCCGAGCCCACGTCGACCGGACTGGCCCTGCCCGTCCTCACCGGACCGGCCGGGGCCGGGGTGTCCGGGGCGACGGTGACCCTGACCGCCACGGGCGTCTCGACCCGCACCGTGACCACCGGCCCGGACGGCTGTGCCTACTTC
>Ga0302157_10008444_pt1 | contig 10127 bp, 9 predicted proteins | sample I_Bog_N3_3_FD_193502 | JGI IMG/M metagenome (GOLD analysis project Ga0302157, IMG submission 193502) | Peat permafrost microbial communities from Stordalen Mire near Abisko, Sweden - I_Bog_N3_3 | ecosystem: Environmental > Terrestrial > Soil > Wetlands > Peat | place: Sweden: Abisko, Stordalen...
CCGGCCGTCGGGAGCGGTCAGCACCAGGGGCCCGAAGGCCAGCGGCTCCACCGCCAGGACCAGGTCGCCCGGTCCGACGGCCATCCGTGCCCCGGTCGGCATCCCCCACCCGCCGAGGTCCTCGCTGACCTCCAGGTGGTCGACCGGGACCACGCCGTCCCCCGGGGCCTGCAGGTAGCCGAAGGCCATCGGGTGGCCGGGGATCCGGATGTCGGCCACGTGCACCCGGGTCCCGTCGTCCAGGCGGGCGGCGGCCCAGCACCACCCGAAAGCCCACCAGTCCCGGACGCCCCACGAGTGGTCGCGTTGACCCTGGCCCGATAGGGGCAGGCGCTCGGTGCCCACGGTGAGTTCGCCCTCCACCAGGCACGGCACCTCGTACCGGGTGGTCAGGTCGTAGTGGTAGGGCACCCCGTCGGTGGTCCAGGCCAGGTCGAGCACCATCGGTGCCTCCCGACCGGCCTCCCCGCGGTACACCGAGGCCGCGTCGGGGTGGACCGACGCCGGCACATGCACCGACAGGGCCATGGCCTGCAGGGGGGTCCCGGTGGTGGCGCCGATGCGGTACCCGTCGGCGTCGAGGTCGAGACCCGGGCCAGCCGGGAGGGGGAGCCCGTAGTGGACCGAGGCCACCACCGGGCGGTCCGGTCCCACGACCATGGCCGTCCACCAGGTCACCCCCAAGTTCGGGTAAAGGCCGATCCGGACGTAGCCGGCCACCGACCCGTCGTCGGCCACGAAGTCGAGGTAGTGCGACTCGTTCCACAAGAGCTCGTCGCTGGGCGGGTGCCGGGCCTCGTCCCCCGGATCCACGGTGTGGGCGGCAGGCCCGGGCTCGTGCACGGGACCGACACTAGGCACCGGGGCGGCCCGGCGCAGGATCCGGCCTTCAGCCCGGACCCGAACCGGTCGATGCTGCAGGGGCCGATGAGAACGCTCCACCACTCGAAGCACGGCGCGCCACGACCGGTCCGCGTGGCCGGCGCCGTCCTCCTCGGCATGGGGCTGGCCCTCGGCCTCGGTGCCGGGGTGTCCGGTGGTCCCGCCGTGGCGGCGGCGACCTCCCACGGCATCGCCGTGGCGGCGGCCCCGACGCCGGCCTTCGACGGCGACGCGCCCGATCCCGACGTGGTCCACAGCGGGTCCACCTACTACGCCTTCACCACCGGCACCCCCCTCGGCAACCACATCCAGGTCCTGGTGGACACCACCGGCAACCCGGCCACCGGGTGGCGGTCCACCACCGGGACCGGCTACGGGTCCAGCGCACTGCCGGTCACCCCGTCGTGGCAGCAGGCCAACACCCAGACCTCGCCGGGCGTGTTCGCCTGGGACGGCGGGTGGCGCCTCTACTACGACGCCGCCCTGTCCGGCCACGCCAGTGACACCGGGGACGACTGCCTCTCGGTGGCCACGGCCGGTGCGCTCTCCCCCACCGACGCCACCTTCACCGACGACTCGTCGGGGCCGTTGCTGTGCCAGCCCAGCCTGGGTGGCGCCATCGACCCGAGCCCGTTCGTGGACCCGACCACCGGACAGGCCTTCTTGGTGTGGAAGTCGAACGACGGAGGCTCCGACCAGCCGGCCCAACTGTGGTCCCAGCAGCTGAGCGCCGACGGGATGTCGCTGGTGGGCACACCGCACCTGCTGCTGACCCAGGACACCACCGGCCGCCCCTGGGAGACCACGGTGGAGGACCCGGACCTGGTGGACTCGGGCGGCGCCTACTTCCTGGTCTTCTCGGTGGGCCAGTACGACACATCCTCGTACGCCGAGGCCGACGCCGTGTGCGCCGGGCCCACCGGGCCGTGCTCGCAGAGCCAGTCGGGGCTCATCCTCACGTCGTCGGGCTCGGCCTCGGGGCCGGGGGGAGGCTCCCTCTTCCCCACACCGTCGGGCCAGTGGTATCTGGTCTACGCCGCCTGGGCCCCGGGCTGCACCAGCTACTCGTGCGGTGGATCCCGACGGATGTTCGTGGCACCGGCCACGCTGACCAGCCCGGGCCTGGCCGGACCGGTGACCGGCATGGCCGCCACCCCCGACGGCAACGGCTACTGGCTGGTCGACGCCCAGGGGGCCGTCTCGTCCCACGGCTCGGCCCAGGGCTTCGGCTCCATGGCCGGCGTCACCCTCGACGCCCCCATGGACCACATCGTGGCCACGCCGGACGGCAAGGGCTACTGGCTGGTGGCGGCCGACGGCGGCATCTTCACCTTCGGCGACGCCCGGTTCTTCGGGTCGATGGGTGGCCGTCGCCTGGACGCCCCGGTGGTGGACCTGGCCCCGACCGCCGACGGCCGGGGGTACTGGCTGGTGGCCAGTGACGGTGGGATCTTCGCCTTCGGCGACGCCGCCTTCCACGGATCGATGGGCGGCCGCCACCTCAACCGACCGGTGGTGGGCATCAGCGCCGACGGCGCCACCGGTGGCTACTGGCTGGTGGCCAGTGACGGCGGCATCTTCGCCTTCGACGCGCCCTTCCGCGGATCGACGGGCGGGCTCCGCCTCGACCAACCGGTCAACGGCATGGCGGCCACGACCGATGACCGGGGCTACTGGTTCGTCGCCGCCGACGGCGGCATCTTCGCCTTCGGCGACGCCCGGTTCCACGGCTCGATGGGTGGGATCCGACTCGACCAGCCGGTGGTGGGCATGGCCGCCGACCCGTCCACGGGCGGCTACTGGCTGGTGGCCAGCGACGGCGGCATCTTCTCCTTCGACGCCCCCTTCGAGGGCGCCGACTGACCCGGGCCCGGTCCGGCTACGAGCTGGCGTAGACCTTCTTGTCGAAGGTGGTGGTCACCGTCTTGGCCTCGCCCAGGCGGGGCAGGTCGAAGAGGTCCTCGAACGAGGCCAGCGCCGAGTAGTGGTTGAGATCGGTCTTGACCACGGTGCCCGGTGTGATGAACGGCGAGATCAGCACGCTCCCGATCTTCCCGCCGCCGGGCCCGTTGATGCCGTTGCCACCGGCGTCAGCGGATGGTCCTGCGGTCTCCCCACAGCAGGCCGTGGTGTCGGAGTCGTCGGCCTCGTCGAAGGTGATGTCGAGCAGGCCATCCTGCTTGAACGCCGGCGAGGCCTCGATGATGGGGACCCACGTGCTGAGGAAGTCGTCGATGTCGGCCAGAGCCGAGCTCCCCGGGGCCGTCTGGTTGGTGCAGGGGTAGTCGTGGCCGTCATCGCAGACGTTGGGCGTGATGAAGCTGAAGTTCGGGGTGGTGGACACCGACTGGAGGTCGGTGACCAGGCCCGTGGTGCCCGGGAGGGCCGTGGACGGCAGGGCGCCGGTGGTGGTGCCGAGCGGCACGACGTCAGCGTCGCACTCGGCGGTGTTGTCGATGATCGAGTGGAAGTAGACGAACGGGTCGTGCCGGGACACGTAGCCGTCACCCGCCACGGCGTACTCGGTGCCGTCCGGCGCGTTCACCACCGGATGCCCGCAGTTGGCCGCCTCGCGGGTGGGGACGTTGCCCATGTCCTCCTCGTAGCCCTTCCACGTGTCACCCTTGGCCGTCAGCTGGCCGGCCAGCGTCTGCACCGCGCTCGGGAAGACGCAGCCGGCACCTTGCTGGATGCCGTTGGCGTCCTGGCCGTCACCGGGCGGGAAGTCGGCGAATCCACTGAGCAGACAGTCGAACTGATTGTCGGAGTTGGGCGGCTGTCCGGACACGAAGGCGGCGTAGTTGTCGTTGGAGACGTGGCCGATGGCGTAGTAGTTCTCGAGCAGCGCTCCCTGGCTGGGGAGGGTGGTGGCCAGATACGGGTCGCTGGACGGGTCGCCGAAGGTGCTGGTGTATCCCTCGTTCTCCAGCATGATGACGAAGACGTGCCGGATGCCGGGCAGGCCGGACACCGAGATGGCGACGTCCTCGTCGACGGAGCCCTGGCTGTTGCTGGCCTGGAGGACGATGGGAGGGTAGGGGCCGCCGGGCAGCGTGCCGGTGAGGGTGGCGGTGCCGGGCGCGCCGGCGGTGAAGGTCACGCCGGTCGGGACCCCGCTGACGGCCGAGATGGTCGGAGTGGGATTGCCCTTGGCCTTCACCTTGAAGGTGAAGGCCTTCAGGGTCTTGGCCTTCAGAGTGGTGCTGCCGCTGAACACCGGGGCGGTGGGCGGCTTGGTCCTCGCCCCGGCCACGGTCGGGAGGGCCCCGACCATGGACACGGTCCCGAGCACCGCCGCCACCGCCACGACCAGTCGTCTGCCGATCTTCATGCTGCCCCCTGTCGGATCGTTGCTGCACGGCCCAGTGCTGCGCGGCGTCGGGTCGTGGCGTCAGCGGTATCGGGCCGGGCACCACGAGGACGGAAGAACTACTACCACGGAAACCGGGGGTGCGCTGTCTGGGGCTGTTTCCCCTGCGTGGCCCGGTGATCGGTGACCCTACCGCCGCCATCCGCGCACCACCCCGGGTACGAAGACCGTTCGGTCGGCCGGACCCGGGGGCGGGCAGCTCCCGGGTCCGGTGGGCCGTGCCGGGCCGCAACGCCGCGCCCTGCAGGACGATGCAGAGGGCTTCTCGACCATGACGACCATCCACCGACGGGCCCGACTGAACCGGCTGGTGGCCGGCCTGGCCCTGTGTGTCGCCCTCCCCCTGGTGGCCCTGGTGGGGCGGGTCCGCCCCGTCCGGGGCCGGAACCTGGCCCTCCGGGCGGTCCGCCTGGTCGCCCGCCTGGTCGGCGTGACGTTCGAGGTGCGCCTGCCGTCCGGAGGGCGCCCGGCCCCACCGAACGTCTATGTGCCCAACCACTCGAGTCCGGTGGACATCCCGGCCCTCCTCACCGCCTGCCCCGATATCCGGTTCCTGGCTGCCGCCGACCTCTTCCGGGTCCCCCTCCTGGCGTCGGCCATGCGGGCGTTGCGGACCATTCCCATCGACCGGCGGAACTCCGAGGTGGCCCACCGCCAGCTCGATGCGGTGATCGCCGGTCCCGACCACACCTCCGACCTTGCCATCTTCGCCGAGGGGGGCATCGCCCCGGCGGGACAGCGACTGCCCTTCAAGACCGGCGCCTTCGCCGTGGCCATCCAGACCGGCACCCCCATCGTGCCGGTCGCCGTGCACGGCTCGGCACGGGTCCTGCCCCCACGCTCGTTCCTGGCCCTGCGACCGGGCACCGTCGTGGTCGAGCTCCTCGAACCGGTCACCACGGTCGGGCTGTCCCTGGACGACCGGGCAGCCCTCCGGGACCGGGTGGAGTCCCTGGTGTGCACCGCCCTGGCCCGCGGGCCCCGGAACGCGGTGACCGTTTCCGACTGATCACACGGTCCGGCCGGCGGCGGACCGGCGCTCAACGCACCGGGTGGGGCTCGCTGTACTTCTCGTCCTGGCTGGCCGGAAAGATCCGGGCGATCTGACGGGCGGCGGCCCGAATGGCGTCGTCGCGGCACTGGCCGGCCACCTCGACGGTCACGCAGACCGACCGCTCGTCGCCCCGGAACCGGACCACCTGGTTGGCCGAGCGCTGCACATCGGTCAGGAACCTCCGGGTCCTCTCGTCGAGAGGATGGCGGACCACGACGTCGACCTCATAGTGCATGGTCGGACGGTAGCGAACATATGTTCGCTCCGCAAGGGGCGGCGGCCCTCGGGGTCAGGAGGCCCGGCGGAGTCGGATCTGTCCGTCCGACCACTCGCCCTTGCAGGTGTGGCAGCGCCAACTCATACCGCCACCGGCGCTGGCCGCCCGGTTGACGATCAGGGTCGGTACGTCCGAAGACCCGCAGTGGGGACAGACGTGACTGACTTCGTGCTCACTCATTCGCCTACCTCCGACCCGGTGGCTGTCACTGTGGTTGACGTACCCGTGCTGCCTCTGGTCTACGTCACCGGGGCGGAAAAAGGACGTCACCACAACGATATCGGACAGGTGCGCGTTTCCCGGTGAACTCTTCGTTACCGGAGTCTTATCTGGGTCCGACGGTGCCGGCGGTCCGACACCGGCCGTGGCCACCGCCGGTGTCGGCATAGGGTGGGTCATGCCCGCACTCGACGTCGTCGCCGTGATCACCGCCACGCCCGGAGCGGAGGCCATCGTGGAAGGTGCCCTCACCTCTCTGGTCGGCCCCAGCCGGCAGGACCACGGATGCCTCTCCTACGACCTGTTCGCCTCGGAGTCGGCCCCGGGCACCTTCGTCACCATCGAGCAGTGGGAGTCGCAGGCCGACATGGATGCCCATATGGCGTCCCCACACCTGGCCGAGGCCCTCACCGTGGCCGGGGACCATTTCGACGGGATGCCCGCCATCCACATCCTGCGCCGTCTCGAGGTCTGACACTCGGGCCGGCGCTCGGCACCGCGGAGGGCACACGACTCCGTAAGCTGCCTGGCGTGTGCGGACGGATCGCCCTCTACGAGGACCCTGACCATCTGGCCCGGATGCTGCATGCGGGCATCGATCCCGAGCTCGTCGACACCTACCGGCCCAGTTGGAACATCGGACCGACGTCCCGCATCCTCGGCGTCTACGACCACCGTGACGGTGCACGGGAGCTGGCCGCCTTCTCCTGGGGTCTGATCCCCAGGTGGGCCAAGGACCCCTCGGCCATCCGGTCCACCTTCAACGCCCGGGCGGAGACGGTGGCCACCAAGCCCATGTTCCGCGCCGCCTTCGCCGGCTCCCGCCTGCTGGTGCCGGTCGACGCCTTCTACGAATGGCAGACGCTGGCACCCAAGGTGAAGCAGCCCTACGCCTTCCGGCGCGCCGACGGCGCGCCCATCGTGTTCGCCGGCCTGCGCGAGTGGTGGAAGGACGCCGAGGGGAACGTGCTCAACTCGGCCACCATCATCACGACCGAGGCGGGTCCGGACATGCCCATCCACAATCGCCAGCCGGTGGTGCTGGAGCCCGAGACGTGGGATCTGTGGCTCGATCCCTCGATGACCGACGTGGAGAAGCTGCAGCCCCTGCTGGTCCCGACCATCCGGGGCACGCTGGTCCGTCACCCGGTCAGCCGGGACGTGGGAAACGTGCGGAACAACGGACCGGAGTTGGTCGAGGCCATCGCACTCGAGGGTGACCCCGGGCAGAACAGCGCGTGACCGGGACCGGGGCCGGCCTGGCCTGGGTCGAGGTGGCGGCCCGGCTCACCCCCGAACGCAACCATTGACGGGCACGGACTCCAGCCCTGACGAGCAGGCCGGCCCCTGTCCGCGTCCCGGAGGGTCGAGCCCGGGAGGGTTCTGAGAAAGCCCGCAACCTGGGCGCCTCGTGGCGCGTGTCTTGAGGTGGAGGAGGCCGATTGGGTGCGGAAGATGACTTCGACGAGTTGTACCGGGCGTGCAGGGATCGCCTCGTCGTACAGATCACGGCCATCTCCGGCGATGCCTCGGAGGCGAAGGATTTCGTCCAGGAGGCGTTCATCCGGGCGTGGAACCGGTGGGACACGGTCGCCGGGTACGACGACCCGGAGGGATGGATCCGTCGTGTCGCCTACCACCTGGCTGTGGGACGGTGGCGCCGGAGCCGCAAGTTCGTGCTGCGCGCCACCGTGGGCCAGCGGCCCATCCAACTGCCCGGCGACCAGGCCGGGGTCATCGAGGCACTGCAGCGGATCCCACCGTCGGAGCGGCGTGCCATCGTGCTCCACCACGTGTGCGGCCTCTCCGTCGAGGAGACGGCTGCCGAGCTGTCGGCGCCCATCGGGACGGTGAAGTCGTGGCTCTCCCGCGGGAGGGTCCGCCTCGCCACGGAACTGGAGGAGAGCCAGGAGATGACCCATGGACCCCACTGACCCGCGGATCGACCGAGCACTGGCCACCCTGACCGCGACCACCCTCGGGGCCGACTGGGTGGAGCCGTCGGAGCTGCGGCATCGGGCTCGTTCCCGCCGATCCCTTCGTCGGGGCGTGGTCGTCGGCGTGGGGGTGGCCGTCGTGGCGGCCGCGGCGCTGGTCCCGATCGGACTCAGGAGTCACTCCCCGACCCGTGCCGATGTCAGCGTCACCAGGACCGTGGGCTCCGCCATCCACCTGGTCTCCGATCCCGGCAACGGGGGGCCGGCGCCGACGGCCGTGCAGGCCGATGCGGTCGCCCGATCCGAGGAGCAGTTCTCGTTGACGCTGCTGCAGGCGCTGTCGGCATCGCAAGCGTCGTCGTCGAACGTCCTCGTGTCGCCCTCCAGCCTGTCGACAGCCCTGGCCATGCTGGAACTGGGCGCCGCCGGCGACACCCAGGAGCAGATCGCCACCACCCTCGGTTCAGATGACCTGACCGCCCAGGAACAGGCGGCCGGATGGTCCGCACTCAGCGCCGATCTTTCCGCCGCAGCGGCATCGGACGGGGTGTCCCTCCAGTCGGCCAACAGTCTGTGGCTGCAGAAGGGACTGGCCATGGATCCCACCTTCATGTCGTCCCTCAGCCGCTACTTTGCCTCAGGGGTGTGGCAGGTCGACTTCCATACGGATCCGGCCGGAGCGGTGGCCGACCTCAACGCGTGGGTGACCAAGGAGACGCACGGGCACATCACGTCCCTGTTCCGCCCCGGGACCATCAACACCGAGACGGCACTGGTCCTGGCCAACGCCGTGTACTTCACGGCACCCTGGCGACAGCCCTTCGCCACCACCACGGTCGACGCGCCGTTCCACCTGCCCAGCGGGACCACCACGTCCCTCCCCTTCATCCACACGCCTGCGGGCCAACCGATCGATGCCTTGGCCTTCGTGGGGTCGGACGTGGAGGGCGTACAGCTGCCCTACCGCGGCGGCCATCTCGCCGCACTCATCCTGATGCCGACCTCGGGATCCATCTCGCAGTTCTCCGCCTCACTCACCCCGTCACGGCTCACCCAACTGGCTTCATCGCTGGCACCGACCTCCCTCGCCCTCTCCATGCCCTCGCTCTCGCTCAGCTCCTCCCACGACCTGAAGTCCACGCTGGAGTCCCTCGGCATGCGCGACGCCTTCAATCCGACCAGCGCCGATCTCTCCGGCCTGAGCCCGGTCGCCCTCTACGTGTCCGATGTGGCCCAGAAGGACACGCTCAGCGTGACCCCGTGGGGATCGGAGGCCACCGCCGCCACCGGAATCGTCGGCGTGGCCACCGCGGCCCCGGCCACCGAGACGTCGATCGACATCGACCACCCCTATCTCTTCCTGATCCGTGACACCACCACCGGGGAGATCCTGTTCGAGGCCCAGGTGGTGAATCCGGCCGGAGGTTGAGACCGTCGACCGGTGCCCTTCGCCGACCCTGACGGGCAACCATATCTCGAGCCCCAGAACGGCGCACCAGGCACGCGCCACGACGACACGGAGCGGCTACGGTCTCGGGATGAGTTCGCTCGTTTTCTTCTCCATTGATGTAGGTCGTCTGGCGGCGTTCTACGAATCTGCACTCGGCGTGACATCGAAGCACGATCCCTGGGGGGGCATCCGACTGCTCGGTGACGGAGTGGACATCCTCGTTCACCCGGTTCCGGCAGCGATTGCCGAGACGATCGAGATCCACACTCCGCCTGAACCTCTCGAAGGTGCCGCAATCAAGCCAGTGTTCGACGTTCGCTCCCTCGATCGTGCCCTGGAAACGGCACTGGCCAATGGAGGAGTCGACACGGGGAGGACATTCCGTATCGATGACCTCACATTTCATGACGTGCTCGATCCCGACGGCAACGTGATCCAACTTCGAGCCCACACTCGCAGCCCGGAGGATGAGAGCTGACCCGGCGGGCGTGGTGGCCCACGCCTGCAGAGATGACAGCCCTCAGGCCAGGCCGGCCGGGCGTCTCGGATCTCCGCTCCGCCAGGTAAATCGTGGCGCCAGAGTGTTCACGTCCGATCCGGACGACCTCCGTCGCCTCCCTCACCACATCGACGTCGTTGCTCTCTGACAGGCCGTGCAGCAGACGTTGGGTTCTCACGACACTGTCTCTTTGGCCGGGAGCGGGCCACTGACTGGGCCCGATCGGCCGGCACCGTGAGGTAGATCAGAATGGTGCTGCCACGAGCGGATTGTCTCTTGGCATGTCGATGACAGCGCGCTCACGATCCCACGCCGAACGGTCGATGGCACAAGAGCAACTCGGTTCACTAGTGGCCAAGGAGAGCGGGCCGTGTACAGCCACTTCATGGTGGCCAGGTTGTTCACTGGCCGCTCATCGCTCTCCCACCTGCCTCTTCCT
>Ga0302157_10008455_pt1 | contig 10117 bp, 9 predicted proteins | sample I_Bog_N3_3_FD_193502 | JGI IMG/M metagenome (GOLD analysis project Ga0302157, IMG submission 193502) | Peat permafrost microbial communities from Stordalen Mire near Abisko, Sweden - I_Bog_N3_3 | ecosystem: Environmental > Terrestrial > Soil > Wetlands > Peat | place: Sweden: Abisko, Stordalen...
GCCACTTCTCCTCCGCCGAGATCACCCCTTGAACGGTAGCCGGCCGGATGGACGGACGTGACGAAACGCCGGCGGCTACTGGAGCTTTCGCGCTGCGACCTTAAGTAAGTAACGCGCTGACGATCGTGCCGATGGTCGTCTGCGTCAGCGCGATCGTCGCGGCTGGATCGTCGCTTCTCGCGATGCCACACGTTTTCCCATCGAACGTTGGAAAACTGGTATCAGCAAACCAAGCCCTCGACGTACTTTCGCTCTTCTTGCGCGAGAAATTTGGCTTTTGTATGGACAAGCTTTGAGGACCCGTATCCATTGGGAGAATGTCGCCTACGTAAGCCTCGTTCGCGTCGGCGACGAAGGCCGGGCAAGAGCGCTTGCAAGTACCGAACAGGAGACAACCATGACGAACAGCGGCGTAGCTCAGTCTACCAAAGCGATTCCACCGGACGATCTCAGCCGGAAGTTAACGCTCGTCGGCCCCGAGGAGGACGCCAAGCTGAAGCACGTGGCTCTGGCGGGCGACATCTATACCTTGCTTCTCACGGGTGCCGACACCGCAAACAAATTTTGTCTGATCGATATGCAAATTCCGCCGGGCGGCGGACCCGCGCCTCATCGCCACGATTTCGAGGAGACGTTCAGCGTGCTCGAAGGTGAGTGCACCGTGACGTTCCGCGGAGAGAAAGTGATCGTTCGAGCCGGCGAGACGGCGAACGTACCGGCGAATGCGCCGCACTTCATTCACAACGACTCCGATCGGCCGGCGCACGTTCTCTGTACGTGTGCGCCGGCCGGACAAGACGCGTTCTTTCTCGCCGTCGGTACGCCCGTCCCGAGCCGCAGCTCCAAACCGCCGGTGCTCGACGACGCGGCGAAAGCTGCGATGGGAGCGAAAGCGAAGGCACTCGCGGCAGACTTCGCGACGGAACTCCTGTAAGGCTATTCGTCGAGCTCGGAAAAGAGTCGATCGATATCGACGATCAGTCCCGGGAACGTCTCGCTCGAAAACGCTTCACCGCGTCCGAACGTCGTGTGGCCGCGTGTGTCGTCGGCCTGCACCGTGCGCGCTTCCGGGTCGACGGTCAAGACCAGCCGGACGCCTGCGGCGAGATAGATTTCACGCTTGCTCTCGACGCGATCGGCGCGGTCGCCGGGCGAGAGAATCTCGATGACGAGATCGGGCGCGACGAACGGTACCTCGAGGAGTTCGCCGCTGAGGCCCGCCTTACGCTCGTTCGAAAGAAAGGCGACGTCCGGCACGAGCGGGCGGGGGCGCTCGCCCGGCGGCGTGATTCGAAAACGCCACTCGGTTCCCACGCTGCCGCGACCGCGCGCCCACGCTCGCAATTCGGCGGCGAGTGCGCCTTGCAGCACCGCGTGGGTTCGACGCGGGCTCACCTTTTGAACCGCTTCGCCGAGGATCCACTCCGTCTCCGGTTCCGTTTCGGGAACGGTGATCTCGTCGAGTTCCGGCACGTGTGCCATCGCGTTCCTCCGTCTTGCGATTCTATCACGGCGCACCGCCGGTCGCACCCAATGCGTCCGCCGCCAGGAACGGTGCTACGCCAAAGCGTGTGCCGTCTGACGTGACCGTCAGCGCGCCGTCGCCATCCGTCCGGTACACTCGCGCGCCGGCCGCCTCGAGCGTCGCGATCGTTTGCGTAGATGGGTGGCCGAAGAGGTTGTGACGGCCGACGGAGACGAGCGCGACGTGCGGCGAGACCGCGCGAACGAACGCCGGCGTCGAACCGTAGGCCGAACCGTGGTGGCCGACTTTGAGAATCTCAGCACGCAGGTCGTCGCCGCTCGCGAGAAGCCGCGCCTCCGTTTCGGCCCCCGCGTCTCCCGTGAAGAGCATCCGGAACGTTCCATATTCGAGTCGGAACACGAGCGAGTTACTGTTGATGTCGCTCCGCGAGCCCGTGATGTACGGTGGCGTGGGTCCGTAGAAGCGGAACGTCACGCCGTCGTCCGTTCGCCACACGTCACCGCCGCGCGGTTCGAGGAGCGGAATCTGCTTTTCGCGTGCGACGTCGAGTGCGTCGTGGTACGCACGCCCGGGATAGGATTGCCCGCTATCCGCGAGACCGCTCGCGCCTAGCATGCGAAGCACCGGTGCTACGCCTCCGGCATGGTCGCCATGTGGATGCGACAGAAGCACCGCGTCGAGATGATGGACGCCTTGTCGGATGAGAAACGGTACGACGATGCGCTCGCCGATCGCTTCGGAACTCGAAGTAGCGCCTTGGTCCGCGCCGCTTTCGAGGCGGCCGCCGGCATCGACGAGGTAGGCGTGACCGGCGGGCGTTCGGACGAGCAACGCGTCCGCTTGGCCGACGTCGATCGCCGTGATCGTGAGATCGCGATCGGGTAGGCGCGGCGGCCAGAGGCAGAGTGAAGACGCCGCCGCAATCGCGAGGATCGCGCGGCGTGGCCGGCCGTTCGCGATACAATACGCGGCAATCGCAAGTGCGACGTCGTACGCCAGGATCGTCCAAACGGGCGGCGGCGTCGCGATGACGTGCGCACCGGGCAACGACGCGACGAAGCGAACGACGTCGACGATCCAGTCCACGAGCGATGTCTCGACGTTCGCGGCAAGCGCGGCGAGCGGCGGAAGCGGGTCGAGCGCGAGCGTCGCAAACCCACCGAGCATCGCCAGTCCGACCACGGGCACCACGAGCGCGTTCGCGAGCGGCGCGTACGGCGCGATGACGAGAAATGCCGACGCGGTGAGCGGCCACGTTCCGAGTTGCGTCGCGAACGCGACGCCGAGCGCTTCGCGCACGAGATGCGGCACGCCGAAATCCTCGAGCGCGCTTGCGATCGGCTTCGCGAACGCGAAGATCGCGGCCACGCACGAGAAGGACAGCGCGAACGAGACGCTCGTGACGGACGCCGGTCGCAGTGCGGCAACGACGATCGCGGCGGCCGCGAGCGCATTCCACGAGTACGCTTCGCGCCCGGCCGCGCGCGCCGCGAGCGCGAACGAGAGCATCGTCGCGGCCCGCACCGACGGGAGATGGTCGCCGCTGAGCGCCGCGTAGCACCACACGATCGCGATCGCCGCAAGCGACGACGGGATGCGTCCGCAGCGGAGCGCTTCGAACAACCCCACCGCGAAGGCCGCGACGACGCCGAGATGGAGCCCGGCGGTTACGAGCACGTGCACGGTGCCGGTCTCTTGAAATTCCTCGCGCAGGTCCGGGGCGAGCGTCCCGCGTTCGCCCCACATCGCCCCGGCGAGAATCGTCGCTTCCGGTTCGCCGAAGCGCTCGTGCAATCGCGCCGACGCCCACGTACGCGCGCGCGGAATCCAAAGCGTCGCGTCGCGCGCATCGACGGGAGCTGACGAGAGAACGTGCGCGTGAACGAGCCGCCACGTCAGTCCGCGTTCCGCCGCGATGTCGCGCGGCGACGGCTCGCCCGGATTGCGCGGTCCGTCGAACGGCTCGCGCGAGCCGCGCACGACGACGCGCGCGCCCACGTCTTCGGCGGGATCCGGAAGTGCGGCCGTCCCGAGCGTTCCGTCGCCGAAACGCACCGTCGTGCTCGCGAAGCCGCCGGGTTCTTCGCGAACGTCGACGACCGTCGCCTCGAACCGCGCGACGTGCCGGTCGGCTTGCAGGGAAGGATCGTTTCCGACCGCGACGCGTTCCGCGACGCCGAGTAGGAGTGCGAGCGTGACGTTCGCGCGCAGCGGCGCCGGCACGCGTTGCGCGACGAACGCGAGCGCCGCCACCACGGCGATGAGCGGCAGTTCGAGGCCGCAGCCGCGCGCGGCGATTCCCGCGACGAACGCCGCAGCGAGCGGCACGAGCGATCCGCGATCCATATCCCCCCGAATCGCGACGAACGCCGTCCTCGTCAAGGCCGTCGTGCGGCTGCGTTCGAGCGGGCAAGCGCGGGCGCGAGCCGCAGTTCGCGCCCCGTGCGAGGCGAGGGCCGGCTCCGCGTTCGCACGAAGGACGGCCTCGACGGGTACGCACGAAACGCCCCGCGGCGTCGAACGTTCCTAGAGGTAAGCGACCAGCACGCTGCCAAACGCGAGGTTCGGTCGCACCGCCAAGGAGTTTCATGCGGATCATCATCACCGGCGGGGCCGGCTTCATCGGGTCACACGTCGCGGACTCGTACCTCGCGGCCGGTCACGAGGTCGTGGTCGTCGATAGCCTCTGGGCCCACGGCGGCGGCCGCCGCGATAACCTACCCGCGAAGGCGTCGTTCGTGCATCTCGATATCCGCGATCCCGGCATCGAGCGCGTCTTTCGCGAGTTCGCGCCCGACATTGTGAGCCATCACGCCGCGCAGCACAGCGTGGCGATCAGCACGCGCGATCCGCAGCTCGACGCGCAAGTGAACGTGCTCGGCTTGATCAACGTGCTCGAGAACGCGGTGAAGGCGAAAGTGAAGAAGGTCATCTTCGCATCGAGCGGTGCCACGTACGGCGAACCCGCGCACCTCCCGGCCGACGAATCGACGCCGCAACATCCGGAATCGCCGTACGCGATCACGAAGATGGTGGCCGAATACTACCTGCGCTTCTACAAGGCGCAGCACGGCCTCGACTACACGGCGCTCCGCTACGGCAACGTCTACGGTCCGCGCCAAGATCCGAACGGCGAAGCCGGCGTGATCTCGATCTTCATCGGGAAATTCCTCGCGCGCCAGGGCATCAAGATCTTCTGGGACGGCGAGCAGACGCGCGACTACGTCTACGTGGAGGATGTGGCGGCGGTCAACGTCGCCGCGCTCGAACGCGGCGGCGGAGCGTGCTATGCGATCGGCACGGGAAAGCGCACGAGCGTGAACGAGATCTATCGCGCGCTCGTCGACGTCACCGGTTTCGAGGCACCCGTGGAGCGGCTCGAGAAGCGCGCGGGCGACGTGCGCGACGCCGAGTTCGATTCGTCGCTCGCGAAGGCCGAGCTCAAGTGGCGAGCCACGACATCTCTTCGAGACGGCATGAGAAAAACGGTGGAGTACTTCAAAGAGCGGCTGCCGGCGTAGTGGCGGCGACGTTCGTCGATCTGGCGGGTCGCGTGAGCGTGGTGACGGGCGGCAGCCGCGGCATCGGCGCGGCCGCGGCCCTCGAACTCGCCCGCGCCGGTTCCGACGTGGCGATCTTCGATCTCGACGGCGACGAAGCGAGCCACGCGGCGGGCGCGATCGAACGCGAGACGGGGCGCAAGGCGCGCGGCTACGCGGTCGACGTGCGCAAGTCCGAACTCCTCAAACGTCTGTGCGATGCGGTCGCCGAGGATTTCGGCGCGCTCGACCACCTCGTGAACAACGCGGGCGTACAATTCGTCGCGCCGGTCGCCGAATTTCCCGACGACAAGTGGGACTTCGTCACCTCGATCAATCTCGACGGCGTGTTCTTTGCGACCAAGGCGGTGTGGCCGCACATGGCCGCACGCAAGCGCGGCCGCATCGTGAACGTCGCGAGCGTCCACGGGCTCGTCGCCTCGCCGTTCAAACCCGCGTATGTCGCGGCGAAGCACGGCGTCATCGGCCTCACACGGGCGTCGGCCCTCGAGGGCGCTCCGCTCGGCATCACGGTCAACGCGGTCTGCCCGGGCGCCGTGTTGACCGACCTGATCCGCAATCAGGCGCCGCAACTCGTGCAGTCCTACGGCGGCGGCATCAGCGAAGAGCAGGCGCTCGAGCGCGGATTTCTCGAGGCGATGCCGAGCAAGACGTTCATCGATCCGCAAGAGGTCGGTCAACTGTGCGCGTACCTCTGTTCGGACGCCGCGCGCTCGATCAACGGGTCCCCCATCTCGATCGACGGCGGCTGGTCGGCGCACTGACGCGCTCGTCCGTTCGGTACCGCTCGTAAGGAGGTAAACGATGTCGGCTCAACTCGTGGTGCTCTATCATACACCGGTCGATCCAACGGCGTTCGAACAATACTATCAGGGAACGCACGTTCCGCTCGCCAAGCAGATCCCGGGCTTACGGTCGTATACGATCAACAAAGGTCCGATCGCATCGCCGGCGGGTGCTTCGCCATACTTCTTGGTCGCGACGCTCGCGTTCGATTCGCTCGACGCGTTGCAATCGGCGCTCGGTTCGCCCGAAGGCGGCGCCGCAGCGGCCGACGTGCCCAACTTCGCGACGGGCGGCGTGACGATGTTGATGTTCGAGACGACGGCCCTCTAGCGAGGTCGAGTCAGCGATCGATCGCCGCGACGAACATCAGGCGGCGCTGGTAGGCGCGCTCCATCGCCGCATCTTTCGATCCATCGTCCGCCAGTCTGCGGAGCCGGTCCTCATCCACCTCGAGCGCGCTCGCCAAACAGTGGAAGACCGCGTCGGCGCGACTTCGTAGGCGTTGCGCGCCCGAGCCCGTCTCACCCATCTGTTTCTGGGCGAGGACCTCGAGCAGTTGACGGACCTCCGGGTCTCGATCGAGCATGCGACTCCTTCGCGATCTTTTTCGCTTCATCGTCCCTCACGGTGATGTGATTCCCCGAGCATGGGGGCGATGTTAGGGTCATCGGAGCGGCGCGGAGGCATCGCTAGGGCGGGTAACCGCGTTCGGGTACTCCCTGCGGCAAGTGTGGCGAACGTCGTCAAGCGCACGTGGCGGTGCCCGCAAAGTCGTGACGGATCGCAAATCGCGCGGCGGGACGTCTTGGCTCCATTTGTGACGTCACGAGGCGACGAAACTGATCAACTTTCCGGGTACGAAGATCGATTTGCGGATGGTCTTGCCCGCGAGGTGCGTACGCACGTTCGCATCGGCGTGCGCGAGTGCGAGCGCGTCGGCCTCGGCGATTCCGGGCGCGACGGCGAGCCGGCCGCGGATCTTCCCGTTCACTTGCACCACGAGTTCGACCGATTCGAGCGCGAGCGCCGCGGGTTCGTAGTCGATCCACGTGGCCAGGTGCACGGAGGTCGCGTAGCCGTAGCGCTGCCAGAGTTCCTCGGCGATGTGCGGCGCGAACGGCGCGAGCAGCACCGGTAGCGCGTGCGCGGCGTAGAGGAGCGCCGGATCGGCGGCGGCGTGTTCCGACTGACCGAATTTCGTGAGGGCGTTGACCAACTCGTCGAGACGTGCGAGCGTCGTGTTGTAGTGGAAGCGGCGCGTCTCCGTTTCCTCGGACCCCGATTTGAGCGCCGCGTGCACCGCGCGCACGATCGCGCGCTGCGCCTCGCCCCGGATGTCGGGGAGCCGGTCGAGCGGCACGTCGCGCACGCGCTCGGCGAGCGGTTCGGCCGCGCGCCACACGCGATCGAGAAAGCGCACGCGACCCGCGATGCCGTCGTCCGTCCACTCCATCGTGTCTTCGGGCGGCGTCGCCTTGAGCAAGAAGAGGCGCATGGCGTCGACGCCGCTCTTATCCGCGGTCTCGTCGATTCCCACGACGTTGCCGCGACTCTTCGACATCTTCTCGCCGTTGCGCAGCACCATGCCCTGGTTGAAGAGGCGAGCGAACGGCTCGTCGGGCCCGTGCACCCAGCCCTTGTCGTGAAAATACTTATAGAAAAAGCGCGCGTAGAGCAGGTGCAGAACGGCATGCTCCGATCCGCCGATGTATTGATCGACGTTGAGCCACGGATCGACGCGCGCGCTCTCGAACGGCGCTGCTGCGTTCGACGGATCGAGGTAGCGCACGTAGTACCACGACGACTCGAAGAACGTGTCCATCGTGTCGCTTTCGCGGCGCGCGGGGCCGCCGCACGTGGGGCACGTCGTCTCGACGAAGCTCGGATCGCGGGCGAGCGGCGACCCTTCGCCCGTGATCGGCACGTCGGGCGGCAGCAGCACGGGCAACAGCGCGTCCGGAACCGCGACCTCGCCGTGCGCATCGCAGTAGACGATCGGAATCGGCGTGCCCCAGTAGCGCTGTCGGGAGATCAGCCAGTCGCGGATGCGATAGTTGACGGTGCGTTCGCCGCGCCCGAGCGCGACGAGTCGCTCGCCGATCGCGACGCGAGCCGCCTCGGAGGCGAGGCCCGAGAAATCGCCGCTCGCGACCAGCCGGCCGTCCTCCACGTAGGCGGCCGCCGGCGGCGCGTGCTCGGGTGCCGCGGGGTTCTCCACCACGCGCACGATCGGCAAGTCCATCTTCACGGCGAATTCGAAATCGCGCTCGTCGTGCGCGGGCACGCCCATCACGGCGCCGGTGCCGTATTCGGCGAGCACGTAGTTCGTGACCCAGATGGGCACCCGTTCGTTCGAGAGCGGAACGCGCGCGTAGGCGCCCGTGAACACGCCCGACTTCTCCATCAGGCTCGTACGCTCGAGTTCCGACTTGTTCTTCAGGCTCGCCGCGAACGCAGCGACGTGCGCGCGACGCTCCGGATGACGCGCAAGAATTTTCTCGACGAGCGGATGTTCCGCCGCGAGCGCGAGATAAGTGACGCCGAAGAGCGTGTCGACCCGGGTCGTGTACACCGAGACGCGGTCGCTCGCATCGAAACCGTCCACGTCGAACGAGAACGTGACGCCCTCGCTGCGCCCGATCCAATTGCGCTGCATCACGCGGATCTTTTCGGGCCAGCCGTCGAGCGCGTCGATGCTCGCGAGTAACCGGTCGGCGAACGCCGTGATCTTCAAGAACCACTGCGAGAGATTGCGCCGCTCCACGAGCGAATCGCAGCGCCAGCAACGCCCGTCGATCACCTGCTCGTTCGCGAGGACGGTCTGATCCTTGGGGCACCAGTTGACCGGCGCCTCACGCTTGTAGGCGAGGCCGTCCTCGTACAGCCGCAAGAACAGCCACTGGTTCCAGCGATAGTAGCTCGGGTCGCAGGTGGCGAGTTCGCGCGACCAATCGTAGCCCGTTCCCATCAAGCGGATCTGGCGTTCCATGTTCGCGATGTTGCTGCGCGTCCACAGATTCGGATCGATGCCGCGTTCGATCGCGGCGTTTTCGGCGGGGAGTCCGAACGCATCGAAGCCCATCGGGTGCACGACGTTGAAACCGCGCATCCGCGTGAGGCGCGCGATTGCGTCGCCGAGCGTGTAGTTCTTCGCATGCCCCACGTGCAGATCGCCCGACGGGTACGGAAGCATCTCCAGCACGTAGCGTTTCTCGCGCGGATCGTCGTCGTTCGCGCGGTAGAGGCCGTCGCGTTCCCAGCGTTCTTGCCAGCGAGCTTCGATCGTGCGGAAGTCGTACGACTTCGCGTCGCCGGGCGCAACGAGCGCCGGCAGGGCGTGTTCGGACATATCGTTCTGTTCCGCGGCCTTGCCGATCGTGCCCGTCGTCGCGATGGAAGCTTGCATGAATCTGCGTCTGCCGATCGCCGCCGCCGTCGTCACCGCCGCGCTGGCCGCGGCGTCGTTCCGCGCGTTGCACCACGACCCCGGGCCGGCCGTTGCCACGGGCCTCGCACCGGATCCGGCGGCTCCCGGGCCCGCTGCGTCCACGCTGCCGCCGCTGCGCCGCGATCGTGCCCGGCTGACGGTGTACGTGGCGGGCGACGTGGTCCACAGCGGCGTCTACGCGCTCGCGCCGGGCGCGCGGGGCGTCGATGCCCTCAAGGCCGCGGGCGGGCCGGGCGGCGATGCGGATCTCGTGGCGGTCAACCTCGCGGAGCCGCTGACCGATGGCGAGGAACTCGTCGTGCCCGTGCGCGGCGCCGAAGCTCCGGCAGGCGGTGAACGGGACGGTGGCTACGCGTCCGCAGCGTCTTCCGGCGGCCATGCCAAGCGCCACGGGCGGCGGCACCGCAAACGGCGCGCGCGCGCCGCCCCGACGCTCGGCGACGCGAACGCCGAACCGCCGACGTCGGTCGTCGACCTCAACAGCGCGGGCGAAAGCGAGCTCGAAACGTTGCCGGGGATCGGTGCGTCGCTGGCGTCGCGGATCGTCACGTTCCGCGAGGTCAACGGTCCGTTTACATCACCGGAGGACCTCCTCGACGTCGGCGGGATGACCGAGGCCCGCCTGAACGCGATCCAGCCCTACGTCACGACGCGCTGAAATCGAAACGGGCCCGGGGAAATCCCCGAGCCCGCTCGTGCACCGTACGGCGCCGGCGCGACCGGTCTACCAGCCGCCGCCGTCTCCGCCGCCCCCGCCACCGTCGCCGCCGAAGCCGCCGCCGTCACCACCGCCGAAGCCGCCGCCCGACGAACCAAAGTCGCCGAAAGAGCCGTTTC
>Ga0302157_10008456_pt1 | contig 10116 bp, 7 predicted proteins | sample I_Bog_N3_3_FD_193502 | JGI IMG/M metagenome (GOLD analysis project Ga0302157, IMG submission 193502) | Peat permafrost microbial communities from Stordalen Mire near Abisko, Sweden - I_Bog_N3_3 | ecosystem: Environmental > Terrestrial > Soil > Wetlands > Peat | place: Sweden: Abisko, Stordalen...
CCAGACAGCCCCCGCTGAAAACAAAGGGGTTAGCGCCCGGCTTCCCTGGCATCTTTTCGGGGAGGTCCAAGCCTAAGTCTTGATTCATGAAGATTTTGCGGGAAATCTGGGGAGGGGGGACCCCAGCGAGCGCACCTGCTCGATGGGGTACAGGAGGGGGACCCTCACCGCGGCATATCCCGGTGCGCGCTCTTGGCGCGATAGCCCGCCGCGCCGAGCCGCTTCTTCAGCTCTTCGGCGATCATCACCGAGCGGTGCTGCCCGCCGGTGCAGCCGATGCCGATGGTCAGGTAGCTTTTGCCCTCATGGATGTAGTGCGGCAGTAGGAAGGTCAGCATCTCGGTCGCCTTGTCCAGGAACTCGCGGGTCTGCGGGAACTGGCGCACGTACTTGGCCACCTTGGGGTGCTTGCCGGTGAGCTTGCGGAACTCCGGCACGAAGTGCGGGTTGGGCAGGAAGCGCACGTCGAAGACCAGGTCGGCGTCCGAGGGCACGCCGTTCTTGAAGCCGAAGCTGGTGACCGAGATGGTCAGGTTGCGGTCCGCCTTGCCGCCGGTGCGCGAGAACTGCGCGTTGATGTGCGCGCGCAGCTCATGCACGTTGAAGCGCGTGGTATCGAGCAGGATGTCCGCGACGTTGCGCACCGGGTCCAGGCGCTTGCGCTCGGCGCGGATGCTGGCAATGACGGTCTCGCCGCCGCCCCGGGAACTCTTGGCCGCCTGCCCCAGCGGATGCGGGCGGCGCGTCTCCGAGAAGCGTCGCACGATGGCCTCTTCGCTGGCTTCAAGAAACACGACGCGCGTGGGCAGCACTTTGCGGACCTTGCTGAGGATGGCGGGAAAGCGGTCCAGCCGGATGCCTTCGCGAACATCCACGACGAGCGCGGCGTGCGTGATCTCCGCGGATTTGGCAACGAGGTCCGCGAAGCGCGGAATCAGCTCCAGCGGCAGGTTGTCGACCGAGTAGTAGCCGAGGTCCTCAAACGCCTTGAGCGCCGAGGCCTTGCCGGAGCCCGACATCCCGGTGAGGATGACCAACTCGCGGGGTTCGGCCTGGGGCTTGAAGCGAGGCGCAGCCGAAGGCTTGACCCGCGCGGGCCTCGACTTCTTCGCCTTGCTGCTGCGAACGGTTGCCATGCGTGAATGCTAGCACCGCTGCTGCTAGAGCGAGGGCGCTACAACCGGCCGCGCGTGGTCGCGCACCGTGGCGTAGCGCTCCTTGTGGTGGATCGCCTGTTGCTCCACCTTGTCGAGCGCGATGCGCAGGGCCGACTCCATCTCGGTGGATTCGGCCGTCGCCACCAGTTGCTCGCCGCGGCACAGCACAGTGACCTCCGCGATCCTGCGGTGCTTGTCTTCGGTGAGGATGATGTGTGCGCTGGTGCAGCGGTTGGTCACCCGGTCGATGCGTACCATACCGGCCTCCGATTGGGCCTTCAACTTCGCTGTGATGGTGGTCTGACGGCCTGTGTATTCAATCGTCATGGAGCATACTCCCTGCCAGCCGAAGGGTTGTGGCTCCGGCAGCGTGTTGGTATTGGATGCACATTCACCGCATGCGGCGCTGGTGCGTGCTGGGAATCTGCATGTCCTCTCGATACTTAGCCACCGTGCGCCGGGTGACCTGAATACCCTGCCGCTGCAACTCGGCGGCGAGGTGATCATCGGTCCACGGCTTGCGGGGGTCCTCGTCCTCAATCAGCTTCTTCACCTTGCGCTTGAGTAGCGGTAGAGGCAGATCGCCGCCCTCGGGCCCTCCCACACCCTCGGAGAAGAAGAATCGTAGTTCATAAACGCCTTGTGCGGTATGTGCATATTTATTGGCCACCGCCCGGCTCACCGTGGAAGGATGCACCCCGATCTCCTCAGCCACCTCTTTAATCATCATCGGGTGCAGGCCCTCAACGCCGCGCTCCAGGAAGTCGCCCTGGCGGCGCACAATCGCCTCGCAGGTCCGAACGATGGTGTTCTTGCGCTGTTCGATGTTGCGAAGCAGCTGGATGGCCGACTTATAGCGCTCCTTCACATAGTCGCGCACCTCGCGCTCGGTGCCCTTATCGCGCATCATCTTGCGATAACTGCCACTCAGCCGCAGGGTAGGCAAGTCCTCGTCATTCATCACTACCACGTACTCATCGCCGCGTTTGACAAAGGCCACATCCGGCTCAATCAGCCGGGTCTCCACCTGGTTGTAACGCTGGCCGGGCCTCGGATCGAGGCGGCGAATCAGCTCCACCGCCTCCGCCACGTGCTCGGACGAGCGTCGGCACAGCCGCACCAGCTCCCGCATGTCTTTCTTCTGTAGCAGGGACAGATGCTGGTCGACGATCAGCGCGGCCGTCTCCAGCACCTCAGGCGACGGATCTGCCGCCCCGCTCAGCCGCACGGCATCCAGTCGCATCTCAAGCTGCCGCAACAGGCACTCGCGCAGGTCGAGCGCGCCCACTCCGGGAGGATCGAGCTGCGTGACGATCTCCCGCGCCGCATGGAGCAGCTTCAGCGCCTCGCCCGTATCGTCCAGCAGCAGCGACTCGGCCAGCTCCTGCTCGCTGCCGGCGAGGTAGCCGTCCTCATTAAGGTTGCCGATGATCAGCTCCGCGGCCTCGCGCAACTCCGGGCTGAGCGTGATGGAGCCCAACTGCCAGAGCAGGTGGTCAGTCAGCGTACTAGGCTGCGAGAGAAAGTGCTCGAAGGACGGCTTGTCGAAGTCTTCAAAGCTGCTGCCAGTGCGGAAGCCGGGGTCGAGATAGTCCTGGAAGTAGCTGCCGAAGTCGATCTCATTGAAGGGGTCGGCCTCAGTCCGCTGGGCCTCATCGCTGGACTGTTCCGCGCTGCGCTCGCGGTCGCCCTCGCGCGCGGATCGCTCCTCAATCGTCTCGGAGACCTCATCAACCTCCTCCAGCACAGGGTTTTCCACCAACTCCCCGTCGATCATCTCCTTTAGCTCCAGCTTGTTCAGGGCCAGCACGCTGACCATCTGAACCAGCCCCGGGGTGAGCACCTGGCGCTGAGCAATCTTGATCTGGAGGCGCGGCTGCAACAACGGCTATCCCTCACAACTCTGGAATCCGGACAGGAAAGGAGGTCGCGGAAGGCGCTTTGAGCCGACAGGTTCGCCGACCGCAAGCACGTTAAGGGCCAGTCTACGCTGTCGGTGAGGAAAAAGTAGAAAAACTCTTAGGAGCCGGCTAAACCAGCGAAAAACCCTCGCCCAGGTATACGCGCCGCACCTCAGAGTTGCGGCCCAGCTCGCCGGGAGTACCGGCGGCGATAATGCGGCCTTCATTCAGGATGTAGGCGCGGTCGGTGACGTTCAGCGTCTCGCGGACGTTGTGATCCGTAATCAGCACGCCGATCCCGGCGGACTTGAGGTCAAAGATAATCTGCTGCAGCTCCAGCACCGCGATGGGGTCGATGCCGGAGAACGGCTCGTCGAGCAGGATGAACACCGGGTCGATCGCCAGGCAGCGCGCAATCTCCACGCGGCGCCGCTCGCCGCCGGAGAGCGCATAACCGAGAGTCTTGCGCACGGCGCCCAGGTTGAGCTGCGCAATCAGACTCTCAGTGCGCATTCGCCGCGCCTCCCAGGTAATCTGCTGAGTTTCGAGTACAGCGAGGATGTTCTCCTCCACGGAGAGCTTGCGAAACACGGACGGCTCCTGCGGCAGGTAGCTGATGCCGAACTCCCTTGCGCGCAGATACATTGGGGTGCGTGTGATGTCCACGCCATCCGTAAAGATGCGCCCTGCGTCTGGCCGCACCAAGCCGACGATCATATAGAAACTAGTTGTCTTGCCTGCACCATTGGGGCCAAGCAGTCCTACGACCTCGCCCTGCCGGATCGTCAGGTTCACACCCTGCACCACCTGCCGCCCGTTGTAGGACTTTGCGATCTCCTCGGTCACCAGGGTCTTCATTCCGGACTACTGCCTCACTTCCGTTTCCGTGCGCACGCGGGAGTGTTTTGCGGCCGTTGCACCGAGCTCACCCGCTACCACGATGGTACTACCCGAGGCGCCGAACGTCAGAGTCGTGCCGGTCACGCTGCCCTGCTGTGCGTCCATTACCGTGGGCCGATGTTCCGTATTGCCGGTGAGCACAAAGTTGCCGGTAGCAGCGGTGTAGATAAGCTGCTCGCCGGTTCCGTGCCGTCCCGGCTGCTCCAGCTCCACACCACCCTGCACCACGACGCGGTCGAGGGAGCCGTTGGTGGGGGCCGGCTGCGCAGGTCTCTTTGTCTCACCCGGCTGCGTTGTCGTCAGATACACCAGAACCCGCTGTGACCGCACCTCCCCCAGCGTGCCATCCAGCGCAACACCGCCGGAGAAGACTGCCTCGCGTTGAGCATCGTTGTAGTCCATGGCGGGGCTGGTCACGCGCACCACGTTGCTCATCGCCTGCCTGGCGCCGGTCTGGTTCCCGGGTTTGTCCGTGGGCGTGCCAGCAAAGACCGCATGGATCATCCCTCCCGTACCCGCAGGCCGGGCGCTGAAGGTGTGGTGCTCTCCGTCAAAGAGCAGGTTTGCTGCCTGCACCTGTGAGGCCTGCTGCCACAGCCGCGCGGGCTGCGCGTCGGTGCCGCGAAAGATCGCCACCTTCGTCGCGTGCTCAAAGCGCGCGCTGGCCGCCAGCACATGCGTGGAGGTGTCCGCAGGCCTGGCTGCGCCAGAAGACTCACTCTCCAGCGTCGCGCGCACATCGCCGAAGGCCTCCGCGACGTTGCTCTGCCGGTCCATCACCACCGTCTGCGCCGTCAGCGATGCCTCGTCGCCGCTCAGGTGGGCGTTGCCGGTCAGCGTCAACCTCTGCGTAGCGCCGTCATACTCTGCGCGCTCGGCACTGCCTGTGGACACCGCACCCGGCGTGCCCGTCGCCGACTTCGGAGCAGCGCGGTCGGGCGAGCGATCTCGAATGGAAACGTGGCCTGTCTGTGCCGCCGTAGAGATCGCGAACTCATCGAGCGCGGTACCGGCCTTCGCCGCTGGCTTTGCCGGAGCGAATGCAATCTCCAGCGAGTCGCCGTTGCTGCTCTGCTGCTCATTCAGTGGCGCGTCCTGCTGAAGAAGGGTGTGGCCGCTGCCGTGAAGCATCTGCGGCTGAAGCCTTCCCCGGGCATCAGCCGCAAAGTCCATGTGCAACTCGTCACCGCTGACCAGCGTGGTCTTCAGCGTGAGGTTCGGCGATGTTGCCGGCGACTCGCTGCGCGCCTTCGCCGCTCCCGTCGCGATCACCTGGCGCAGCTGTGTCGAGTTGCCGGATGCCCGCCGGGGCCCCGGCGCGAACACCGCAACAATCTTCGCCGCCTCCAGATTGCGATTCAGACCCTGTGCCCCAATCAATCCCAAGTTGCGCTTATCGACCATCGCGATCTTCGCTTCGCCGGTCGCCGTCACACTGGACGGAGCCCCCTGTGGATTGAAGGCCATCTCCACCTGCTCTGCCGAGCCGTGCACCGGCCGCAGAGGATTGCTGTCCGTAAGCACCACGCCTCCGGAGAGCTGCGCCGTCTCCAGCACCGTATCTGGCGAGAGGGACGCGTCCATCCGGGACGCCGTCACCTGCTGCACTCCGTCGTGCGGAGTCTGCGACCGCAGCACCACATGACTGCCTGCCTGCATGTGGTCAATGCTGCCATCCGGTCGCAACGTCACCGTCGCCGAATCCGCGCTCGCAGAACGTCCCAGCGAAGTCACAACCGGCCGGGCCAGCGTCGCGGTCTCGGCTGTACGGTCCATGGTGGCGCTGGCGGCAGACATCTGCACCGGGCGGCCTTGAATATCGCCGGTCAACTGCACATCCGCCAGCAGTCTCAGGGTGCTCTGGTCCGTGTTGAACTCCGCGCCCCGCGCCGTGCACTGCACACCGCCGTAGCGAAACTCTACCGGCTGGTCGGTCGTAGCCAGGCCCAGCTTGCGCAGGTAGACCAGACCGCTGGTGCGCACATGGATCAGCGTGGCGTCATCGTCTTTAGCCGCTGCGGGTGCCGCCTGCGGACCAGTGCCGGTGAGCGCCCGCGGAGCATGCAGGTCCATCGTTACCTCGCCCTGCGCGCGCGCCACTCCCTGCTTCTGGTCGTACTCTATCTCTGACCCATAGACATGATCAGGAGTATCCGGCGTGCTGCCGTAGAACGTCATCACAGCATCGTGCAGCGCATATTGATCATCACTGAGCTGCACCGCCCTGGCCGCATGAATCGTAAAGACTGTCTTGCCCTTCAGAGACTGCGAGTAGGTATAGCCGTCCGTCTCATGCGTAATGGTGATGCCGTTGCGCTTGAGCAACTGGGTATAGGTCCTGAGGGCGCGATAACGCCCGTATCCGATGTACCCCGCCAGCACCGCCACCAGGAGCACTGCCCCCGTGATAAGTCCCCACCGCAGCCTCTGAATCGTCAATCGCATCGTGCGCCTGTTCTATCTTCTCACTCCGGGGCAAAACTTCGCCGTACGCAACCGCTCCTGCCGGGTTACGGCCCGGACAGTAGAATGGACGCATGGCCGACCAGCTCTACCTCAGCCTGTGGTATCCGAACTTCCGGCTGCAGTCTCTTCCTGCGGCGCTCGTGGGTGTGCTGCGGCAGTTCGCGCTGATCGCGCAGGACGGCAAACCCAACAGCGAACTTGGCCGCGTGGCTGCCGCCAGCTCCTACCCCATGGACTGGACTGAGTCGCCGGTCTACCAACGGATTTACGTCAACGACGAGCGCGCCGAGGAGTCCGCCGACACCGAGGCCTCGCTGCCGGAGAACGCCGTCGCCGAGGCCACCGAGCAGATGCATGAGGACTCCGCCTACGAGTTCGAGATGAACTGGATGCTCTGGTTGCCCGAGCCCGCCGCCGCCACCGATGAAGACGACGACCCCGAGATTCCCGACCTCGACGCCGAACCGGAACCCGCGCCGAAACTCGCATGGCGGCAACAGCTCTCGCGCGTCCGCATCATCGGCTTCGGCCCCGACTTCGACGAGGGCAGCTACGAGCAAAACGGCCACATCCGCGTGGACTTCGGCCTGGACACGCCGTGGGTTATGGAGGATGGCGTCGTCGACCTCGCCGCCGCCAAACATATCCAGCAGAACGTCGAAAAGCTACTGGCCTTCACGCTCAGCGTGGAGAAGCACTGCGGCATCTCCAGCCGCTTGCTGTGGACCGAGTCCGGCGAACCGCTCGCCGAGAAGCTCATCGCGCGCTTGCAGCGGCTGAACTAATCACATGGTCGGGTAGTCCACGTAGCCTTCAGCACCGTGCGAATAAAACGTGGTGGACTGCGGCACGTTGAGATCCGCATTGATGGCGAAGCGCGCCGGAAGGTCCGGGTTGGCGAGAAAGAGTTTGCCGAAGGCCACAGCGTCGCAGTCGCCACGTTCGATGGCCGCGTTCGCGCTGGCCAGCGTAAACTTTTCGTTCGCGATATAGACACCGCCAAACGCCTTCTTCAACTGCGGCCCAAGCCAGCCCGGAGCTTCGTACTCGCGCGCCAGCAGGAAGGCAAGCTTGCGCCTGCCCAGTTCGCGGGCGACGTACAGGAAGGTCTCCGTCGGATTGGCGTCGTCCATGGACATCACATCGCCGCGCGGGGCCAGGTGCATCCCGACGCGGTCCGCGCCCCACACCGAGATCGCCACATCGGCCACTTCGAGCATCAGCCGTGCGCGGTTCTCCAGCGAGCCCCCATAACGGTCGGTACGCACGTTCGATCCGCTGTGCAGGAACTGGTCCAGCAAATATCCGTTCGCTCCGTGAATCTCGACGCCGTCAAAGCCCGCGTCCTTCGCGTTCTGTGCGCCCTGACGAAACTCTTCAATCACATGCTGAATCTCATCCAGCGTGAGCGCGTGCGGCGTCTCAAAGGCCATCTCGGGACGCACGTTGCTGACGTTCCCCGCCGGTGCGATGGCGCTGGGCGCAACCGGCAGCTTGCCGTTCAGGAACGACGAGTGCGACACACGCCCGACGTGCCATATCTGTGCGAAGATGTGTCCGCCAGCGTGGTGGACAGCCGCGGTGATGGGCTTCCAGAGCTCGGTCTGTTCGCGCGACCAGATGCCCGGCACCTGCGCGTAGCCCACGCCCATGGGCGAAACCGGCGTGCCCTCCGAGATGATGAGCCCCGCCGACGCGCGTTGCGCATAGTACTCGGCCATCACCGGCGTGGGCAGGTGGTCCACCGTGCCGCGCAACCGCGTCAGCGGCGACAGAACGATGCGATTCGCCAGCGAGAGCGCGCCTACCTGAATGGGATCAAACAGTGTCGCCAAGGTTCAGCCTCCAATGTGCCGCTTCATAGCGTTGGATGCAGAACCAGGCGTGAAGGTGCGGGTCAGCCGGCGGTGACGATCTCGGAGAAGTCTGCGATGCCGGAGAATCCGCGCAAGACGATGGCAAGTAACGTGAGACGCTGCTCGCGAATCTTAGGATCGGGATCATTCACCATCACCTCATCGAAGAAGGCATCCACCTCGGGCCGAATGGTAGCGATGGCTTCGAGGGCTTCGCGGTACGCGTGGCGTTGGCTAAGCTCACCGACCTTTGCGTGCAGTTCGGCAAACTTGCGTTGGAGGTTGCGTTCTGGCGTGCCGTTCGCGGGAACGAAACTTTCGCCTGACTCGAGCACAAAGCCAGATTGAGCGAGGATATTCTTTATACGTTTGAATGCGGCGCTGACGGCAAGGAAGTCAGTGCTTCCGCGAACGGCGGTGACAGCTTCGGCACGGGCAACCAGGTCGCGAATGTCATTCGCTCCAGCAGCCATCACGGATTTCGCAACATCATAGGCCTGATCGCGACCTTCCCGGAGATAGAATTCGATACGCTCCAGGAAGAAGGCATGAAGTTTTTCGGCGGTCTCTTTTTCGGGAGTAGAGGCGTTGATGATGTCGCTCAGTAGCAGCGGCAGGGATGATTCTGCGAGCAGTCGCACAATGGCGTTCGCAGCGCGTCGCAATGCGAATGGATCTTTCGATCCCGTCGGCTCCATGCCCAGCGCGAACATCCCCGCGATAGTATCGATGCGGTCTGCCAGTCCCAACAAACAGCCCTCAGGCGAACGCGGAATAGCGTCCTTCGCCGAAGCTGGAAGATATTGGTCATAGATTGCATCTGCAACTACGGCGCTGAGCCCCTGGGAACGCGCATACAAGCCGCCAATGACGCCCTGTAGTTCGGTAAATTCCTTGACCAACTCGGTCGTGAGGTCGGTCTTGGCGAGGCGAGCAGCCTCGTCGATAGCCTTCGCGTCCAACTTTGCACCGCGTGAGGCAGCTACAGTGGCAAGCGAGGCTGCGATGGCGCGCACGTGTTCAGACTTTTTCGCGTAGCTCCCCAAATCCTTCTGGAACGTGACATTCTCCAGCAGCTTCACGCGCTCCACCAGCGGAGTGCGCTGGTCGAGCTCCCAGAAGAAGCGCGCGTCGTTGAAGCGGGCGCGCAGCACGCGCTCATTACCCTGGCGGATGGTCGCAGCGTTGTCGGCATCGAGTGCGATGTTGGTCACCGTAAGGAAGTGCGGGGCGAGTTTGCCCGCAGTGTCTTCGACCGCAAAGTACTTCTGGTGATCGCGCATCACCGTCACCAGCACCTCTTCGGGCAGAGCGAGGTAGTCGGCCTCAAAGCTGCCCAGCAGAACATCGGGCCACTCGGTCAGGTGCGTGACGCTGTCCACCAGCGCCTCATCTTCTCGCCAGCGCGCGCCAGCGACCGCGCGCGTCACCTTGTCCATCGCCTTGCGAATCTTCTGGCGGCGCACCTCCACATCAGCCAGCACAAACTCGCCTTCGAGCTGCGCGAGGTAGCTCTGCGGCGAGACAATCTCAAACGGCTCGCCGCTTGAAAGCACGCGATGCCCATAGCTGGCGCGCCCCGCCGTCTTGCCCGCGAACTCCAGCGGAACAACCGTCTCGTCCAACATGCAGACGAGCCACATCACCGGACGCACGAAGCGCTCCGGCTTGCCCGGCCGCCAGTACATGTTCTTGGCCCAGTAGATCGCGGCGATCTCCTTCGACAGCTCGCTGGCAATCACTTCGGCGGCGCTGCGGCCCTTCTTCACGATGGTCGCCGCGAGGTACTCGCCCTTGGGCGTCGCGATGGTCTTGAGGTCCGTAACGGCGACGCCC
>Ga0302157_10008460_pt1 | contig 10112 bp, 7 predicted proteins | sample I_Bog_N3_3_FD_193502 | JGI IMG/M metagenome (GOLD analysis project Ga0302157, IMG submission 193502) | Peat permafrost microbial communities from Stordalen Mire near Abisko, Sweden - I_Bog_N3_3 | ecosystem: Environmental > Terrestrial > Soil > Wetlands > Peat | place: Sweden: Abisko, Stordalen...
CCATGGTCCAGATGGCCTGGTTGGGCACGCCCGGGCTGCGGGAACTGGCCCTGCGCTGTGCCCGGGGCACCCGCTACCTACGCCAGGCCCTGCTCGACGTCCCCGGCGTGGAGCCCCTGGTCGGCGCGCCCGTCCTGCGGGAGTTCGCCCTCGCCCTGCCCGTCCCCGCCGACGTCGTGGTGGAGCGCATGGCCGACGAGGGCTTCCTGGCCGGCATCGCCGTCCAGGTGGGCGGTCGGGAGGGCCTCCTCGTGGCTGTGACCGAGAAGCGCACCCGGGCGGAGATGGACGCCTATGTCGCCGCGCTGGAAAAGGTCGTGGCATGACGGGCGCCGCGCCCGGGGGCCGGGCCCGCTCCGCCCCGCTGTTGGGCCACGACGCCGAGCCGACGATCTTCGACTTCTCCGTCCCGGGCCGGCGGGCGGCGTCGTTCCGCACCACCGGCGTACCCGAGTGGACCGCCGAGCAACTGGTACCGGCTGAGGAGCTGAGGCCTGAGCCCCCGCCGTTGGCCGAGATCTCCGAACGCGACCTCGTCGCCCACGTGACCAGGCTGGCCCACCGCCAGTACTCCGTCGACATGGGCGCCTACCCCCTCGGGTCGTGCACCATGAAGTACAACCCCAAGGTCTGTGACGAGGCCGCCGCCTTGGCCGGCCTCACGGGGGCCCACCCGGCTACGCCGGCCTCGTACGTCCAAGGCTGGCTCGCTCTGCTGTGGGCGCTTTCCGATGCCCTGTGCCGGATAACGGGCATGCACGCAGCGACGCTCCAGCCTCCGGCCGGAGCGGCCGGCGAGCTGACCGGCCTGCTCCTAATGAGGGCATGGCACCAGGGCCAGGGACGTTCGCCGGGCAAGGTGCTCATCCCGGACTCGGCCCACGGCACCAACCCGGCGTCTGTCAGCCTGGCCGGCTACCGTACCGTGAGCCTGCCCTCCGACAGCCGGGGACTGGTCAGCCCGGAGACGCTACGCCAGCACCTGGACGGCGACGTGGCCGGCATCATGCTCACGAACCCCAACACCTTGGGGCTGTTCGAGGAGGACATCGCCCAACTGGCGGCCGCCGTCCACGACGTCAGGGGCCTGGTCTACTACGACGGTGCCAACCTCAACGCCATACTCGGCGTCACCCGCCCCGGTGATATGGGCTTTGACATCGTGCACCTCAACCTGCACAAGACCTTCGCCGTGCCCCACGGAGGCGGCGGCCCCGGGGCCGGTCCGGTGGCCGTGACCAAGGCTCTGTCCGACCTGCTCCCGGGGCCGGTGCCTAAGCGTCTGGACGACGGGAGCTTCGTCTGGGAGCAACCGGCGCGCTCCATCGGCCGGGTCCACGGCTGGCATGGCAATGCCCTGGCCCTGGCCCGGGCGTGGGCGTACATCCTGGCCAACGGGGCCGATGGCCTGCAGAAGGTCTCGGAGGCGGCCGTCCTCAACGCCAACTGGCTGCTGAGCCGGTTGCGCGGCGTGTACAGCGTGCCCTTCGACCGGCCGGCCATGCACGAGGTGGTGGTGTCGACCAAGGCGGCGCCGGGCATGCAGGCCGGTGTGCGGGCCCTGGACGTCGGCAAGCGGCTGCTCGAGAAGGGCTTCCACGCCCCGACGGTGTACTTCCCCCTTGTGGTGCCCGAAGCCCTGATGATCGAGCCCACCGAGACCGAGAGCCCCGAGACGGTGGCCGCCCTGGCCTCGGCCCTGGTCGAAATAGCGGCTGAGAGCCCCGAGATGCTGGCCCTGGCTCCCCGGACCACCCCCATCGGGAGGGCCGACGAGGTTCGGGCCGCCCGGGTGCTCGTGCCTACCTGGGACGCCCGGCCTGAGGCGGGATAGCCAAGCTTCAGATCCGGTCCGACAGTGTGAACTGGAGGTCTAGGGGCACGGCGGTCCCGGCGCCGGGGACGCTCATCGGAGTGCCGTCCACCGTCACCGCCACATGGGGCGGGTCGCCCAGGCGTATCCAGGCCGGACCGGTGACCGAAGAGCGCTGACCAGCCGACAACGTCTCCTCCACCACGACCTGGCCCGCGGGGCTGCCCGCCTTGACCTCTATCCAGCATGGGCCGTTGGCCTTGACCACTATTGAGGCCGTGGGCGAGGTGAGCTGGTAGGTGGCCGTGCCGCCGTTGGCCGATACCAGCACGGCCGGCTCGGGCGGGACGGTCGACGCCGGTGGGGCGGCCGTTGTGGTGGGGGCCGGCACCGAGGTCGTCGTAGACCGCGCCGGGGCGGCGGGGTGCCGGAGCGGCAAGCTGGTATGCGAAGCGACGGGGGCCCGGCGCCCGGGGTGGTCGAGCTCGACGCCGAGGGCCACGCCCGCCACCGCTACCGAGACCGCCGCTATCGCCAGGGGCCGCAGGACCGGCGACCGCTGGGAACGGACCTCTTTGCCCGCCCCGGCCTCCGTTTGGGCCCTGCCCGCCGGTTGGGAGCCGACAGCAACGAGCGCGGCGGGGGCAGGGCCAGGCGCCGGGGCCGGCCCGCCCCGAGCCTCCGAGAGCGGTCTCGGCGGGTTGCCGGGGACAACGTCCTCGAAGTAAAAGACCTGGGGCTGGACGACGGGCACGGGCCTGGTAGGGGGGCCGTCACCGGCGCGCACCGGAGGCATCCCGGGCAAGGTGGCGTCTTCGCCGTCCCCGTCCCGACGCTGGCGTGGTGGCGGGGGAGGGCTGCCCCTCCTAACCCAGGGGAGAGCACGGGCCGAGATCACCGGTGAGGTCGCCACGGCGTCCAGTGCCGCCACCGACGGATCGAGGTGGGAAGGGCGCCGGAACGGCGATGTCCGCACGGGACCGGGCAGGGTGACCTCACGAGGTGGTGGGAGGGTGCTCGGCGCACCGGCGCCCGCGGGGCTGTTCCGGCCTATGACGCGGACGTGGGCCTGGTGGTCACCCGTCCCAGCATGGGCACCGGGCGTCCCTTGGAGCGGGGCCGTGAACGTGGCCAAAGTGTGCAGCGCTTGTTGATGGCGCTCCACCGAGCGCGAACGAGCCCACACCCCTCGCCCGATGTGCACCACGGTTAGGAGTGCACAACCGATCAATAAGACGATGAGCAACGTCTGCATCTATCTCCTCAACGCTGTTCATCCGCTCCGCGTTTAAACATACGGTACGCAAAGGTGGTTTTGGCGTATTCCTGGTCCCGGCGCCGGGGCCCCGGCCCCTCGCTCGTTCGTCCCGTAGGTTCTTAGCCAAATCAACTCTGGCCGTAACCCACGTCCCACATGAGTTTTCGGTAAGTATGGCGCCCGGGGTGAGAAGATACTGCCCTTCCGGTGCCGTCCGGGCCGGGTTTGCGGGCCGAGGCCCGGGGAAAGGACGTCGTGCACCGCTTACGGCCCGTGGTCGCGATGGCGGTCGGTTTTGGCGCGGGAGCCGTTCCTTTCTCCAATCTCGGGGCCCGCTTCTTCGCCGGCGTGGACCTACGGTCGGTCGGTACCGGGACGGTGTCGGGGAGCGGGCTGTACGACGTTGCCGGGAAGGGGCCTCTTGTGCTCGTCGGGTTGGCTGAACTGGGCAAGGGTGCCCTGGGCCCCCTGCTCGCCGGCCGTGACCATCCCGGGGCGGCGGCGTTGGCAGGAGGGGCGGCCGTTGCCGGGCACAACTGGTCCCCGTTGCTCAGAGGAGCCGGTGGCCGGGGCATCTCGCCGGCCATGGGCGCGCTGCTCGTGAACGCGCCGGCGGGCACGCTCCTGCTGGGGGTGGGCCTCTTGGCCGGGAAGTTGGCAGGGGAGACGGCCCTGGGCTGTCTGCTGGCCGACGTCGCCCTCGTGCCCCTGGCGTTGCGCGCCCACGGTCGCAGGGGCGGGCTGGCGGCGTGCGCCGTGCTGGCGCCCATGTTGGTCAAACGTCTCACCGGCAACGGGGCGCCGTCGGCCCGCCGCCCCGAGGTCTACCTGTGGCGTCTCCTGTTCGACCGGGACAGTTACACCAAAAGGGACCTGCCCGGCGGGCCGGGCGTTGCCGGCCGCACGGGGCCAGCGCGGACGGGGCCAGCGCGGACGGGGCCAGCGCGGACGGGGCCAGCGCGGACGGGGGTAGGGCGCTGAGCGTCGCGATCGTAACCGACGGAGCCTGCTCGCTCCCGGCCCAGATGGCCCGGGAATGCGGCGTGACGGTGGTGCCGATGTGGGTCACGATCGGCGGCCGCCAGTACCGCGACAGCGAGCTGAGCATGGAGGACCTCATCGGCGAGACGGTGGACGGCGTGAGCACGTCCGGTCCGGCGCCCGGTGAGCTGGCCCGCGCTGTCGAGGTGGCGGACACCGGTGACGGGGCCCTCGTCCTGACTGTCTCCCGGAGGATGAGCGCCGTTTACGATGCCGCCCGCCTCGCCTCCCAGCTGCTAGACGGCAGGTCGGTAGCGGTCCTGGACACAGGGACAGCGGCCGGGGCGCAGGGGTTGGTGGTCCTGGCCGCGGCCCGCGCCGCCCGCGCCGGCCAGCCCCTCAGCGCCGTCGTGGCCGCCGCCGAGCGAGCTGCCCACGGGGCCAGGTTGGTGGCTACGCTGCCGTCGCTCGACCACCTGGCCCGAGGGGGCCGGGTCCCCGGGGCGGCGTCCTGGGGGGCCCGCTGGCTGGGGCTTCATCCCCTGTTCGAGTTCCGCGAGGGCAAGGTCAGGCCGCTGCGGCCGGCGCGTGGGCGCGAGGGCGCCTGCCAGCGCATCATCGCCCTGTGGGCCGCGGGGCTCGAAAGAGAGCGCGGCCTTGGCGCTCGCCTGCACGTCGCCGCGTTGCACGCCCAGGACCCGGAGATAGCCGAGGTGCTGTTGCGGGAGGTCTGTTCCCAGGTCCAGCCGGCCACCAGCTTCATCGCCTCGTTCACACCGGTGATGGTGGCCCACACCGGTCCGAGCCTGGCCGGCCTGGCGTGGTGGTGGGAGGAGCCTTAAACGGCCCGGGTCAGGCGGCCGGTACGGGGACCGGCTCGGAGTGGCGGATGCCGCGTCGGAACCACCAGGACGAAACGACTATCCCGCCCAATGTGAGGAAAGCAGATAGGCCCGTCTTTGCGGCCAGATAAGTCGTTATGGGCACGTTCACCAGCAAAGCGATGGTCCCGGCGGCATTGGCCAGGCTGACCAGGGCCCACAACAGGCTGATGCGGACGAACAGCTTGTGGACTCTGGGCCGGGTCACGAACCATGCCGGCAAGGGCACGAAATCGTGAGCCAGCTTCTCGGCCAAGGGCCGGCCCAGAGGCACGGAGAGCAGGAAGGCCCCGCCGAGCAGAGCTGTAGCCAGCGACGGCTGCAAGAAGTAGACGAACAGGCTGTTACCGCTGGCGAGCGCCAGGACCGAGCGCGCCGTGAGCCCGAGGGTGGCGATCAGCAGGACACCGGGCAAACGCTCGCGTCGCCAGATACGACGCAGCAGTGCCAGGTAGTTCCACGCTAGGGCGGCGCAGATGGCGCCGGTGGGGCCAAGTGCCCAGAGTGCGGCGTAGAAGAGGACCAGGGGCACCAGCATGGCTTCAAGGATCTGGGGGAAAGACCGCCGGGCCAGCTCCCGTAGCCGAGGGAGCTCGAAGTGATGGTCCACACTGTTTGGTCGGCTCGAGCGCCTTGTCCTTGAGGGGGCATTGTCGCCCACGGCACTTCGTGGGGCGAAAAAGCCTGGCAGCTTCACAGATCTCCCTTTTATTTCCCGGACAAGGCGGTAAGGCCGGTCCCTGCGCCGTTTTCGGCCTTGCGGCAGCTTTGGTCGCGCCCAGGGAAAGAGGTGAACAGGAAAGCTGCTCACTCGTGCCCCGACGCGCCGCCGCGGTCGCTAGGACCATGGTCGCACGTCGGCACTGGTCAGGCCCAATCAGACGGAGGTTTAGACCCACTGTTCAGCAAACTTTCAGTAGCAGAAACGAAGTTCTCCTCTTTGGTAGGAAGATGGTGAGAACTCGTGAGAGCGCACTAGCGTTTGGCAGGAAGTGCGCCCGGTGATCGTCGACGACGAGGGGGACAACGGGCGTCGGTCGCGGGCTGTCGCCGGCCAGACCGCCGAGGGCGCGGTGCCGACCACCCACCGGCCCAACCGGCGGCACAGAGCTGCCCGGGTGGTGTTGGAAGTCTTGGTCTTGGCCGCCGCGGCCCCCTTCGTGGCGCTCCGGGCCGGCAACCTGACCAAGTTCTCCGCCACCTTCGACCATCTCCACTGGCACTGGCTGTTCGTCTCAGTGGCGGCAGAGATCGGCTCGATCACGATGCTCTCGTGGTTCCAGCACCGCCTGTTGCGGGTCGGGGACCTGCCGGTGACCGTGGCCAACCTGTTGCCGGTGACGATGGCGAGCAACGCCGTGGCCCAGTCGCTCCCGGCGGGCAGCCTGTTCGCCGAGGGTTATGCCTTCCGCCAGTACCAAAGGCTTGGTGCCAGCCGGGCCCTGGGGATATGGGCCGAGCTTTCCGCAGGGGCTCTGGCGGCGGCGGCCCTGGCCGGCGTGGCCGTGGCCGGCGCGGCTGTGACCGGGCCGGGCCTGCGGTTGCAGCTGTTGCCCATCTTGGCGTTCGTCTTCGCCGGAGCGCTTGTGGCCGCAGCCTTGTTCCGCCGGGCCCCCCTCCTCGCTTCTTTGCTCGGGCGGGCCCTGCGCGGCGCCCAGCGCCTGGCGCCTCAGGGCGTGTGCCGGCTGCTGCGCTCGGCCCAGGAGTCGACGCGAGAAATGGAATGCTTCCGTCCGTCGTGGGGCGTCTGGTTGACTTGCCTGGCGGGGGCCGCGCTCAACTGGTGCCTGGACGCCGTCGTCCTGCTCATGGGCCTGTTGACCGTGGGCGCACCGGTCCCGTGGCAGGGGTTCTTGCTTTGCTACGCGGCGGCACAACTGCTGGTCGAGCTGCCGATCACGCCCGGAGGCCTGGGACTGGTCGAGGGAGGACTAGTCGTGGTGCTTACCCGGTTCCACGTTGCCGCGTCGAGCGCGACGGCGGCCACGCTGATGTACAGGGCCGTTAGCTACTGGTTTTTGCTCCTCGTCGGCTGGGTGGCCGTGCTCTGGCTCACCCTGCGCAACCGGCAGGCCGACCGTGCCGCATCGGCGGCGTCAGGACCGGCGCCGGCCTCCGCCTGAACGTCCCCGTACTATCGGGCGGCCGACCGTTCCTTCTGGCGCCTTTTGCGGTCTCGATGGTTGAGCGCGGCCGCTGGGACCGCAATGGCGGCCACGAAGACGACAGTCGCTGCAGTCCCTAGTAGCCAGTCCGTCGGTGCGCTCCCGGTGGCCACGAGCAGTGCCAGCACACTTCCCATCCCGGCGAGGATAGTCGGCGGCCAGGTCCGGTTGGTACCTCGCTTGGGACGAGTTCAATCACCGAGGGCCGCCGCCACCAGGTTGGCATAAATGGCTTGGCCTTTCGGGTCCGGATGGATGCCGTCGGGCCAAAGTAGTCCGGCCGCGGCCGAAGCCTGGTACCAGTCGACGATCACGACCCTGGGCAGGTCCTTAGCCGTAGCCAGAGAAGCGTTGGACTCGCCCTGCCAGGGGAGCGGTACGCGTACGTTCACCAGCACCAGCAGAGGCACGCCGGCAGTCAGGGCACGCAATTGGGCAACATCTTGGGGGGTCATCGGGCCGTTGGTGCCCAGGTCGATGATCACGGCCTCCAACCCGGTGAGGTCCCCGGCGGCGCGGTACTCGGCCAAGCGGGAGATGCCGCTCCACACCTGGCGTCCCACTACGGCGTCAACCGTGACGTCGCCGTGTAGGCGCTGCTCGAGAGCTTGTGCGGAAGCCAGGAGCACCGAGTCGCCGATGGCCAGGTAGTCGTGGCCCAACCGGGGCCGGGGCGTCGTCGTGGTCGTGGTCGTGACTGTCGCGTGGACGTGAGCCGTCGGTGATGTCACCGTCGGTCCCGTGGTGGTCGGTGCCGTGGGCGCCGGCGAGATGTGCACTCGCAGCACGGGCGTAGGTACCGAGGTGGTCCCCGGCACCGTGGGTGCCGGGGACATGCCCGCCGGCGAAATGTGCACGCGCAGGACGGGCGTCGGCACCGAAGTGGTCGCCCGCACTGACGTCGTCGTTGGCACTGATGTGGTCGTTGGCACTGATGTGGTCGTTGGCACTGATGTGGTCGTTGGCACTGATGTGGTCGTCGGCACTGATGTGGTCGTTGGCACTGATGTGGTCGTTGGCACTGATGTGGTCGGCAACGGCTTGGTCCGTGACGACGTGGTGGTCACCGTCGCATGGGCCCTCGATTTTGGTGCCGAGGTTGTCGGCGGCGGTACGGACGAAGTGGTCGTCATCGTTTGGTGCAGGAGGCTTGCCGCTCGGGTGCTCGTTGTCGTCCTGGCTACCCGAGCGGGTGTCGTCGTGAGCGCAGCCCTCCCGGTGGTGGTCGTCACCGTGGTCCTCGTGACGGCATTGGTCGCGACCTTGACGGTCGCAAGTTTGGCCGTTCCCCGGGCGTGGCCGAGACGGGTCGAAGACGGCTGGCCGGGCGGGCCGGAAAGTGCCGGTCGGGGGACCGTGGTAACTGGCGAGCCCGACGTGACAGGGGCGAGCACGGCCCGGGCGGCGGGCGTGTAGCCGGCGGCCAGGGCGGCCGGCAGGGCCGGCGGGTTGCAGGCCGCCAGCACGACCAGGGCCACGCCGCCGCACAGGCCGAGAGAACCGACCGCCGCCTTGCGCCCGGCCCCGTTCAGCGAATGCAACGCCACCTGGGCCCGGCCCGTCCGGAACGGCTGCTCGATCATCCTGTAAGACGCCTCCCCGGCCAGCAGGATCAATGCCAGGCGCAGCACGAGCAAGGGCGCACCCGAGAGACGCACATCTATGTCAGGCCGGGTCAGGCAAATGATCGGCCAGTGCCAGAGGTACAGGGAGTAGGAACGGGCGCCCAGGTAGCGCAGCGGCTTGGCCGAGAGGAGGCGGCCCACCGGTCCGGGGCGCACTGCCACTGTGATGACGAGCCCCGTCAACGCCGAAGCCAGGAAGATGCCTCCCCGATAGGTGAAGCTGGCGTCGGCCCCCAGCATCACCATCAACACCGCCAACCCGGCCAGGGCGGTGGCACCGATGACCGCTCGGGGCGTGGCGCCGTAGTGGTCGGGTGCCAGTCGCCTCTTGTAGCTGGCGGCGGCCAGGGCGGCCCCGATCATGAGCCCGGCCGAATGGGTGAAGGTGTCGTAGTAAACGGCGGACGGGTCGTGCCCGGCTACAAATAGGGCGGCCATGAGCGCGGCCGAGCACACCGACCCGGTGCTCGCTACCCAGCCCAGTGCCCTGATGGGCCGTCGGCACAACTGCACGGCGCCGAGCACCACGAACGGCCAGACCAAGTAGAACTGTTCCTCCACGCCGAGTGACCAGAGGTGGAGCAGGAGAGGCGGCCGGCCCACGGACTCGAAATAACTGTTGTGGTGGAAAAGGAGCTGCCAGTTGGCCACGAACCCCAGCGCCGCCGGTATATCGGCCCGCAATTGAGGCACGGCGTCGCGGGCGATGAGGGCGGCGACGAGGGACAGGACCACGATGAGCGCCACGAGCGCCGGCAGCAACCTCCGCGCCCGCCGGGCCCAGAACTCGCGCAGTGCCGTCCAGGGCGAGGGCGCCGGTGTCAAAAGGTCGAGCAGGAGGCCCGTGATGAGGAACCCGGACACTACAAAAAAGACGTCTACGCCCAGGTAACCGCCGGGCAACCAGGCGGGGTCCAGGTGGTACACAACGACGGCGGCGATGCCGACCCCGCGCAGGCCGTCGAGAGCGGGCAGGCGCCGACGGGCGCGACCGGTCGACGGCGCGGTCGTTCTCCCCAGTGCCGCCATCGACCTCATTGACGCTCGTCTACCTCGTTTACCGCTATACCTGAAAGACACCTAAGAGTACGTGTTGGTTCCAGGAGAACCGCCTGTGATTTGCACTGCCGTTATTCGCGGTGGTCGCGTGATTGCTGTACGTGGTTGTAAGGTAGAAACCTACTACGGCGAACCAAGAGGCACGAAGAGCGGACCACCGTGCGGCGGAGGTGGGAAAAGCGGAGAAGCTTGACTCGCGGTGGCGGCGCGCCGTCGGGCCTGGCCGTCTGGCTGGCGCGGGGGTTGGCAACTGCTGCTCGAACAGTGAGCACTAGCGCGCATTAGTGAAGGCTAGGAAGTACCGGCGCCCCAGGGGGTTATCGTCACATC
>Ga0302157_10008461_pt1 | contig 10111 bp, 10 predicted proteins | sample I_Bog_N3_3_FD_193502 | JGI IMG/M metagenome (GOLD analysis project Ga0302157, IMG submission 193502) | Peat permafrost microbial communities from Stordalen Mire near Abisko, Sweden - I_Bog_N3_3 | ecosystem: Environmental > Terrestrial > Soil > Wetlands > Peat | place: Sweden: Abisko, Stordalen...
CGGTGGCCATACTGACCGTGGTGGTGGCGCTGGACTGCTGCAGGACCTCGGCGGACTCCAGCACGCCGGCCTCGTCGAGCGCCCGGGCATAGGCCTGGAACGCGCTCATGCCCTCGGCCAGGGCCTCGGGGCCGAGATCCTCGGCGGTCGGTTCCGGATAGTGGAGGAGAAGTGTGTAGCGCATGGTTGCCGTCCTTCCGTCTGGCAGGATGATTCTGACACCACGATGACGATCGAGTGGGGGCGCGATCGACACGGGGGACGGCGTGGCCGGCACCGGCGGTGCCGGAGGCGCTCAGCGGAGGGTGTGCAGGACCTGGCCGACCACGGTGTTGGTGCCGGTGCCACTCACGTTCTCGCCGGGGGAGCCGTTGCCCACGGCGACGATGCCCAGTCCGGGCACGAGGTACTGGACGATGTTGGTGCCGTCACCGGCGTGGCAGGGCAGGACGGTGGCCCGCTGCCCGTGCAGCACGATCGCCGGGCAGGTGGCCGCCGCCTTGATCTGACCCGCAGAGATGGATCCGACCACCACACTGTCGACGCCGACGGGGCAGTTGGCGAGGTGATCCGGTGCGCCGAGCACCAGGAGCCCCTGCGCCGGACCGGGGGGGCACCCGGTCGACGTGGCGACCGCCCAGTCGGCAGGTACCGAGACGGTCGCCCGGCCGTAGGTGTACGACTTCCATCCGGCCGGGACGACGACGGGGCTCGTCGTCGTGGTCGTGGAGGAGTCGGTGGTGCTCGTGGTCGAGGAGCTCGAGGCGGATCCGCACGCCGCGGCGAGGAGGACGATCGCCAGTACGGCGACGACCGCCCCCGCCCGGCGCCGGGGCGCCGGTCGTCGCATTCGTGGCACGTCGGATCCTGGCACGGTGTCATCTTGTCAGCTGCATCGCCGCCGCGATCTGCGGCCGCCGGCCGGCGGGGACCGCCCTTGGGTCATTCGGCCCTGGGCAGGACCCCGGGTGGTCCCTACGCTCGGATGTGGAGAGTCCGGCGTCCGCGCACCCGCGGGGCCGGTCTCCCGAGTCGCACCGTGCCACTCGGCAACCCCCGCCAGGAGGCCACACATGAAGGCACTCATCTACAAGGGTCCGGGTCAGAAGGCCTGGGACGACGTTCCCGACCCGAAGATCGAACAGCCGACCGACGTCATCGTGCAGATGGTCGCCACGACCATCTGCGGCACCGATCTCCACATCCTCAAGGGGGATGTCCCCGAGGTGGAGGTGGGCCGCATCCTGGGCCACGAGGGGATCGGAGTGATCACCGAGGTGGGAGAAGGTGTGACGCAACTGTCCGCCGGCGACCGCGTGATCATCGCCTGCGTCAGTTCGTGCGGGAAGTGTGCGAACTGTCGCAAGAGCCTCTACAGCCACTGCCTCGACCCGGAGGGCCTGGCGGGGATCGGATGGATCTTCGGGTACATGATCGACGGGACCCAGGCCGAGTACGTGCGGGTCCCGTTCGCCGAGAACTCCGTCTACAAGATCCCCTCCGGCATGAGCGATGCCGAGGGCATCCTGCTCTCCGACATCCTGCCGACCGGCTTCGAGATCGGGGTGCAGTACGGACATGTGGCTCCCGGCGACGTGGTGGCGGTGATCGGCTCGGGGCCGGTCGGGCTGTCCGCGGTCATGACCGCCCGCCTCTACGGTCCGTCGAAGATCATCGCCATCGACCTCGACGCCGCCCGGCTCGGCCGGGCCTCCGAGTTCGGTGCCACCGACACGGTCAATTCCGGCGATGCGGACTGGAAGGAGCAGGTCCTGGCGCTGACGGACGGTGCCGGCGTCGACGTGGCCATCGAGGCGGTCGGTGTCCCCGAGACGTTCACCATGGCGACCGTCATCGTCCGCCCGGGGGGCCATGTCGCCAACATCGGCGTGCACGGCACGTCGGTCGACCTGGCGCTCAACGAGCTGTGGATCAAGAACATCGACATCTCCATGGGACTCGTCAACACGAACACCCTGGCCATGCTGTTGAAGCTGGTGTCCGAGCACAAGCTCCCGGCGGACAAGTTCGTCACGCACGAGTTCGGCTTCGACCAGATGCTCGAGGCCTACGACGTCTTCGGCCACGCGGCCGAGCACGATGCCCTGAAGGTGCTCATCCACTAACCGGCCCGGCCGGACCGGTCCGCGCCCACGGGGGCACGGTAGGTTCACATGCCATGTCCGACATCACCATCTTCCACAACCCCAATTGCTCGAGTTCACGTGCCGCTACCGAGGCGGCCGAGGAGCTGGACATCGACGTGGCCATCCGCCGCTACCAGCTGAAGGCGCAGCGTCCCTCGGTCGGGGAGCTGCGCGATCTCCTGGCGATCCTCGAGGACGAGCCGACCGCCCTCGTGCGGCGGGACGCGCACTTCACCAAGCTCGGGTTGACCGATGCCGAGGTGCAGAGCGCCGACCAGGTGGCCGAGGTCCTGGCCGCCCACCCCGAGCTCATCCAGCGTCCGGTCCTCGTCGCACCCGGCGCGGCCATCATCGGCCGGCCGAAGGACCGCATCGTCCCGTTCCTGACCGCCCACGCCTGAGCCCCGCCGGCGTCGCCTCCCGTGGCCGGCGCCGGCCTGTGCCCCGGCCCAGGAGTTGAGCCGTGCCCGAGCTGCCCGAGGTCGAGACCATCCGTCGACAGCTCGACGTACTCCTTCCCGGGCGGTCCTTCACCGCCATCGAGACGCGGTGGGCGAAGAGCCTGACCGGCCGCGGCCGACCCGTCGGCGACGTGCTCGCACGGCCGGTGACCCGGGTGTGGCGCCGGGGGAAGGTGCTGGGCCTCGACTTCGACGGTGGGGTGACGCTCCTCGTGCATCTGCGGATGACCGGTCAACTGGTGCTCGGTCCCGGGGACCGGCCACCTCCGGACGTCACCGGGACGAGGGTCGTCCTCCACCTGGACGACAGGTCCCGCCTCCACTTCAACGACCAGCGCAAGTTCGGACGGATGGTCGTGGTGCCCACGTCGGAGTCGGCCGCCGACCCGCTGCTCGCCCGCATGGGCCCCGAGCCTCTCGACCCCGGCTTCGACCCCGAGGTGCTCCGTGCCATCCTGCGCAGGCACCCGGGCCTCCGTCTCAAGTCGGTCCTGCTCGACCAGGGGTCGATCGCCGGTATCGGCAACATCTATGCCGACGAGGCCCTGTGGCAGGCGGGCCTCCACCCGGAACGGCGCAGCGGAGCGGTGCGGCGGCCCGGGGTCGAGGCGCTGCACCACGGCATCGTCACCGTCCTGTCGGAGGGTGTGGCCCGGGGCGGTTCCACGATGCGGGACTACGTCGACTCCCGGGGTGACCGAGGCGGGTACCTCGAGGTGGCCGCCGTCTACGGCCGGACCGGGCAGCCGTGCCGGCGGTGCGGCACACCCATCGTGAAATCGGTGGTGGTCGGACGGGGTACCCACCTGTGTCCTTCGTGCCAGGTTGCCCCTCGCCGACGCCGGACGGGTTGAGCCGCGGTCAGCGCGCCGGACCGCTCAGGGCTGTGTGGAGTCCGCCGGCGGTCTCGACCCCGGGTCCCGGGCGGGTACGTGTCGGGTGAGGGGATCGAGTTGGACGATCGACTGCGTGCCGTCGACGACGTGGCTCGCGAGTTCGGTGAGCCGCAGGTTGTGGTTGCGGGCGTGGTTGCGCAGGCGATGGAACGCCTCGTCCATGTCGCGACCCGACGCCTCGCTGATCCGGCCCTTGGCCTGCTCGATGATGACGCGACTGTTGAGGGCCTCACCCAATTGGTCGTTGAGCGCGGTGGCCCCCACCGACGTCTGGTGCTGGATGATGGCGATGGTGGCCACGTCGGCCAGTGCCTGGGCCACGAGCACATCCTCGTCGCTCAACGATCCCGGGTCCGTGCGGAACAGGTTCAGTGCTCCGATGGTGGTCCCCCGCAGGTGCATCGGCAGGGCGTGGACCGAGTGGAATCCTTCGGCCACGGCACGCCGGGCGAATCGCGGCCAGCGGACCTCACTCCCCTCCAGCTCGAGGTTGGTGATCGGGGCGCCGCTGCGGTAGCAGTCCACGCAGGGCCCCTCGTTGGCCTGCAGCTCGAAGACCTCGAGCCCGCGCATGCTGTCACTCGACGAGGCGACGACCTGCAGCTCGCCCATGGGCCCGACCAGCATCACCCCGGCCGTATCGGTGTCGAGTGCCTCCACGCAGCGGTCGCTCAGCACGGTGAGCACGTCGATCACGTCGAAGTTGTCGACCAGGTTGTCGGCCAGTTCGACCAAGGTCCGTACGAGCAGAGCTTCTCGGGACATGGGAACGCCAGTCTGTGGGCGGGTTCGCCGGCGGTGCGATGGAAGGTGTGCGCCACCCCCACCCTAGCGCCGTCCTCGCCCGGCCCCGGGGTCGTGGGCGGCACCGATGGCCACGGGAGGGGATCGGGTGTACGGTCGTGGTACCAGTCGATCGACCATCGAGGCGTGGAGTACGTCGGTGGCATCGACCCGTCGCTCAAGACCACCGGTGACGCAGCTCCCCCTCGAGGACGGTCACCATGAGCGATCTGCACCTGCGCATCAACTGGGCACTTGCGCTCGCAGCGGCCGAGGCCGCACGCGAGCCCACGGGTCCCCCGGCGGACGGCCCGGACACCGAGGAGGAACATCCCGTGTTCCTGGCGGCGGCCGATCACCCGGCCCGACGGGCGCGCGCCGGGGTGTGGGATCCCTCCGCGAGGTTCACGTTCCCGGAGTTTCCCGGGGATGACGATCCGGGACCGGAGGACTGCGCGTAGAGGATCAGGCCCCACCGGCGTGGGTGAACGCCTCCGCCCAGTTCGGGCGACCGGTCCGTAGCGCCGGGGGGGCGACGAACACCGGCAACGAGCTGCTCCGCATCACGCGGTCGCGGACGCCGCCGGCATTGAGCCGGTGGAGCCCCCGGTAGCGGTGCGATCCGAGGATGATGCCGTCGCACCACCGCTCCTTCGACGTGTCCACGATGCATCGGGCCACCACGTCCTCGCGGGCGGTGTGGATGAGGCCGGCCGCACCCACGCCGGCCCGGTCGAGCCGGGCCATCGATTCCTCGACCAGCGTGCGGGCGTCGTCGAGGGACTCGAGGGGCGGGATCCTCCGGAGGGTGGACAACTCGCGGACGTGCAGCACGGTGACACGGGCGTCCCATCCGGCGGCGAGGCCGACCGCGAAGTCCACGGCGGCGTCCCCTGCGGCGGACCGGTCGATGGCCAGCAACATGTGGTTCCGGGTCATGGCACCTCCCTGGTACGTCACGATCCAGGGTAAGCGCTCCCCAGGGGATCCGACACGCGGCCGGCCGGATCCTCCGGCGTCAGGCCGGCAGGGCCCGCATCGAGTTGTTCCGCTTCTCGTGGGTCACCTCGGCCAGGCCGAGCAGCTCGAGCAGGGGTGGCAGGTACATGCCGAACCGGCCCCGGTACCCGCTGCGGAGTCCGTACCACCCACCCACCGGGTTGTCGGGGGACCGACCCCAGGCCTCGACGGTGCCCTCGGCGGCGTCCTTCTTCTCGTCGGCGGCCCCGAGCGGTACCCAGTCACCCTGCTCGAGCAGCCAGGCGTGCAGGTCGTCGACCGCGGACAGGTGGTACCGCAATGTCGTCGAGCCGACCTGGCACACCAGGGCCGGTGGTTCGGCGCCCTCGTCCCGGTACATCGTGTACGCCGAACTGCCCGGTGGCGTCGTCAGCTTCCACGGATCGTCCTCGGTGCCGGCAGCGCTCACGGGTCCCTCCCCCGGTCAGGTGCCGTCAGTGTGGCACGTCCGAGCGGGCCGTGACGGGACGGCATCGAGTCCGCCGGCTCAGGCCGCGGCCCGTCGGTGCTGCTTGGCCCAACCGGGGCCACGGAACACGAAGGACAGTCGCTCGGACCATCCGGTGGACGAGGCGACGTCCCGGACCATGTCGACGTATTCGTGGCTGGCGATGCGGGCCGGGTCGAACGTGTCGATGTTCGTCGTGAGGCCGTAGACGACCGGCTCCTCCTCGGGCTCGAACGTGGCGAACAGGCGGTCCCAGAGGATCAGGATGCCCCCGTGGTTACGGTCGAGGTACTGCCGGTTCGTGCCGTGGTGGACCCGGTGGTGGGAGGGGGAATTGAAGGTGGACTCGGCACGGCCGATGCGGTCGATCGCCTCCGTGTGGATCCAGAATTGGTAGATCAGATTGACCCCCCGGGCCGTAGCCACGGCGGACGGCGGGACACCGAAGAGGCACAGCAGCCCGTAGGGGATCGACGTCCCGAGGACGTCGGCGACGGGTTGGCGCAGGGCCGTCGACAGGTTGTAGCGCTCGCTCGAGTGGTGGACCTCGTGTACCGCCCACATGTAGCGACTGGTGTGCATGAACCGGTGGTTCCAGTAGTAGAGGAAGTCCCAGCCGATCAGGGCGGCGGCCGCGGCGGTGCGGGGGCCGAGCGGGCGGCGGACCAGGCGGCGTTGCCACAGCCGCTCCGGCGTCGTGGCCGCCGCCCAGGCCGTGGTGGCGGCGATCCCGCCGGCCGCCAGTGCGGCCACACCGCCGAAGGCGGCGACCTTCCGGGCCGCCGACGGGTCGGGGACCGGTCCGCCGACCCGGTCCGGAGACGCGTCCCCCGACGGGGAACGCTCGGCCCGGCGGGCGACCGCGTCGGCCACGGTGGTGATGGCGGCCGCACCGAGCGCGGCACCGACGAGCGGCTTGGCGAACCGGCCCGTGCCCCGGGTGACCGGCCGGAGCAGCCGGGGGGCGACGAACGGGGCGATCAGGCTGAGGCCCCCCATGGCCAGGCTGGCCAGGGTGTCCCTCGTCTCGTAGTCGCCGGCCGTCGGTGGATCCCCGGCGGCCCGGCGCTTCCGCTGGTGTCGGTACTCGAGGGCCATGGCCGCGAGGTAGCCGGGGACGGCGACCACCGTGAGGTCGATGGTGTCCGACCCGGGCTTGACCGGGCGTCTCACGGCGACCGCTCGACGGTCACGGTGGACCCTCGGGGGGTCACTCCCACTGACGTCACGTGCAACCTCCCTGCGCCGTGGCGGTCGGTCGGACATCCCCACCCGGCCGCCGGGGGAAGGGTAGTGCAGCCCACCGGGAGCGCCGGCGGTGACCGGGGGCGCCTCGGTAGAACCGGTTCTATACTGCTTCCGCCGGGATCCCGGGACTCTGCCCGTACCGGCTGCCACCAGCCACCGCACCAACCGCTCGCTCAAGGGGGAACCACCATGGCCCAGCCGGTCATCGTCGAAGCAGTCCGCACGCCGATCGGGAAGCGCAACGGGTGGCTCTCCGGCTTCCACGCCGCCGAGCTGCTGGACAAGGCCCAGGTCGAGCTGGTGAAGAAGGCGGGTGTCGACCCGGGGAGCATCGAGCAGATCGTGGGTGGCTGCGTCACCCAGGCGGGGGAGCAGGCCTCCAATGTCACCCGGACCGCCTGGCTGAGCCAGGGCATGCCCTACGAGACGGCCGCCACCACCGTGGACTGCCAGTGCGGCTCGGCCCAGCAGGCCAACAACTTCGTGGCCAACCTCATCAGCGCCGACGCCATCCACTCGGGCATCGCCTGTGGTGTCGAGGCCATGAGCCGTGTCGGCCTGGGCGCCAACGCCTTCAACGGCCCCGGCCGGTCCCGGCCCGAGGAGTTCCCGTGGGACATGCCCGACCAGTTCGGTGCGGCCGAGCGGATCGCCCAGAAGTACGGCATCACCCGTGAGGACGTCGACTGGCTGGGCTTCGAGTCGCAGCGCAAGGCGGCCCAGGCCGTGGCCGAGGGCCGGTTCGACCGCGAGATCGCGCCGGTGGAGGCGCCGGTCGTCGGTCCCGACGGCCCCACGGGGGAGATCAACCTGGTCACTCGGGACCAGGGTCCCCGCGAGACCACCAAGGAGGGGCTGGCCGGTCTCAAGCCGGTGCTGCCGGACGGTATGCACCACGCCGGCAACAGCTCCCAGATCTCCGATGGCGCGGCCGCCGTGCTGTGGATGTCCCAGGAGCGCGCCGGCGAGGCCGGCCTGCGACCCCGGGCCCGGATCGTGGCCCAGACGCTGGTCGGCTCGGATCCCTACTACCACCTCGACGGACCCATCGCCGCCACGACGGACGTGCTGAAGAAGGCCGGACTCACCATGGCCGACATCGACATCTTCGAGGTCAACGAGGCGTTCGCCTCGGTGGTCATGTCGTGGGGCAAGGTCCACGAGGTCGACTGGGACAAGGTCAACGTCAACGGCGGGGCCATCGCCCTCGGCCATCCGGTCGGCTCCACCGGTGCCCGCCTGATCACCACCGCGCTCCACGAGCTCGAGCGGTCGGACAAGAACCTGGCCCTGATCACCATGTGCTGCGGTGGCGCCCTGGCCACGGGCACCATCATCGAGCGCATCTGAACCGGCACCGCCCGCCCGGCGCGGGCCGGGCGGGATCGGTGCTTGCATAGGGGGTATGCCCCCTACCACCCGCACCTTCCGGAAGGTGGCGGTCCGGCTCCCGATCGCCACCCTGGTCCTCGTCGTCGCCGCCGGATGTGCGTCGACGACCGCCGGCGCCGGCGGTCACGGGACCACGACGGTGCCGGCGCCCCGGGCCCCCCACGTGGTGCCGACGTCGGACTGGACCACGTTCGACCAGAACGGTCTGCGCACCGGTGTCGACGCCTCGGGCGCCACCTTCGCTGACCCGAAGGCGGCCTGGACGTCACCGGTACTCGACGGCAGCCTCTACGGTCAGCCGCTGATCTTCGCCAACCGGGTCTTCGCGGCGACCGAGAACGACACCGTGTACGCCCTGACGGCCGACACGGGTGCGGTCCTGTGGTCCAAGCACCTCGCCACCCCGTACACCCCGTCCGGTGGGATCTGCGGCGACATCCTGCCCACCGTGGGCATCACCGGTTCGCCGGTCATCGACACGGCGCGCAACGAACTCTTCGCCGTGGCGACGGAGCAGGCGGGGAACGGTGCGTCCCACCACCTCATCGGGCTGAATCTCTACACCGGCGCCGTGGAACTCGACGAGGACATCGATCCGGCATCGGTGGTGGCGCCGGCCTACGAGCTCCAGCGGGTGTCGCTGGCGCTGACCGACGGTCGGGTGATCATCGGCATGGGCGGCAACGACGGGGACTGCGGCACCTACCACGGCCTGGTCATCTCGGCCCCCGAGGACGGCACGGCCCCGTCCACCTACACGGTGGCGGACCAGCCCGGTGACAACCAGGGGGCGGTGTGGATGGGCGGGGCGGCGCCGGTCATCGACACCCACGGCAACGTCTGGGTCGCCACCGGCAACGCCGCCACGGGGTCGACCCCGGACGCCTCGGACAGTGTCCTCGAATTGAGCCCGACCATGGCACTGCTCGCCAGCTTCACGCCGAGCACCTGGAAGTCCGACAACGACAACGACAAGGACCTGGCGTCCACCGCGCCGGTGCTCCTGCCCAACGGGCTCGTCTTCCAGGTCGGCAAGCTCCACACCGCCTATGTCCTCCAGGAGTCCCACCTCGGCGGCATCGGGGGGCAGGTGTCGGAATCGGCCGACTTCTGCGGGAGTGACCCCGACGGCGGGGACGCCCAGTGGAACGGCACCGTCTACGTGCCCTGTGGCGACGGGCTCCGTGCCGTCACCCCGACGACGGCGGCACCCGTGGCCACGTGGAAGACGACCACCGGCGCCCACAGCTCGCCCATCGTGGCCGGTGGCTACGTCTGGTCGATCGGGGGCGGCACCCTCTACGAACTCAAGGCCAGCGACGGATCGCTGGCCCACAGCTTCGCCATCGGCCAGCCGACGACCCACTTCCCGTCGCCGGCGGCCGCCGACGACCTGGTGGTGGCCCCGTCGTCGGACCGGCTGTACGCCTTCGCCGGTGACGCCGGTGTCCCCGGCCCACCCACACCGGCCCCGACCGGGCCCGGCTACTGGACGGTGGCTTCCGACGGGGGGATCTTCTCGTTCGGCTCGGCCGCCTTCTACGGCTCGACGGGCAACCTCGTACTCAACCAGCCCATCGTCGGTATGGCCGCCACTCCCGACCGCCGTGGCTACTGGCTGGTGGCTTCCGACGGCGGTGTCTTCGCCTTCGGCGACGCCGTCTTCCACGGCTCGACCGGCGCCCTCCACCTGAACCGGCCCGTGGTCGGTATCGC
>Ga0302157_10008466_pt1 | contig 10107 bp, 10 predicted proteins | sample I_Bog_N3_3_FD_193502 | JGI IMG/M metagenome (GOLD analysis project Ga0302157, IMG submission 193502) | Peat permafrost microbial communities from Stordalen Mire near Abisko, Sweden - I_Bog_N3_3 | ecosystem: Environmental > Terrestrial > Soil > Wetlands > Peat | place: Sweden: Abisko, Stordalen...
CGATTGCGACGTCAAAGGGCTGGTGCGCGATCTGGCCGAGGAGCTGGCGGAATTCGGGGCCGCCCTGTCCTTGAAGGAACGGCTCGAGGCGGTGTGCGGCACGCTCGCCTGCCACGGCAGCGTCCGCGCCGGCCGGCGGCTCAACCCGGCCGAAATGAACGCGCTGCTGCGCCAGATGGAGGCGACGCCCCATTCCGGCCAATGCAACCACGGCCGCCCGACCTATGTCGAGCTGAAGCTCAGCGACATCGAACGGCTGTTCGGCCGGCGCTGACGGGGCGGCGGCGGGCGCCGGCCGCCGCGCCGGCCGGCGGGCTTCGGCATCCTTTCGCCGCCGGCGGCGTTGGTCTCCCGGGCAGGCAGCGCCTGGCGCGCTCTGCACGAAGCGGCCCCCGGGAGGGACCATTGCGATGATCGCCACGATTGCTGCGCTCGCGGGCGGCATCATCCTGATCCTGCTCGTGATGCAGGACGTGTTCGAAGTGCTGCTGCTGCCGCGGCGGGTCCGCCGTCGCTGGCGCCTTGCCGGCGCGTTGTTCCAGGCGACCTGGAGCCTGTGGCGCACGCTTGCCGCGCTCGTGCCCGACGGCCATGCCCGCGCGGCCTATCTCTCGATCTATGGCCCCCTGTCGGTGGTCGTGCTCTACCTCGCCTGGGCGTCGTCGCTGATCGTCGGCTACGGCCTGTGCCAATGGGGTTTGAACCAGGGTCTTGCCGTGCGCCCGTCCTTCCTATCCGACCTTTATCTCAGCGGATCGACCTTCTTCACGCTGGGCTTCGGCGATGTCGTGCCCCACACGCCCGCCGGAAAGCTCGCCGCCGTCATGGAGGCGGGCAGCGGCTTCGGGCTGATCGCGGCCGTGATCGGCTATCTGCCCGTGCTCTATCAGCTGTTCGCGCGGCGCGAAGCGCACGTCATTCAACTCGATGCCCGCGCCGGGTCGCCGCCGTCGGCCTTCTCGCTGCTGGCGGGGCACGCCGATGGCGATGCCATGGGCGAACTGGATCTCTTCCTGCGGGCTTGGGAGGTTTGGGGGGCCGAGCTGCTGGAGAGCCATCTGTCATACCCGATGCTCGTGGCCTATCGGTCCCAGCACGACAACCAGTCCTGGCTGGCGGCGCTGACGACGGTGATGGATACCTGCGCGGTGATTCTGTGCGGGCTGAAGGGCACCAAGACGTTTCAGGCCCGGATGAGCTTTGCGATGGGGCGGATGATCATCATCGAGATGACCAAAGTGCTGGGCCTGTCGCCGATCGTTTCCGCCGCCGACCGACTGCCGAAGGACAAATACGCCGAATTCGCCCGGCGGCTTGAGGCGATCGGCCTCGCCGCCGCGGAGACCGGTGCCGAGCAGCGGCTCGCGGCCTTCCGCACGACCTACGAACCGTTCCTGCTGGCGCTCTCGCAATTCCTGCTGCTGACCCTGCCGGATTGGGTCCCGACCGACCAACCGGACAATTGGCAGGCCAGTGCAATGGGGCAGTTGGCGAAGCAACTGGTCGACGAGGCATCGACGCGGGCGTCCTAGACCTTATGCCCCGGGTCTATCCGGTGCGGCCATACCGCATCAGCACCAGCCGCGCCGCGCCGTAGCGCCGCTCGTCCTCGATCGTGAAGCTGTCGGGAGCGGCGAATTCTTCCTTGGCGCCGACTTCGAGCACGACGATGGCCTCGGCCGCGATCCAGCCGGCCGCGACCAGATTCTTCAAGGTCGGCGGCGCGATGTTCTTGCCGTAGGGCGGGTCGAGGAACACCAGCGAGCAGGGCTGCGCCGCCCGCGCCGGCGCGACGGCGTCGCCGCGCAGGATGCTGACGCGCGGGCCTTCCTTCAGGGCGGCGACATTGAGCTTGATCGCCTCCAGCGCCAGCGGCGCCAGCTCCAGGAACGTCACGTGGCCGGCGCCGCGCGACAGCGCCTCCAGGCCCAGCGCGCCGGTGCCGGCGAAGGCATCCAGCACGCGGACGCCGGCGATCGGCGAGCCCGATGCGGCCCAGCGGCCGTGCTCCAGGATGTTGAACAGCGATTCGCGCGCGCGGTCGCTGGTCGGGCGGACCGTGTCGCCCTCGGGCACCACGATCGGCCGTCCGCGATGACTACCGCCGACGATCCGCATTGCGGGGGCCTCCCGGCTTCTTCGGCGCGTCGGCGACGCGGGGAGGGGCGCGTTCCGCGCGCGCGCTGGCCGGCTTCGGCCCACTCGGACGCGGGGCCGCGCGTTCGCCCGACCGGTCGGGCGTGGCGCGCGGGGCACCGGTCCTGGCGGCCGGCTTGCCATAGGCCGGTCGGCCCTCGGCCGGGCGCTCGTCCGACGCGGCGGTCGGCGGACGGCCGCGCCTCGGCGCCGGCTCGACCGCGCGATGCGGCTTCGGAATCCGGACCTTGCCCCGGGACGGGGCCGGCTCTTCCTTCAGCGTCAGGGTCTTGCGCGACGCACCCTTGTCCTTGGCCGCACCCAGGCCCAGCTGGTCGCGCAGCACGCGGCGCGGCACTTCCTCGATGGCGCCGCGCGGCAGCAGGCCCAGCTGGAACGGGCCATAGGACAGGCGCAGCAGCCGGGTCACGTCATAGCCCAGATGCTCGAACACCTTGCGGATCTCGCGGTTCTTGCCCTCGGTCAGCGCGACCGTGACCCAGGCGTTCGAGCCCTTCTGGCGCTCGAATTCGACCTTGATCTCGCCATAGCGCACGCCGTCGATGATGACGCCGTCGGTCAGCGCCAGGAAGCGCTCCGGCTCGACCGTGCCATGGACGCGGACCTTGTAGCGCCGGACCCAGCCGGTCGAGGGCAGCTCCAGCTTGCGCGCGAGCTCGCCGTCGTTGGTCAGCAGCAGCAGGCCTTCGGAATTCAGATCCAGCCGGCCGACCGAAATGACCCGGCCCAGCTCGGGCGGCAAGGTGTCGAACAGGGTCTCGCGGCCCTTCTCGTCGCGGTGCGAGGTCACCAGACCGGCCGGCTTGTGGTAGCGCCATAGCTTCGACGGCTCCGGTTCCTTCAAGGGCTTGCCATCGACCACGACGATCGAGCCGGGCGTGACCACGAAGGCGGGGGTCAGCAGCAGCTTGCCATCGACTTTGACGCGGCCCTCCTCGATCCAGCGCTCGGCATCCCGGCGCGAGCAAAGCCCCGCGCGCGCCAGCACCTTGGCGATCCGATCGCCCTTCGGTGCGGCCTTCGCGGGGCTGGTGTCGTCGCTCATGTCTGTCGTCCTTGGGCCGCGGCGACGAAGGCGCTGAGCAGCGCCGCGTCGGCCGGGCCGATCTCGAATTCGGGGTGCCATTGCACGCCGATGCAGAAGCGCTTGCCCGGCAGCTCGATGCCTTCGATCACGCCGTCGGGCGCGACCGCGTCGATCACCACGCCGGGGCCGACGGTCTTGACCGCCTGATGATGGGCCGAATTGACCGCGAAGCGGGCGGTGCCGACGATGTCATGCAGGATCGTGCCGGCCGCGATCGCCACATCATGGCCGGGCTCGTTGCGCGGGTTGGGTTGCTCGTGGGCGAGCGGCGCCGCGATCTCGTCCGGGATATGCTGGACCAGCGTGCCGCCGAGCACTACGTTCAGCAGCTGCTGGCCGCCGCAGATGCCCAGCACCGGCTTGTCGGCGGCGAGGGCCCGGCGTGTGATCGCCAGTTCGAACGCGGTGCGGCGGTCCTTGGTCGTGACGCTGTCGTGCCGGCTTTCGGCGCCGAACAGCGCGGGATCGACATCGAACGCGCCGCCGGTCACGATCAGCCCGTCGATCAGGTCGAGATACTGGTCCGCCCGCTCCGGCTCGTGCGGCAGCAGGATCGGCAAGCCGCCGGCGCGCACGACCGCGCCGCAATAATTCTCGCGGATCGCGTACCAGGGAAATTTGGAGTAGCCACCGGGCTGCTCCGAATCGAGAGTAAGGCCGATGATGACGGGGCGGGCCATGGGCAATCCTTCAGGTCGAGCGCCGACCATAAGGCCGCCGCCAAACGCGCGCAACGCCAGGGAACGCATGGGTATGGGGCGTATGGGATCAGGACCGAGCTTCATGGATCGGGCGCTGGATCAGGCGCGCCAGGCGGCCGCGGCCGGCGAGGTGCCGGTCGGCGCCGTGCTGGTCGAGGCCGCGACCGGCCGCATCCTGGCCGAAACGCGCAACCGGATCGAAGAGCTGGCCGACCCGACCGCGCATGCCGAGCTGCTGGCGATCCGCATGGCGGCGGCGGCGCTGGGCAGCCCGCGCCTGCCCGATTGCGATCTCTATGTCACGCTGGAGCCCTGCCCGATGTGTGCCGCCGCGATCGCCTTCGCCCGGCTGCGGCGGGTCTATTACGGTGCCGGCGATCCCAAGGGCGGCGCCGTCGATCACGGCGTGCGTCTGTTCGACCAGCCGAGCTGCCACCATCGGCCGGAGGTCTATGGCGGCATCGGCGAGACCGAGGCGGCCGGATTGCTGCGCGCATTCTTTCAGGCCCGGCGCTGAGCCCTGCGCCTTCGACAGGGCGCCCTGCGACCCTTCGCCCTGGTCGCGACGCTTGCCCGTGCAAATATGCTGGCGTCCCGTTCCGCCAGGCAGCCCGTCCCCATGTCAGATTCCGCGACCGTCGAACTTCCACTGACCCAGCGTGCCGTGCTCGTCATGGCCGGCGCCTGCGGCTTCGGCGCGGCGAACATCTATTACAATCAGCCGATGCTGGCCGATATCGTGCGCGACCTCGGCAGCCCGGCCGCCGCCGGCGTGGTGCCGACCGTGACCCAGGTCGGCTACGCGCTGGGCCTGCTGCTGCTGTCGCCGCTCGGCGACCGGTTCGATCGCAAGACCCTGATCCTGGGCAAGCTGGTCGGCCTGATCCTGGCGCTGGGCCTGGCCGCGGTCTCGACCAACCTGGTCACGCTCGCCATCGCCAGCCTGGGCATCGGCGTGCTGACCACCTTCATCCAGCAGATCGTGCCGATGGCGGCGCATCTGGCGGCGCCGGCCAAGCGCGGCCAGGTCGTCGGCACGGTCATGAGCGGTCTGCTGATCGGCATTCTGGGCGGCCGGGTGCTGTCCGGCATCGTCGCCGAGCATCTGGGCTGGCGCGAAATGTTCGGCATCGCCGCCGGCATGATGATCGTGCTGTGGGGCGTGCTGGCAGCCCTGCTGCCGCGCACCGCGCCGACCTCGGGCCTGGGCTATCCGGCGCTGATGCGGTCGCTCTGGCACCTGTTCCGGGCCGAGCGGGTGCTGCGCGAGGCGTCCGCCGTCGGCGGGCTGATGTTCGCCGCCTTCAGCGCCTTCTGGGCGACGCTGACGCTCTATCTGGCGGGCCCGGCCTATCGTCTGGGCCCGGAGGTCGCCGGCCTGTTCGGGCTGGTCGGCATCGCCGGCGCGCTGGCGGCCCCGCTCGCCGGCCGCCTGGCCGATCGCGGCGGGCCGCGCCGTACCGTGGGCATCGCCATCGTCGTGGCCTTCCTGGCCTATGTCGTGTTCGCGCTGGCCGGCCAGTCGCTCTGGGGGCTGGTCGCCGGCGTGCTGCTGCTCGATCTGGGCGTGCAGGGCGCCATGGTCTCGAACCAGTCGCGCATCTATGCGCTGCGCCCGGAATCGCGCAGCCGGGTCAACACGGTCTATATGGTGATCTATTTCGCCGGCGGCTCGGCCGGCTCCGCCCTGGGCGTGCTGGCCTGGAGCTATGGCGGCTGGCTTGCCGTCTCGGGCGTCGGCCTGGCGCTGGCGCTGCTCGCCTTCGCGATTCATGCGCTCAGCCCGCGCGACGTTGCGGCAAATGCCGCGGCGTAATCGCTTGCCAGGGGCCTCACCCCAACGGACATTGCAAGACGAACGTTAGGGGATGGCCGATGAGCAGGGTGGGCGCGCTTCTGATGCTGGCGCTGTGCCTGGCCGGCCCGGCGCGCGCCGAAGTTCTGCACTGGGACATGCCGACAGAATATCCGCATGATTCGATGCCCGGGGCCGGGGTCGAGCGTTTCGCGGCCGAAGTGACCGAACGCAGCCACGGCGCGATCATGGTCAAGCCCAGCTATGATGCCGCGCTGGGTTTCAAGGGCATCGCCCTGCTGCGCGCGGTCGAGGCCGGTCAGCTGACGCTGGGCGACAGTTTCGCCGGCCCGCTCGGCGAGATGGCACCGATCTTCCTGCTGTCGTCGCTGCCGTTCGTCGCGACCTCGTTCGCGGATGCGCAGCGGCTCTATCGCGTGGCGATGCCGGCCTACCAAACCGCCTTCGCCCGGCACCATCAGCGCCTGCTCTATGCCACGCCTTGGCCGCCGACCGGTCTATGGGCCAAGCATCCGGTGCTGACGCCGGCCGATCTCGCCGGCCTGTCGCTGCGCGCCTATGACGAGACCAGCCGCCAGGTGATGGCGGCGAGCGGCGCGATGGCCGCCTATCTCTCGTTCGCCGATGCCATGCCGCGGCTGAAGGATGGTTCGCTCCAAGGCGTGCTGTCGTCGGGCGACGGTGGCGCCGGGCGCAAGCTGTGGGACTATCTGCCCAGCTTCACCGCGATCAACTATGCCGTGCCGCTCAGCCTCGCCAGCATCAACGACGAAGCTTACCAGGCACTGCCACCCAAACTGAAACAGGCGGTCGAGGCGGCGGCGCGCGCGACCGAGACCGCGCAATGGCAGCTGATCCGCGCCCGGCTGGAAGCGAACTACGCGACCATGCGCGCGAACCATGTCGAGATTGCGGCGGCGCCGGGACCGGCATTGAAGGCATTGCTGGCGCAATCCGCCGAGGAGGCGATCCGCGCCTGGAAAACCCAGGTCGGCCCGGACGGCGCCGCCGTGCTGGCGGCCTACCGGGTGCGGCCTTAGGGAAAGCCCTCCGGCCAGTCCTGATCGCTTTCCCAGAATCCGACCACCGTCTTGGTCGTCGCGTGCCAGCCGGCGGCGAAGCTGAAGGTCGTGAGATCGACGACGAATTCCTGGCTCTCGGCCCAGGCCGGATTGTCCCAGTTCGGATGGCAGGCGATGGCCTGGATGAGCTTGCTCGTCCCGGGCCTGCCGTCGGGCCCCGGATTGGTGTCGTCGACGAGGCGCCAGCCGTTCTTCAGCGAGCGGGCGAGCGCCTGTCCGCCCGGCAGGTCCTCGGGCAGCAATTGGCCGTGATCGACCGTCATCAGGCGGGTTTCGAGGCCGGCATAGGAGCCGATGCCCAGACTATGGTCGGTACTGACTAGAAAGGTCGGCGCGCCGTCGTGCAGCTGCTGCCGGTCGATGTCGGCCAGCGGCACGCCGAGCGCCTGATCGGCGATCGCCTTGCCCGCCGCATCGATCAGGCGCAGATGGGCACTCTGGAGCGGCGCTTTGGCGAGCGCCTTGCGCAGCGGGTCGTCCTCGGACAGGACCAGATCCAGATCGGTGGTTTCCTGCCACATGTCGGCCCGCAGCACCGGCGTGATGCGGCTGTCCTCCAGGATCTGCAGCGCGCCATCGATGCCGGTGGTCGCCTGATCGAGCGCCAGGCTCTGATGGATCGCATAGCCGGCCGGCACCGCCGGCTCGTCCGCCCGGGCCGGGGCGGCCAGTGCCACGACGGCCAGGATCAAAAGCCCTTTCAGCATCACCTGTCGCTTCCTTCCGGCTGCAGCGACAGAAGATAGACCGGCAGCATCCGGCCGGGAATGGCATCGGACGGCGCGTCGTGCAGATAGACCGCACCCTGAGCGCGATAGAAGCCCGCGGCATGGGGATCGGCCAGGATCGACAGTCGGCGAACGCCGCGACTGTAAGCCAGGGCCGCCGCATGACGCAGCAAAGCGCGACCGACACCCTGGCCGATCCAGGCCGGCTCGACATAGAGCAGGGCCAGTTCGTCACCCGCGATCTGATGCAGGCCGATCGGATGGTCCAAGGCATGGATCGCGACGAAGACATCGCCGGTGCGGATCGCGGTTGGATCGACGGTCAGGGCGTCGCGGCATTGCGCCAAGAAGGCCTGGTCGTAGCCCCAATGGGCTTTCGCCCGCAGACACAGCGCCGACAGCTCGGCCGCTTCTTCGGGACGGGCGGCCCGGATCCGCATGGGATCAGTCGCGCTCGCGGGCGACGGCGCGCCAGCCGATATCGCGCCGGCAGAAGCCTTCCGGCCAGACGATCTTATCGACCGCCAGATAGGCGCGGGCCTGGGCCTCCGCAACCGAGGATCCCAGCGCGGTGACGACCAGAACCCGGCCGCCGTCGGCGATGATCTTCTCGTCCCGGATCGCGGTGCCGGCGTGGAAGATCTCGACGGTCGGCGCGGCCGTCGCGGCGGCCTCGAGCCCGGAGATCGCGGTGCCCTTGCGCGGCGTCTCCGGGTAGCCTTCCGCCGCCATGACCACGCCCAGCGCCGCCTCGGGGCGCCAGTCGAGCGCGATCCGGTCGAGCGTGCCCTCGCGCGACGCGATCAAGGCCGGCAGCAGGTCGGATTTCAGCCGGCGCAGCAGCACCTCGCACTCCGGATCGCCGAAACGGACGTTGTATTCGATCAGCTGCGGCCCGGTGTCGGTCAGCATCAGGCCCGCGAACAACACGCCCTTGAACGGCTTGCCCTCGGCCGCCATGCCGGCGAGCGACGGCCGGATGATGCGCGCCATCACCTCCCGCTCCAGCGCCGGCGTCAGGGCCGGCGCCGGGGAATAGGCGCCCATGCCGCCGGTGTTGGGGCCGGTGTCGCCATCGCCGACCGCCTTATGGTCCTGGGCGGATGCCAGCGGAATCGCGGTCTTGCCGTCGACCAGGGCGAAGAAGCTGACTTCCTCGCCGGCCAGGAATTCCTCGATCACGATCTCGATGCCGGCGTCGCCGAAGCGGCGGTCGAGCATCATGGCGTCGACCGCGTCCAGCGCGTCATCTAGCTGCAGGGCAACGACGACGCCCTTGCCGGCGGCCAAGCCATCGGCCTTGACCACGATCGGCGCCCCGCGCCGGCGGATCTCGGCCTTGGCCGCATCCGGGTCGGTCGTGCGCAGGTACGACCCGGTCGGCACGCCGTATTTGGCGCACAAATCCTTGGTGAAGCCCTTGGAGCCTTCGAGCTCGGCCGCGGCCTTGCTGGGCCCGAAGCATCGGAAGCCATGGGCCTCCAGATGATCGACCAGTCCGGCGACCAGCGGCGCCTCGGGGCCGACCACGACGAAATCGATCTTCTCGGCCTGGGCCAGCGCCAGCAGCCCGTCGAGATCGGTGACGCCGACCGGGCGGCACTGGGCGAGTTCGGCGATGCCGGCGTTGCCGGGCGCGCAGATCAGCGCGTCGCACAGCGGCGAGGCCTTCATCGCCCAGCACAGCGCATGTTCGCGCGCGCCGGAGCCCACGACCAGAATTCGCATCGCCACCCTCGTCTTGAAATCACGCTCGTCTCGAAAGGACTGTCGCCCGTCGGCCGGCTTTCATATCATAGCCCATGGTTTCGGATACCCCCCCCTTGCTGCCCGGCGACTCTGCGCCCACCGGCGGCGCCACCAACGTCCCGGTGTTTTCGGTCGGCGAGCTGTCCGGCGCGCTGAAGCGCACGATCGAGCAGGCCTATGGCTATGTCCGCGTGCGCGGCGAGATCAGCGGCTGCAAGCGCCATGGCTCCGGCCATATCTATCTGGCGCTCAAGGACATGGACGCGGTGATCGACGCGGTCTGCTGGCGCGGCTCGACCGGACGGCTGAAAGTCGATCCGGCCGACGGCATCGAGGTGATCGCGACCGGCCGGCTGACCACTTTTCCCGGCCGCTCGAAATATCAGATGGTGATCGAGCAGATGGAGCTCGCCGGCGAAGGCGCGCTGCTGAAGCTGCTGGAGGAGCGCAAGCGCAAGCTCGCCGCCGAGGGCCTGTTCGCGGCCGAGCGCAAGCGCCCGCTGCCCTACCTGCCGCAGGTGATCGGCGTGGTCACCTCGCCGACCGGCGCCGTCATCCGCGACATCCTGCACCGGCTGAACGAGCGCTTTCCGCGCCACGTGCTGCTCTGGCCGGTCGCGGTCCAGGGCGAGGCGGCGGCGGCGCAGATCGCGCGGGCCATCGAGGGCTTCAACCGGATCGCGCCGGGCGGGCCGATCCCGCGCCCGGACCTGATCATCGTGGCGCGCGGCGGCGGCAGCCTCGAAGACCTGATGGCCTTCAACGAGGAAATCGTCGTGCGCGCGGC
>Ga0302157_10008468_pt1 | contig 10104 bp, 6 predicted proteins | sample I_Bog_N3_3_FD_193502 | JGI IMG/M metagenome (GOLD analysis project Ga0302157, IMG submission 193502) | Peat permafrost microbial communities from Stordalen Mire near Abisko, Sweden - I_Bog_N3_3 | ecosystem: Environmental > Terrestrial > Soil > Wetlands > Peat | place: Sweden: Abisko, Stordalen...
GGCGGAGCCGCCAAATTCCATCAGAACGCAGGCTTCGTGGATCATTTCACCGGCTTCACGCCCGATAATGTGGACGCCGAGCACCCGATCGGTCTTCGCATCTGCGAGAATCTTCACGAAACCGTCAGTGGTCTGGTTGACCTTGGAGCGGCCATTGGCGGTGAACGGGAATTTTCCCACGGTATAGGCCACGCCGGCCTGCTTCAGATCGTCCTCGGTCTTGCCGACCGACGACACTTCCGGCGTGGTATACACCACGCCCGGGATGACGTCGTAATTCACGTGGCCGGCCTGGCCGGCGAGAATCTCGGCGACCGCGACGCCCTCGTCCTCGGCCTTGTGCGCGAGCATCGGCCCGGCGACGACGTCGCCGATGGCGAAGACGCCCTGTACGCTGGTCGCGAAATGCGAGTCGATCAGCACCCGGCCGCGATCGTCGAGCGCGACGCCGGCCTCCTTCAGGCCGAGGCCCTCGGTGAAGGGAACGCGGCCGATTGCCACCAGCACCACGTCGGCCTCCAGCGGCTCCGACTTGCCGCCGGCAGCCGGCTCGATGGTTGCGATCAACGTCTTGCCGGAGGTGTCGACGCCGGTGACCTTGGCACCGAGCTTGAATGTAAAGCCCTGCTTTTCGAGGATGCGCTGGAACTGTTTGACGACCTCGCTGTCCATGCCCGGCAGGATGCGGTCGAGAAACTCGACCACGGTGACCTCCGCGCCGAGCCGGCGCCATACCGAGCCGAGCTCGAGCCCGATCACGCCGGCGCCGACGATCAGCAGTTTTCCCGGCACCTTGTCGAGCGACAGCGCGCCGGTCGAAGACACGATGCGCTGTTCGTCGATCTCGATGCCCTTCAGCCGCGCGATATCGGAACCGGTGGCGATCACGATGTTCTTGGTCTCGACCAGCTGCGTGGCGCCGTCATGGCCCGACACCTCGACCTTGCCGGTGCCCAATACCCTGCCCTTGCCGCTGATGACGTCGATCTTGTTCTTCTTCATCAGGAACTCGACGCCCTTGACGTTGCCGTCGATGCCCTGCTGCTTGAAGTTCATCATCGCGGGCAGATCGAGTTTCGGCGCCGAAACGCTGACGCCCATTTTCGCGAACGAGTGCCCGGCCTCCTCGAACATCTCGGAAGCATACAGCAGCGCCTTCGACGGCATGCATCCGACATTGAGACAGGTGCCGCCGAGCGTCGCGTTCTTCTCGACCACCGCGACCTTCATGCCGAGCTGCGCGGCGCGCACCGCGCAGACATATCCGCCAGGACCGGTGCCGATGACAACGAGATCGTAAGTGGCCATGATTGAAGTCCTGTAGCTGATGACTTTGACTGGGGATTAGCGACCGCCCGAGACGTCGAGGATGGTGCTGGTCACGTAGGAGGCTTCGTCCGACATCAGCCAGACGATGGCGTTGGCGATTTCATCGGCGGTGCCGACGCGTTTCATCGGCACCGCATGGGCGAGCCGGTGGGCGCGGTCGGGTTCGCCGCCTGACGCGTGAATCTCGGTATCGATCAGCCCCGGCCGGATCGCCGCGACGCGGATGCCTTCGGCAGCGACCTCGTGCCCGAGCCCGACCGTGAAGGAATCGATGGCGCCCTTGGAGGCCGCGTAATCGACATAGGTATTGGGCGAACCGAGCTTGGCGGCGACCGACGACAGGTTGACGATCACGCCGCCCTTGCCGCCGTGACGCGTCGACATCCGCTTCACCGCCTCGCGCGCGCACAGGATGCTGCCGGTGACGTTGATGTTCATCATATTCTGGATGCGCTCGGCGGACAGCTCGTCGACCCGCGCCGTGGCGCCGACGATGCCGGCATTGTTGACCAGCGCGCCCAGGGTGCCGAAGGCGTCGGCGGCCTTGAACAGCGCGAGAATGTCGCGCTCGCTGCCGACGTCGGACTTCACCGCGATCGCCTTGCCGTTTTTGGCCTCGATGGCGGCGACGACTTCGGCCGCCGCCGCCTGATTGCTGGCGTAGCCGACGACGACCCGAAAGCCGCGCGCCGCCGCGGCGATCGCGGTGGCGCGGCCGATGCCACGGCTTGCGCCGGTGATGATGGCAACCCTGTCGGTCAAAACCTGTCCCCCAAAAATCGAGATACACGCCGCTGCAAAGGCCGCGCCGGCATCGCCGCTAGCGAGCCGGCATCAAGGTCGCGGCCATATCAGAGATCCAGCACCAGCCGCGCCGGGTCCTCGAGGTTTTCCTTGACGCGCACCAGGAAGGTCACGGCTTCCTTGCCGTCGATGACGCGGTGATCGTAGGACAGCGCCAGATACATCATCGGGCGGATCTCGACCTTGCCGCCGATCGCCATCGGCCGCTCCTGGATCTTGTGCATGCCGAGGATGGCCGACTGCGGCGCGTTCAGGATCGGCGTCGACATCAGCGATCCGTAGATGCCGCCATTGGTGATGGTGAAGGTGCCGCCCTGCATCTCGTCGATCTTGAGCTGGCCGTCGCGGGCGCGGCGGCCGAAATCGGCGATGCTCTTCTCGATCTCGGCGATCGACTTGTGGTCGCAGTCGCGCACCACCGGCACCACGAGACCCTTGTCGGTGCCGACGGCCACGCCGACGTGATAGTAGTTCTTGTAGATCAAATCGGTGCCGTCGATCTCGGCGTTGACCGCCGGAATGTCCTTCAGCGCCTGGACGCAGGCCTTGGTGAAGAAGCCCATGAATCCGAGCTTGGAGCCGTGCTTCTTCTCGAACACGTCCTTGTACTGGGTACGCATCGCCATGATGTGGCCCATGTCGACCTCGTTGAAGGTCGTCAGCATCGCGGCGGTGTTCTGCACGTCCTTGAGGCGGCGGGCGATGGTCTGGCGCAGCCGCGTCATCTTCACGCGCTCTTCGCGCGCGGCGTCGTCGGCCGGCGAGGGCGCACGCACCTGCACCGCGGCGGCGGGCTGATTGACCGGGGTCGGCGCTGACGCCGCCTTCTCGATCGCGGCCAGCATGTCGCCCTTGGTTACCCGGCCGTCCTTGCCCGAGCCGGGCACGGTGGCGGCGTCGATGCCGCTTTCGGCAGAAATCTTGCGCACCGACGGCGCCAGCGGCGCATCGGCCGGCGCGGCCTTGGCGGCGACGGGCGCTGCCGCAACGGCGGGAGACGGCGCAGCGGCCGGGCTCGGTGCCTTGGCGGGCGCGGCGGCCGGCTTGGCGGCGGCTCCCGCAGCGCCTTCCCTGATCTGTCCGAGCAACGCGCCGACCGCGACGGTTTCGCCGTCCTTGGCGGTGATCTCGCCGAGCACGCCCGCCGAAGGCGCCGGGACCTCGATGGTGACCTTGTCGGTCTCCAGTTCGACCAGCGGCTCGTCGACCGCGACGGCATCGCCGGCCTTCTTGAACCAGCGGCCGATGGTGGCCTCGGTCACGGATTCGCCGAGCGTCGGTACGCGAATTTCAGTCATGGTTTTGTTCCTCAATGTCCTGTGTGGTCATCGCCCGCGAAGGCGGGCGATCCAGCAACCCGTGACGGTTTCGATGAAGAGACGCGCGGGTCGCTGCATGCCCCGCTTGCGCGGGGCATGACGAATTGCAGTTCCTAACTCAATGCCTCGTCCAGCAGCGCCTTGAGCTGCGCCAGGTGCTTGGACATCAGACCGGTCGCGGTCGCCGCGGAGGCGGCGCGGCCGGCGTAACGCGGACGCCTGTTCGGCGCGTGGATCTGGTTCAGCACCCATTCGAGATAGGGTTCGATGAAGTGCCAGGCGCCCATGTTGCGCGGCTCTTCCTGGCACCAGACCAGCTCCGCGCCCTTGAAGCGGCCGAGTTCCTGCACCAGCGCCTTCAGCGGCACCGGATAGAGCTGCTCGACCCGCATCAGATAGACGTCGTCGATGCCGCGCTTTTCGCGCTCCTCGTAGAGATCGTAATACACCTTGCCGGAGCACAGCACGACGCGGCGGATCTTGTCGTCCGCCACCAGCTTGATCTTTTCGTCCGGCAGCATCGCCGCGTCATCGTAGAGAATGCGATGGAACGTGGAACCGGCGCCCATTTCGTCGAGCCGCGAGACCGCCCGCTTGTGGCGCAGCAGCGACTTCGGCGTCATCAGGATCAGCGGCTTGCGGATCTCGCGATGCAATTGCCGGCGCAGCACGTGGAAGAAGTTGGCCGGCGTGGTCGCATAGACCACCTGCATGTTGTCCTCGGCGCACATCTGCAGGAAACGTTCGAGCCGGGCGGAGGAATGCTCCGGCCCCTGCCCCTCATAGCCATGCGGCAGCATGCAGACGAGGCCGGACATGCGCAGCCATTTGCGCTCGCCCGACGAGATGAACTGGTCGAACAGCACCTGGGCGCCGTTGGCGAAATCGCCGAACTGGGCTTCCCAGATCGTCAGCGCATTGGGCTCGGTCAGCGAATAGCCGTACTCGAAGCCGAGCACCGCTTCTTCCGACAGCAGCGAGTTGATGACTTCGTAATGGCCCTGGTCGCCGAGGTGATTGAACGGCGTGTAGCGGCTCTCGTCTTCCTGGTCGATCAGCACCGAATGGCGCTGCGAGAAGGTGCCGCGCTCGGAGTCCTGACCCGACAGCCGGACGTGATGGCCCTCCTGCAGCAGCGTGCAGAAGGCCAGCGCCTCGCCGGTCGCCCAATCGATTCCGTTGCCGGTATCGATCGCCTTGGCCCGGTTTTCCAGGAACCGCTGGATGGTGCGGTGAGCCCTGAAGCCGTCGGGCACCTTGGTGATCTTGCGGCCGATATCCCGGAGCACCGCGACATCGACGCCGGTGACGCCGCGGCGGGCGTCCTCTTCCTGGTCCGCCGACTTGAAGCCGGCCCATTTGCCGTCGAGCCAGTCCGCCTTGTTGGGCTTGTAGCCGGAGCCGGCCTCCAGCTCGGCATCGAGCCGCGCGCGCCAGTCGGCCTTGGCCTTCTCGACCTCGCCCTCGGTCATCACGCCTTCGGCGACCAGCCGCTTGGCATAGATCTCCAGCGTGGTCGGATGCGAGGCGATCCGCTTGTACATCACCGGCTGGGTGAATGCCGGCTCGTCGCCCTCGTTGTGGCCATGCCTGCGATAGCAGAACATGTCGATGACGACGGGCTTGTGGAATTTCTGCCTGAACTCGATCGCGACCTTGGCCGCGAACACCACGGCCTCCGGATCGTCGCCGTTCACATGGAAGATCGGCGCGTCGATCATCTTCGCCACGTCGGAGGGATAGGGCGAAGAGCGCGAGTAGCGCGGATAGGTGGTGAAGCCGATCTGGTTGTTGACGATGAAATGAATGGAGCCGCCGGTGCGATAGCCCTTGAGGTCGGACAGCGCGAAGCATTCGGCCACCACGCCCTGCCCTGCGAAGGCGGCGTCGCCGTGCATCAGCAGCGGCAACACCGAGATCCGCATGTCCGGCGGATCGCCATGCTGGTCCTGCTTGGCGCGCACCTTGCCGAGCACCACGGGATCGACGATCTCCAGGTGTGACGGGTTGGCCGTCAGCGACAGATGAATCTTGTTGTGGTCGAACTCGCGGTCCGACGAGGCGCCGAGGTGGTATTTGACGTCGCCGGAGCCTTCGACCGCGTCGGGATTGGCCGAGCCGCCCTTGAATTCGTGGAACAGCGCGCGATGCGGCTTGCCCATCACCTGGGTCAGCACGTTGAGCCGGCCGCGATGCGGCATGCCGACCACGATTTCCTTCACGCCGAGATTGCCGCCGCGCTTGATGATCTGCTCGAGCGCGGGAATCAGCGATTCGCCGCCGTCGAGGCCGAACCGCTTGGTGCCGGTGAATTTGATGTCGCAGAATTTTTCAAAGCCTTCAGACTCGACCAGCTTCATCAGGATGGCGCGCCGGCCCTCCCGGGTGAAACTGATCTCCTTGTCCGGACCCTCGATCCGCTCCTGGATCCAGCCCTTCTGCGCGGCGTTGGTGATGTGCATGAACTCGACGCCGAGCGTCTGGCAGTAGGTGCGTTCGCAGATCGCGACGATTTCGCGCAGCGTCGCGTATTCCATGCCGAGCACATGATCGAGGAATATCTTGCGGTCGAAATCGGCTTCCGTGAAGCCGTAGGAGCGCGGATCGAGCTCCTCGCGGTTGCGCGCCGGCTCGATCCCGAGCGGATCGAGCTTGGCGTGGAAATGGCCGCGCATGCGGTAGGCGCGGATCAGCATCAGCGCGCGCACCGAATCCCGGGTCGCCTGGTGGATGTCGGCAGCGGTCAGCTCGCTGCCCTTGGCCTTGGCCTGCTCCTTGGCAGCGAGCTTGGCGCCGACCGACTTTTCGACCTCCGCCCAGTTGCCGTCCAGCGCGGAAGTCAGATCGTCGCGCGGCGTCAGCGGCCAGTTGTCCCGGCCCCAGGACGGCCCCTCGGCGTTCTTGCGGACGTCGGCCGGGGTATCCTTCAGGCTCTTGAAAAACTCCTGCCACTCGGCATCGACCGAGGCGGGGTCCTTCTCGTAGCGGGCGTAGATTTCGTCGATGTAGGTGGCGTTTGTGCCCTGCAAAAAAGAGGAGAGAGCAAAGGCGGCGTTCGCGTCCTGGCGAGACATGATTGCGTCCTGGTGATTTCAAATAGCGCGTGGAAGACGGCGCAACCGCCGATCCGCGCACCGGATCAGCGTGATAGGGGGCCTTTTACCCTATTTAGGGTGAATATTCGCCCCGAAAAGAACCAAGAAGTGAATTAAGGTTTCAGCCCTTCAGTTTTTCGACCAGGGTGTGCCCGAGCCGCGCCGGCGAGGGCGAAACCGTGATTCCGGCCGATTCCATCGCCGCGGTCTTGGAGCCGGCGTCGCCCTTGCCGCCGGAGATGATGGCGCCAGCATGGCCCATGCGGCGGCCGGGAGGGGCGGTGACGCCGGCAATGAAGCCGACCATCGGCTTCTTGCGGCCGCGCTTGGCCTCGTCCTTCAGGAACTGGGCGGCGTCCTCTTCGGCCGAGCCGCCGATTTCGCCGATCATGACGATCGAGGTGGTGTGGGGGTCGGCCAGAAACATTTCCAGCACGTCGATGAATTCGGTGCCCTTGACCGGATCGCCGCCGATACCGACCGCGGTGGTCTGGCCGAGGCCCTCCTGGGTGGTCTGGAACACCGCCTCATAGGTCAACGTGCCCGACCGCGAGACGATACCGACATTGCCGGGCTTGAAGATGTTGGCCGGCATGATGCCGATCTTGCATTCGCCTGCCGTCATCACGCCCGGGCAGTTCGGCCCGATCAGGCGGGATTTCGACCCCGCCAGCGACCGCTTCACCCTGACCATGTCGAGCACCGGGATGCCCTCGGTGATGCAGACGATCAGCGGGATTTCAGCGTCGATCGCTTCGCAGATCGCGTCCGCAGCTCCCGGCGGTGGCACGTAGATCACGGAGGCGTCGGCGCCGGTCTTTTCCCTCGCCTCCTGCACCGTGTCGAACACCGGCAGCCCGAGATGAACCGAACCGCCTTTGCCCGGCGAGGTGCCCCCGACCATTTTGGTGCCATAGGCGATCGCGGCCTCGGAGTGGAAGGTGCCGTTCTTGCCGGTAAAGCCCTGGCAGATGACCTTGGTATTTCTGTCGATCAGGATGGACATGGCTGAGGTTGCTTTCGCGAGACGATGGGTCGAGGGGTCAGTGGAGACGCCGGCGATAGCGCTCCGGAGGCGGGGTCGGTGCGGGGAGATGGTCCTCGGCCATGGGCCTCAGGCTCCCTTCACCGCCTTGACGATCTTCTGCGCGGCGTCGTCGAGATTGTCGGCCGGCAACACGTTGAGGCCGCTTTCCCGGATGATCTTCTTGCCGGCTTCGACATTGGTGCCCTCGAGCCGCACCACCAGCGGCACCGTCAGGCCGACTTCCTTCACCGCGGCGACCACGCCCTCGGCGATGATGTCGCACTTCATGATGCCGCCGAAGATGTTGATCAGGATGCCCTTCACGTTGGGATCGGCGGTGATGATCTTGAAGGCGGCCGTGACCTTGGCCTTGTCGGCGCCGCCGCCGACGTCGAGGAAGTTCGCCGGCGACATGCCGTAGAGCTTGATGATGTCCATGGTCGCCATGGCGAGGCCGGCGCCGTTGACCATGCAGCCGATATTGCCGTCGAGCGTGACGTAGTTGAGGTCGTATTTCGACGCCTCGATTTCCTTCTGGTCTTCCTCGGTCTCGTCGCGCAGCGCCACCACTTCGGGATGGCGATACAGCGCGTTGCTGTCGAACGACACCTTGGCGTCGAGCACGCGCAGGTCGCCCTGTTTGGTCACCACCAGCGGGTTGATCTCGAGCATCGCCATGTCCTTGGCGACGAAGGCGGTATAGAGCTGCGTCACCAGTTTTTCGGCCTGCTTGGCCAGATCGCCGGAGAGCTTCAGCGCCTTGGCGACGGTGCGTCCGTGATGGCCCATGATGCCGGTCGCCGGATCAACCGAGAAGGTCACGATCTTCTCGGGGCTGTTGTGGGCGACGTCCTCGATGTTGACGCCGCCTTCGGTGGAGACCACGAAGGCGACCCGGGAGGTTTCCCGGTCGACCAGGATCGACAGATAGAACTCCTTGTCGATGTCGGAGCCTTCCTCGATGTAGAGCCGGTTGACCTGCTTGCCGTGCGGCCCGGTCTGCACCGTGACCAGGGTCGCGCCCAGCATCTGCTTGGCGAATTCGTCGACCTCCGCGACCGACTTGGCGATGCGCACGCCGCCCTTGTCGCCCGCCGAGGCCTCCTTGAACTTGCCCTTGCCGCGGCCACCGGCGTGGATCTGGCTCTTCACCACCCAGATCGGGCCGGGAAGCGTTTTCGCCGCGACGTCCGCATCGGCGGCCCGCAGCACCGGCACACCCTTCGAAATCGGCACCCCGAATTCATGCAGCAACGCCTTGGCCTGGTATTCGTGAATATTCATGAGACGGCCCTTCGAAGCCCCTAAAGGAGACGGCTGGGAGTAAGATTGAGATCAGCGACCGAGCAGATCCGGCGCGATCTTCTTGCAGGCATCGACCAGAACCTGCACCGCGCCGACCGACTTGTCGAACGCCTCGCGGTCCTTGCCGGCGAGTTCGATCTCGACAATGCGCTCGACACCCTTCGACCCGATCACGACGGGAACGCCGACATACATGTCCTTGACGCCGTATTCGCCGTTCAGATAGGCGGCAACCGGCAGCACGCGCTTCTTGTCCCGGAGATAGCTCTCGGCCATCGCGACCGCCGATGCGGCCGGCGCGTAGAACGCCGAGCCGGTCTTCAGCAGGTTGACGATCTCGGCGCCGCCGTTGCGGGTGCGGTCGACGATCTCGTCGATCCGCGCCTGCGAGGTCCAGCCCATCTTGACCAGATCCGGCAGCGGAATGCCGGCCACCGTGGAATAGCGCACCAGCGGCACCATGGTATCGCCATGGCCGCCGAGCACGAAGGCGGTGACGTCCTCGACCGAGACGTTGAACTCGTCGGCCAGGAAATAGCGGAAGCGCGAGGAATCCAGCACGCCGGCCATGCCCACCACCTTCTTGTGGGGCATGCCCGAGGCCTTCTGCAGCGCCCACACCATGGCGTCGAGCGGGTTGGTGATGCAGATCACGAAGGCGTCGGGGGCATATTTCTTGATGCCGGCGCCGACCTGCTCCATCACCTTGAGATTGATGCTCAGGAGGTCGTCGCGGCTCATGCCGGGCTTGCGCGGCACGCCGGCGGTGACGATGCAGACCTTGGCGCCGTCCAGCGCGTCATAGGAATTGGCGCCGGTGAAATGCGCATCGAAGCCGTCGACCGGCGAGGATTGCGCGATATCGAGCGATTTGCCCTGCGGCACCCCCTCGGCGATGTCGAACATCACGACGTCGCCGAGTTCTTTCAGGCCGATGAGGTGAGCCAACGTGCCGCCGATCTGACCGGAGCCAATCAAAGCAATCTTGTCGCGCGCCATGGGAAATCTGTCCTTTGAAGGTCAAGGAGGGATGGAAAGAGGCTGGGTCGCTGGTTATCCCTTTCGACCGACCCGTTCAAGTCAGGCTATGCTCAATTGTCGGTCCTGCCTTGATTTCGATCAGACCTACAACTTTCGTCATGCGGGGCTGCGAGCCATTCGCGGCCGGACCCGAGACTGCGCCGCCAGGCCCGGGAGGACGGCCTAGGTCTCCACCAGCCCGGTG
>Ga0302157_10008475_pt1 | contig 10098 bp, 11 predicted proteins | sample I_Bog_N3_3_FD_193502 | JGI IMG/M metagenome (GOLD analysis project Ga0302157, IMG submission 193502) | Peat permafrost microbial communities from Stordalen Mire near Abisko, Sweden - I_Bog_N3_3 | ecosystem: Environmental > Terrestrial > Soil > Wetlands > Peat | place: Sweden: Abisko, Stordalen...
GAGGCCACCGATGCGTTTGCCGCCGCCGCGCGTCATCCCGACCAGTTCTATGGCATGCTCGCGCTCGAACGGCTGGGCCAGCCGGTGCCCCGGCTCGGCGTAGCGGCCGTGCCCACCCCCACCCCCGACGAACGCGCGCGCTTTGCCGCTGCGCCGATCACCGCGGCGGTGCGCGAAGTGGCGCGGGCGGGCGACTGGCAGACCACGATCCGCTTTTTCAAGGAGATCGCCGAACAACAGCGCACCCCGGGCCAGCACCAATTGGTGGCCGAACTGGCGCAAAGCCTGGGACGGCGCGATCTGGGCGTGATCGTCGGGCAGGCGGCGGGATCGCACGGGCTCGACCAGTTTGCCGCCGTGTCGTTCCCGCTGATCCCGGTCCCGCCGGGGCAGGCCAGGTCGTGGACGATGATCCATGCGATCATCCGCCAGGAAAGCCAGTTCGCCCAGAACGCGATCAGCCATGCGGGCGCGCGCGGACTGATGCAGATGATGCCGCGCACGGCGGGCGAACAGGCGGGCAAGCTGGGGTTGTCCTATTCCGAAGGCTCGCTGATCGGCGATCCGCAATTCAACATGGCGGTGGGCGGCGCCTATTTCGATCACTTGTTGCAGGTGTTCGGCGGCAGCTATCCGCTGGCGGTGGCGGCTTATAATGCTGGCGCGGGCAATGTCGGCAAATGGCTGCGCGCCAATGGCGATCCGCGCACCGGGCAGATTGAATGGGTCGACTGGATCGAGCGCATTCCGATCTCGGAAACGCGCAGCTATGTCGAACACGTGCTGGAAAACGCGGTCGTCTATGAAACGATGAACCCCGACAAGGCCAGCTATGGCGGGCCCAACCCGCTCAGCCATTTCCTGGGCAAATCGAACCCCGGCTGATCATCATGAAACCCGACGGCAATCCCATCACGCCCGCGGGCATGGCCGCGTTGCGCGCGCGCTATGACCATCTGCTCGGCACCGAGCGGCCGCAGATCGTCGAAATCGTCAGTTGGGCGGCGGGCAATGGCGACCGTTCGGAAAACGGCGACTATCTCTATGGCCGCAAGCGCATGCGCGAAATCGACCGCGAGCTGACCTTTCTGGCCCGCCGGATGAAGGCGGCGCGGGTGATCGATCCGCATGGCGCACAGGATCGCAGCCGGGTGCTGTTTGGCGCGACCGTGGAAATCGCCGACGAAGACGACAATCGCCGCGTGCTGACGCTGGTCGGCGACGATGAACAGGATGCCGGCAAAGGCCTGATCGGATGGAGCGCACCGATCGCGCGCGCCTTGCGCGGCAGCCGGTTGGGTGATCTGCGCCGGGTGCATCTGCCCGGCGGCGAAAAGGAATGGGAAGTGGTCGCGATCAGTTACCCCGAGGCGCCGCACGCATGACTGCGTCCCGCCATTTCATCATGCGCCACGGCGAAACGGTCTACAATCTGGCCCGCGTGCTGCAATCCAACACCATCCACACCCCGTTGACCCGGCTCGGCTGCGATCAGGCAACGCGCATGGGCGAGGCACTGCGCGGTACACTGGGCGCGCACCCTGTGGCACACGTGCATGTTTCGGACACCGGGCGCGCCTTGCAGACTTTGGCGCTGATCGCCGAAGTGGTGGGGATCGACTGGTTCGCCGCACAGCGCAGCGCCGACTTGCGCGAGATCGACATGGGTTCGTGGTGCATGCGCGGCTATGACGCGGTCGAGGCCGAAGTCGGCCCGATCCGCCTGCCCGACCACCTGTTGCGCCCAGCCCCCGATGGCGAGGACTATCCGGCGATTGCCGCACGCCTGTCGCGCTGGCTGGCGGGGCCCGGCGCCGCACCGGGCACGCATATCGTGGTCATGCACGGGATTTCCAGCCGTGTGCTGCGCGGGATCATGGGCGGCTATCCGGTGCATGCCGATGCCGGGGTGCCGATTGCCCCGTCGCTGGCGCAAGGATCGATCTCGCTGATCGAACAGGGCAAGGAACGTGTGCTGTACGGCAGCGAACAGGGCACGGAGCACGCCTGATGGGCGATGTGATCAACTTGCGCCTGGCGCGCAAGGCCCGCGCGCGGCGCAGTGCCGCCACATTGGCCGCCGAAAACCGGGCCCGTCATGGCCAGAGCAGTGCGGAACGCGCCGCGCACCGCACCGAAGCCGAGCGCGCCGCGCGCGCCCTCGAAGGCCGTCGGCGCGATGATGGCGAGGACCACACCTGATGCGCACGACGCAGGATGAAGCCAGCGTGCGGCTCTATTATCTGGCCGACGGCCCCGATGGTGGCCAGGCCGAAACGCTGATGTATGGCCCGCTGTCGCAGGCGCTGGCGATGGCAGCGCAGGCGGATGCCACGGTGCAGGACGGGCTGTGGATCGCCACGTCCAACGATGTGATCGCCTATCGCGATCTGATCGACGAATGAGACGCACAGCGCTTGCACTCGCCATGCTCGGCCTGATCGGCGCGGGCACCGCCCATGCGCGCGACCGCCTGGGGGTGTGGAACGATTGGGGCGCATTTCGCGATGCCGGTGTGCCGCGCTGCTATGCCATTGCGATGGCCGCCGACCAGCCCGGCCAGCGCCGCGCGACACAGCCCTTTTTTACCGTGGCCAATTGGCCCCGGCGCAACATCCATCGCGAAGTGCATATCCGCCTGTCGCGCGAGAGCGCGCCGGGCAAGCCGGTGGCGATCACCATCGGCACACAGAAATTCACCGCGCTGGCCAATGGTATCGATGCCTGGGCGATCGATCGCCGCACCGATGCCGCGTTGATCGCGGCGCTGCGCGGCAATGGCGACATGATCATCTATGCCCATGGCCACGATGGCCGCGCAATGCGCGAGGTCTATCATCTGGCAGGGGCAGCCTCTGCCATCGACGCGGCCAGCCTGGGTTGCGCCGCGTCGTAACGCCTGTGCCGCATCATAGAAGTCCGCGCCGCCTTTCCGGCGCGGACTTTACCCTGTTTTCAGAACCGCAGCCCGATGCTGGTCACCAACTGGTCCCGCGAATCGCGCAGCACGAACGTGCTCGCGTCGGGGGTGGTCTTGACATAGTTGTACGGACCGCTGCCATATTGCGAGCGGTCGTATTCGATCTTCACATAGATCGCGCGGGTCAAGTGATGTTCGATGCCGATACCCAGACGCGCGCCGTTGGCCGAAATCCCCTCATAGAGCACTTCGCTGCCGTCAGTCCCGCTCACCCCGAAATGGGTGTTGGTATAGGCCAGCTTGGCAAACACCTGGGTCTTCATGTTGAACGCATAGCCCAGCCGCGCGCCGAACGAGATATCGTGCCCGGCGTTGACTTGCGCCACGTTGAAGTTGCCTTTGGTCAGGCCGGAGTTGGTATATTTGTTGGTGGTGGTCGACACCCCGAATTCGGCGCCCAGCGTGATATGTTCGGTCAGCGGGAAGTCATAGCCGATCGCCCCGCCATAGCTGAGCCCGGTCTTGTGCGCGTTGATGGTCTGGGTGGCGTCGATATCCTTGTAGTCCTTGAACCCCAGGTGATCGAGACCCACGCCCAGTTCGATATGCGGGCCGCTGAAGACATCGGCCGGGGTATCCGGCAATGGGCCGTCATTGTCATAATCCTGCGCAAAGGCCGGGCTGGCAAACAGCAGCGCCGTGCCGCAAACGAGTAGCGCAACAGGTGTTTTCATGGTCGGTCTCCAACGATCGTCGCGCCCAGATATCGTCAAACGGCCCCGACCGCCACGCCCCTTGCCGGCAAATCGGCCAAAACCTGCGCGTGTGACAATCTGTTACAACTCGCGCCAATCCTGGTCGGTGGTGCTGGTGCGATGTCGGTCAAGGCCCGGACTGCCCCAATTGCCACGATTGCCGGCACCTGTAACACATTGTGCCAAATACCCTTTTCATCGCTACAGGACAAAGGCTGGGCAAAATCGGCGGCGTTAGACCGGTCAAGGGGGCGCCCTTTGAACGGAGACGACCGATGAAAACGATTTATGCTCTTCTTGCGGCCGGCATTGCGGTGATCGCCGCGAATCCGGCATTTGCGCAAGACGCCGGTCAGCAAACACCGGCGCAGGCCTTCAGCGGCGCCCATGTCGAAGCGACGTTCGGCTGGGATCACCTCAACACCAAATCGCTCAAAGACATCGACCCGACCGCCGAAACCGAAGCGGGCGCCGATGGCGTGACCTATGGCGGCGCGATCGGCTATGATATTCCGCTGGGCACCAATCTGACCGCAGGTGGCGAAGTCGGCCTTTATGGCAGCTCGATCAAGTGGATGAACACCGCAAACCTCAATCCCGGCACGTTCAACACCGCGCAAGTCAACGCCGGTCGCGACATCTATGTCGGCGCGCGTCTGGGCTATGCACTCAACGCGAAAACGCAGATCTATGCCAAGGCCGGATATACCAACCAGTTGTTCGGCGTGTTCGGCACCGATGGCAACAACACGCTCTATCAGGGTATCGATGCCAGCGGCTTCCGCCTGGGCACCGGGATCGAACAGAAGTTGACCAAGGCCACCTATGTAAAGCTCGAATACGACTATTCGCACTATGGCAGCGGTCAGTTCAACTATGCCGGAACCTCGCCCGACGGCAGCACTTTCGACCTGCACAACGATCAGCACCAGATCCTCGCCAGCGTAGGCCTGCGCTTCTGAGGAGGCGTGCCGGGATGCCGCGCGGCTGCGCGGCATCCCGTTTGCGAAAACCGGCCGGGCCCTGTATAGGCGGCGCCATGCCAACACCGCTGATGCCTATTCCGGGTCATATCGACCCGGTACCCCTGCCCCGTGAAGTGACCCCGCGTGAAGACGGACGGGTCGATCTGATCGGCCTGTCGCGCGCCGCGATTACCGAGGTGTTCGCCGCCGCCGGGCTGGACCCGCGCGCGGCCAAATTGCGCGCAAAGCAGGTGTTCCACTGGATCTACCACCGCGGCGTGATCGAATTCGACGCGATGACCGACATTGCCAAGACCATGCGCCCGTGGCTCACCGAACGCTTCGTGATCGGCCGCCCCGCGATTGTCGAGGCGCAGGCGTCGACCGACGGCACGCGCAAATGGCTGTTGCGCACCGCCGACAACCACGATTTCGAAATGGTGTTCATCCCCGATGCCGACCGGGGTACGCTGTGCGTGTCGAGCCAGGTCGGCTGCACGCTCAATTGCCGGTTCTGCCACACCGGCACGATGCGGCTGGTGCGCAACCTGACGCCGGGTGAAATCGTCGGCCAGGTCATGCTGGCACGCGACGCGCTGGGCGAATGGCCCAAGGCGGGCGGCACGATGGCCGGGCTCGACGATGATGTGGAGGATGAAACCGACGACGCGGCGCAAGCCTATAGCGCCGATGGCCGCCTGTTGACCAACATCGTGATGATGGGCATGGGCGAGCCCCTGTACAATTTCGACAATGTGCGCGACGCGCTGAAAGTCGTGATGGATGGCGACGGGCTGGCGCTGTCAAAGCGGCGGATCACGCTGTCGACCAGCGGAGTGGTGCCGCTGATGGCGCGCGCGGGCGACGAAATCGGCGTCAACCTGGCGGTTTCACTGCACGCCGTGTCCAAGGATGTGCGCGACGAGATCGTGCCGATCAACCGCAAGTTCGGCATCGAGGAATTGCTCGAAGCCTGTGCCGCCTATCCCGGCGCATCGAACGCGCGGCGCATCACGTTCGAATATGTCATGCTGAAGGACAAGAACGACAGCGATGCCGATGCGCGCGAACTCGTCCGCCTGCTCAAGCATTACAAGCTGCCCGCCAAGGTCAACCTGATCCCGTTCAACCCCTGGCCCGGTGCGCCTTACGAGTGTTCCACCCCCGAACGCATCCGCCGCTTTTCCGACATCGTGTTCGAGGCCGGGATTTCGGCCCCGGTGCGCACGCCGCGCGGGCGCGACATCGATGCCGCCTGCGGCCAGTTGAAAACCGCTGCCGAACGCAAGTCGCGCGCCGAACTTGACCGCCTGGCCGAGGAAAAACAGGCCGCGCTGGGCTGAGCCAACAGCGCTTGACCAATCCATATCGCGTTATATACCTCGCTATATAACGCGATATGGGAGAGCCCTGTGCCGAACGATATTCTGTTTGAAATGGGTCCGGTGTTTCTGGGCAGCCGCATCAAGCGGCTGGGCGAACGCTTGCAGGTCGGCGCCGCCAAAGTGCTGGCCGATGCCGGATTGCCGGTTCAGCCCACGCACATGCCGCTGCTCGCCGCGCTCGATCGCGAACCGCTGACGATCGGGCAGTTGGTGCAGGCCGTGGGCACCAGCCAGCCCGGGGTGACACGCGGCGTCAGCCAGTTGGTCGATCTGGGGCTGGTCCGGTCCGCAGCATGCGCTGATCAGCGCCAACGGCTGATCAGCCTGACTCCTGCAGGCGTGGCGGCGATGGCGCGGGCCAAATTGCACATATGGCCGCGCATCGAGAGCGCCGTCGATGTGCTGTGCCAGGGCGAGGCAGCGGCGCTGCTCGACCGGATCAGCGCGATCGAGGCGATGCTGGAAACAAGCCCGCTCGATGTGCTGGCCGCGCAGGCCACGCCCGATCTGCTGACCATCCATGATTACAGCGACGATCTGGCCGCAGCATTTCACGATATCAATGTCGAATGGATCGAGGCGATGTTCCGCCTGGAGGCCACCGACCGCGACGTGCTGGAAAACCCGCGCGAACGGATTATCGCGCCAGGTGGCGCGATCCTGTTTGTCGAGGCCCGGGGGCTGGGCATTGTCGGCACCTGTGCCTTGCAAAAGACCGGGCCGACCAGTTTCGAGCTGACCAAGATGGGTGTGCGGACCAGTGCGCGCGGGCTCAAGGCGGGCGAGTTCCTGCTGGCCGCGACGATTGCCCGGGCGGAGGCGATGCAGGCCGATCCGCTCTATCTGTTGACCAATGCACGGTGCGAGGCGGCCATCCACCTCTATGAAAAGCTGGGCTTTCGCCACGATGCGCAGATCATGGCACAGTATGGCGCCCGTTACGCGCGGTGCGATGTGGCCATGCTTTATGGCGGTGCGCAAGTGTAACCGTTCGGCGGTCCGCCACGAACTGGGGATGCACACCGGCTGACCTGGCCGGTCAGACAAGGATCAGCCGATGCCCCGACCCGGACCCATTGCAACGCTCGCCCTGACCGGCAGCGCGCTGTTGGCACTCGTCACGATCGCTGGCGCAACGCCGGTGCGACCAGCCGCCGTTCAGGCCACCCCGGCCAGCCCGACCGTGGTCGAACTGTACCACAGCCAGGGCTGTTCATCGTGCCCCCCGGCCGAGGCAGATCTCAACGTGCTGGCGCAGCGCCCCGATGTGCTCGCGCTGTCGTTCGGGGTTACTTATTGGGATCGGCTGGGGTGGAAGGATACCTTCGGGTCCGAACGGTTCACCCAACGCCAGATCGCCTATGCGCGCGCCGGGCAAGGTGAAGTCGCCACGCCCGAATTCATCGTCAACGGCGCCTATGCGGTGGTCGGTGCCGATCGCGCGGCGCTAAAGGCAACGATCGCCCGCGCAGGCGCGCCCGCCGGTGGCCCGTCCATCGCCGCCGATCGCGGTACGGTGCATCTGGCGGCGGGAATGGTCAGCGCCCCAGACACTGTCTGGCTGGTGCGCTATGACCCGCGCACGCTGCAAGTGCCGGTGAACGCGGGCGAAAACAGCGGACGCACGCTGTCGCACCGCAATGTCGTGCGTGAACTGGTCGATCTGGGCCGCTGGACCGGCCCGGCCGCAACATTCACCCTACCCGCCCCACACGAAGCCGGGCTGATCAGCGCGGTGCTGGTCCAGCGCGGCAATGGCGGCCCGATCGTGGCCGTCCGCCGCATCTAGTATGAGATCTCAAGAACGATCTTGCCGACATGCCGCTTGGTCAGGAATTCGGCCTGTGCGGCGGCGATGTCGCGCAACGCGAATGTCGCGGCAACCAGCGGGCGGATGCGCCCGCTGGCGATGTGGTCGACCAGTTCGGCAAACACCCCAGCGCCCAGCACCGTGCAGCCGAACAACGCCAGATCCTTGAGGTACAGCGTGCGCAGATCAAGCTCGACCAGTGGCCCGGCAATCGCGCCCGCCACGCCATAGCGCCCGCCCGGCCGCAACACCTGCAACAATGCGCCAAACTGCGCGCCGCCCGCGACATCGATCACCACGTCGAAACTGTCGCGCCCGAACGCGGCCACCAGATCGGCCTCGCGCGGTACCACGCCTTCGGCGCCCAGCGCCTGCACGGTGGCCGCCTTGTCGGCGGCCGCCAGCGCCACAACGTGCCCCCCGCGCGCCCGCGCCAGTTGCACCGCCGCCGAACCCACCCCGCCCGAGGCGCCGGTTACCAGCACGTGCTCGCCAGGGGCCTGACCGGTGCGGTTCAGCATGTTGAGCGCCGCGCCATAGGCACAGGGAAACGAGGCCAGCTCTGCATCGCTCAGCGCGCAGGTGATCGCGTGCGCCTGCGCAGCGGGAACCCGCGCAAATTCGGCAAAGGCCCCGTCGCATTCCGACCCGAAATAGCGCACCGCGCCATCGGCTGCGGGAAACACCGGTTCAACCAGCACGCGTTCGCCGATCCGCGCCGGATCGACGCCTGCGCCCACGGCAACGATCCGCCCCGCCGCATCGGCGCCCTGGATGCGCGGAAAGGTGAATTCCGCGCCGCTCCACCCATCGGACCCGGCGTCGGCAAATCCGGCATCGGCGCCGGTTGCGGTGTCGGCGGCCACGGCCTTGGAATACCAACCGATGCGTGTGTTGATATCCGTGTTGTTGACCCCTGCCGCGCCGACCTGCACCAGCACTTCGCCCGCCCGCGCCTCGGGTATCGGCAGATCCTCGCGCCAGACCAGACGGTCAGGGCCCCCAAACCCGGTCAGCACGACACCGTGCATCGTGTTGCGCCGATCGCGGCTGGTTTGTACCGTCATCTCAACCCGGTTCCCCCCATGATCCCGCCCGGACCTTGCGCAACGTAGCGCAGATCCGGCCACGGGGGCAAAACTATTGGTGCGTCTTGCGCAAATTGGGCAGGAACACCGCCAGCAGGCCGATCGCGGGCAGAAAGGCGCAGATGTCATAGACCGTGACAATGCCGTAACGGTCGGCCACCGTGCCCAGCACCGCCGCGCCCAGCCCGCCCATGCCGAACGAAAACCCGAAGAACAGGCCCGAAATCATCCCGATCTTGCCGGGCACCAGTTCCTGCGCAAAGACCACGATGGCGGGAAACGCGGATGCCAGGATCAGGCCGATGACCATCGTCAAAGGACCGGTCCAGAACAGTCCGACATGGGGCAGCATCAGCGTGAACGGCAGGGCGCCCAGGATCGAGAACCAGATCACGTGCTTGCGCCCGAACCGGTCGCCCAGCGGCCCGCCCGCGATGGTGCCCAGCGCAACCGCGGTCAGAAACGCAAACAGATGCAACTGCGCGACTTCGACCGTCACACCGAACCGGTGGATCAGGTAAAACGTGAAATAGCTCGTCAGGCTGGCCAGATAGACATATTTGGAAAAGATCAGCGCCAGCAGAATGGCGATCCCGCGCAACACGGCCCCCTGTGGCAAGGCCACCGATCCGCGCCGTCCGCCGGCCATGCCGTCAAGCCGCGCCAGCCCGTGGTGGCGATACCATTGCGCCACGTTCCACAGCACTGCGCACGACAGCAGCGCCAGCAGCGCAAAGAACGCCAGGCTGCTTTGCCCCCAGCGCACCACCACCAACGCGGCGGCGAGCGGACCGAGCGCCTGCCCGGCATTGCCGCCGACCTGGAACATCGATTGCGCCAGCCCGTGCCGCGCGCCCGCCGCCATGCGTGCCACGCGCGAGGATTCGGGGTGGAACACCGATGATCCCATGCCCATCAGCGACGCGCCCACCAGCAACAGCCCATAACTGTGCGCTGCCGACAGCACCATCAGCCCGGCCAGCGAAAACAGCGTACCGCCGGGCAGCGCCAGCGGAGTGGGGCGCCGGTCGGCATAGAGCCCGACCAGCGGTTGCAGGATCGACGCGGTAATCTGATAGGCCAGCGTCACCAGCCCGATCTGGGTAAACGACAAGTGCAGCTCGTCCTTCAGGCCGGGATAGATTGCCGGCAGCAGCGATTGCATCATGTCGTTG
>Ga0302157_10008481_pt1 | contig 10093 bp, 9 predicted proteins | sample I_Bog_N3_3_FD_193502 | JGI IMG/M metagenome (GOLD analysis project Ga0302157, IMG submission 193502) | Peat permafrost microbial communities from Stordalen Mire near Abisko, Sweden - I_Bog_N3_3 | ecosystem: Environmental > Terrestrial > Soil > Wetlands > Peat | place: Sweden: Abisko, Stordalen...
GCTTGCCGCTCCTAGCGGCGCGCGCGATCAGCGGCAGGTCCACGGCCTCGAAGGACGCGATCTTGAAGGCGGGCGCGTCCAGGCTCTCCAACAGGGCCACCGCGGTCTCGTCGAAAGGCGAGGAAAAGCAGATCAGGCCGCGTTGGCGCGCGCGCTCGAACAGGGCCTCGTGCCATTCGAAAGGCGTGAACGCCTGGGAATAGAGCTCGTGCAGGGTGCGCCCCGCCCAAAGGCCGGTCTCGAGACGAAAGCCGGGGCCGTCGAAATCGATGGTGATGGTGTCGGCGGTGTAGGTCTGCAGCTTGACCGCGTCCGCCCCGGCGTCGGCCGCGGCGTCGATCAGCGCTAGGGCCCGCTCCAGCTGCCCGTTATGGTTTCCCGACAGCTCGGCGATGATCAGCGGGGGCTGATCGGCGGCGACTATCCGGCCCGCGATCGCAAAAGGCCCTGGCACATCATTCTCCTGCCTTTTAAGCGTGTCAGCCTGAGCGAGACGCGTTAATCATTTATCCTATCGGACCGCCGCAAGATGAACGCCATGATCGACCTGCGCGACCTTGTCGCCGACGACAGCGAGCGTCTGTTCACCTGGAGGCTACAGCCTGAGGTGAACCTGTGGATGTCCGATCAGCCAGCTTCGGCGCGCGAGGAACATCAGACCCGATTCGAAGCGTTCCTAGGCGATCCGGACCGGCGCGGTTGGATCATCAGTCGCAGCGGGCAGCCAGTCGGCTTTTTGAGCCTGACCGGTCTGACCAATTGCAATCGCCGGGCCGAATGGGGCTGGTACATCGCTGACGCCGATGCGCGCGGCCGCGGCGTGGGCCGGGCCGCCGAGGCGCTGGGCTTGGACAAGGCCTTTGACGAACTGGGTCTAGAAAAGGTTTCAGCCGAGGTGTTCGCCGACAACGAGGCGGCGCTGAAGGCGCAGGCGGCGGCCGGATTTCGACGCGAAGGCTATCTGCGCAAGCACGCCCTGAAGGACGGGCAGTTCCGCGACGTGGTCCTGTTGGCCATTTTGGCCGAGGAATGGCGTGCGTGCCGCGCCAACGTTCGCAAGAGTCTGGCCGGCTCTCACCTCATCGCCGCCTGACCACGCGCTTTGCGCGGCCTTGAAACCGTCGTCACGCCATCGTAGCAGGGTCAGCCATGGACCTGATGAAAGAGCGTAGGGTTGTTCTGATGATCGGCGGCGGCCTGGCGGTCCTCTTGGGCGCGGGCATCGCCATTGGCATCATGATGCGCGACCATGGCTCTAGCGCCCCGCCGCCCGCGTCGCGGGCCGGTCTGGTGGTGGAGACCGGTACGGACGATCAGACCCTCGATCCGGCGCGTCCGTTGCGCTGCTTCGTCGGCGGACAGTTCGTCGGCATGGCCACCCTGGCCGACTGCGCCAAGAAGAACGGCGTGGCTACCCGCGCCCTGGACGTGGGTGTTGATTCCACCGGCGCCCTGGCGGCGGCTAGTGACACTGGACCAGTGATCCAGCCCCTGACGCCGTCCCAGGCCAAGGTCACGCCGCTTGAGCCCCCGCCGCCAGCGCCGACCGACGCCGGATCCACGCCGACGGCGTCCGGCGCCGGCGCCGCGACCGCCATCTGCTGGCGGCGCGATTCCGATTGGCGCAAGCTGCCGGCGGAAATGAGCCTTAACGCCTGCGTCCAGGCGCTGTTCGCCGGCAAATGCGAAAAGCCGGGCGAGGCGGTCTACGGCCGCTGGGGCGACCAGACGATCCGCCTGGTGCCGCGTCACGTGGAAGTCTCCGGCGACAACCGTACGTTCCGCCCCTTGGCCGATCAGAGCGCGGCCTGCGTCATCGCGCCGATCAGCTAGAGCCCTTCCCGCTCATGTTGGTTCAAGGTGAGTCAACCTAATGCGTCCGGCGCCCAGGCTCGCGCGCGGCGCGCAGCCGGTGTAGGCTCGGGCCATGAGACTTTTCAGCCGCCCCGCCCTCATTGTGTCAGCCATCGCCTTGATGCTCTTGCCCCTGGCCGCCTGCGAGAAGCAGATCGAGGCGCCGACCGCCACGGGGTTCTGCTATCAGGTCATCTTCCTCGACAAGGACGGCAAGACGGCCAAGTTCAACGTGGTGGCTCAAAATCGACCCAGCCTGGAAAGCTGCGCGGCCGCCCTTGAAGGCATGCGCATTCGCTTCCTGGGCCTGGGCAGCAATCAAACCGACATCGTCGGCGCCTATCAGGGCAATTTCCTGTTCCTGAACCCGTTTGGGGTGTTCACCAGCCAGACCCTCATGGGCGCTCGCTACCCGGCCTTGGTGCGCACGGGCGACGGTCGCCTGGCCGTACCGGGCTCGGTGCAGACGCAGTAGCGGCGCCGGAGCGGGGCGACGGATGGGCCAGGCCACCCGCCCAAGGCTGCCCTGGCTGGCCGTGGTCGGCCTGATCAACGCCCCCATCGCCGTGTGGTTCTTCCTGTCCGAGCAGTCCGCTTTCCTGCGCGGCCAGATGAGCCGAGGCCAGATTCCCGGACGTGATTTCATCAATTATTGGAGCGGCGCCCGGCTGGCCCTGCGCGGCCGGGTATTGGACGTCTTCGACCAGGACGCCTACATGCGCGCCCTGACCGGGCTGTGGGGGCAAGGGCTGAAGGTCCACAGCTTTTCCTACCCGCCCAGCATCCTGCCGCTGATCCTCTGGCTGGGGGCATTGCCCTATGGCGTGGCCTTGGCGCTCTGGAGTCTGATCGGCGTTTTGGCCCTGTACGCCGCCGTTTGGCCCTATAGCCGCAGCCCTCTCACCGCCGTTTTGATCCTGGTTTCCCCCGCCGTCGCCGCGTGCGTGGATGTGGGACAGAACGGCCTGATCACTGCCGCTCTGCTGATCGGTGGTTTGAGGCTGGTGGATCGACGGCCCTGGTTCGGAGGCGTCCTGATCGGCTTGGTGACCTTCAAGCCGCAGCTGGGGCTACTGATCCCCTTGGCGCTGGCCGCGGCGGGCCGTTGGAAGGCCATCGGCGGCGCGGCGGCCTCGGCCCTCGTCCTAGCCGCGGCCGGGACGATCATCGCCGGCGAACAGGGCTGGGCGCTCTACCTGACCCGCACCCTGGCCTATCAGCGGGTTCTGCTCGAACAGAGCGGGGGGGCCTGGAGCGTGATGACGCCCAGTCCCTTGGTGGCGGGGCTGGTCGCCGGTTTGCCGCGCGTTCTGGCCTGGATAGGGCAGGGCGTTGTCAGCGCGGCGTGCGCGCTGGCGGTGTTCCTGCGGTTTCGCCGCATCGGCGCGCAAGGCGGGGCGATCGGCGGCGTGGACATCCTGTTGTTGACCGCCGCGGGCTTTCTCGCCGCGCCTTACAGTTTCAACTACGACATGCCCAGCCTCGTCCTCGCGATCATCTTGGCCGTCAACGAGCGCCCGTCCGCGCAGAGTGATCCCGCCTGGCGCTGGGGCCTTATGGCCCTGTGGTCCGCGCCGATCCTGATGGTCCTGCTCGGCGTCCTGGCGCTCATCGCCGGCATAAACTGGGCCCCGGCGGGGATGCTTCTGACCGGAACGGGATTGATCCTGATCTGGCGCGGTTCGGCCGCGTCGCGGGCTCCGACAGCTTGATCCGAGCTCATCGGCGATCAGGGACGCTGGGCGGCCCCTGTTAATAAAGACTGCTAGTCGTTAACAGTTTCGGCGGTCTCGCCTCGTTTGATAATCTGCTCATTGCGCCAGAAAATCAGCAACGGTCCGACGTTACCCGCCCTCGTTAACTATAACACCGCAATTTTCGCTGTTCGGAAGGTTATTTTCTTGTTAAGGTTGCGTTAACCTTTATGAAGGAGCTCGGGCGATGGATGGGTCTGGCGTCGTTCAAGAGAATTCGCCTGTTCTGACTGGGGGAACGGCGAGCCCGCAAGAGATCAAGCGGGCCCTGGCCGCCTACGCCACGCCAAACGCCAAGGAAGGCGTCAAGCACTTCGTTCTCGACTTCACCCTCTACGGTCTGATGATCGCGGGCGTGCTGTTCCTGCAGCCCCTGTGGGCCAAGATCCTGTGCAGCATTCTGGCGGGGGTTAAGCTGGCCAATCTGGGCACCCTGGGCCACGACGCCGCCCACGGGAACCTGGCGTCCTCACGCTTGGCCAACGACATCATGGGCGTCGCCCTGTTCACGCCGTGCCTGTACAATTATCGCCTGTGGCAACACGACCACCACCAGCTGCACCACATCCACACCAATGTGAACCACCAGGACTCCTGGGTGCCCCTGTCCAAGGCGCAGTATGACGCCCTTCCAGGCTGGCATAGGGCGCTGCATCGCGCCTATCGGTCGTCCTGGGGCCTGGGCTTTGGGCTCTACTATCTGATTGAACGCTGGATGCCGGTGCGCTTCATTCCCAACAAGGGCGTGCCCAAGGAAATCCGCGCCTCGGCCTGGCGCCACCTGGTCTATCTGACCACCTACGCCGCGCTGTTCATCGGCCTGCTGGCCGCCGCGCCGTTGTATTCACACACGGACTCAGTCACCGCCGTTGTCCTGGGCTTCGTGGTTCCCTTCTATCTGTGGCTGACGATCTTCTCCGCCACGGTTTACGTCCAGCACACCCACCCGCGCCTGCCCTGGTTCGACGGCCCGGTGCACCGCAAGGCCATGCTGGCGCAGGAGGAATTGAGCACCACCTTCCTCTTTCCCCACTGGCTCACCTACTTGATGCACAACGTCTACGACCACGCCGCGCACCACGTGAACCCGCGTGTGCCGTTCTATCACCTGGGCGAGGCGACCCGGACGCTCAATGAGATGGCCGGCGCGCGCGCCGTCGCCGAACCCTTCAGCTTCAAGCGCCTGGGCGCGACATTGCGGACCTGCAAGCTGTACGATTACGAGGCCTATCGCTGGCTGGACTTCGATGGCAATCCGACGACCGATAGCCAGGTCGCCGACGAACAGAAACAAGCCATTCGAGCCTTCGGCCCTGGGACCATGTACGTGGCCAAGGCGTCTTAAGGTCGGGTTCCTCTAAACCCTCGCCCTCGCCGAACGTTGGGGGAGGGTTTCGTGCGCCGGGAATTTCAACGACGCCCGCTTGGTGCTACCGTCCCAGCAAAATGGGAGGAACACTGAATGCGGATGATCTTGATCGGCTTGGCCCTGGCGTGCATCGCCGCGCCGGCCTTGGCCCAACCCCCGGCCAACGCGCCGAACTGCCGCAACCCTGATTTGGATGTGAGCATCAAGCTGTGCACCGACATGATCCAGTCGGGCAAGCTTGCGCCGGCCGATCTGGCCTTGACCTACAACAGCCGCGGCCACGACCATGTGGCCAAACACGAATATGAAGCCGGCATCGCGGACCTGAGTCAGGCCATCACCATCAAGTTCGATGTCGACCACGCCCACAACACGCGGGGCGAGGCCTATGCCGCCCTGGGCCAATATGACCTCGCTATCGCCGACTTCACGCTCGCGCGTTCCCTCGACCCGACCTTCGCCGAAACAGCCCTGTTTCGCGCCGAGGCCTATGAGCACAAGGGCATGCGCGACGAGGCCATCGCCGACTATCGCACGGCCCTCAAGCTGCAGCCCGACATCAAGGGCGCCAAGGAAGGCCTGGCCCGCCTGAACGCCCCGCCGCCCCTCACGCCGCTCGACCTGCACGCACAGGGCGGTTGCCGTAGCGCCGATCTGGACGTCAGCATCAAGGCCTGCACCGATGAGATTCAGTCCGGCCGCGAGGCGCCGGCCGATGTGGCCATGGCCTACAACATTCGCGGCCACGACTACGTGGCCAAGGGCCTGTACGACCTCGGCATCGCCGACTTCAACAGCGCCATCGCCATCAAGCCGGACGTGGCCCACGCCTACAACACGCGCGGCCGGGCCGAGGCCGCGAAGGGCGATTACGATCTCGCCATCACCGACTACACCAAGGCCCTGACGCTGGACCCGAAATTCGCCGAGATCCCCTACCTGCGGGCGGCCGCCTATGAGCACAAAGGCAAGCGCGACCTGGCCGTGGCCGACTACCGCGCGGCTCTGAAGCTCAAGCCGGACATGAAGGAGGCCAGAGACGGCTTGGCGAGGCTCGGCGCGAATCCTTAGCCCGCGTGATCCTGTCGGAAGCGCTGGGGCGATGAGCCGGTTCGGTGGCTGAAGAAGCGCGAGAAATAGGCGGGGTCGGAGAAGCCTAGGGCGTAGCCCACCTGCTGCACCGTCATGGAGGTGTAGAGCAGATTGCGCTTGGCCTCGATCAGCAGATGCTCGTGCACCACCTGCATGGGCGCGCGGTTCATGACGCGCCGGCAGGTTCCGGTCAGGCGGCCGGAGGTGACGGCGAGGGCGCGGGCGTAATCCGCCACGGACCAGCCCTGCGCCGCGTGCTCATGGATCAGGGCCTGGAAGCGAGACATCAGCGCGCCCTCGCGCCGGGGCCCTGGCGGAGTGCGCAACTGCTGGGCCAGCCGCGCCACAGCCACCAGCACTAGGTTGAGATAGGAGGCGATGGCCCGCCCCCGGCCTAGCCGAGGGAGTCGGAACTCAGACTCCAGCGATTTGAAGGCGTCGTACAGGGCGGCGAACTGTGCCTCGGCCACCGGCGCGGCCAGGGCGCTGTTCATGCCCGGCAGCGGCTCGCCGCCGTCCTGCAGCGTCCGCTCCAGAAACGCATCGGCCACGGTCAACACATAGCCCTGGGAGTCGGGCCGGAAGGCGAAGGCGTGAGGGGCCGTGGGAGGGACAGCCAAAAGGCACGGCGCCGCGAAAGGGCGTTCCTCCCCGTCGATGCTGAACATCCCGCCGCCGCGGGCGACCAGCAGGAACTGGTGCAGATCCTGGTGTCTGTGCGGGCGGATCTCCCAGTCGTGCAGGCCTGCCCGTTCGCTGATCGTCTCCACATGGATGAAGCCCGGTCCGCCGGCCGCCGCGGCGCTGCCGATCTCGCCATAGAGCTCGAACACTGGGATGCCGGCGGCGGGCGGAGTGGGGCGGTGAGGCTGGCGCATGGGCGTAGGGTCTGAAAATGTATGGAACGGCGCGGCCGGCGCCGCGCGAACGCAGTCGCAGCATTTGATCCAGATCAGAAATACCACTGACTATCCGTCCGAACATCCTCGGCCCCGTCATAGTCATATGTTTTATATGGAATATTTCGTCTGCCCGTCAAGGATGGAGCGAAATCGGTAGATCGAAAAGTCCAATCTTTTTCCTAATTCTTCCATTCTAATCGCCGCGCAATGAGTGCATTTTGCGGCATCGAAGGCCTCGTCCTAAGCTCCGTCCGTCCCGTCATCACGATCGCGGCGGTGGGCGGGGCGAAAGAGGCCTCAACAGGGAGAGCCAGGATGTTCAAATTCGATCCCTATTCGCCCGAAGTCGACGCGGACCCGTTCGAGGCCTACCGGACGCTACGGGAGGAATATCCGTGCTTCTGGAGCCCTGAGGCCAATATGTGGGTGCTGTCGCGCTACGAGGACATCGTCACGGCGCTCAGCGATTGGCAGACCTATTCCTCGGCCAAGGGCAATCTGATGACTGAGCTGCCTGGCCGCGCCGGCGCCACCTTGGGCACCACCGATCCGCCGCGTCACGACCGCCTGCGCGCCCTGGTGCAGCAGGCCTTCATCCGGCGCAATCTGGAAGTTCTGTCCGAGCCGATCCGCGATATCGCCCGCACCACCGCTGGCGCCCTGGCGGGACGCAGCACGTTCGAATACGTCTCGGAATTCTCCTCCAAGTTCACCGTGCGCGTGCTGTTCGCCACCCTGGGCCTGCCCATAGGCAACGAGCAGGAGGTTCGCGACAAGGCCGTGACGATGGTGCAGTCCGATCCGGTGACCCGCGCCAAGGGCCCCGAGCACATCGCCGCCTACAACTGGATGCAGGAATATGCGTCCAAGGTGATTGCCGACCGGCGTCTCAATCCGCAGAACGACTTGATCTCGCACTTCAGCACGGCGGAGATCGACGGCGACCGTCTGGACGAACGCGAGGTGCTGCTGACCACCACCACCTTGATCATGGCGGGCATCGAATCCCTCGGTGGATTCATGGCCATGCTGGCTTACAATCTATCGGGCCTTCCCGAGGTGCAGGCCGCCGTGGTGGCTGGTCCGGAACTGATCCCCGACGCCATCGAGGAATCGCTGCGCTTCAACACCTCGGCCCAGCGTTTCCGCCGTAACCTGCAACGGGATGTCGAACTGCACGGCCAGACCATGAAGGCGGGCGACTTCGTCTGCCTGGCGTACGGCTCGGGCAACCGCGACGAACGCCAATTCTCCAACGCCGATGTCTACGATCTGGAGCGCCGGCCCAAGGGTCATCTGGGCTTTGGCGGCAGTGTGCACGCCTGTCTGGGTACGGCCATCGCGCGCCTGGCGGCCAAGATCGCCATGGAAGAATTCCACCTCGTGTTTCCCAAATATTCCCGGGTCCACGAAAAGCTTGACTGGATGCCGTCCTCGACCTTCCGCAGCCCGCTGAAGCTTGAACTGGCGGTCCACTAACTATCTTAGGGCGCGATTTTGAGCGAAAAGCCGTGATGCGGCTTTTCACTTTCCCGTTTGACCAGGATTCATAAGGACAGACTTGATGGTGCAAGTGACCTTTATCGACCCGGCCGGCCATGAAACGAACGTCGACGTCCGGCCCGGCTGGTCGATGATGCAGGCGGCGACGGCCAATGGCGTCAAGGGCATTGAGGCGGAATGCGGCGGCTCGTGCGCCTGCGCCACCTGCCATTGCTATGTTGAAGGCCCCGCCGCCTCGGCCGTGCCCGCGGCCCAGGACATGGAGCTGGCGATGCTCGACATGGTGGTGGCCGAACATAAGCCCAATAGCCGCCTCAGCTGCCAGATCAAGGCCGCGCCGGAAATCGAGGGCCTGATCCTGCGCGTGGCCGAGGTTCAGAGCTGACGGCAGGCCGCAACCGCTGTCCCCGCATGCCTCGTTTTAATCCGGGTCTGGGGACGCCAGGGCAGCGCTGATCGCTTCCGACAGCTGGGTCTCGTTATAGGGCTTATGCAGGACCGCGAGGCGTTCGCCTTGTCCCAGCAGGTTGAGACGCTGGGCGGTATAGCCCGAGGTCAACAGTACGTGGGTGTTTGGTGCGATCGCCTGAACCTCCCGCGCCAGATCCACGCCGCTGATGCCATCCGGCAGGATCACGTCGCTGAAAACGAGATCGATCGGCTGGCTGGCGATCGCGTCCAAGGCAGAGCGCCCTGTGTCGGCCTGGAACACGGTGTAGCCCAGCTCGCGCAGCATTTCCGAAGTGATCGCCCGCACGGCGGAATCGTCCTCCACCACCAGAATGCGCGCATGGCCTTCCACTCGTCCCGCCGCCGTTGGCTCTTGGCCCTGTTGCATCTTTGGAGGACTGGTTCGAGGCAAATGAATGGTCACCTCGGTTCCGCGACCGGCCAGGCTCGAGATCGACACGAAGCCGCCGCACTGTTTGGCGAAGCCGTAAACTTGGCTCAGGCCTAGACCGGTTCCTCGACCGATTTCCTTGGTGGTGAAGAACGGCTCGAACACACGCTTGACGATGTCGCCGCTCATGCCGGCGCCGGTGTCGGAGACCGACACGACCACATATTCCCCGGGCTGGGCCTCCCAGGCCTGCGCCGTATGGGGGTCGACCACGCGGTTGGCGGTGGACAGCACAAGAACCCCGCCCGCTGGCATGGCGTCTCGCGCGTTGATGGCTAGGTTCAGCACTGCGGTTTCCAATTGGTGTGGATCGGTGCGGCAGAACCAGGGCGCCGAGTCCGACCTGATCTGAATCTTCACGTCTTCGCCGACCGCGCGTTCGATGAGCTCGTGAAGCGAAGGCACGATGTCGTCCACGCAGATGACCTCCTCGCGCAGGTCCTGCCGACGAGCGAAGGCGAGAAGCTGCTGGTTCAATCGTCCGCCACGAACCACGCTTTGGCTGGCGGCGTCCAACAGGCGGTGCATGGTTGGATCGTGAGGCACCCTTCGCCGAAGCATCTCCAGGCTGCCCCCGATGATCATCAGCAGATTGTTGAAGTCGTGGGCGATGCCGCCCGTCAGCTGACCGACGGCTTCCATTTTCTGACTTTGCCGCAGATTCTCCTCAACTCGCTTGCGTTCGTCGACCGCCGCCGCGACGCGCTCCTCCAGGGTG
>Ga0302157_10008487_pt1 | contig 10088 bp, 11 predicted proteins | sample I_Bog_N3_3_FD_193502 | JGI IMG/M metagenome (GOLD analysis project Ga0302157, IMG submission 193502) | Peat permafrost microbial communities from Stordalen Mire near Abisko, Sweden - I_Bog_N3_3 | ecosystem: Environmental > Terrestrial > Soil > Wetlands > Peat | place: Sweden: Abisko, Stordalen...
GACGAGGTGGCCCCGGACGACACCATCGACCAGGCAGTGGCCGACTACCGGTCGGCCTGGGCCCGGGTCGACGCCATCGTGGCCGCCACCCCCTCCCTCGACACCGAGTCCGACATCCATATCGGCCCGGCCCCGGTGAACCTCCGCTGGGTGCTGATGCACCTGCTGGAGGAGACGGCCCGCCACGCCGGGCACGCCGACATCCTCCGCGAGCTCATCGACGGATCCACCGGGCGCTGAGGCCCGAGCCGACTCCGTTCAGCCGACCGCCCCCAAACCGACCGCCAGCTCCACAAACCGACGGAGCAGCCGCCGACCGACCACCATGGCCTCCACCAACCGGGGATCGCGGAGGAAGGTGGCCGATGGAGGCACCACCCCCTCCCAAGCCTCGGCGCCCGCCCGGTCCACCTCGGCGTGGAACTGCAGCCCGTACACCCGGTCCCCCACCCGGAACGCCTGGTTCGGGTAGGCCCGGGTGGCGGCCAGGTGCACCGCCCCGTGGGGCAGGCTGAAGGTGTCGCCGTGCCACTCCACCACCGGCAGGTCCGGATCGCCCAGTCCCCCGTACTCGGGGCCCAGCACCGGGTCGAGCCGACCGGCACCGGTCAGCGTCACCGGGACAACCCCGATCTCCGGGGCCGGACCGGTGGTCACCTCGGCACCCAGCGCCATCGCCAGCTGCTGGGCACCCAGACAGATCCCCAGCACCGGCCGCCCGGCCACCACCGAGTCGGCCAGCAACGAGCGCTCAACAGCCAGCCAGGGATGGGCGGCATCGTCATGGACGCTCATGGCGCCCCCCAGTACCACCAGCCCACCGATCGACTCAGCTTCCGGTAACCGCGCTCCCCGGTCGGCCCGGATCACCTCGAACCGGCAGCCGACCCGGGCCAGTTCGTCCGCCACCATCCCCGGCCCGTCCTCGTCGGCATGCTGCACGACGACCCACGGGGCGGCCACCGTCAGCTGGTCTCCACCACGTGGAACGCTTCGGCCAGGCTGCCCTCCGGCATCCCGGCGGCCAGGGCGGTGCCGCTCATCCACGACCGGAGCAGCCCGTCGAGGTGCTCGCCGTCCCCCACCTGGCTCCGGTGGGATCGGAGGGCGGCCAGCTTCCGGTCGAACTGGGCGGTGGCGTCCACCACCCGGTCGGCCCGCTCGGTGGCCATGATCCAGACCTCCGGCACCGTGTGGGGTTCCCAGCCCTCCTCGAGCAGCTCGGGATGGGCGAAGGGGTTGCGGGCGTCGGGATAGACCGCACAGGCGGCGGCCTCGCCGGCCGCCAGATGATCAGGATGGCTGGCATACACCCGGGCCCAGTTCCGCTCCGGCGACTGCGCCACCACCCGGTCCGGCCGCACCTGGCGGATCACCCGCGAGATGTCCCGCCGGAGATCCAGACTGGGGACCAGTCGGCCGTCGGGATAGCCCAAGAAGGTGACATCGGTGACCCCCACCTCCCGGGCCGCCTGCCGCTGTTCGTCCCTCCGGATGGCCGCCATCTCCTCGCGGCTCAGCGAGCGATCCGACCCGCCGGCTTCCCCATCGGTGCAGATGCAGTAGCTCACCGCCACCCCGGCATCGGTCCAGAGGGCCACCGAGCCGGCCACCGCAAAGTCCACATCATCGGGGTGGGCAGTCACCACCAGTATCCGCTCGATGCCCTGGGGTCCGGGGTCGACCATCAGCGGGGTATGGATGTCACTCACGGGTGGCTCCTGGGTGGTTGGGCACCGGTCCAGCCGGCGCCGACGGGTCGGCTCAGCGCCGAGGAGCCTTGGGCGGGGCCGGAGCCACCGTCCCGGGGTCCCAGCCGGCCAGGTCGTTGAGGCGGGAGTCGTTGGAGAACATCTCCACGATGGGGATCCGGAGGCCGATCCGCTGCTGGATCCGCTCCACCTCCAACACCTGGTTCCACTGCACCAGCGTCACCACGATGCCCGCCTGTCCGGCCCTGGCCGTCCGGCCCGAGCGGTGCAGGTACGCCTTGTGGTCCTCGGGTACGTCGTAGTGGATCACCACATCGACCGCATCGATGTCGAGGCCGCGGGCGGCCACGTCGGTGGCCACCAGGGTGGGGAGCTTGCCGTCCCCGAAGTCCTTCAACGTCTTCTCCCGGTTGACCTGGCGGAGGTCGCCGTGGATGGCGCCGGCGTCGACACCCTCCTTCTGGAGCTGCTCCACCAGCCGGTCGGCCCCCCGCTTGGTGCGCACGAACACGATGGACTTGTCGGCGTTGCGACAGATGGCGGCGCACACCTTCACCCGGTCCATCTGATGGACCTCGAGGAACCGGTGCTCCATCTCCTCGACGGTGGTGCTGGGTGAGGCCACCTCGTGCAGCACCGGATCGGTGAGGTAGCGGCTGACCAGCCGGTCCACCGCCCCGTCCAGGGTGGCGGAGAACAGGAGCGTCTGGTGGTCCCGCTCCAGGCGACGGAGCACCCACTCCACCTGCGGCATGAAGCCCATGTCGGCCATCCGGTCGGCCTCGTCCAGCACCAGCGTCTCGATGTCGGCCACCGACAACTCGCCCCGGTCGCCCAGGTCGATCAGGCGGCCCGGGGTGGCGATGACCACGTCGACGCCCTTGCGGAGCTTCTTCACCTGGCGCTCGATATCGGCGCCGCCGTAGACCGCCACCACCCGCAGGTCGGCCTGGTCGGCCAGGGTCTCCAGCACCTCGCTGACCTGGACGGCCAGCTCACGGGTGGGCACCAGCACCAGCGCCCGGGGGCGTCCCGGCTCGGTGGCGTGGGACGACATGGCCCGCTGCAGCAGCGGAATGCCGAAGGCCAGCGTCTTGCCCGAGCCCGTCTTGGCCTTGCCGCAGACGTCGCGGCCGGCCAGGGCGTCGGCCACCGTCATGGCCTGGATGGAGAAGGCGGTGATGATGCCCTGGGAGGCCAGGGCCTTGACCAGGGCGGGATCCACGCCCAGGGACTCGAAGGTGGGAGCCTCGTCGTCGAGGAGGACGGCGACCTCCTGGTTGTCGGAGGCGCGGCCGGGCCGCTCAGCGGTGGTGGTCATGGGGTCTGGCTCTCTCTCTCGTCTGGTGACGGCCGGTTGCAGGCCGTCGGCGTCCGTGCCACTCACGGAAGCGACTGGGCCCGCCTCGGGACCGACGTCCGGTCCACGTCAGCGGACCCGGCGTTCAGAGGTGAGGTAGACCCCGGTGGGGAGCACCATGCTCCGCCACGACCCACAGTGTACCTGCTGAGAGGTGCAATTTCGTGTCCAACTCCCGATCGGCCGCCGGCAGACGACTCGGAGGTGCACCGGCCGGCTCCGGGTGGAACCGACGTCGGCGTCCAGCACCAGGGACCAACTGCAGCCGGATGTGCCATGGTGGGCGACCGGGGACGACCCGCCGCCGGCGGCCGTCGTCACCACCCACACCACTCGACCGAAGGGAACGAACCGATGGGCAAGCTCGAACCAGGAGACAAGGCACCGGCATTCACCCTGCCCGACCAGGACGGCGCCGAGGTGTCCCTGAAGGACTTCGCCGGCAGCCAGGTGGTCGTCTACTTCTATCCGCGGGACGACACCCCCGGCTGCACGAAGGAGGCGTGCCAGTTCAACGACAACCTGCACGCCTTCTCCAAGGCGGGAGTGCCGGTTCTGGGGATCTCCGCCGACAAGGCCGAGAAGCACCAGGCCTTCCGAGCCAAGTTCGGGCTGACCTTTCCGCTGCTCACCGACACCGACCACCAGGTGGGTGAGAAGTACGGGGCCTGGGGCGAGAAGACCCTCTACGGCAAGAAGACCATCGGGGTCATCCGCTCCACCTTCCTGATCGGTGCCAACGGGAGGATCGAACGCGCCTGGTACCACGTGAAGGCCGACGGTCACGCCGCCAAGGTGCTGGCCGAGATCGAGGGCTGAGGCGGTCATGGAGCTCGACGACGCCCTGGCCTTCGCCGGCGATCACCCCCGGGGGGTGCTGGTCACCCTCCGGGCCAACGGGCGGCCCCAGCTCTCCAACATCATGTTCCACCTGGGAGACGACGGGCTGATCCGGATCTCCATCACCGCCGACCGGGCCAAGTTCCACAACCTCCGGCGGACCCCGTGGGCAGCCCTCCACGTCACCCGCGACGACTTCTTCGCCTACACCGTCATCGAGGGCGACGTAGCGCTGTCACCGGTGGCCGCTGCCCCCGACGACGCCACCGTCGACGAGCTGGTCGCCTACTACCGGGCGGCCAACGGTGAGCACGAGGACTGGGACGACTACCGGCGGGCCATGGTGGACGACCATCGCCTGGTGGTCCGGCTCACCCCCGGCCGCGCCTACGGAATGCTGTAGGCGCTGCCTCAGCCGACCTTCCGGAGGGTGTTCCGGTCGGTGTGGGCCAGCGGCTCGCCGAACTCGTCCATCTTCAACAAGGCGGTCTCCTCGTAGGACCACGTCCCGTCGCCGGTGGAGATGGTCACTTCGTAGCTGACGGTGCTGGCGTGGGCGGACAGGTAGGTGTTCTCGCCGATGGCGTAGCGGGGGTCGCCCAGGCTGGCCTTGAGAGTGAACCGGTCGGCGTCGGCCGAGGCGGTGCCGCCGGCCAGGACCACGATGCCCCGGGGGACCACGAAGCCCCGCAGCACTTCGCCGGCGTCGCCGTCCCACAGCCAGTAGCCGACCTCGGTGTGGAAGGGGTTCTCCTCGTCGGCCCGCCACATGGCGCTCTTGTAGTCGAGGCCGTAGAGGTGCTGGTTCCCGTTGTCGACCGGGCCGAACGGCTTCAGGGTGGCCTTCTCCCGGTAGGGGGTGGCGAACACCTCACCCCGGGCGTGCGAGTAGGCGGAGTCGAGACCGCCCTCGCCTTCCCACTCCCCGGCCAGCGGCCCCAGCGGTCCCCATGCGTCGGTCATCACACCCTCGTTTCGTCAGTCCGTCTCGTTCGGCGCCATCCTGCCAGGTCCGACGGATCCCGTCACGGTGGGGGTCGGAATTCGGGCATCCCGGCTCCACCATGCCCCGTACCCGTACGTCGACATGGCTCCCCCCGGGGTGCTGGGCCAGCAGGCGGGTTCCAGCCGCGCCGGTCGATACGCTGCAGCGGTGGCCGGACCGCACCGATGCATCGTCACCTGGGGACGGATGGGACGCTTCGACTTCGTGGCCGAGGAGATCGAGGCGTGGGATCCCGACGATGCCTTGGCGGCCGCCGCCGAGCGCCATCCCGAGCTGCCGAGACCCCGGGTGGCGGTGCTGGCCTCTCAGGCCGGTCCACTGACGTTCGGGCTCCGATCGGACGACCAGGGCCCGGATCCCGATACCTCGGCGGCGGCAGTCGACGGACCGCGCGCGGATCAGATGCCGTAGGTGGCCGTCACCCTTCCTTGCTCCACTTCCTCCAGCAGCGCCCGGTAGTCCGTCTCGCTGGTGTCGGCATAGCTGGAAGCGAAAGCCGCCACCGCGTCTTCGAACGCCTCCGACTTCCCCAGGTAGGCGCCGATGGCGATCCGGTCACCCGACCGGGCGTGGGCCCGGGCCAGCGTCCAGCCGCACATCTGACCCCAGACGTCCATCCCCGCCGGCGTCATCCCGTCCACGTCGACCGATCCTTTCCAGTCGCGGAGCTGGCGGACGTAGTAGTCACGCTCCCCACCCGCCCAATCGGACCGGTCCCAACCCAGGAAGATGTCGCTGGCCGCCTGCATGAGGCGTTGGCCGGCCACCACCCGTTGGCCGTGGTTGGACACCCGCGACTTGGAGGTGAACCGCTCCAGCACCGATGCCTGGGCCTCTTTGATCTGGAGGAACAGGGGTGCCCCGTCCTCGTGGGCCAGAAAAAGGGCGATCCAAGCGTCGGTCCCCACGCTCCCCACCCCCACCACCTTTCGGGCCAGGTGGGCGAACGTGTAGTTGTCGAACAGGTGTCGCCGGTCGGGCTGCAGCGTGCGCCGATAGGACCGGATGATGGCGTCGAACGCCTCGGCGGTGGAGGCCGAATCGATGGCACCCTCCATCTGCTCGACGGGGACCACCAGGGGGGGATCGTGCACGATCCGCAGCTCGCCGTCCTCGACGTGGCAGAGCTTGTCCACCGCCTGATGGCTGTCGTGCGCCCTCGCCTTGGTCAGCGCCTTCCACACACTCGGCGTCCGCTTGGGATCGAGCAGGGAGCTGAAGCGGGGCAGGATGGCCTCCACATTGAGGTGGGCGTACCAGACCGACATCATCGAGACCTTCGACAGCTCCCGCATGGCCTGGCGGTACGAGCCCATCGAGGCCCTGACGATCTGGGTCCGCCACTTCCTCGAATACCCATGGTCACGGCCGGCGATCTCGAGGCTGGCCGCCAAGCGCTTGACGTCCCACTCCCACGGCCCGGGCGCCGTCTCATCGAAATCATTGAGATCGAAGATCAGGTTGCGTTCCGGTGACCCGAAGACGCCGAAATTCGACATGTGGGCATCCCCGCACAGCTGCACATCGAGTCCGGAGTTGGGCGTGGATGCCAGGTCGGCGGCCATGGGGAGGGCCGCCCCCCGAAAGTAGGAGAACGCCGACACCGACATCCGTCCGTACCGGATGGGGATCAGTTCCGGAATGCGCGACTGTGCCTGCTCCTCCAGCAGTACCAGGGGATCCGGCCGATCTGCACTCGGGCTCCACTCGGCGTGTTGGGCGATCGGCACCGATCGACGCAGTAGTTTGCCCAGGCGTGCCCGTTCCGAGGCGGCGAGCCGCCGAGAGGCTCCCTTCGGCCCGCCGGGGCCGGCGGATGGCTCGATGGGTTCTGGTCGTGCAACTTCGCCGGAACGTCCGCTCATGCTGTGCCCCCTACTTCAGAATGTTGACGGCGCGGGCGACAACCAGAATCGCCACGATCAACGAGATCAACTCCTCCAACATCATCATGAGCTTGGCCCACGAGCGAATCGGCGAGACATCGGTGGGACTGAAGGCCATGGCCGTGGTGAAGGAGAGGTGGAAGTAGTCCACGAACTTCGGATACCAGTCGTCGCCGAAGTACTGCGGGTGGATCATCTCCGGAAAGATGAAGGCCGGCATGATCGTCGAGCCGGCGGCCCGGGCTGCCGCCCCGCCCCGATCGGCTTCCCAGTACCAGAGGGCGAAGGCGATGACGTTGGCCAGCCAGATCGCCCCGCCGGCGATCAGCAGCTTGTTGGCATCTTCGGTGAACGGCCTGGTACTGAGAATGCTGAACACCAGACGACCGGCCTGAAGGGCGTTGTCGGCGGAGATCAGGACGATGATGCCGATGGTCACAGCTCGGAGCCAGACGACCTGTCGGTCGATGCGGCCGGGATCGCCGATGATCAGCACCCCGAGGAGCACCACCATGACCACCAGGTACCACCACCGCGAGTCGCCGAGGAGCTCGGGCGGAAGCTGCCGCAGCTCGATCGGGAGTACGGCGTGCAGGGCTCCGGCAGCCAGTACCGCCAGGGCCATCGGCCACCGCGGCTCGCCGGCCCGGTCGGCCCGCTTGCCACCTCGCACTTCAGGCTGTGGGGTTTGGGCCATCCCGCTCCGTTCGGCCGACGACGATCTGCACGGTCCGCCGGTAGACCCTAATGGCGGCCGCTGGCCTGGCTCGCTGGGCGGGGAGACCCCGCCTCACACCTGGTGCTTCGGGCACCACCACGACGTCCGGCCACCCACCGTCGACCGGTGCAGTTCGGCCCCGTCCTTCGGGCACCGTCCGCCCCGGTGCCGCTCCTCCATCAGGCGGCCCATGTGCGACCCGCCTCGCGCCCCGAGGTCAGCCAGCACCGACCCCAGCTGACGGTGGAGGCGGCGCACCTCGGTCGGCGTCAGCGATCGACTGGGTCGCAGCGGTGACAGCCCGGTCCGCCACAGCAGCTCGTCGGCGATCAGGTTGCCGACGCCGGCCACCGCCGACTGGTCGAGGAGACGGGCCTTGAGGGGAGCCGAGGAGCTGGACAGGGCCGCGGCGAATTCCGCTCTGGAGATCAACAGGGCGTCGGGGCCCAGGTGATCGAGGGTGGGATCGAGGACGATGCCGCCCAGGCGGCGGGGGTCGTGGACGACCAGCGTCCCGCCGTCCTCGAACCGGAGGCGGAACCGCTCCCAGGCTCGTTCGGTCCGGTGGGGCGCGTACCGGAGGTCGTCGACCCCGGCGACGCCGTCGAGCAGCAGGCTGCCGGTCATGCCGAACCGCACCCCCACCACCGCCCCGGTGTCGACGTCCAGCATCAGGAGCTTGCCGATCCTCCGGGTCCCGATCACCGGGTGGCCGACCAGTGCCCGGCGGAGCGATGCGGCGGTGGTGCCGTGCTTCAGGTACCAGGCATCCGGCGCCTCCACCTTGGCCACCACCCGGCCGACCGTCCGGTCGGCCAGCCGGCGGTAGGACTCCACCTCGGGCAGCTCGGGCACCTCCCGAGGGTACCGGGCGTCGTCCGAGCATCCCGTTCCCCCACCACTTCCACCCCCACCACCGGCGCATCGACGGTGGTCGCTATGGTGGGCGCCATGCCTCCCGAGAAGCCACAGTGGGCAGAGCTCTACACCGAGGTGGTGACCTCCGGCCTGTGCACCGGCTGCGCCGGCTGCATCATCGCCTGCCCCCACGACGTGCTGTCCTACGACGACACCGGTGGCAAGTACAAGCCGTTCCACCTGGATATCGACGGCGGTCGCGAGGACTGCACCCATGGCGTCAAGGGCTGCACCATGTGCACCCGGGCCTGCCCCCGGTTCCGCCTCTGGGAGCCGGAGATCGACACCCACCTGTTCGGGAGGGAGCGCACCCCCGACGAGATCGCCGGGATCTCCTCGGACATCCTGCTGGTGCGGGCCACCGACCCCGATATCCACCAGGCCGGCCAGGACGGTGGCCTGGTCTCCGCCATGCTCATCTGGGCCCTGGAGCACGACATCATCGACGCCGCCCTGGTCTCCACCCTCGAGGGCGACGGCTCCACCTGGAAGGCGGTACCGGCGGTCGCCACCACCCGTCAAGAGGTGCTGGCCGCCGCCGGATCCCGCTACACCTACTCGGCCAATCCGCTGGCCTACCCTCACGCCATCGAGCGGGGCGCCGAGCGCATCGCTCTGGTGGGCATGGGTTGCCAGGCCTCCGGTCCCCCGGTGATGCAGGCCCGGAAGGCCGGCAAGATCGCCCGGCGCCTGTCCCTTACCATCGGGCTGCTCTGCTCCAAGACGTTCGACGACGCCATCTTCCCCGAGCTGTTCGAGGCCAAGTACGGCATCGCCCGGGCCGACATCACCAAAATGAACATCAAAGGGGTGTTCCAGGTCTGGACCCGCGACGGGGCCTTCCACGAGATCCCCCTCAAAGAGGCCCACGCCTGGACCCGCGAGGGGTGCACCAGCTGCCCGGACTTCGCCGCCGAGCACGCCGACATCTCCACCGGCGGCATCGGGGCGTTCAACGACTGGACGCTCACCATCGTCCGTACCGACAAGGGCCGTGAGCTCCTCGACGGCATGATCGCCGACGGCGTGGTCGAGACCCGGCCGGGGGACGACGACCCGGGTGCCATCGCCCTCCTCCACCGACTGGCCGGCGTCAGTCGCAAGCGGTGGCCGGCTACCGCGGTGGCCATGCCCCGCCGACTCCCCGACCCCGCCTGACCCGGCAGCAACGGACAGCGCCTGGCCGCCCGCCGGAGATCGGCACCGGCCACCGACCGGGTACGTTGGCGGGCGTGCCGACCCGGAAGAACACCCCTCCCCGTCCGGCGGTCGTCCTGCTGGTGCGTCACGGGAAGACCCCGACCACCGGCACCATCCTTCCTGGGCGGGCCCCCGGGCTGCATCTCTCGGATGAGGGTCAGGCCCAGGCCGAGGCGGTGGCTGCCCGCATCGCCGTCCTCGACGGCAAGGGCTCCCGCGCCCCGGTGGCCGTCTACGCCTCCCCTCTCGAGCGGACGGTGGAGACCGCCCGCCCCATCGCCAAGCGGCTGGGGCTCCGGGTCCGGACCCAGCGGGGGCTGCTCGAGTGCGACTTCGGCGAGTGGACCGGCGCCGAGCTGCGGGCCCTGGCCAAGCTTCCCGAGTGGAGCCAGGTCCAGCACTGGCCGAGTGGCTTCCGCTTCCCGGGTGGAGAGTCCTTCCTCGAGAT
>Ga0302157_10008491_pt1 | contig 10083 bp, 7 predicted proteins | sample I_Bog_N3_3_FD_193502 | JGI IMG/M metagenome (GOLD analysis project Ga0302157, IMG submission 193502) | Peat permafrost microbial communities from Stordalen Mire near Abisko, Sweden - I_Bog_N3_3 | ecosystem: Environmental > Terrestrial > Soil > Wetlands > Peat | place: Sweden: Abisko, Stordalen...
ACCGCGTTCGCCACCATGGCCCTCCTGCTCGGCGCGGCGGACGCGGGGATCGGGGCCGCATTCCTCGGGAACTTCCGGGGCGAGGACCGACTCCGTGACCTCCTGGGCGTGCCGGCCCGGCTCCGCTGGCTCGGCGCCGTCCTGCTGGGCGAGGCCGCCCAGCCCGACCCACCGACGACCTCGGCGGCACGACCACGTCGCACCGTGGAGGACAGCGTCCACCGCGGCGGGTGGTGATCTCGTCGGCGGCGGGGGTGGGGCGGGGGCGCGGCGGCGGCGTGCCGATCCGGATCCGTTGAAGGCGTCGGCTGAGGGGCGTACCATCGCTGGGACAGGCAGGACGGACGGCTGACGGGGGTTCCATCCATGACTGACACGGCGGTCGACACGGCGGTCGACACGGCGGACGAGGCGAAGGGCGACACGGCGGGCCACCGGGTGGTCGACCCCGCCCCACCACCGACCGGCCCGGGATCGGGACCACCGGCCCCCCTGGACTTCTCGATCGTCCCGGTGCGTGGCCTACCCATCGCCGGTGTCCTGCTGGTCGGCCTGGTGATCGCCATCGTGTCGAAGAACATCTGGGCGCTCGAGTTCTTCCACGTCGGCGGTGGTGGTCTGTGGACGAGCATCGACCTGTTCCTCGGTCTGATCATCGGGCCGATCCTCGGTCGGCTGTCGATCCCGGCCCGCATCGAGTTCACCGTCCGGTTCATGCCGAAGATGGTGCTCATCATGCCCACCCTGGTGGCCATGACCCTCGGGGCCGGGTTCCAACTGGCCCGACAGCTGGGCAACCTCAGCCAGCACTACCCCCACCACGGCTGGCTGGTGACCTCCTACATCATCGTCGGCGTGATGGCGGTCATCGCCCTGGGCCTCCTCGAGCCGGCCAACCTCGCCGTCCTGTTCGAGTTGAAGAAGCCACGCCCCAACGGTGAGCGGATCGGGAGGCTGATGAAGATCTTCGTCTACACCGCCGGCATCACCGGCCTGATGCAGATCGCCACCATCATCATCATGACGTTCCTGGCCAGCCATTGACCACCACGGCGGGAGCCATGCATCCCGAGCCCGACGAGATCGACCTCCGGCAGGCCGGCCTCCCTCCGGTGGCGAGACTGGCCACCCTGACCCTGGCGCTGGTGATCGCCGGGGGGATCCTGATGGCGGCGCAGATCGGCCGCTCGCACTCGCTCGTGGCCCCGACGATCCTCACGGCCGCCGCCGGCCTGGTCCTGGTGGTCAACCTCTTCCTGCTCTCGAGGATCACGGCGTTCGCCTGGCCGACCTTCTTCCGGGTCTTCGGCTGGGCCCTCCTGGCCTATGCGGTGTTCGCCGGCATCCTCGAGTTCGTGTTCGTCTACGACCACACCCCCGGCGGCCAACTGGTGCTGTTCAGCATCATGCTGGCCATGTTCGCCGTCGACGTCCCACTGCTGCTGGCCTTCTCGGTGGCCCGGTACCAGCCGGTCCCGGACACCTCGGGACGGCGGGTGGGGCCGCGCTCCCCGGACTGAGCCCGCGCAGCAAGGTCCCGGGCCAGATCCGCGTCAGGTCGGCCGGTGACTCTGGACGGAGCAGTTCACGTCCGTCCCGTCGACCCCGGAGGATGCCGTGCCCCCGACCACCACACCGTCCCTGTCGTCCGAGCCGCGCTCGCGCCCCCGGCCCGCGCTCCCGCCCCTGCACGAGGGGGCGGCCCTCAGGATCGTGCCCTGGATCGACCCGGTGGCCGATCCCTTCGGCGTCCATCCGTGCTCCCGGTACGTGGAGCTGTACTGGCTGGGGATCATCGGCCCCAGCACCACCTGGCTGCTCAGACGGCTCTCCTACGGCCTGGAGGTCAACCCCGAGGGCTTCGATCTCGATCTGTGCGAGACGGCCCGCTCCCTCGGCCTGGGTGAGCGGCTGGGCAAGAACTCACCCTTCCGCAAGGCACTGCACCGGCTGTGCACCTTCGAGCTGGCCCGGGGCCACGGGCCGGGGGCGCTGGCCGTGCGTACCGCCGTGCCACCACTCCCCCTCCGGCACCTGAGCCGACTGCCGGAGTCCCTGCAGTCCAGCCACCGCCGGTGGACGGCCGAACAGCGCCTGTCGGGACCCGAGCAGATGCAGCGACGGGCCCGTCGCCTGGCCGAGGGGCTCGCATCCCGCGGCCAGACCCGCGGCCAGATCGAACGGCAGTTGGGGGCGTGGCACTTCCATCCGGCCGTCGCCTACAGCACCGCCCGCACCGTCACCCCGGAGGCCACCGTGGCGGATGGGCACGGGGAGCCCGCTCAGCCGGGATCGGCCTCGTGGCCGGCCGGCGTGAGGCCCCAGTAGGCGTGGAAGGGCTCGATCTCGCCCGTGACCACCTTGTCGATCATGGTGCAGATGGGGAGGTCGAGCTGATGGCGCTCGGCCAGTTCGAGTGCCACCGTGGCCGTGCGGACACCCTCGGCCACCATGTGCATCTCGGCGAGGACGTCCTCCAGCCGGCGCCCCTTCCCGAGCTGCTCGCCCACCCGCCGGTTCCGGCTGTGCGGGCTCATGCAGGTGGCGATCAGGTCGCCCATGCCAGCCAGGCCGGCGAATGTGGCCGGACGGGCCCCCATGGCCACCCCCAGCCGGGTCAGCTCGGCCAGGCCCCGGGACATCACGGCGGCACGGGTATTGTCACCCACCCCGAGGCCCTCACCGATGCCGGCAGCGATGGCGATCACGTTCTTGAGCGCGCCGCCCATCTCGCAGCCGACGACATCGTCGTTCAGGTAGACCCGGAAGACCCCCCGGGTCACCACCTTCTGGATGGCCCTGGCCACCTCGAGGTCCTCCGTGGCGATGACCGCGGCGGCGGCCTTGCCGGCCATGATCTCGGTGGCCAGGTTGGGTCCCGTGAGTGCCGCCACCGGATGGCCGGGCACCACCTCCCGGATGACCTGGGTCATGCGCAGGTGGGAGCCCTTCTCCAGTCCCTTGGACAGGCTGACCACCGGGATCCACGGCCGGATGCATCCCGCCGCCTCCTCGAGCACGGCCCGGAAGCCCGAGGTCGGGACCCCCACGATGAGGAGGTCGGCATCGCACACGGCGTCCTCGAGGCTGGAGGTGGCGGCCAGCTCCCGCGGCAGGTCGAACCCGGGCAGGTAGGCGGCATTGGTGTGCTCGGTGTCGATGGCCTTGGCCACCTCGGGATTGCGGGCCCACAGGACGGTGTCGTGTCGCGGCGCCACCAACGAGGCCACGGTGGTCCCCCACGAACCGGCACCCAGGACGGCTATCCGCACCCGGCGAACCTACCGCGCCCAGTGTGGCGGTGCGGGCGGCCGGGGTCGGCGGCTCAGGCCCGGTGGAGGCCGGCCAGCGTGTCGGCGAAGGCGTCCGACATGATCAGGGCGACCAGCGTCCGGACTCCGAACCCGGTGCCACCCTTGGCCAGATACCGTCCCGCCTCGTCGGTCCGGGCCGGTCCGGCGATGTCGAGGTGGGCCCAGGGCACGTCGCCCACGAACTCGCGGAGCAGCATGGCGGCGGCGATGCTGCCGGCCTGGCCCGGACGCCCCACATTGCGCATGTCGGCGACGTCGGAGTCGATGTGGCTCCGGTAGTCGTCGGGCATCGGGAGGATCCAGTTCGGCTCACCGGCCCGGCTGCCGGCCTCGTGCACCGCGGCCAGGAGCGTCTCGTCGTTGCCCAGGAGGCCGGCGATCTCCTTGCCCAGCGCGACCACGGCCGCTCCGGTCAGGGTGGCCAGGTCGATGACGGCGTCGGGAACGGACTCGACGGCCAGGGTGAGCCCGTCCGACAGCACCAGGCGGCCCTCGGCGTCGGTGTTGAGCACCTCGATGGTCTTCCCGCTGCGGGTGGTGAGCACATCGCCGGGCTTGATGGCCGAGCCGCCCGGCATGTTCTCGGTCAGCGGGGTGATGGCCGTGATGCGGATCCGGGCCCCGAGGGCGGCGGCGGCATCGACGGCGCCGAGCACGGCCGCCGCCCCGCCCATGTCCGTCTTCATGGTCTCCATGCCCGCCGCCGTCTTCAGCGACAACCCGCCGGAGTCGAAGGTGATCCCCTTCCCCACCAGGGCCACGTGCGGCACCCGGCCGTCGATCTCCACGGGGTCGTCGGGCGCGTAGTCGACCCGGACCAGCCGGGGCGGCTGGGTGGAGCCCCGGGCCACCCCCAACAGGCCCCCGAGGTGTTCCTCCTCGATGCGGTCGCCGTCCCAGACGGTCAGCGTCAGTCGGGGGTCGGCGGCGAAGCGCGCCTCGAACACGTCGGCGAACCGGCCCGGGGTCAGGGAGCTGGGGGGCTCGTTGACGAGGTCGCGGGCCAGGCCCACCGACTCGGCCAGGCGGGCACCGCGGGCGGCACCGGACGCGAGGGTGGCCGTGTCCCCCGTCCCGGTGAGGTAGAGCGTGGTCAGGCCGGGCGTGTCCTCGCCGGTCCGGAACTCGGTGTAGCGGTAGCCGGCGAGCGATGCACCCTCGGCGATGGCGGCGGCCACGGACGCAGCGGGCAGGGACGACGCCCCAGGCCCTGCCGTGTCAGGCAGGAGGAGCAGGGCGGCCTCACCCCGGCCCACCGAGCGGACGAAGGCCGCCGACGCCCGACGCAGCGACTCCAGTGCGGTGTCGGCGGTACTCGGCTGGGGAGGACCGGCCCCGACCAGCACGACGTCAGGCTCGTCGGTCGAGCCCCCGGTGCGCACGACGACGGTCTGTCCGACCTTGCCCGTGAAGGCGTGGCTCTGGCACCAGGCCGCGTCCAACCCGGCCGGCAGGGCCAACCCGGCCGGCAGGGCATCGGTCGACGCGGCCGGCACGGGGCCGTCCTGGTCGGCCCAGACCGGCACCCCCACCGCCACCAGCCCGGACGCCAGCACATGGGAACCCACAACCTCGATGTTCACGACGGTGTACCTCCTTCGCCCTCAGCCAGGCCGGGTCCGGCCGCTGCGGGGGCCCCACCCCGACGCGGTCGCGTGCGGGCCAGAAGGTGGTGCTCGCCCTCGGTCCAGCGGGCCATGGCCCAGAGCAGGTCGGACAGTCGGTTCAGGTACGGGCCGACCAGCGAGCCCTCGATGGGCGCCGACCACAGGAGCCGCTCGGCCCGGCGGACCACCGTACGGGCCAGGTCCAGCGCCGCCGACGCCCGGTTGGCCCCGGGCACCACGAAGTCGGTGGGCATCTCGATGCGGTCGATGAAGCCGTCGATCCGGTGGCCCAGGTCGTCGACCATGGCCGCGGTGACCAGGGTCGAGCCGGGCGTGAGCTTGTCACGGTTGGACGGGTCGGTGGCCACCTCGGCCATGAGCACGTACAGCTCCCGCTCCAGGGTGGTCAGCAGGTCGTCGAGCTCCGATCCGGGCTCGGCCTCGGCCCGGGCCAGGCCCAACACCGCCTGGGCCTCGTCCACCGTCCCGTTGATGTCGATGACGGCGGAGTCCTTGGCCACCCGCCCGCCGTAATAGAGCCCGGTGGTGCCGTCGTCGCCGGTCTTCGTGTAGATCTTCGCCACCGGGGTCATCACCGGCCCGATGCTAAACGACTCCGGTCCGGCCTCCTCCCGCGGCCCGCCCCGCCCCCGGCCGCCCCGACGGCCCACACCGCTCGGGACCCGTGGGGGGCGTCATGCCCGGTAGCCTTGAGGGGCCATGAGTGCCAGTCCCCCCTTCCCGTCCCGCTATCTCGAGGCCGCCGCCCGGCGGGTGGTGGTCTTCGACGGCGCCATGGGCACCAATCTCCAGCTGGCCGACCTCACGGCGGACGATTTCGGCGGCCCCGAGCTCGAGGGCTGCAACGAGCTGCTGGTGGTCTCCCGGCCCGACGTCGTGGACCGGGTCCACCGGTCGTTCTTCGAGGTCGGATGCGACGTGGTCGAGACCGACACCTTCGGGGCGTTCGCCCCGGTGCTGGCCGAGTACGGCCAGGCCCACCGGGTCCGTGAGCTCAACCTGGCCGCGGCGTCGCTGGCCCGTGGGGCGGCGGATGACTTCTCGACGGCCGACCGGCCCCGCTGGGTGGCCGGCAGCATCGGTCCCGGCACCAAGTTCCCCACGCTCGGGCAGATCCGCTACGCCGACCTGCGCGATGCCTACCAGGAGCAGGCCACCGCATTGCTCGAGGGTGGCGTCGACCTGATCATCATCGAGACGGTGTTCGACCTGCTGCAGGCCAAGGCGGCCATCAACGGTGCACGGCGGGCCATGCGGGCGGCCGGGACACGCCTCCCGATCCAGGCCCAGGTCACCATCGAGCTGACCGGGACCATGCTGCCCGGGACCGAGGTGGGTGCCGCCCTGTGCGCCCTCGAGGCGATGGGCGTCGACCTGATCGGGCTCAACTGTGCCACCGGGCCGGCCGAGATGTTCGAGCCCCTGCGCCACCTGACCGGCCACGCCCCGATGCCGGTGACCTGCCTGCCCAACGCCGGGCTCCCCTCGGTGGTGGACGGTGCCATGCACTACGACCTGACCCCGGACCAGCTCGCCGAGTTCCACCGCCAGTTCGTCAGCGAGCTCGGGATCTCGGTGATCGGTGGCTGCTGTGGCACCACACCCGAGCACCTGGCCGCGGTGGTGGCGGCCTGTGCCGACCTCACCCCGGCGGAGCGGCACGTGGCCCCGGAGTACGGTGCGGCGTCGATCTACACCCAGGTGCCGTTCGCCCAGGACACCTCGTTCCTGGTCGTGGGGGAACGGACCAACGCCAACGGCTCGAAGAAGTTCCGCGAGGCCATGCTCGAGGCCGACTGGGACACCTGCGTGGCCATGGCGCGCGAGCAGGTCAAAGAGGGCTCCCACCTCATCGACGTGTGCGTGGACTACACGGGCGCCGACGGCGTGGCCGACATGGAGGCGGTGGCCTCCCGGTTCGCCACCCAGTCCACCGTGCCCCTGATGGTCGACTCCACCGAGGCGGCGGTGGTGGAGACGGCCCTGTCGTGGATCGGCGGCCGGGCGGTGATCAACTCGGTGAACCTCGAGGAGGGCGACGACCCGGGCACCCGGCTCGACTCCTTCCTGACCCTGGCCAAGGAGTTCGGCGCTGCTGTCGTGTGCACCTGCATCGACGAGGAGGGCCAGGCCCGCACGGCGGACTGGAAGGTGCGGGCGGCCACCGCCATCCACGACATCGCCGTCGAGCGCTACGGGCTGCGGCCCCAGGACCTGCTGTTCGACGCACTGGCCCTGCCCCTGTCCACCGGGATGGAGGAGAGCCGGCGGGACGGCATCGAGACCATCGAGGGCATCCGCCGGATCAAGGCCGAGCTTCCCGGGGTCTTCACGGTCCTCGGACTGTCCAACGTGTCCTTCGGGCTCAACCCGGCCGCCCGTCAGGTGCTGAACTCGGTGTTCCTGCACGAGTGCGTGGAGGCCGGGCTCGACGCCGCCATCGTCCACGCGTCCAAGATCCTGCCGCTGTCGAAGATCGACGACCGGGCCCGCGAGGTCTGCCTCGACCTGGTCTACGACCGCCGCCACGACGGGTACGACCCGCTCACCGAACTGCTGGCCCTGTTCGAGGGGGTCTCGGCCTCGGCCGGCGTGGCCCAAGAGGACCGCTCGGGCTGGACAGTGGAGCGCCGCCTCGAGCACCGGATCATCGACGGCGACCGGAACGGCATCGAGGACGACCTCGAAGAGGCCATGGCCGCCGGCCACACCCCCCTCGTCATCATCAACGAGTTCCTGCTGGCCGGCATGAAGACGGTGGGCGAGCTGTTCGCCTCGGGCGAGATGCAGCTGCCGTTCGTGCTCGGGTCGGCCGAGACCATGAAGACCGCCGTGGCCTACCTGGAGCCCTCCATGGAGAAGGCCGACCAGGGCGGCAAGGGGACCATGGTGCTGGCCACGGTCAAGGGCGACGTCCACGACATCGGCAAGAACCTGGTCGACATCATCCTCACCAACAACGGCTACACGGTGAAGAACCTGGGCATCAAGGTCGGCATCACCGACATGGTCAAGGCCCTGGAGGAGTCGGGTGCCGACGCCATCGGGATGAGCGGCCTCCTCGTCAAGTCCACGCTGATCATGCGGGAGAACCTCGAGGAGCTCAACCGGCGCGGGCTGTCGCACATCCCGGTGATCCTCGGCGGCGCCGCCCTGACCCGCACCTACGTCGAGCGCGACCTCCGCCAGGTCTACGACGGCCGCCTGTTCTACGGCAAGGATGCCTTCGAAGGGCTCCGCACCATGGACCGCCTGGTCGAGCTGGCCAAGTCGGGCGACGACGACCCGGAGTTCGGAACGGCCATCGGCGGGCGCGACCTCGGCCCCCGCAAGAGCGAACTGCGCAAGCAGGCGGCCGCCGAGGCGCTGGCCCGGGGCGAGACCCTGCCGGCCCGGTCACCCGAGGTGGCCACCGACAACCCGACCTTCAAGCCGCCCTTCCTCGGGAGCCGGGTGGCCAAGGGCATGCCCGTCGACGACGTCGCCACCTATCTGAACGAGACGGCGCTGTTCCGGAACCAGTGGGGCTTCCGGCCCGAGAAGGGCGAGGACGACCCGGCCTTCAAGGACCGGGTCCGGAGCCTCCTGCGCGAGCAGATGGCCACGGCCACGGCGGAGCAGCTCCTGGTCCCCCAGGTGGCCTGGGGCCACTTCGCCGCCAACGCCGACGGCAACGACCTGGTCATCTTCGAAGACGAGAGCCGGACCAGGGAGCTCACCCGCTTCGCCTTCCCACGTCAGACCGAGGATCCCTATCTGTGCATCAGCGACTTCTTCCGGTCGCTGGAGTCCGGTGACCCGGACTGGGCCAGCTTCATGGTGGTGACCATGGGGTCGCGGGTGTCCGAGGAGGCGGCGCGGCTGTTCGAGTCCGACCAGTACCAGCAGTACCTGTACCTGCACGGGCTGGGGGTGGAGATGGCCGAGGCGCTGGCCGAGTACTGGCACCGCCGTATCCGCGAGGAGCTCGGGTTCGCCGGTGAGGACGGACCCACCCTGACCGGGCTCTTCCGCCAGAAGTACCGGGGCGGCCGCTACTCGTGGGGCTACCCGGCCTGCCCGGCGCTCGAGGACAATGCCCGGGTGGTGGAGCTCCTGGGGGCCGACCGGATCGGTGTCGAGGTCAGCGAGGGGTTCCAGCTCCACCCCGAGCAGTCGACCACCGCCATCATCTGCCACCATCCCCAGGCCAAGTACTTCGTGGCCTAGTGGGTCTCCGGGCGCGAGCGGCTCCGGGAGGTCCCCCCCGTGACACCAAACCGGCCGACCGGGCCGGGGCCGGTGCGGTGCTCCGGGCGGCCGCAGTCGGCGCGGTGATGGCCTGGGTGGTCCTGCTCGGACCGGCCGTGCCCGCCTGGGCCGCCACCACGTCGGCCACCGTGGCCGGCCCACCCCCCATCGGCGCCATGGTGCCGGCCGAGACGCTCCCGGGATTCTCGCCGGTCGCACCGGGCCCGACCAACGGTCCGTTGACCGCCTCCGAGTTCGCCTCCCAGTCCTCGGACCCGCGCACCGCCGCAGCCGACTTCGCCCGGCTGGCCGCCCAGCCCGGGTTCGGGGCCACCATCCGCCTGTGGACCGACCGGACCGGGCCCGGCCACGGCTCCAACGACATCGCCGTGCTGGTGTTCCGCATCCCGGGGGACACCGCCTCACGGGACTTCACCGACGGACTGCTCACCGCGTTCGAAGACTCGGCCGCGGCGCGGCCGTTCGGGGTGCCGAGCATCGCCGGGGCCCGCGGCTACACCATCCCCGTCACCAGTCCGCTGACCGCCACCGAGCAGGTGGTGGTGTTCAGGACCGGGCACTACGTGGTGATGCTGCAGCTGGCCTCGGTCACGTCGTCGACCAACCCCACGGCCCTCGGGCGGGCCCAGGCGGTCACCCTCAGCTACCAGCAGTACCAGCTGCTCCACCTGCTCGACCCCCGGGGTTCCGCACCCACCGCGGGCCCCGTGACGACCCGTCCGGCCCCCTCCCCTCCCGCCGCGCCTCGGGTCGCGTCGTCGGGTACCACCGGTCGCGCCGTCGCCATCGGGCTGGCCGTGGTGGTGCTCGCGGCACTGGGGTGGCTGCTCTGGTTCCTGGTGCGACGGCGCCGGGCCGCCCCGGACGCGACCCCACCCGTACCGGCCCCA
>Ga0302157_10008493_pt1 | contig 10082 bp, 7 predicted proteins | sample I_Bog_N3_3_FD_193502 | JGI IMG/M metagenome (GOLD analysis project Ga0302157, IMG submission 193502) | Peat permafrost microbial communities from Stordalen Mire near Abisko, Sweden - I_Bog_N3_3 | ecosystem: Environmental > Terrestrial > Soil > Wetlands > Peat | place: Sweden: Abisko, Stordalen...
CATGGCAGCAGGTCGTCCATGGACGGGCGGGTTTCGATCAATGCCTTCGGCAGGCCAAGTTTGGAGATCGCCTTCGCGTTGCACACCTGGACCCGGCGTCCGGCATCGACCATGATGATGCCCTGGCTCATGTTCTCCAGTGTTGTTTCAAGGAGAGCGGATTTCTGCGCGTGCCCCGCTTCGCTCGCCTGCAGCTCCCTGCGTGTGCGGGCCAGCCGCCCCTGATGTGCCGCGAGCGTGACGGTGGCGCCAGCCAGCAGGACGCTCAGGACCGCGGCCAGGGCGATATACGTCCTCCGGCTTGCATAGTATGGCGCCAGCACCTCGTCCGTGCCGAGTCCGACGCTCACGATCAGCGGATAGCCGCGCACACCACGGTAGGCATAAATGCGCGTGACGCCGTCGGCCGCGCTTGCTGCCTGGTAATTGCCTGACGGCGACCTGGCATAGTCCTCCAGCAAATGGCCGGCGAGGCGCTTGCCGATGAAGTTCTCGCCCTCCCCTGCGCTCGCCCTGGCGCGGATGATGCCGTCCGTGCCAGCGAGCATCACCATCCCGTGCTTTCCGACGTCGACCGATTCGTAGAACTTCGACAGGTATTGCGGGTCCAGCGACACCACAACGACCCCATCAAACGAGCCGTCCGCCGCCGTCATCCTCCGGGTCAACTGGATCGACCACTTGCCGCTGGCCCGGCCGAGGACTGGCTTGCTGACAAAAAGGTTGTCGGCCGGACTGTCCCGGTGCACGCGGAAATGCTCCCGATCGCCAAGGTCGATGCCGCCCCCCGCGAGGTTGGAACCCTCCATGATGCCGTCCCTGCCGATCAGGGATATCTGGAAGGTCATGTCGGTGAGCGCCTGCGTGTTTCGGGTCCACGCGCCAACATCGAACCCGGCGCGATCCCTCTCGTACGAATCCCTGACGTAGAGCAGCGTCTGGTCGACGGTTTTGATGCTCCGGACGATGTGCTCCTCAAACGCGCGGGAGAGATTCGACGCGTCCTGGACGGCGCCGCCCACGGCCTGCGCGCGCTCAACCGACAGGGAGTGCAGGACGCCGACCCACAGGAGCGCAATGCCCATGATGCCGAGTGCCACTCCCCCGTTCTGCACAATGGCGCGCAGCGGTCCCCCGGCCGCCTGACGCAGCCACTTGGCGGCATTTGCTTGCCAGGCGTAGGCGGCCATCACGGCAGTGTCCAAAGGTTCACGGGGCACTCTCCGACAAACCGCTTAACAAACCGTGCACGCGCGGCGTCCAGCGGGCTGGCCACGCTGAAGCCGCGCATCCAGCCCGCTGCGCGCCGCCCCACCCGGGGCCCACCCACGGATCCCAGCCGCCATCCTGTGCCTGCCCAAGACAGAAGGCCGCCCGGAGGGGAGCCTGCCCCCTGCGAATCCCACTGGCATGGCAGGCCACGGCGGCCCGGGCGGTGTCGGGGAGCCCCCCCGGCCCGGCGCGCCCGCATCAGCGCCGCGGATCGTTTTCCTTCCTCCTGCTGTTTTCCTTGACGCGGGGCGGTTTTCCTGACATCTGTCGTGTGGTGACCGCCCACCATGGCCGTCCCCAGAACTTGCCAAGGGGGCATCCATGCTTGATCTTGCCATCGCCGTCACCGCCTGGACTCTTCCCGCCATCGCCGTCCTCGCCCTGCTGCGGAAATCGCACGCCGTCGTCTATATTCCGAACGGCTCATACGGCGTCGTCGAGAAGCTCTGGTCCCTGCGCGGATCCCGCCACAAGGACAGTTTCATCTCGCTGCACGGCGAAGCCGGGTTCCTTCCGGAGACGCCGCTCGGCGGGTTCCATTTTTTCTTTCCGTTCAAATACCGGATTCACCAGCAGCCGCTCATCACGGTCCGCGGCATGGCGTACCTGTTCGCCCGTGCCGGCCGGCCAATGGAAGACGGCCAGACGCTCGGGCGCTGGCCCGGCGGCGTTGACGTCACTGACGCGCGCGCCTTCCTGGAAAACGGCGGCCAGCAGGGCCCCCAGCGCAAGATCCAGCGCCAGGGCGCATACCCCATCAACACGGCGCTGTTCGCCGTCCTGACCGAGGAGGCGATCCACGCCATCCGCCTCGGCGAGGACGGCACACTTGATGCTGTCCACCAGCGCATCTGTTCCGGCAAGGGCTACGCGCCGGTGATCCTGGACCAGGACATGGTCGGGGTCGTCACGGTGCATGACGGGACCGGACTTGACCATGGCGAGATCATTGCGCCCGCGGTCGGCACCGACGCGGGCCGTCCGGAAACTTTCCACAATTCCTTCCAGGACATCGAAAAGTTCCTCTCCGCCGGCGGCCGCCGCGGCCGTCAGGAACAGGTGATCGTCGAGGGCACCTACTACATCAATCGGCTGTTCGCCACGGTGACCGAGCATGAGAAGAAGCTGGTTCCCATTGGCCACGTCGGGGTGGTCATTTCCTACACGGGTCCGCAGGGCGCCGACGTGTCCGGGTCCGACTACAAGCACGGCCAACTGGTCGAGTCAGGGCAGCGCGGAGTCTGGCGGGAGCCCCTGCAGCCCGGCAAATACGCGGTCAACCCGTTCGCCCTGCTGGTGAAGGAGGTCCCCACCACCAACTTCGTGCTGCGCTGGCAGGAAGGCCGCAGCGAGGATCACGGGTTCGACACGAATCTCAAGGATATCCCGCTCATCACGCGCGACGCCTTCGAGCCCGTCCTGGGCCTGAACGTGGTCGTCCACGTGGGCCAGGACGACGCGCCCTACGTGATCCAGCAGTTCGCCGACCTGAACCAACTGGTCGAGCAAACCCTGGATCCGATGGTCAGCGCGTGGTTCAAGGACGCGGCCCAGGCCATGACACTTATCGAGCTGGTGAACAAGCGGGCCGAAATCCAGGCCCATGCGCTGGCGGAGATGAAGACGCGGTTCGCCAAGTACAAGCTCAACGTCATGGAGGTCATGATAGGAACCCCGCGTGCCCCGGCCGGTGACCGGCACATCGACATGGTGTTCGAGCAGCTGCGGGCGCGCCAGGTGGCCAAAGAGCAGATCGTCACCTACACGAGCCAGCAGGAAGCCGCCGACAAGGAGCGGGAGCTTCGCGAATCCGAGGCAACCGCCGCCCAGCAGCCTGCACTGACCGCTTCCAAGGTGGCTATCCAGGTGGCGGAGAACCATGGTTGCGCGGAACTTGCCCGCAAGACCAAGGATGCCGAGGCGCTGGTGAAGCTCGCGGAGGCGAACGCGCGGCAGACCAAACTTCAGGGCGAGGCCGAGGCGGCCCGCATCACCATGGTCGGCAACGCCGATGCCTCGCGCATCACGGCGGTCGGCACCGCCGAAGCCAGCGCCTCGAAAGCCCAGGTGGAAGCCTTCGGCGGTGCCGAGATTGCCCTGAGGAAGGCGGTGGCCCAGATCCTGGGCGAGGCCATCGCCAAGGCCCAGGTTCCCCTGGTGCCAAACGTCGTCATGGCCGGCGGCGCGGGCGCCCAGGCACCGACAGTGCCGGAGCTGCTGACAGGCATTGCGCTGGCCCGCGGCGGCTTCGGCAGTCTCGCTGGCGCGGAGCCATCCGCGGCAGGAGGCAGGCTGCCAGGGACGGCGCCCGCCGTGTAGGACGTGGCGGACAGGGCCATGCGAAGGGGAGCCGTTCCGGCCAGGAGCGGCTCCCCTTCCTGTTTGGATGGCAGGCGCCGTTTGCCTTCACCCCTGGACAGCTGCCCGGGTGGCCGGCGCGGTCATTCGAAGGCGAGGAGTCCGTTCACCGCCCGCAGAAACACCATCGGGTCGTTGACGGCTGGCACTTCAATCACACCCTGCCCCGTGCCGCGCACTTCGAACTCACCGAAGTCGAAAAACCGCCCCGCCAGCCCCTGCCTGACATCGACGCTTTCGATTTTCCTGACGGCAATCTCATGGGTGTCCTTCGAGAGCAGTCCTGTCCTGACGACCACCCTGATATTCGTCAGGGAAATCTCCGAGCACCGCCGGCGGACCAGGGCAGCGGATGCTGCCGGAGCGTAGAGCACGGGAACCGCCGCCATGACTGGCGCCGGGAGGCGCAGGACAAACACCAGTCCGAGGCTGACCGCCGCCACGGCGACCATCCTTAGCCAGAAGAGGCGCAGGCTGATACGGGTCACGTACAGCACGTGCTCGCCTTCCGCCAGGGAATTGCCGATGTAGCTCACCGCTGTCTCCTGTTGGAAGCGGACCGTCCGCGATCCGCAAGCCCCGCCCATGGCCAAATGCATCCGGAGCCCATGCCAAAGGTAGTCTCACGCGACGCCGGAACTCAACGGTTGCGTTGGTGGCACCGACAGCCGGGTCTGGCGAGGTCAGGCCGATGTCGCGGCGGACGACAGGCATGCCAACACTGGCGGCTGCCCGAACAGGGCTTTCGCACGCGCCTCGTGATGCGGGGATCGCCGGAGCCAGGCGGCTGACGGACTCGAATGGGGACAATCGGCCCCAGCCATCCGATCGGGATCTGGTTTTGTGGCAGGGAGCCCCATGCACCGCGATCCCGGCGCATGGCTTCGAAAATTCGGAACCCCAGGCTTGACCACCCATGCGAACCATGCTTACCATAACGAGATGGTAGCCGCCCGTTGCCGTGACCGGAGCATCCCGCATCCGTCGCCGACCTTTCTTTCAGGCGACGGCGAATGGCATCGCGATCACGCCGCGCTGCCGCCTCGTCCTTCCGAGCCTGCAAAATCTCGTCCCGTGCCAGCGACAGCGCTTCCCCGAGCACTTGCGTATGATGCCGACACTGTTCCAAACGTTGAACCGCCCGGGCCAGGCGCTGTGTTTCAGGTGCCACGCTACGCCTGCCGGGGCCGCCGATGAGGGAGCAGGGAGAGCCGGGAGACCGCGGTCAGAAAATTCACAAGGACCTGGGTTCCCGCCGGCGCCGGCGCCACGGACGCCGCAACCGCAACCTCCGTTACCGCGCGCCCCGTTTCAACAACCGCAGGCGGAAGGAGGGTTGGCTGGCGCCATCCCTGGAGCATCGCGTGCTCACCACGATGAGCCATGTGAGCCGCTACCGCAGCATCGCGCCCGTCACATCCGTCAGCGTCGAGCGTGTCCGCTTCGACATGCAGGCGCTGGAGAACCCCGGCATCTCCGGGGTGGAATACCAGCAGGGCACCCTGCTCGGCTACGAGCTCCGCGAATACATCCTCGAGCGCGACGGGCGCGAATGCGCCTACTGCGGCAGGAAGGGCTTCCCTTTTGAAGACAGGCCTGGCGTGCCGCTGAACCTGGACCACGTGGTAGCCAGTTCGAACGGCGGGTCAGACCGTCCGTCCAACCTCATCTGCTCGTGTGTGCGGTGCAACCGGCGCAAGGGCAACAAGCCAGTCGAGGTCTTCCTCGCCGACAGGCCAGAGGTGCTGCAGGCCATCAAGGCGCGCCTCAAGAAGCCGCTGCGTGATGCGGCGGCGGTGAACGCCACCCGCTGGCGGCTGTGGGAGGATCTGGTCCGCACCGGGCTGCCCGTCGAAGCCAGCTCCGGCGGACGGACGAAGCTGAACCGCCATGTCCTTGGCGTGCCCAAGGGCCATGCGCTGGATGCTGCCTGCACGGGGGAGGTCTCAGCGCTCCGCCGATGGGAAGTGCCGCTCCTGGCGGTCCGCTGCTGCGGACGGGGGCGCCACGCCAGGACTGTCTCGGACGAGGACGGCTTTCCGCGGCTGCGACGGCCGAAGGTGAAGGCCATGTACGGCTTCCGCACGGGCGACATTGTCCTCGCCGAGGTGGGGAAGGGAAAGAAGGCGGGCCGGCACCTCGGGCGGGTCGCGGTCAGGGACACTGGCAGGTTCAACATTCAGACACTGGCGGGCGTTGTCCAGGGGATTTCCTGGAAGTTGTGCAAGACCCTCCAACGCGACGACGGATATGGCTACGGCCTCGTCAAACCCAGGGCCGCTCCGATCCAACCCGGGAATGCCTCGCGGCATTCCTCCCGCCCCCTGAAGGGGGCGGGTGTCCTGCCGAGGAAATTATGACGAATTGGGATTGCGGAACGGATCGGTGGCCCGAAGGCAAACCCAACCTGGCCTGAAACCAACGCCTTCCCCGAAGGGATCGGTCCGGACCGCAATACCAGGCGGATGGCTGAGGCTGAGGCCGCGCTGGGTCTGGCCGCGGCGCTTCCGCTCCGCCGCACGCCGTAGGTCTCCGGGTCCGGCGCGGCGTGCGGCACGAATGCTCGCCGGGGATCCGCCAGCGGATTGATGGCAGGCCGCACGGTCGCCGACCGCCATGCGGGATGGCAGGTCAGCCGCCATTTTGGCGCAGCCGACCTGCCAAGCAAAAGGGACGGACCAAAGGCGCGGCTCCGGCCGTTTGGAAAACCGCAGCACCGCGGTTGCCATCCCGGGAACGCGCCACCATGGAAAAGGCTGCCGACGGCCGGCGTGACCGGCGCAGATTTCCCCCTGCACTTCCCAAAACTCCCGGAAACCCCGCTCCGGATGCCTTGGCCGGACGTGTTTTGCTGCAATCCATGCGTCCTCCAGGGAGAATCCCGGGCCAGCCAGGCATCCGTCCGGCGCCGGACGGGAACCGCGGGGGGAAATTTCCGCAGGCGGCGACGGATGGCCACCTTCCGGACGGCAACGGAACAGCCGTTGGCGGCGGGAATGGCGGTGGTGGACGTCCGGAGCGTCTTCCCGCTGCCCTTCCGGCGGAACGCGACGTCAATCCGGGCGGCCGGACCAAGTCAAAAACGACACCCATGCCGGAACGGCGGGACGGCTTGCTTTGGCAGAGCCAGGTCAGCCTGAAGCAGACCTCAGCGTGCCATTTCGGCAGCGGCCGGGCCAACCATCACTTCGACCGCTGTTTTCCTGGACATTTGCCCTGCTTCGTGATAGATGTTCGGGCAAATCGGTCCATGCTCGGCTTCAGTGCGCACGGCATTGAAGAAACCGAACTGGACGTCTCGGTCAGGCCGGGATACAACCCCGGCGGCGGCCTTGGAGTGATGGCGGATGAACATGTGCCCAACCGGAGAGCTGCCAGCCACCACGCCACGCCCGTGCATCCTGATCGTTGAGGACGACGGGCTTCTGGCAATGCTGCTGGAAGGGGTCCTGGATGACCTCGGATACTGCAGCGTCCTGGCTGCGTGCATCTCCGATGCGGCGGAACTGATCGCCACCACCGCTCTCGACGGCGCAATCCTCGACCTGAACCTGGACGGAACGGAAGTCTATCCGGTGGCCGACGAACTCCGCCATCTTGGCATCCCGTTCGTGTTCTCCACCGGGTACGGGCCCGAAGACCTCCGGCCTGACTACCGCTCCTGGCCTGTGCTGACGAAGCCGTATCTGCCGCGGGATCTCGGGCGAATCCTGACGGCGACGGTGGGCGCCAGGCTTGGCCAGCCAGGGCTTGCCCTGGCGTAGGAACCAGCCGCGGCGGAACGCCCGTGCGGCGTCATGCCTTGGCTGGCTTGGCATCCACCGAAGCCAGCCGGACCAGTTCGGCACCGCGGATTTCGAGCCCGGCCGCGGCTACAAGCGCCAGCCATGCCTGCCTGGTGCCGATGCGGTGGGACTCGGCAAACAGCCCGTGTTCCTCGGCCATGCGTGTCACCAGCGTGAAGGCGGCGCGCCGCTGGTCAGACAGCGGAAGCAGGGTCTCCTTGCGGTGCAGAACCGGCGGATTGGCCCGCCCCCTGTAGTCCGTGCTGACCACGGAGCCGCCGACGAAGCGGACCGCCGAGAGAAGTGCAGGAAACGCTGCCTCGTCGAATTCCTCGTATAGCAGAAGAGAAACCGCCGTTCCGGTCACCTTGGCGACATTCCTGGCAGCCATGCCGACAAGATTGCGGACCTCCTGTGGCGCATCCGGAACAGCGGACGCATGCAGATAGAGCGCCGCGCCGACGCGCTTGCCTGCGGCGGCAGGCTGGCGCGTCCCGCAGGCGCGCCGTGCCGCCTGGCGCTTTGGCCGGATCGCGGCCGTCACACCGGGCGGCACTTCCGTCACAGCTCCACCTCTCCCCCGGCCGCAATCCACTTGCCGATGCGCGGCCAGGTCTCGCGCAGCGTGCGCCCGCCCATGAACAGGCCGATGTGTCCGCCCGGCACCAGCAGGCGGACAATCAGGTTCTCCGGCGTGCCGACAAGATCGGCGGCATTGAAGACCTGCTCCGGCGTGGTGATGTCGTCCTCCTCCCCTGCCAGCAGGCAGACCGGGCATGTGACGTCACGAATGGACAGGGTCTTCCCCAGAGCCACGAATTCACCTTTCGCAAACCTGTTTTCCCTGAACAGCTGGTGGATCGCCTGCAGGTACCAGCGGCCCGGCAGGTCAATCGTCGTCTCGTACCATGCCTCAAACGTCTCCGTGCGCTTCAGCCATTCCGGATCGCCGATGTGCGCGTAGATGTCCAGGTGCTTCTGCACGTAGCTCTTTTCCGGATGCATGTTCTTCCAGCCCGCGAGCATGAGCTTGCCGCGCATCAGCCCTCCGCCAGACCTCACCAGATCATCGTAAAAGTCGGGCGGCGTGGACTGGACCATCCGCTTGAGCGGACCGTCCCCGGCGGCCGTGTCAATCGGGGAGCCGGCGAGAACCAGCGACGCGACGCGGTGCGGGAAGCGGCTTGCCAGCATGAGGCTGAACCAACCCCCCTGGCACAGGCCCACGAGAGCCACCCGTCCGCCGAGCTCCTCAACGCAGACGTTGAGCTCCGCCAGATACTGGTCGATCTCGAGCCCTGCCATGTCCCCGGTCGCTGACTTCCAGTCTGTCATGAAGACACGCCCGTTGCCGGACGCCAGCAGTGTCTGCACCAGACTCTGCCCCTGGGCGTAGTCGGCGATCGCCGAGGTGTGCCCGGCGAACGGCGCGACAACGATGACCGGAACGCCTGTGGCGCCGTCCGCGGAGTAGTCGCGCAGCACCATGGTGCGGAGGTCGAGCGCGATCCGGTTGGGCGTCGCAAGCTCGGGGCGGACGCCGGTGAGCCTGATTTCTTCGGCCACGAACCCGATTCCATGGCTCGCCATCTCCAGGGCGGCCTGCCCTCCGCCCACGGCAGCCGCGAGCGGCCAGAGAAAGGGTAAGGAGATGGCGGATAGCGGGAACGCGAAGGGTGTGCCGTCGGGCATGATTGTTTTCCTTGCTGCAGGTGCGAAGGATACGCGCCTTCGGGGGAATTGGAAGCCCCAACTCAAGGAAAATCATCAGAATTGAAGGCATCGCCCCGCAGCTGCCGAATTCGCGCCCCAAGGCTGATGGTTTTGCTTGCGCCGATAGCCTTCCTGTCCTATAATCCTGGCTTCGGCTGGCCTCTGACGGGGTGGAACAATCATGGCTCGGTGTTTGCGGTTGCTGGTGCTCGCGGCGGCGGTCCTTCCGATGGCGGGTTGCATGATCGCGCCCATGCCATTGGGCCAGGAGGTGGCCGGCCCCGTATACCAGGGTGACGGCGTGCAGATGCTCTTTGACGGGAGCGTGCCGTATGCGGCCTACGGCGGGGACCGCTTCGCGATGGAGTTCGCGCCTGGCTATGGATGGGGATGGCGTGACCATTACCGCGCGTGGCACCCGGCGCCTGCAGGGTGGGGGGCGCAGGCAGGCCGCGGATATCAGCACGCGGTTCAGCAACCGTTCCGGATGGGCGTGCCCTTGCAATACCAGCGCGCCCCGGAACAGTACCGGCAGGGTTCATGGCCCGGCGCCGGCGTGCCGCGCCAGGAGTTCCGGCCGTCCGGCCAGGTGCGCGCGCAGGCCCAGGCGGCACAGGCCCCGCGCGCATCGGCACCTGCCCAGGCTCCTGCAGGCAGGCCGGCACAGGGTCACGACCGCAACCAGAGAAATTGACCGCTCGCATGGCGGGGAACTGAAGAAACGCTTTCTTCCAGCGAAGACAGGCCGCAGACACCACCGGTACCTGTGCCCGGTGGTGTCTGCGTTTCGCCGCATCCAAGTCAGCAAGTGCTTCATTGCCGGCCGCAGTCGGGCTATGCGTTTGGAAACACTGCATTGGAGACAGATCGCAATCTGTCTCCAATGGCCCGCGGCGGCAACCGTTGTCTCATGTCCGTGGCCCAACCGCCCGCCTCCGGCGGAAGCCGACTGCG
>Ga0302157_10008496_pt1 | contig 10081 bp, 8 predicted proteins | sample I_Bog_N3_3_FD_193502 | JGI IMG/M metagenome (GOLD analysis project Ga0302157, IMG submission 193502) | Peat permafrost microbial communities from Stordalen Mire near Abisko, Sweden - I_Bog_N3_3 | ecosystem: Environmental > Terrestrial > Soil > Wetlands > Peat | place: Sweden: Abisko, Stordalen...
CCGCAGGTCGCGCACCAGCCCGAGCCATGACAGTACGCTCAGGCCGTAATATGTCATGTCGAACTCCCACCAGTGCAAGCCCTGCCGCGCGGCACCCGGAAAGCGATGGTGATTGTTGTGCCAACCCTCGCCGAACGTGATGAGTGCCAGCAGCCAGTTGTTGCGGCTCGCATCGTGCGTGCCAAAGCGGCGCGAGCCGAATCGGTGTGCCAGCGAGTTGATCAGGAAGGTGGCATGGAACAGCACCACCGTGGAGATGCAGAATCCCCAGACCACCAGCTGCATGCCGCTGGTTCCGAGCTGTGGGTAGGCAGCGCCCAGGAAGTGACCGATCGAATACAGCGCCACCGCGAGCAGCACCGGCATCAGGATATCGAAGCGATCGAGCAGCCGCAGCTCCGGATAGCGCGCCAGGTCCCGGATCATGCGCCAGTCGGTGCGAAATCCGCGCGGCGTCAGGAACCAGCCGACATGGCTCCACAGGAAGCCGCGGCGCACCGGGGAATGCGGATCGAGTTCCCCGTCCGCATGGCGATGGTGATTGCGGTGGTGCGCCGCCCACCACAGCGGACCGCGCTGCACGCTGCTGGCGCCGATAGCCGCGAACACAAACTGCACCGTGCGCGAGGCGCGGAACGCCCGGTGGGAGAAATAGCGGTGATAGAACCCGGTGATCGCGAACATGCGGATGACGTACAGCAGCACCGCTGTCGCCACCGCAAAGCCAGACACGCCGACCCAGATCACCGCGATGCAGGCGAGGTGCAGGCCGATGAACGGCAGCGTCCGCAGCCAGTCGATGTGCTCATCGTCATCATCGGCCACGGCGCCGACGCTGGAATCCAGCCACCGTGCCAGCGCAGTGCCGATTCGCCGCGGCAGCGGGGGTGTCGTCTGTATCATCGATTACCTGGTGGATTCCCTGGTCGATTCCCTGGTCCTGGATCTTGCGGGTCTTGATTCTGTTGCACTTTCGGTCGTGCACAGTTTCGAATGGCTGGCGTAAGAATAGCGCGCGCCGCTGCAGCCTGCTGAGCTAGTCGCCTGCCAGTGTACTGCATATGCCTGATAGTACGCCGGCGGCATGGCATCGGATGCACCTTCAGGCTCAGCGCTCAACGGTCGAACGGGTGGCGCAGCACGATGGTCTCGTCGCGCTCCGGCCCGGTGGAGATCAGGTCCAGCGGCACGCCGACCAGGGCCTCGATGCGTTCCAGGTAGCGCCGCGCGTTGACCGGCAGCGCACCGTGCTCGGTGATGCCGACCGTGCTCGCCTTCCAGCCCGGCATCTCCTCGTACACCGGTTCGATCTGGTTGTAGGCATCGGCAAACAGCGGCGTCTCGGTCGTGGTCTCGCCGCGCACCCGATAGCCGACGCACACCCGGATCGTATCCAGGCCATCGAGCACATCGAGCTTGGTCATGCACAGGCTCGAGACGCTCGAATGCATGATCGAGCGGCGCAGCGCAATCGCGTCGAACCAGCCGCAGCGCCGGCGCCGGCCGGTCACCGAGCCGAACTCGTGCCCGACCCGCGACAGGTGTTCGCCGTACTCATCGAACAGTTCGGTGGGGAATGGCCCGGCGCCGACCCGCGTGGTGTATGCCTTCACGATGCCGAGCACACCGTCAAACATGCACGGGCCGACGCCGGTGCCGGTGGCCGCGCCGCCGGCGGTGGTGTTCGACGAGGTGACGAACGGGTAGGTACCGACGTCGACGTCGAGCATCGCGCCCTGCGCCCCTTCGAACATGACATTGGCGTTTTCGGTGCGCAGCCGCGCCAGTGCCTCGGTGACGTCGATCAGCAGCGGCCGCAGCCGCTCGGCATATTCGAGCTGCTCATCCAGGGTGCGCTGGAAATCCACCGGCGGCTGCGCGAAATATCGTTGCAGCACGAAGTTGTGGAAGTCGAGCACCTCGCCGAGCTTGGCGGCGAAGCGATCGCGCTGGAACAGGTCCGCGGCGCGCAGCGCGCGCCGCGCTACCTTGTCCTCGTACGCCGGACCGATGCCGCGTCCGGTGGTGCCGATGGCGTTGACGCCGCGGGCGAATTCGCGCGCGCGGTCGAGTGCCACGTGCGAGGGCAGGATCAGCGGGCACGCCGGCGAGATGCGCAGCCGCTCGAATACCGGTACCCCCTGTTGCTCCAGCATGCGCGATTCCTCGAACAGTGCCGGCAGCGACAGCACCACGCCATTGCCGATGAAGCAGCGCACGCCGTCGCGCAGTATGCCGGAGGGGATCAGCGACAGCACGGTCTTGCGGCCGCCGATCACCAGCGTATGGCCGGCGTTGTGTCCGCCCTGGAAACGCGCCACTGCCGCCGCGCGCTCGGTCAGCAGGTCGACGATCTTGCCCTTGCCCTCGTCGCCCCATTGGGTGCCGATCACGATGACAAAGCGGCCCATCAGGAGCGCACCAGGAACAGGATCGCCAGGCCCACCAGCATGCTCACCAGTCCGACGATGCGCATCTCACGATCTTCCATCGCCGCCATCCTGGCGAGCAGGCGTTTCATGGCGGCGGGACTGCTGAAGGGCATGATGCCTTCGATGATGCACACGATCGCCAGCGCAGCCAACAAGTCGGTCCAGTCCAACCCCACGCATCACCCTGGTCAGGTCACTCGCCAGATCTTTGGGCCAGATCTTTGGGACACATCAGCGCCCATTGGCGCTGTGCAGATACTTGAAGAAATCGCCTTCCGGCGCGATCACCATGATATCGCCATCACGACCCAGGGTATCCTTGTAGGCCTGCATGCTGCGGTAGAACGCGGCAAATTCCGGATTGTGCGCGTAGGCGCGGGCGTACGCGCTGTTGGCGCGTGCATCCGCCTCACCGCGTATGCGCTGCGCTTCGCGCGTCGCATCGGCCAGAAGTTCCGCCCGCTTGCGCTCGGCGTCGGCACGGATCTTCTCTGCGTCCGCCATGCCGCTGGCACGCAGTTGCTGGGCTTGCGCGACCTGGCTCTGCTGCATGCGCTGGTAGACGGCGTTGGCGACGTCATCGGTCAGGTCGATGCGCTGCAACTGCACATCGATCAACTGCACGCCCAGTTCCCGCCCCGCGGCGCCGATCTCGCGGTATCCGGCATCGCTGAGCGTGCCGCGCGCGGTGGCAATCACCGTGCCCAGCGGCTGGGCGGCGACCGCGCTCTTCAGCCGGTCGCGAATGACGTCAGCCAGCCGCTGCCCGGCCACGTCCTCATCGCCGCCGGTCGCCTTGAAGAAACGCCCGGCGTCGAGCAGCTGCCACTTGACGTAGAAATCGATGCTGAGCGACTTCTGGTCGCGGGTCAGGAAGTTCTCGCCCGGGTAGGCGCGGGTGACGATGCGCCGATCGAGTATGTGCATCTCGTCCCAGGGGGATTTCAGGTGCAGTCCCGGGCTGTACTGTGCGCCCTCGATGTTGCCGAAGCGCGTGCGCAGCGCCACCTCGCCCTCGCTCAGGATGTAGGCCGATCGCCATAACAGCAGCGCGGCTAGCGCCACGCCCAGCGCCAGCAGCAGGCGCGCGGCCATCAGCGGTCCGCCCGGTCGCGGCTGCGATCGAGGAGCTCAGGCCGGTCCGCGGCGCCGCTCACCGCGGGGGCATTGACCGCGTTCGCGCCGGCAGCGGCACTGGCAGCACCAGCACCAGCACCAGCGCCACCGACGCCAGCGGCAGCCGTGGGACTGGCCGCACCTGCAGGCGCCGCGTTCGCGGCCGGCGCAAGGCCGCGCACCGCCTCGGCCAGCTTGTCGAGCGGCAGGTAGATCATGCTGCCATTGCCATTCTTGGCGTCGATCACGATCTTGCGCGAGCGCGTCAGCACGGTCTCCATGGTGTCGATGTACAGCCGGCTGCGCGTGACTTCCGGTGCCTGTGCATAGGCGCTGGCCAGCTGCGTGAAGCGCTCGGCCTCCCCGTCCGCGTTCGCCACGGTCTGCGCGGCATACACCTGCGCGTCGGCGAGCTGGCGCTGCGCGGCAGCCTGCGCTTTCGGCACGATATCATTGGCGAACGCCTGCGCTTCGGCAATCGCCCGCTGGCGATCCTCGCCGGCTTTCTCGGCATCGCGCTGGGTCGCCAGGATCGCGTCCGGCAGCTGCACGTCGGTCATGCTGACACTGACGATGCCGATGCCCGCGCTATAGCCGTCCAGCAGCTGCTGTATGCGCACGCGCGCATCGGCGGTGACCTGCGCACGCGCATCGCCGGTAAGCAGCGACGCCATATCGTGCTGCGCCACCAGCTCGCGCAGCACCGTCTCGCCGCTCTGGCCCAGCGTCAGTGGTGGGTCGCGTAGCTTGAACAGGTATTGTTGCGGATCGTTGATCCGATACTGCACCGACCAGCCGATCTGTACCAGGCTCTGGTCGGCCGTCAGCATCAGCGCCCTGGAGTCCAGCCCCTGGATGCTGGCGACGTTGAGCTTCTGCATGGTCTCTATCGGCCATGGCCAGTGCCAGCCGTGTCCGGGCTGTTCGGTCTCGAGGTAGGCGCCAAAGCGCAGCACCACGCCGCGTTCAGCGGCATCGATCTGGTAGTAGCCGCTCGCCAGCCACACCGCGATCACCAGCGCAAGCAACCCCAGTGCGGCGGTGCGACCGCTGCTGCCGGGGCGCCACAGCTGCCGCGCGCGCTGCTGCCAGCGGCGCAGCATGACGTCCAGGGACGAATCACCCGCAGACCCGCGCGGCGGCGGCCGTTGTTTATCGTCGGGCTGGTTCCATGCCATGGCGACAGCTTAGGTCAGGGCAGCGTCGCAGCCAGCGGCACTGGCAGCGATTCCAGGAACGGCTCAGGCGCGGAAACTGCTACTGCTGCGGGCAGCGGTTGCGGTTCCAGCAGCCGCACGCCGGGCTGCGCCGCCCATGCGGCCAGCTCGCTCGCGGGCAACTCCACCAGCAATTCGATCGCGCCGTCCGCAAGCGTGCGCTCATCGCGCACCACGCTGGCGGCGTACAGGCGCGCGCGCAGCGCGCCCGAGGCCGGTGGCAGGTGCACCCACAGCCGCTGGACGCACAGGTCGAGGCGCTCGCCGATCGCCGTGCGCAGCAGCTCAAGCCCCTGGCCCGCCGCCGCACTGATCCATACCGCGCTCGGCCGCCCGTCGGCACCGCGTTCGATCTTGGGCGCAAGGCCGAGCCGGTCGATCTTGTTGTACACCCGCAGCTGCGGAATGGCTCCGGCGCCGATTTCCTCCAGCACGCTGCCGACCTGCTGCTGGTGCTCATCGCGCCGCGGATCGCTGGCATCGATGACGTGCAGCAGCAGATGGGCTTCGCGCGCCTCCTGCAGCGTCGACTGGAACGCGGCCACCAGCTCGTGCGGCAGCTCGCGTATGAAGCCGACGGTGTCCGCCAGCACCACCGGCGCGCCGCCGGGCAGGCTCAGGCGACGCACGGTCGGGTCGAGCGTGGCGAACAGCTGGTCGGCGATGTAGACCTCGCTGCCGGTGAGCGCGTTGAACAGCGTCGACTTGCCAGCGTTGGTATATCCGACCAGCGCTACTGACGGCACCGGGATCTGGGCGCGCGCGCTGCGGCCGGTGTCACGCTGCTGCTTCAGGCGTTCAAGGCGGTGTGATACCGAACGCACGCGCGCGTTCAGCAGCCGACGGTCGGTCTCCAGCTGCGTCTCGCCCGGACCGCCGCGCACGCCGATGCCGCCCTTCTGGCGCTCAAGGTGAGTCCAGCCGCGCACCAGGCGGCTCGCCTGATGCTTAAGTTGCGCCAGCTCGACTTCCAGCTTGCCCTCGAAGCTGCGCGCACGGCGCGCGAAGATGTCGAGGATCAACCCGCTGCGATCGAGCACCCGTACCCCGCTCAGCCGCTCGAGGTTGCGCTGCTGGCTGGGCGACAGCGGATGGTCGAACAGGATCAGTGCGGCATTCTCGGCGCGCGCACTGGCGGCGATTTCCTGCGCCTTGCCGCTGCCGACGAAGTAGCGCGAGTCGGGTCGCTCGCGCCGTCCGGTAATGGTCGCGACCGGATCGGCGCCCGCGGAGCGCGCCAGCTGCTCGAATTCTTCAAGGTCCTCGCGCTTGACCGGCATGCCAAGCCCGAGGCGCACGAGTACAGCGCGCTCAGCAGCGCGCGGTCGTTCGAACATGCGTGTGCCTGTTGCTGCCCGTCATTCTGCGGCGGGCTCGGTGACGCTGCCTTCTTCCACCGGCAGGCGCACGGCGCGCGCCGGCACCACCGTGGATATGGCGTGCTTGTAGACCATCTGGCTCACCGTGTTCTTGAGCAGCACCACAAACTGATCGAACGAGTCGATCTGTCCCTGCAGCTTGATGCCGTTGACCAGGTAGATCGACACCGGTACGTGTTCTTTTCGTAATGCATTCAGGAATGGGTCTTGTAATGATTGGCCTTTGGCCATGTGTTTCTCCTTATTTTTCAACAATCTTTGCTTATCTATATCGCTTCGCGAGTCGGATTCATGCGTCAGACCGCACGATCCGACACATCAACAGCAGGGAGGAATAACTTTCGCTCTTATTCTATCACCGCCCTCACAGGCGGTCATGCGCGAGCAGCCTCCTGGATGCTGCGGGCGACCATTGCCACAAGTCCTACAGCGTGCGCGGGCAGAAGCGTGACTGCTGGCTCGCGCCGCAACCAGGTCAGCTGGCGCTTGGCGAGCTGCCGGGTGGCGATAATCGCCCGCTGCGTCGCCTCTCCAAGACTGCTGGCCCCCTCGCAGTAGCGCCACAGCTGGCGATAGCCCACTGCGCGCACCGCGGCGTGCCGCTGGTCAAGGTCGCCGCGAGCGTACAACGCCTGCACTTCCTGCAGCAGGCCGGCGCGCAGCATCGCCTCGAAGCGCGCAGCCAGGTGCCGGTTCCATTCGCCGCGCTCCGCTGGCACCAGTGCATAGCGTAGCCAGCGATAGTCGGCGCGCGTCCCGCCGCCGCGCCGCTGCCACAGCGAAATTGGCACGCCGGTGAGCCGGTGCACCTCCAGCGCGCGCTGGATGCGCTGCGCGTCATTGCGTGCGATGCGCGCCGCGGCCGCTGCGTCAACCTGCGCCAGCTCGGCATGCAGGGCCGGCCACCCGGCCAGCGCCGCCTGCGCATTGAGTTCGCGCCGCAGCTCAAGCGACGCCGGTGGCATCGGCGCCAGGCCGTCGTACAGCGCGCGCAAGTACAGCATCGTGCCGCCTACCAGCAGCGGCAGCCGGCCGCGCCGATGGATATCTTCGATCGCTGCACGCGCATCGCGCACGAAGTCACCAGCCGAATAGCTGTGCGCCGGATCGCGGATGTCGATCAGGTGGTGCGGGACGCGCGCGCGCGCCTGCATGCTGGGCTTGGCGCTGCCGATGTCCATGCCGCGATACACCAGCACCGAATCGGCGCTGATGATTTCCACCGCCAGCTGCGGCTGCAGCGCATCGGCCAGTTGCAGCGCCAGCTCGCTCTTGCCGCTGCCGGTGGGCCCGGTCAGCAGCAGCACCGTCGGCGGCGCGGCGTTCACGTTCACGCCCACGTTCACGTTCAGCGTCCGCGCAGGAACAGCTGGTCGATCTCCTGCAGCGACAGGCGCATCCAGGTCGGACGGCCGTGATTGCATTGGCTGGCACGCTCGGTGTGCTCCATCTGCCGCAGCAGCGCATCCATCTCGCCCAGGCTCAGTGCGCGCTGTCCGCGGATGGCCGCACGGCAGGCCATGCTGCCGAGGATGCGATTGGCAGCCCCGTCAAGATGATGCGAGCCCGCCTCGCCGGTCAACTCGCGTCCGAGCTGCAGCACCAGTGCGCCGACATCGATGTGTGCCAGCAGCGCCGGCACGCGCCGCACTGCCAGGCGCCCAGGTCCAAGGCGCTCGAGCTCGAATCCGACCCGATCGAATTCAGCGCTTGCGGCCAGCAGCGCCTCGATCTCGTGTTCGCCCACGGCAACGCTCAGCGGATGCAGTAGCAGTTGCGATGCCGGCGTGGCAGCGTGGTATTGCGCTTTCAGCTGCTCGTACAGCACGCGCTCGTGCGCGGCGTGGGTATCGACCAGGATCAGCCCCTCGGGACTTTGCGCCAGGATATACAGCCCGTGCAGCTGCGCGATCGCGATGCCGAGTGGCAGCTGCGGGCGCTGCGGCTCGGCGACAGCCAGCGCGTGCGCGACGCTGCTGCTGTTGATCACGGGGTACAGCGGACCGCGATCGAACTGCAACGCGGCACTGGCGGGCGGCGTCGCCGGATCCTGCGCGTAGCGCCCCGACGACTGGAACGAAGTCGGATGCAGCGGCTGCGGCAACGCCGACTGCGACGGCAGCTGCGGCTGCGGCCTGGTCCCCGCAAGCGCCCGCTCGACGCTGCGAAATACGCCATCGTGCACCGCGCGGCTGTCTCGAAATCGCAGTTCCAGCTTGGTGGGATGTGCATTGACGTCTACCTGGCGCGGATCGAGCGTCAGGTACAGCAGGTAGGCCGGATGTCGGCCGTGATACAGCACGTCGCGATAGCCCTGCCGCACCGCATTGCCCAATATCCGATCGCGCACCGAGCGGGCATTGACGAACCAGAACTGCCGATCCGCCTGGGCACGCGCCGCGGTAGGCAGCCCCAGCCACCCCGTCAGGGCGAGCGCGCCGGTGCTGTCGTCGATGGCAAGCGCGTGGCTGCGAAACTCGGCGCCGACAATGCGATCGATGCGTTGTTCCAGCGCAGCGCGCTCGTCGGCCGCGGGCAGTTCGAGGATCTCGCGGCCATTGTGGCGCAGGCGAAAGGCGATCGCCGGCTCCGACAGCGCCAGGCGTTCGACCTGGCGCAGGATATGGCCGAATTCGGTGCTCTCGCTGCGCACGAAGCGGCGGCGCGCCGGCACGTTATAGAACAGGTCGCGCACTTCCACGCTGGTGCCCACCGGATGCGCCGCCGGCACCAGCGGCGCGCGCACTCCACCCTCGACCCGCAATTCATTGCCCTGCTCGCTATCGCGACAGCGCGACAGCAGCCGCAGGCGCGCCACCGAGCCGATCGACGGCAGCGCCTCGCCGCGAAAGCCAAAACTGGCGATGCCCTCGAGGTCTTCCAGCGTCGCGATCTTGCTGGTGGCGTGCCGCTCGATTGCCAGCGCCATGTCCGCCGCGTCCATGCCGCAACCATCGTCGCGTACCCGGAGCAGCGCCAGGCCGGCGCGTTCGACGTCGATCTCGATGCGCCGCGCGCCGGCGTCGAAAGCGTTCTCGATCAGCTCCTTGACCACCGAGGCAGGACGCTCGATGACCTCGCCGGCCGCGATCTGGTCAATCAGGTTGGGAGACAGGACGCGGATCGGCATGCTGGGAAAGCCCGACAGGTGGCCACGGTGCGCACAGGGGGTCTACATAGCGCCCCATTGTACAAAGCGCTGCAGTGTACACACTGCCGTTGCTGCCACCGGGGCCACCGGGGCCACCGGGCTCTACAGGCCGCTGCGTGCCAGCTCGGGTGCGTTGCCGTCCGCCGCGTCGTGGCTGCGCGCGTACTGGCTGCCGTCGGGCGGAAACTTGCGGAAATAGCTGTCGATGCCGCTGAAAATGGCTTCCGCCAGGCGCTGCTGATCCGCCGGCGCGCGCAGCTTGCGCTCCTCGGCGGTGTTGGAGATGTAGGCTGTCTCCACCAGCAGCGATGGTATGTCGGGGGACTTCAGCACCACGAAGGCCGCCTGCTGCACTTCGCGCTTGCGCACTGCACCGACGTGATCGAGCGCGTCCAGCACGCGATCGGCTGCCTCGACGCTCTGCCCGATGTTGACGTTCTGCGCCAGGTCGAGCACCACCGAGCGCACATCCGGGCGCTGCTGGGAGAGCGAGATGCCGCCCTTCAAATCGGCCGCGTTCTCATGCTCCGCCAGGGTCTTCGCCGCTTCGCTCGAGGCACCGCGCTCGGACAGGATGTAGACCGATGCGCCCGATACCCCGCGATCGAGCACCGCGTCGGCGTGGATCGAGACGAACATGTCGGCGTTGGCGGCGTGCGCCCGTTTCATGCGGTCGTTCAGCTGGACGAAGTAATCGCCATCGCGCGTCAACACCGCACGCATGCCCGGCTCGCGATTGATGCGCGCCGCGAGCGCGCGTGCGATCGCCAGCGTGACCACCTTTTC
>Ga0302157_10008498_pt1 | contig 10078 bp, 7 predicted proteins | sample I_Bog_N3_3_FD_193502 | JGI IMG/M metagenome (GOLD analysis project Ga0302157, IMG submission 193502) | Peat permafrost microbial communities from Stordalen Mire near Abisko, Sweden - I_Bog_N3_3 | ecosystem: Environmental > Terrestrial > Soil > Wetlands > Peat | place: Sweden: Abisko, Stordalen...
CGTTGGACGATGCCGGGTTCCGCGCGATGTTTGTGGGCTCGCCGATCAAGCGGATCGGGCGGGACCGGTTTGTCCGCAACGTGCTGATCGCGATCGGCAATTCCGGTCTGGCGGAATTGCGCCCGGCGGCATCGCCGTTGGTGGCGGATGCTAATCCCGTGGTGGCCGAGGCCGCCGCCTGGGCGCTGGCGAAACTGCCATGAGCGGCCTGGTCAAACGCAGCTTCTCGCTCGCCGGGCATCGCACCTCGGTGGCATTGGAGCCGGAGTTCTGGCAGGCGCTGGAGACCTGTGCCGCGGCGCGTGGCGTGACGATGGCGCGCCTGGTGGTGGAGATCGACCAGGAGCGTGGCACCGAACGGCCATTGGCGTCGGCGCTGAGGATTTTCGCACTTTTGTGGCGTAGTTAACTTACTGGAAAGCAGTACGGGCCTTTGATGTGCGGGCGAACAAACGCCGGCGCAGCGGCAAAATCCGCCTCGCCGTTCAGGGAAAACCCCTTTCTGGAGGTCTGATCATGTCGATGCAACCCTATATGCTGAGCAACGCTGCCTCGTTGCCAAGCCCGATGATCCTTTCGGATCGCCTGCTTTCGCTGGCGCAGGACGCCGATCGCGCCGGCTGCCGTGCCACGGCTGAGCGCTTGCTGGCGCTGGCGCACACGGTGTTTGATGAGCCTGCGCCTCACTATCACGCCTGAGCGTCTGGTCTTACTTTGGCGGCGTGGGCGCGGGTGATGGCGGTGGGCTGACCGGATGGCTGGCGCGCCAGCGCATCACATCGGCGATTTCCGGTGTGCGGACCGCTGCGCTGAAGCCGCCGCTGATCCTGACGGCGACCTCTGGCGGATCGTCGACCGCTGGATGCAGGGACAGCCGCAGCTCCAGGCTGCGTCCGGCGATATCGACGAAACCTGAGAGCGATCCGGTACCAGCCGGGCTGGCGAAATGGGCGGATGTGATCGAAGCGGCCCCGTTCGACAGATCGGCCGCCAGATCGAAGTGCTCGAAGGTCGTGGTGCCGCTGCCAAGCGCCGACCGGATGTCCGCCACATCCATACGTGGGTTCATGTGGGTGAGGTCGACGCCGACGATGACACCGTCACGGCCGGACATTTGCAATGTGCCGGCCAAGGTTGCCAGCAAAGCTTTCGGCGAATAGCCGCTGGCGGACAGTTTTGCGGTGGCGTCGAGCACGCCGCCGGACAGGTCGAGCGGCAGGTCGAACACCTGGCCCTGTGGTGCGGCCCCGGTCACGCTGAGATCGGCGGAGAGTTTGGGCGATCCATCCGACAGTGCCAATGCCGCGCTCCCGGAGACGCTGCCGGAGTCGAGTTTCACGCTGAGCGCGTCCAATTTGAGCGTGTCGTCCGATAGCGAAACCGTGGTCGCCAAATGGTCGAGCACCTCCGATTGGCCGGCCAGCACGTGGCCGGCCTCCAGCTTGACGGCGGCTTGCCAGCCGGTCAGCAGCCAGGTTGGCAACGGATCGGGCGAGCGCAAGGCCGGCACCGGCAACGGCAGGGTTTCGGCGGTGATCCGGCCTGTCAGCTTGGGCGTTCCGGTGAGGTCCAGCGTCAGCCCGCCATTGGCGCGCAGGCTGCCTGCGGCGATGTCGAAACTGTCGCTGGCGATCTTGGTGGGCGCCAGCAATGGCCCGGTGCCGGACAGCGTGCCGACCCAGGACAGCGAACCATCGCCGAGCCAGATCCCGGTGCCGGCGAGGCCGATGCTTTCGAGCAGCCGGGGTGCTCCAGGATGGCGCAGCGTCAACGGGCTGGTCCAACTCGCCGCCGGCAGGTTCAGCGTGGGGGCGGCGTCGACGTGCAGATCGCCGATATCGACTGTGGCGCGCATCGCCAGTGCCTCCGGTGGCCCGCTGGCCAGCAGGCTCAGGCTAAGTGCGCCGGGCGGCAGGTGGCCGGCAATCGGTGCCAGGCCCGGCAGCCAACTGGCGAGTGTGGGGCCGGCGGTGGCGGTGCCGGTGGACAGATCAAGCTTGCCGTCGCTGATCCGCCCGGCATCGTTGATCGCGCCGGACACCACCAGCCGCGCCCCCGGCGATTGCGCATCGAGGCGGCGCAGCGTCAGCCGGCCGGCTTCCAGCCCGACATCCAGTGACACAGGGGCCACAGCGTGCGCGTGCAGGCTGGCCTGGTCCGCGTGCACCTGCATATCGAGATCGAAGCTGCCGAGCCGTGATGGAAGTCCGGCCAGTTTGAGCAGGTCGGGCGGCAGCCAGGGGTCGAGCACCACCCGATCAAGCGAGATCGCACCCGCCACCCCAAAGCGCGGACCGGGATGCAGCGACAAACCGCCCTTGATGTGGCTGGCATCCACGATGCCCGAGAGGTCGGTCAGCACGATCTGCGCCGGCGGCCCGGTGTCGGCGGTGACACCGGCCTGGATGTCCGCCGTTTGCATCACGCCGTCGGGCAGGGCTGCCGTTGGCGCCATGCCTGCCGCCTGGAGCCACGCCAACGTGGTGCGCAGGTTGGGGGCGGTCAGGCTGGCCTTGCCGTCGAAATGCAGTTGCGGCGGCGGTGCGGCCGCACCCGGCGGTGTGCTCACCGGGGTGGCGCGCACCTGTCCGGCCAGGCTGAACTGGGCGTCGCCCGGCAAGATCGCGGTGACGTCGCGCAATGAAACGCTGCCCGGCGCCATTTCGAAGCTGCCGCGCAATGTGCGCAACGTGCCGCTTGCCAGCGTCGCCGCCTCGGCGGACAGGTCGATCCCTGTCGGGATCGGCGCCACCAACCGGCCAACGCCGTTGCGCAGCAGCGCCGGCAGCCAGGCGTCGAGATCGAGCCTGCTGGCGGCCAGCGCCACATCCAGCCGCAACGCCGGCTGCAGCCGCAGCGACACCGCGCCGTGCGCCGGTGATCCGGCAATCTCCATCGACAGCGACTGCGCGACGGCAAGGCCGGCCGCGAGGCTGACCTGGCCATCGGCGCGGAACGGCACCGCCGGTGCGGCAAGCAGGCGTGACAGGTCCGGCCCACGCCCGCTGATCTGGCCGCTGACGCTGCCGTCAGCGGCGATCTGGCCGGTGAAGAGCGCACCCAGGCCCTGCACCGGCCCCTGGCCATCCAGCGACAGATCGAGACCTGACGCACCATCGCGGCCCGATCGCGTCAAACGGGCCGAGACATGCCAGGACTGCCCGGAAATGCTGGTGGTGCCCGCCAATGTCGTGCTGCCGGTATCCGGCACCAGTCCCAGCGTGGCGTCGATATGGGTTGCCGCGACGTTGCCGATGGAAACGCTGCCGTTCTCGATGCGCGCGGCGATCGATGACAGCCAGGTCGGCGCCTGCACAGCCAGCGCATCGGGGGTAAGCGGCCAAGGCAGGCGGATATCGAGTCCGCGCAGCACCAGTTCCTGCGCATCGACCCGCTCAGACAGCAAAGGCAGCAACGCCAGCCGGACGCGCAACTCGGCGACGGCGATGGTAACACCGTCGTCGGCGTCGACCACCGAGATCTTGCCGGCGGTGAGCAGCGGTTCGGGCAGCAGTTGCAGGCTGATCGGGCCGTCGATCTGCACCTGGCGCCCGAGGTTGATGGAAACAAGTCCAGCGATTTCAGTACGGTAACGGCTCCAGTCCAGCATTGGCGGAACCAGCCAGGCCGCCGCCACCAGCACGAGGACCAGCACCGCCAGCATGGTGGCGGCGATGCGGGGCAGGCGGTTGCTCACGCGCCGCGTGCCGTCCTGTGTCGGTCGTTCGCCGCTTCCGGTCCGTAGCCACCGCCGCCGGGTGTTTCGATTACGAAGGCGTCTCCCGGCAGCAACTCGGCACGGTCGGTGCCAGTGAGGATCTCGACGCTGCCATCGGCACGTTCAACCCATTGCCTCCCGGCCGCACCATCGGCGCCGCCGGCAAGTCCGAACGGCGCCACATTGCGCCGCGACGCCAGGATCACCGCCGTCATCGGCTCAAGAAAGCGCAGCCGGCGGATGGCGCCGTCGCCGCCATGCCACTGGCCTTTGCCGCCGGAGCCATGGCGGATGCAGAACTCCTCCTGGATCACGGGATAGCGCAACTCCAGCACCTCGGGGTCGGTCATGCGGGTGTTGGTCATATGGGTCTGGATCACCGACGTGCCATTGAAACCGGGGCCGGCACCGGTGCCGCCACAGATGGTCTCGTAATATTGCCGGGTGGCATCGCCAAACAGGAAGTTGTTCATCGTCGCCTGGCTGCAGGCCATCGCACCCAAGGCGCCGAACAGCGCGTTGCAGGCGGCCTGCGAAACCTCGGTATTGCCGGCCACCACCGCAGCGCCAGGCTCCGGCGACAGGAAGGTGCCAGGTGGGATGACGATCTTGATCGGCTTCAGGCAGCCGTCGTTCAGCGGAATATCCGTGCCGACGAGGCAGCGGAACACATACAGCACCACGGCATTGGCAACCGCGCGCGGGGCGTTGAAGTTGTCGGCGCGCTGCGGCCCGGTGCCGGTGAAATCCACCGTGGCGGTACGCGCGGCGCGATCCACCGAGACCTTCACGTGCAGCGGCGAGCCGTCATCCATGAGATAGTGGTATTCGCCGTCGTTCAGGCGGGCCAGCACCCGGCGCACGCTTTCCTCGGCGTTGTCCATAACGTGGCCCATGTAGTCGCGCACCACCGGCCAGCCGTAATGCGCGCTGATGCGGCTGAGCTCCTGCACGCCCTTCTCGTTGGCGGCGACCTGCGCCTTGATATCAGCGACATTGACGTCCGGGCTGCGGGCGGGATAGCGCGCCGAGCCCAGCAGGTCGCGGAACGGCGCCTCGCGGAAATGGCCTTGTTCGACCAGCAGGAAATCATCGATCACCACGCCCTCGTCCTCGATGGTGCGCGAGTTCGGCGGCGTGGAGCCTGGAGTGAGGCCGCCGATATCGGCGTGGTGGCCGCGCGAGCCGACGAAGAAGCGGATCTGCGTGCCGGTGTCGTCGAACACCGGGGTGATGACGGTGATATCCGGCAAATGGGTGCCACCGTCGGCGGGGTTGTTCAGCGCCACCACATCGCCCGGCCGCAGCGTGCCGTGGCGCTTGCGGATGACGGTCCGCACACTCCGCCCCATGGCGCCGAGATGCACCGGCACATGCGGGGCGTTGGCGACCAACTGTCCATCGGCGTCAAAGATCGCGCAGGAGAAATCCAGGCGTTCCTTGATATTGACGCTCTGCGAAGTGTTCTGCAGCACGGCGCCGGTCTGTTCGGCGATGTTCATGAACAGGTTGTTGAACAGCTCAAGCAGCACCGGATCGGCGCCGGCACGCACGGTTTCGCCGGTGGCGGAGACCTCGCCGGTGCCGGCGGCGCTGGCCAGCACGCGCGCGGTGGTGCGGCGCAGGATCATGTGATCCTGAGACGTTAGCTCAGCGGTCCAGCCGGGCTCGACCACCGTGGTGGCATTGGCCTCGCGGATCAACGCCGGGCCGGCGATGCGGTCATGCGCCAGCAGGGTCGTGCGATCGAACACCGGGGTTGGGTGAGCCGCGCCGCCGCTCCACATCTCGACTGTGTCGATCAGGGTGGGCGCACCCTCGGTGCGGTCCGCCAATTGGTCTTCAACGATGCGCTCGCCGGCGGCGACTGCCTCGACGGCAACGGCTTCGACGATCAGCGAGCGATCCGGCGTGGCAAAGCCGAACCGGGCGCGATGGGCCGTGGTGAAGGCCTTGACCATGGCGTCAACCGGGCCGAGATCGACCTCCAAGGCCGCCTCGGTCCCCTCGTAGCGCAGATGAACCCGGCTTCGGACCGTGGATGTGGCGGGCTCGGCACCCTGGGCGGCCAGCCGGCTGGAGCCTTCGGCGGCAAGCCGGGCGGCGAGGTCGTTCAGGGCGGGCAGGGCGGCTTCGCTGAGCAGGGTTTCGACCGCCTGCTCGCGCATCACGCTCTGGTCTGCGAGGCCCATGCCGTAGGCGCTGAGCACGCCGGCATAGGGGTGGATGAACACCGTCTCCATGCCAAGCTCATCGGCGACCAGGCAGGCGTGCTGGCCACCGGCGCCGCCGAAGCAGGCCAGCGCGAACTGGGTGGCGTCGTGGCCCTTTTCAACCGAGACCTGCTTGATGGCGTTGGCCATGTTGGCGACCGCGATGCGCAGGAAGCCTTCGGCGACGGCGCGCGGGTCCTGTTGCGTGCCGGTGGCGGCCGCAATGTCAGCAGCAAGTGCGGCGAACCTGCTGCGGACAGCGCCGGCGTCGAGCGGCTGGTTGCCGTCCGGGCCGAAGATCGCCGGGAAGTGATGCGGCTGGATCTTGCCGACGCAGACATTGGCGTCGGTGACGGCCAAGGGGCCACCGCGGCGATAGCTGGCCGGTCCCGGATTGGAGCCGGCGCTATCGGGGCCGACGCGAAAGCGCGAGCCATCGAAATGCAGGATGGAGCCGCCGCCGGCCGCCACCGTGTTGATCGCCATCATCGGCGCGCGCATGCGCACACCGGCAACCTCGGTTTCGAAGGCGCGCTCGAACTGGCCGGCATACAGCGCCACGTCGGTCGAGGTGCCGCCCATGTCGAAGCCGATGACGTGATGAAAGCCCGCCATCTCCGCGGTGCGCGCGGCGCCGACGATGCCACCGGCCGGGCCTGACAGGATCGCGTCCTTGCCCTGGAACTGCGAGGCCTCGGCGAGGCCGCCGTTGGACTGCATGAAATACAGCCGCACGCCCTCGAGCTCGGCAGCGACCTGCTCGACGTAGCGGCGCAGAATCGGCGAGAGGTAGGCGTCGACCACGGTGGTATCGCCGCGCGGCACGATGCGCAGCATCGGGCTCACCTCATGGCTGGTGGAAACCTGGGTGAAGCCGGCGGCGCGTGCCAGTTCGGCCAGCCGTTTCTCGTGCGCCGGGTGCTTCCATGCGTGCATCAGCACGATCGCCACCGCTGCGACGCCGCGGCCGCGTGCGGCGGCAAAGGCCTCGATGGCGCCAGCCTCGTCCAGCGTCTCCAACTCCTGGCCGCCGACATCGACGCGGCCGGCAATTTCAACGACCTCCTCGTACAGCAGCGTCGGCAGCTTGATCTCAAGGTCGAACAGCCGCGGCCGGGCCTGGTTGCCGATGCGCAGCGCATCGCGAAATCCGCGACCGACGACGAGCAGCGTGCGGTCGCCGGCGCGTTCCAGCAGGGCGTTGGTGGCAACCGTGGTGCCCATCTTCACTGCATCGACCAGGCCGGGTGGCACGGTGTCATCCAGCTGCAGGCCCAGCGCCCGCTTGATCCCGGCGATGGCGGCATCGCGGTAGCGGCCCGGATTTTCGCTCAGCAGCTTGTAGGTCGACAGCCTACCATCCGGCGCACGCGCGACAATGTCGGTGAAAGTGCCACCGCGATCGATCCAGAACTGCCACTTCGATGCCGACATCAAGCCACTCCTTATCCGCCGGACATGACTTCACGCTCGCGTGTGACGCAAGGGCCGATGCAGCCTTCGTCGTGTCCGGTCAGAAAAATCGTGTGGTGTTTTGCTGCGAGTAACCTCCGCATGATATCGTAATGCGTCGCAGGCTGCGTGGGATCAAAGTTCGTGTGGGGTAAGATCATCGGCGGGATGGCGGGTTTTGCCATGGGCGGCCCGTTCGGGGCGGTCATGGGCGCCGCGTTCGGCCATGCCGCCGAGAGCGGCATGAGCGGCGCGTTTTCCAATGGCTTCCCGAACCAGATCCCCGGGATGCGTGGGTTTTCCGCCAGTTTTGGCCCGGCGCCGAGCTTCTTTCCCGGACGGCGGGACCAGCTTTTCGCCGTCGCCGTGGTGGTGCTGTCGGCCAAAATCGCCAAGGCCGATGGTCCGGTGACACGGCTGGAGATCGACGCCTTCAAGCGCGCCTTCCGGATTCCGCCGGAAGCGGTGCGCGATATCGGCCAATTGTTCGACCGTGCCCGTGAGAGCCCGGAGGATCCGCTGGTCTATGCAACCCAACTCGGGCACGCCTTCGCCGACAGTCCAGGGATCATGGAGGACGTGCTGACCGCGCTGTTCTCCATCGCCGCGGCGGATGGCCCGATCAACACCATCGAGCGCGATCTGCTTGCCGCCATCGCCCGCAACCTCGGCCTTGGCCGCCCGGCCTGGGACCGCGCCAGCGGCGCCAGCCCGCGCAAAATGCCGGAGACCGGAGAGGATCCCTATGCCGTGCTCGGCCTGTCGCGCAGCGCGACGCCGGAGGAACTCCGCAGCACCTGGAAGAATTTGATGCGCGAGAACCATCCGGACAGCCTGGCCAGCCGGGGTGCCGCGCCGGAGTTCATCGCCAAGGCGAGCGAGAAGGTGGCGCGCATCAATGCCGCCTGGGACCGGATCAAGCGGGAACGCGGGATTTAGGTTTATTCCTTTGTTCGTGAAGGATTTCGATAGTGGTTACGGCAGAATGACGCGCGCTCTGAAGGCAGTCGGCCGGGGCGTGGCGTGCATGGTTTTGGCAGCCGGTGTCGGTTTGTCGGGGTGCGCCACGCGGCCTGAGAATGTTGTGGCGACGCCGGCCGACCCGACAGCCTTCGCCGCGTTGGACTGCCGGCAATTGGCGGAACGCCGAACCGACCTGGCAGGGCAATTCAACAAGATTTCGGCCGGCATGAACGGTCTGGGTTTCGGCAAAGACGCAGGGCTCGAACTCGGTCGCGTCCGTGGGCAGTATGACGCGGCCGTCGCTGTGTCGCGCGCCAAGCAGTGCGTGGCAGCCCTGCCACCCCCCGTTGTTGCCCTGCGCGCGCCGGACGCCGGCTGTGCGATCACTGGTGGCAGCGATGGCTTTCCGATACGGCGGCGCCTGCAGACCGGTGGCAAAGGGTCCTGGTGCGGTGACAAGCTGGTTCCGCCGTTGGACATGATCGCAAGCCCCTCGGCGATTCCTGAATCTGCGGGAGCCGGGTATTCGAAAATCGTCGCAACCGAACTGCCTTTGCACGGCCAGGTGATCACGCTGCCGGGTGGTTCGAACCAGTTCAGCTTCGTGGCATATCAGGCGGATCCCGGATACACCGGCGCCGACAGCTTCGCCGTGGTGGGGTTTTACCATGGCGATGCCACCGTTCTGTATCGCTATGGGGTATTTGTCGGCAGCCGCTAGAGCATCGTCCGACCAGATGGAATCACCCGTCGGATGGAGATGCTCGATAAAACAAAGACCTAGAGTAAGATCTGCGCGCCTATCAGCGCGGATTTTGCTCTAGACGCCGTGGCGATTGCGCCAATCTCCGGCCATGGGCGGATGGCGGAAATCCGCCATCCGCTGGTCCTCGAAGTCAGCGCTATTTGACGGCTTCGTCGTACATCGGCCGCAGCATGCCGTCCTTGTCGCAGTTGGACGGGTCGGACCTAAGGTCGGCCTCGGCTTGTTTCATCAGATCGGCCTTGTCGGACGATGATACGCCGAGGGCTTTTTCCTGGGCGGCAATGGTGGCGTCCAGCTTGGCGCTGCTGGGTGCGTCGGTCCATTTGCAAACTTTTGGGGCCATCTGCAGTTCGTAGAACATGCCGATCGCCTCCTTCTGCGCGTGGGCCTGGGACAGCAGGGCGGAGCCTGCGACCAGAACGGTCGCGGCAATCAAGATACGTTTCATTGGAAAAATCCTGGTGTGGTGGCCGTGGCAGGATTGCCGCGGATGGTTAAAGATCCGTTTCAGGCGTGCGACACGGCGGTGATAGCCGTGTTGATTGCACGCACACCGGCGGCGGCGCCGTCCGGATGAGCCCAGACAGCGGCTGAAACGGCAAGGAAATCCGCGCCGGCCTGTACCAGCGGGGCACAGTTGCCGGCGTTGATGCCGCCGATGGCGACGCAGGGCAACTCCATCAATTCTGACCACCAGGCCAGAATCTCAGGGCTTGCCTGGGTTGGGGCGTCCTTGGTGGTGGTGGGATAGAAGGCGCCGAAAGCGACGTAGTCGGCACCGGCCTCGCCGGCGTCGAAGGCGAGTTCGCGGCTGTTGTGACATGTGACGCCGAGGGTGAGATCGCCGAGAATCTTGCGCGCCTCGGCAGCCGGAGTGTCCTCCTGGCCGACATGGGCGCCGTCGCAGCCGAGGGCGACGGCGAGATCCGGCCGGTCATTCAGCAGGAAGGCAACGTTGCGGCTCTG
>Ga0302157_10008499_pt1 | contig 10077 bp, 6 predicted proteins | sample I_Bog_N3_3_FD_193502 | JGI IMG/M metagenome (GOLD analysis project Ga0302157, IMG submission 193502) | Peat permafrost microbial communities from Stordalen Mire near Abisko, Sweden - I_Bog_N3_3 | ecosystem: Environmental > Terrestrial > Soil > Wetlands > Peat | place: Sweden: Abisko, Stordalen...
GCGAGCTCTTGAGCACCCAGTTGTCGGGGTCGATGGTGATGCGGCGCGGGCGGCCGAAGGTGGTGACGGAGTAGCGCGACTCGGTGCCGGAGAGATCGACGCGGCGCTCTTCGGATTTGCCCTCGGTTTCGATGCGCAGCTCGACCGGCATGGAGAAGAGGTCGAGGTCCTGCGAGATGGAGCCGACGGTGCGGAAGCCTTCGCCCTTGGCGAGGCGGAAGACGCTGTAGTTGTCCGTGAACTCGGGCGCGCCGGTGCCGTCCAGCCACTGCGAGAAGAAGGCGGTGAGCTGGAGGTTGGATTGCGCCTCGGCGACGGTCTGGACGTTGGCGGTTCGCACGGGCTTGTCCGTGTATTGCGAGAGCAGAGCCTTGAGGAACTTGGCGAAGACGTCGTCGCCCATCTCCCAGCGGAGCATGTGGAAGACCATCGCGCCCTTTTCGAGCGTCATGTTCTGGAACTGCGGAGAGAAGGGATCGAGACGGCCGAGCGTGGTGAGCGGCTCAGTGTCATAGGCCAAGGCACCGGCCTCGGTATCCGTAATGGCGGATTGCAGCGCGGTCTTGCCGCTGGAGTCTTCGAGGTACATCAGCTCGGCGTAGCGGCTCATGCCGTTGGTGATCCAGGCGTCGTTGAGCGTGGCGGGCGAGACCTCAGAACCCCACCACTGGTGGGCGACGGTGTTGGCCAGCAGGCGGGTGTTGGCTCGGTCGGGACGGACGGCGATGACCTCCGGCGCCCAGGCGGCGGAGACGGAGTCGGTGGGGAGCTCGACCACATCGAGACGGCCGGACTCCGCGGTGCCGAACTTGTCGGTCATGAACTCGAACTCGCGGGCGACGGTGATGGCGAGGTCTTTGCCTTTCGCCTGGTTGGCATCGGTGAGGAAGACGCGGATGTTCGGGATGCCCGGCGCGGTGATGGGCGGAACGAACTTGCCCGCGACGATGGTGCCGGGGAAGCCGGGCTTCGTCCAGTTGAAGTCGTACTCGGTGCGGTTGTTGGGCAGCGACTTGTGCCCGGCGACGCCGGAGCCGACGACCGTCTCGCCCGCAGGGACAGTGACGGCGATCTGCGCGGTGAAGCGGTCGGTAAAGAGGCCGGGCATGGCGATGGGAAACCAGCGGCCGGGGTAGAGCAGGATGCTGACCGGGTCGGCGATCTGCGCGAAGCGGATGCCGTCGACCGGGCTGGTGTCGACAGTGGGCGCGCCGGCGTAGGTGAAGGTCCAGGTGGAGGTGCTGCCCTTGGGCAGGATCGCCACCGGCGTGACGCGGATGGTGGAGTCGGTGACGTTGCGCTCGGAGACCAGCGAGGCTTTGTTGGGGTCGAGGATGCTGGTGACCTGCAGGCCGTTGTTCAGGCCGAAGATGACGGCGTTGAGGTCTTCGAGCGCCTTGAAGGTGACCTCGGCAGTGGCGGTCATGTGGCCGGTCGCGGGGTCCAGGTCGGTGTGGATGACGTAGTCGGTGATGTTAATCTGCGGGCGAATGGGGATCGCAGCGTGGGCAGCGGCCGCGGTGGCCAACAGAGCGAGTACGGTGAGACGCTTCAGCATTCGTTGCAACCTCGAAGAGAGCGGCCGACCGCTGGGGCACGGCTCCCTCTCTTTGACGTGTATTTTACGGCTTTGGACTTACTTCGGCTCGGCCAGCAGGGACAGGACGGTCTGGGCGACGCGTTCTATAGGGGATGCGGCGCCGGGGGCCAGCAGGCGGGTTCGGACCTCGGCGAGGGCGGCGATCTGGGCGTCGCGCTGGGGCGAGTCGGCCAGCAGGGGAGCGAGCTCGGAGGCGACGTTCGCAGCGGTGAACGCCCCCTGCAGCAGCTCCGGGACGATGCGGCGGCCGGCGATGAGGTTGACCATCGCCACGGGCGGGTTGCCCTGCGGGTCGCGCGGGGCGGCGAGCTCTTCCGGGTATTGGACGAGTTTCTTCGCCAGCGCGAAGGTCAGCGCCGAGACCCGATAGACCACGACGAACGGGTTTCCCGCGATGGCCGCCAGCACCGTCGCGGTGCCGCTGGCGACGACCGAGGCGCGCGCGTGACGCAGCGCCTCGCGGGCGTCGGGTACCAGGGTGAGACGCAGCGTCGCGGCCTCGGGGCCGAAGTAGCGCAGGTGCTCGGCGTTGAGCTGGGCTAGAAACTGGTCGAGCCGGGTGCGGTCGATGGTGGAGGCGACGGGGAGCAGGAACTCGAAGCGCGCGTGCGATGCGGGGTTGCGCGGCGAGTGCAGGCCGGAATCGTCGAAGGTGGTGTTGGCCGCGGCGGCGGCGATGAGGTCGCTCATGGCCAGCTCATGCAGCGCGGGCAGGTTGGCGCGGAGCTCCTTCCAGCGGCTGCCGGGGAGCAGCGCGATCCAGGTCTTTGCGGGGTCGAGGTGGTGTGCGGCGGCGTAATCCTCGCGGGTTGAGGTGGGTGTGGACTGATTCGCGAGCGGGTGGCCAACGAATTCGGCGTCCACGCCGCGCTCGCGATAAAACGACTCCTCGAACGGGAAGATGACCAGCATCTTGTCCACGCGCTGCTGCACCCAGCGCAGGCGGCGGCGCTTCCACGCCCATAGCTGCGGCGAGACGAACCAGACGACCGGGACCCCGAGACGGTGCAGATGTTTGGCCAGACGGAAGTTCACGTCAGGGAAGTCGATGAGGACGGCGATGTCGGGACGCTGCTTCTTCAGGCTCGCGACCAGCCTGCGGTACTGGCGGAAGATGAAGGGCGCATGCCGCAGGACCTCGGTGATGCCCATGTGCGCGACATCTTCGGCGCGGACGGTTTGTTGCTGGCCGGCGGCGGCCATCTGCGAGCCTCCGAGGCCGGTGAACGCGGCGTCGGGGAGTTGCACGCGAAGGGTGGAGATGAGGGCAGCGCCATAGGCGTCGCCTGAGGCTTCGCCGGCGGAGAGGAAGAGGCGCGGATTGGGTGGCGTAGCGATACCGTTCAGTTTAGCTGCTGTGGTTTAAGATGGGTGCGCGGAGGGCGGATGGCGGCCAAACCAAAGAAAGCCAGCCGACCATCCAAGAAGGTCGCCGGCAGCAAGCCGCGGAGCTTTCGCGCGGCGCTGGAGTATCTGGGCCCGGCAACGGGGCCCGGCCTGGGCTGGACGATAGCTCGCGTGCCCTTCGCGCCGAAGGATGTCTGGCCGAAGATGCTGCGGCTGCGGGTCAAGGGCGAGGTGAACGGATTTGCGTTCCGGACATCGCTGTTTCCCCATGCGGACAGCACCAAGGTCTTCGCGGAGAGCGGGAGGACCGTGAAGGCACCCAAATCCGGCGGGTACTTTCTGCTGGTGAACAAGGCCATGCAGAAGGCCGCGGGTGTGGGCAAGGGCGAGATGGCGCAGTTCAAGCTGGAGCCCGATCTCGACCCGCGCGAGGCCGTGCTGCCCGACGAATTGGCTGTGCTGATGGATGAGGAGCCCGGGTTGCGGAAGTGGTACGACAGCCTGAGCGAGAACACCCGGCGGCAGATGGGTACGTATCTCAGCGAGCCACAGAGCGAGGCAGCGCGGAGGAAGCGCGCTGAGCAGATGGCCGAGCGCATGCTCGGCACGATGGAGGCGGAGAGGGAGTTGCCGCCGATGATTGTGGCGGCCTTCCGGCGGCGGCCGAAGGCGAAGCTCGGATGGCAGAAGATGACGCCGACGCAACGGCGCATGGAGCTGTTTACCGTCCATGCCTACAAGACGCCGGAGTCGCAGCAGCGGCGCATCGAAAAACTATGCGATGCGGCCGAAAAGAAACTTGGATGAGCAACCGATTTAGAACAGCGACGGCCGCGCCGAGGCCCCGAGCAGCACGTTGCTGACGCTGAAGGTCGAGTGGGTGCCTTCGTTGCCGCCCCACGAGAAGAGCAGATACACCACCGGCAGGCCGCCGGCGTGGACGGTCAGGCCGACCGTGTAGCTCTGGCGAAGATTGGTGAAGTCGATATCGCTGCGGGTGAGCGCGGACTTGGCGGCGTCGACGGAGAAATAGGCTCCGAGCGGAATCTTCGGCAGAGAGTGTTCGACTGTCCCACGCAGCAGTATGAGGTTGGGAGCGCGGAAGCGGTAGTCGGGATAGCTGGGAAGGATGGCGTTGCCGTTGAGGTCGGAGCCTCCGATGGTGGGATCGAAGTAGAACGGGACATTGCTGTGCGCGTCCGCGATGGAGCCGGTCATGAACAGACGTATGGCTATCGATCCCTCATGATTGATCGCGGTGGAGACGTGCGTGGGCGACGGGCACTTGTCGTTGGGGTCGGGCGTGCAGGAGTCCGGGCCGTTCTGGTCGCTGGCGGCGGTAAGGTGAACTTTGGTGTCGAGCGGAAACTCATGGTTCAGATCGGCGGTCCAGCGGCGGAAGCTGTAGGCAGAGTTACCGAGCGCGGTAAAGTCCTGAAACTCCGCGAGGTAGTTCAGGCGCAGGTGCTGCGCGAAGACAGTGGGCTGCATGCGAAAACCCACTCCCGGCTGGAGAAACGATGGCTGTGTGGTCAGGCCGGGGGCGGTGGCTTCGGTGTAGAGCGAGCCGATGGTGGGGACGGTCTCGCGGGCATCAGGGCGGAGTTGCGGAATGCGGCCGTTGAGTTCGGCGGAGAGCGAGATGCCGCCGCGGCCCAGCGGGACGACGGCGCTGCCGCCGGCGATGGTCTGGGTCAGGCCGAAGGCTGCTTTGCCGGTGGGCAGCGTGTTGGGGCCGAGCCCGTAGAAGTAGATGCGGTTCAGGGACTCGGTCTCGGCGTAGAAGTTGAAGAGCGGCGCAACGTGGAAGAAGGGTGACTGCGTCTTGCCGGGACCGTTGACGACGACGATCTGGCCGCCGCCCAGCTTGTAGGCCTTGATGTAGCCGCCGGCGCGCCAGGAGCCGTTGCCTGCGGCGACGGCGTCCGTGTTGAATGTCATACGCCACTCATCGCTGAAGTCCTTGTGCTCAACGAAGGCGAGGCCGCCGGCAAACCCATTCTGGGGTGCGATGCTGCCGACGGCGATATGCAGCGGCTGGCCGGTAAAGAGAGTCTGGGCAACCCCGAAGATGTTGCCTATCGTGAAGGCATTGCAGGGTTGGACTGCCTGTTCCTTGCACGGATGGAGTTCCAGGCCCTCACGGCGGAAGTCAGAGTGCAGGCGGCTCTCATTACCCGACTGTGCTCCGGCGCACGGCGCGGCAACCAGCATGGAGAGAAGCAGCAGCGTGCGCAGGCTCATCTTGGTTTCCTCTTCGCGGGTTTCCGCGACGCCTTTTTCTTAGCGGATCCAGTGGAGCCACCAGCGGCGGCGGCTATAGCGAGACCGGCCAGCGGCGCCGCCTTCTTCGCGGGTTTGGGTGTTGGCATAGTGGCAATACCCGGATTCGCGGCCCCGCGTATGGCGCGAGTCATCTGGGTGATGTAGCGGGCGGCTCCGGCTTCGGTGTAGATGTCGCGAGCTATGGCCGGAGCGATCGTGATGCCGTTCTTAAGCTCAACATGCTGGAAGTGTTTGAGCTGACCGAGGATCAGGTCAGATACACGGCGGTTCTTGTTGAAGGCCGATTTGGGCGGTGCGGGGACGGGGATGGAGACCATAGGCTACCTCCTTTTCTGGGGCTAGCTGGATGACTGAATGGCAAAGCTCGGGCAGTCATCGTCCGCACGCATGGCAGGCAGCGACAGGTTGCCGAGAAAGGTATTCGCAGCGGTCTCGCGCGCAGAGCGGGGTGACACCGGGAGATTGTAGAGTTCGTTCACGGTCGCCGGTATGGAGGCGTGATCGAAGGTGTCATTAATGATGGAGCCTTTGGCGACCCATGGAGAGACGAGGATGGCCGGCACGCGAACACCGAGGCGGTCGAAAGCAAAGGAGTCCAGCGTTCCTGTGTCAGCGGGCTGGGCGACGAACGGTGTGTCCGGCGTACAGGCGGGCGGGGGAACGTGGTCGAAGATGCCGCCATGCTCGTCATAGACGATGAGCAGGGCGGTGTTGGGCCACAGGTTGGGGTTCTGGCGGATGGCGTTGTAGACCGTTGCGATGAACTGCTCGCCGGCACGCACGTCGTGGTCGGGATGCTGGTCGTTGGCGATGACCTCGCCATCGCCGTCTGGCGAGTCGTGGTCCGTGTAGTTCGGCTCGATGAAACAGTAATCGGGCAGCGCATTCTGTTTGCAGGCGTTGAGGAAGTCGGGGAAGGTGCCGAAGATCTGCGGCTCATTCTGGAGCAGGTTGACGACCTCCATCGTGGAGCTGGCTTCGTCGTAGTAGAAGAGCTTGCAGGTGTGGTTGGCGGCCAGCATACGGTCGTAGATGGCCTTGATGTCCTTGCCCTCATAGAACACGTCCATGCTGACCTGGCCGAACGATGTGCCGTAGTGTGCGAACGCGCGGTTGCAGATAGTAGGGCCGGGGATGGACGCGAACCAGCGATTGAATACAGCGAACTCCGTCGCGAGCGTGGTCAGTACAGGGAGCTTGTCCGGTGTGAAGTAGTAAAGGATGTCGTGCGAGTGCTGCACATTGTTCTGCTGGTTGTAGTAGCTCTTGATAAAGCCCTGCATGGTGGCAGGCAGCGGCGGACCGTTCTGCGGATCGCCGAAGATCTGCAGGTTGACGGCGGCAAAGTGGTGGTTGGGGTCGGGGTCGAGCTGGCTCTGGAACTCGGCGAGCGGCTGCACGGTGATCGTCGCGCCGGTGGTGTCCGGATTGGATTCCGTGCCGGTCAGGCCGTCAATGTTGGGATGGGTCGCCTTCAGCGCGCCGAGCATGTGGTCGAAGGAGCGATTCTCCATCATCAGCACGACGACATGCTTCAGGTTTTGAATGCCCGGGAGGGTTCTATCGAGTGGCATACCAGTATCTCCGCGAAGGGCTGGATGGCGCGACTGTGAGTTCAGCAGCCACGTGCTGGACGGATAGACGACAGGACGAGCCCAGCGGCTGGGCGTCTGTGCTTGTTGTTTCTCGAATGGACCCGAAGAATAGGCTGAGAGAGTTGCAGTAGAAAAGAGTGACTGAAGTCTTAGGAGAGCTTGACGCCATCATAATCATGGCCCGGTGAAATGCAAGAAGAAAATAAGGGGCGCTGGAGACGCGAAGGGCGAGCCTTCCTGCTCAACCCTCCTCCACCTTGAAGGTCTGCTCGTCTCCCTGGGGACGTATCTGCTTCCAGATCATCGCGTCATAGCGTTTGCCGGCGACCATCGCAAACAGGATGCCGGAGAGCGGCGCGTGGTGCGCAAGGACCCAGAGCGCAAACTCTTTCTTCTGAGCAGCGTCAGTGATCATCGTTTCGCCGGTGTAGCTGGCGAAGGCAACGCGGGCGGCGTCTTCGATGGCGCGGTACTCGCCGAGCAGTCGCTGCTCAATGGCGTCGATCCAGGCGCGGAACTCGGCGGGTACGTCCTTGGTGACCTCGGTGATGTCGAGGCCGTCGCGCAGCATCTCCCACACGGTGAGCGCGGTGGTCTGGGTGAGCAGCTTATGCAGGCGGCTGTAGGTGGCGTACTTGATCTTCACGCGCAGCGGCGTGGTGCCGGGGCGTGGCCACGCGGCTACATAGCCCTCCTCATTGGGCACGTCTTCGTCGAGACACGCAGCGAGCGGGCGGTCGAATCGTTCTACCACCTGCATGCTGTTGCGCTCGGCGTGGAGTTGCAGGTCGCTGTACTCCGCCTCCTCGCCGGTCTCGATGTGCACGAGCGCGAGCAGCACCAGCCCGGCGAAGTCATAACGCACGACGATCTGGTTCTCGGGAAAGACGATCTCGAAGAGTGGCGTGTATCCGGGTGGCCAGAAGGATGGGGAGTGCGCGGCGAGCCAGTGCGAGGCCCACTGGGCCTGCTCGCTGACGAAGGCGCCGCGCGTGGCGACGTGCCAGCGGCCGTTGAGCTGGTAGGCGATGCCGAGAGAGCCATCGAGCTTGCGGGTCAGCACGGGCGGCGTGGCGGGCAAGTTGGCGGTGAGGGTCTCGGGATGGCGCGCGTCGTCGAGGTTCCAGAACTTCTCAAACGGCCGCGCCACGAGAGTGCCGTCGTTGGCGACGATCAGGCCGCGGCACTTGTCGGTGACGTGGTTCCAGAGCTCGGGGGTGTACTGCGCGACCTTGGTATAGCTGTAGAGGGTCAGCAGGCCGCTGGGATGCGGCACCGCGCGCACCATTTTGGCCTCAATCTGCGCCGCGAGTTCGGCCTCGGAGAAGAGTTCAAGCAGCTTCATCAAGTGAGATTCTATGGGATGCAGCGTTACGCAGACATCGGTTCGCCGAGCTCCTGGTCCTTGTACTGCAACTGGTAGAGCTTGAAGTAGAGCCCGCGGATGGCAAGCAGTTGCTGGTGCGTGCCCTGCTCGCGGAGTTTGCTCTTGTGCATCACCAGGATGGTGTCCGCCCGCTGGATGGTGGAGAGGCGGTGTGCGATCAGGACGCTGGTGCGTCCGGTGATCATGCGCTCCAGCGCTAGGCGGACGCGGAACTCGGTCTCGGTGTCGACCGAGCTGGTGGCCTCGTCGAGGATGAGGATGCCTGGCCGGTGCGCCAGAGCTCGTGCAAAACTGATGAGCTGCTTCTGGCCCGTGGACAAAGTTGACCCGCGCTCCAGCACCGGCGATTGGAATCCCTCAGGCAGCGTGTGGATGAAGTCGGCGACATTCACCTCTTCGGCGGCGCGCTCGACCTGTTCATCTGTAATCCACGAAGACCCGAGACGGATGTTCTGAGCGATGGTGCCGGAGAACAGGAACGGGTCCTGCAGCACGACACCGAAGCGCTTGCGGAGGGCGTTCAGGTCCTGATCGCGGACGTCGACGCCGTCGATCAGCACGCTGCCGCGCTGCACGTCGTAGAAGCGCATCATCAGCGCGGTGAGGGTGGTCTTGCCGGCGCCGGTGTGGCCGACGATGGCGGCGGTGGCGTTGGGTTCGATGGTGAAGCTCACGCCGCGGAGGACCCAGTCGATGGAGTCGAGTGCTTCCTCCGGGGCTAAAGCCCCATTCGATGGCGGATCGAGTTCAGTGGCCTGAAGGCCACTGAACCCTCCGGTAAAGCGGGAAAGTGCTGCGAGTTGTTCCGGCGTCAGGCGCTGATAGGTGAACCAGACGTCGCGGAACTCAATGCTGCCGGTACATCGGCCGGGAGTGGGCGCGACGATGTGCGCGGGCGAGTGGATCTCGGGTTCGGTGTCCAGCAGCTTGAAGACGCGCTCACTGGCGGCCATGGCGGCCTGCAGAATGTTGAACTTGTCGGAGAGGTCCATGATGGGCCGGAAGAACCTCTGCGCGTATTGGATAAAGGCGATGAGCGTTCCCAGCGTGACTGCGCCGAAGAGTCCCGGCGCATGAGCCGGCAGCGTTCCCGTCAGGTGCGCGAAGTAGGAGGTGTTGCGCAGAACGGCGAGCCCGCCATACCAGATGACCAGCGCGATGGCGGCGGAGCTGAGCAGTTCGACGACCGGATAGTAGAGCGCGTAGGCGAAGATGGCGTCGGTCCAGGCGAGCTTGTTCTCGTGGTTCACGTCGGAGAAGTCGCGGAAGGCGCGCGGCTCGCGGTTGAAGAGCTGCACCACGGACATGCCGGAGACGTACTCCTGCGTAAAGGCGTTGATCTTTGCGGTCGCCGCGCGCTGGCGGCGGTAGCTCTGGCGTACGTGCCTGCGGAAGAGGTGCGTCGCGTACAGGATGCCGGGAATCGCAGAGAGCGTGAGCAGCGCCAGCGGCCAGCTCATGGTCAGCATGATGGCCACGATGAAGGCGAGCGCGAAGACATCCTCAAAGATGGCGAGCACGCCGGAGGTGAACATCTCATTGAGCGCGTCCACGTCGGAGGTCACGCGCGTCACCAGCCGGCCCACGGGCGTGCGGTCAAAGAACGCGACCGACATCGACTGGATGTGGCGGAAGATCTGGCTGCGCAGGTCGAACATGATCTTCTGCCCGGTCCACTGCATCAGGTAGGTCTGCACGAACTCCAGCGCGAAGGTGAGCGAGAGCGCGGCGAGATACAGCAACGCGATCTCGGTGACGCCGGTGATGGGTGATGGGCTGAGATGGTGCGAGAGCCAGGAGCGCTTCTCGGACGACGGCGCGAAGTAGGTGTCGACCGCGACCTGGACCAGGTAGGGACCGGC
>Ga0302157_10008502_pt1 | contig 10076 bp, 10 predicted proteins | sample I_Bog_N3_3_FD_193502 | JGI IMG/M metagenome (GOLD analysis project Ga0302157, IMG submission 193502) | Peat permafrost microbial communities from Stordalen Mire near Abisko, Sweden - I_Bog_N3_3 | ecosystem: Environmental > Terrestrial > Soil > Wetlands > Peat | place: Sweden: Abisko, Stordalen...
GTATAAGTGCCGAGCACGTTGGACATATGGGTGATCGACACCAAGCCGACGTTGCGATCGGCCAGCAGCGTCTCGTAGGCGAGCATGTCGAGCTCGCCGGCATCGGTGATCGGGGCAATCCGCAATTCGATGCCGGTGGCATCGCGCAGCATCTGCCACGGCACCAGATTGGCATGGTGCTCCATCGCCGAGATCACCACTGCCTGGCCCGGCTTCAGCACGCCACGTCCGTAGCTGAACGCCACCAGGTTCATCGCCTCGGTGGAGCTGTGGGTGATGACGATATGGCTGCGGTCTGGCGCATTGAGCAGACGCGTGACGGAGTCACGCACGTCCTCATATGCCTCTGTGGTGCGCTCGCTCATCCAGTGCAGGCCACGATGCACGTTGGCGTATTGGTGCTCCATGCAGTGCACCATGGCATCGATCACCACGCGCGGCTTTTGCGCGGAGGCGGCGCTGTCGAGGAACACCAGGTCCTTGCCGCGCACCTTCTCCGCCAGGATCGGGAAGTCGGCGCGAATGCGGGCGACGTCAAAGCCCGGCTTGGAGATGGCGTTCATGCGGCCTGACGCTCCCACCAGAGATCAATGGCCGCTTCCATCGCTTCGCGCGCGGCTTCATGGGTGATGGGGTCGAGCGCCTCGTTGAGGAAGGCGCGCACCAGCATCATCCGCGCCTGCTCGACCGGCACACCGCGGCTGCGCAGATAGAACAGCTGCTCGGCATCGAGCTCGCCGACCGTGGCGCCATGGCTGCACTTGACGTCATCGGCGTAGATTTCGAGTTGCGGCTTGCTGTCCATCTCGGCATCCGGGCTGAGCAGCAGCGCCTGGTTCATCTGGTAGCCGTCGGTCTTCTGGGCCGCACGGGCGACCTCGATCTTGCCCTGGAACACGCCGCGGGAATGGCCTGACAGCACTGTCTTCACCGTCTGCCGCGAGGCGCAGTTCGGCGCGTCATGTGAGACGATGGTGGTGAAGTCAGCGTGCTGGCTGCCACCCAGCAACTGCGCGGCATTGAGATGCGCGATGGCATCCGGACCAGCCAGGCGGGCGTGGATTTCAGCGCGCGACAGCCGGCCGCCGAGCGCCAGGGTGAAGCTGTCATAGGTACCGCGCTCGGCGATATCGGCATACAGCGTCGATAGCACGAAGGCCGAGCTGCTCTCGTTCTGGATACGCAAATGGGTGATGGCAGCACCGGCGGCGACCTGCACGGACATGACCGGATTGTGCAGATAGGCGCCCTCGCCCACCGCGATTTCCACCAGCGTCAGCTTGGCGTTCTTGGCAAGGCTGACACTGTGGCGTGGATGAAACGCAACCGCGCGGCCCTGCGGCGCGGTGCCGAGGCTGATCAGCACGATCGTACCGGCATCAACACCCTTGGCCACGTTGATCTCAGCGCCGTCTTCCGACAGCATGGTGTTCAGCGCAACCAGTGCATCGCGCTCCGGCTTGGCCTGCAGGCCGAATGACGGCCCACCGACGCGCACGCCGGCCAGCGCCGGATAGTCGGAGAGATCGTCGCGGAACCGGCCGTCGACGAATACCAGCTTCGGCGCACCAAGATTGGGCACGCGTGCGAGAAGTTCGGCGCAATCGGCAATTGGTGTCAGCGGCTCATTGAATTCCACCTCGGCCAGCGGACGCAGGCTGGTGTAGCGCCAGGCCTCGGTGCGCGCACTCGGGAAGCCCGACGCGCGCAGGATGCTGGCCGCGGCGTCGCGTGTGGCGACGTCACCGGGCAGCCGCGCCCGCAGCCCTTCGAACCGCTGCAAGAAGGCCTGCGCCGAGGCCTGCAGCGCCGAGGATTTCAGCGCCGCACTCATGCGGCTTCAGCCACAATGCCGGCGTAGCCATTGGCCTCCAGCTCAAGCGCCAGTTCCGGCCCGCCAGAGCGGATGATCCGCCCGGCCGACAGCACATGCACGCGATCTGGCACGATGTGTTCGAGCAGGCGTTGGTAGTGGGTGATGACGACGGCGGAGAAATTCGGACCTCGTTGGCTGTTGACGCCGTCAGCAACGATCTTCAGCGCGTCGATATCAAGGCCGCTGTCGGTCTCGTCGAGAATGGCCAGCTTCGGCTTGAGGATCGCCATCTGCAGCACCTCGTTGCGCTTCTTCTCGCCCCCGGAGAAGCCGACATTGACGTTGCGCTTCAGCATATCGTCCGGCATCGACAGCCGCTTCATCTCGGCGCGCGCAAGCTTTAGGAATCCGGGTGCATCCAGCTCCGGCTCGCCACGCGCCCGCTTCTGCGCGTTCAGCGCGGTGCGCAGGAAGTTGGCGTTGCCGACGCCCGGCAATTCGACCGGATACTGGAAGGCCAGGAACACGCCAAGCGCCGCGCGCTCCTCAGGCTCCATCTCCAGCAGGTCCTTGCCATCGAACGTCGCTGACCCAGCCGTCACCTCATAGCCAGGCCGACCGGACAGCACGTAGGACAGCGTCGATTTGCCGGACCCGTTCGGCCCCATGATGGCATGCACTTCACCCTGCGGCACGACGAGGTCAATGCCGCGCAGGATCTGCTTATCGCCAATGCTGGCCTCAAGGCCCTTGATCTCAAGCATATCTGAATCCCTTAACCCACAGAGCCTTCGAGGCTCACCGCCAGAAGCTTCTGGGCTTCCACGGCGAACTCCATCGGCAATTCCTTCAAAACATCGCGGCAGAAACCATTGACGATCATGCCCACCGCATCCTCCTGCGACAGCCCGCGGCTGCGGCAGTAGAACAGCTGGTCGTCACTGATCTTGCTGGTGGTGGCTTCGTGTTCCAGCTTGGCGGTGGCGTTGCGGCTTTCGATGTACGGCACCGTATGCGCCCCGCACTGATCGCCGATCAGCAGGCTGTCGCACTGGGTGAAGTTCCGCGCACCATCCGCCTTCGGCAGCACCCGCACCAGACCGCGATAGGTGTTGTTCGAGCGGCCGGCGCTGATGCCCTTGGAGACAATCGTGCTGCGCGTGCGCTTGCCGATATGGATCATCTTGGTGCCGGTATCGGCCTGCTGCATGTTCGTCGTCACTGCCACCGAGTAGAACTCGCCGACGCTGTCATCGCCCTGAAGAATACAGCTCGGATACTTCCAGGTGATCGCCGAGCCGGTTTCCACCTGGGTCCAGCTGATCTTGCTGCGCGCACCGCGGCAGGCCCCGCGCTTGGTGACGAAGTTGTAGATGCCACCTTTGCCGTTGGCATCGCCGGGATACCAGTTCTGCACGGTGGAATATTTGATGGTGCTGTCTTCCATCGCCACCAGTTCGACCACCGCGGCATGCAACTGGTTCTCATCGCGCTGCGGAGCGGTGCAGCCTTCGAGATACGACACATGGCCACCGTCCTCGACGATGATCAACGTGCGCTCGAACTGCCCGGTGTTGCGGGCGTTGATGCGGAAATAGGTCGACAGTTCCATCGGGCAGCGCACGCCCTTGGGGATGAACACGAAGCTGCCATCGGTGAACACCGCTGAGTTCAGGGCGGCAAAATAGTTGTCGCCGGCCGGCACCACGGAGCCGAGGTATTTCTGCACCAGTTCGGGATGATCGTGCACCGCCTCGGAAATCGGGCAGAAGATCACGCCGGATTTCGACAGGGTTTCGCGGAACGTGGTCGCCACCGACACGCTATCGAACACCGCATCGACGGCCACCTGTGGCCGCTCGCCCTCGGGCAACTCGACGCCGGCGAGAATGGCGCGCTCCTTAAGGGGAATTCCGAGCTTTTCATACATGGCAAGCAACTCGGGATCGACCTCGTCGAGGCTCTTCGGGCCGTTCTTCTTTTTCGGCGCCGCATAATAATGCAGATCCTGATAATCGATCGGCTCGTGATGGATCATCGCCCACTCGGGCTCCTCCATCTTCAGCCACGCGGCGTAGGCCTTCAGCCGCCATTCCAGCAGCCACGCCGGCTCATTCTTGCGCTCAGAGATCAACCGGATGATGTCCTCGTTCAACCCCTTGGGGGCGAGGTCCATCTCGATGTCGGTGGAGAAGCCCCACTTGTAGCCGCCTTCGGTGACGGACTGAACGGTGTCGAGGGTTTCGACGTCGGCGGCCATATCGCGGTCCTATTCGGCAGGGGTGAGGGCGGCAAGCGCCGCATTGCGGAAGATCGGCAACCCGGCATCACGCATATCGGCCAGCGTGATGCCAGACAGCGACTGGCGGATGGCGTCGTTGACAAGATCCCAGCGGCCACGCACCGCGCAGCACTGGTGCACTTCGCATCCTCCAGGGCCGCCATCGACGCAGGCGGTAAGGGCAATCGGGCCGTCGAGCGCGGTGATCACGTCGGCCACGGTGATCGTCTCCAGCGGCCGCTGCAACCGATAGCCGCCACGCGCGCCGCGCTGAGACAAAACCAGGCCCGCAGTGCTTAACGCCTTCAAAACCTTGGCAACCGTCGGCTCCGGAACCCCCGTCGCCGCCGAGATCGCGGGCGACGTCTGCACCGGGCCTTCGCCGCCCTGCCCGGCCAGGCAGGCATTGTCGGCGGACAGACGGACCAGCACCACCACGGCATAGTCGGTGAGCTTGGAGACGCGGAGCATGGTTGCAAAATCCTAATCGGACCCGTTCGGTCCTGATTAAAGGAATTGGTCTATGGCAGCGCCCACGTCAAGGCGGGCGGGGCGAGAATCACGTGCTGATCACGACAATCCTCAGTTGCGCCCAAATCTTCGCTGGCGCCGCTGTTCACAACGCCGATGGCGCGAGATAGTATCTTACCAAAGATAAGATCAAATTGAGGGGAATGCCGATATGGGAATGCTCACAGGCAAGGTTGCCGTTGTCACCGGAGCCGGCGGCGGGATCGGCCGCGAGATCGCCGTCGCCATGGCGGTGGCCGGGGCAGACGTGGTGATCAACGATATCGGCGCCTCGCTCAGCGGTGAGGGATTGTCGGCAAGCCCCGCCGAGCAGACCAAGCAGATCATCGAGCAACGTGGCGGCAAGGCCGCGATTTCCACCGACAGCGTATCCGAGTGGGCCTCGGCACAGCGGATCATACAGTGCGCGCTGGACAGCTTCGGCCGCATCGACATCGTGGTGAATAACGCCGGCATCCTTCGCGACGTGATCTTCCACAAGATGACGCCGGAGGATTGGCTGGCGGTGATCAACGTGCACCTGAACGGCAGCTTCTTCGTCAGCCGTGCCGCCGCCGAGCATTTCCGCGCGCAATCGTCCGGTGCCTTCGTGCACATGACCAGTACCTCGGGCCTGGTCGGCAATTTCGGCCAAGCTAACTATTCTGCCGCCAAGCTCGGCATCACCGCGCTCTCCAAGTCGATCGCACTCGACATGGCGCGCTACAACGTGCGGTCGAACTGCATCGCCCCGTTCGCCTGGAGCCGGATGACCAGCTCGATACCGGCCGAGACCGAGGCGCAGAAGGCCCGCGTCGCCAAGCTGCAGCAAATGACGCCGGACAAGAACGCGCCGCTGGCCGTCTATCTCGCGTCCGACGAAGCCGCCCACGTGACGGCACAGGTGTTCGCCACCCGCTACAACGAGCTTTTCCTGATGAGCCAGAGCCGCCCATTGCGCAGCGTGCATCGTGGCGAGGGCTGGACGCCCGAACTGATCGCCGAACATGGCATGCCCGCGCTGAAGGCGTCGCTGCTGCCGCTCGATCGCAGCCCGGATGTGTTCAGCTGGGATCCGATTTAGCCGATTTAGCTGCGTCCGCCGCTTTCTCACGGTCTTTCTTGAGGGCGCGGCGGACCGAGACCAACTCGTAGATCAGGAACGCCAGCACCGCGAGCATCACCAACATTTCGGATGATGCGGCCCAGTTCAGCATGTCGGGATCAGCGCCTCATGCTTGCCGGGCCGAGTTCAGGCTGACCTGGCCGGCCGCGTGATCGCGCTCCTGCAGCCGGGCGAATAGGTCGAGCACACCGACAAAGCGGTCCTCGAAGCGCTGCAACCGGCCGGTGCGCCGTGGCGCCGAGGCCAGCACGGCTTCGACGAGAAATCGCGTCTCGGACAGCGGTGCGGCGTGATCGGCGGCAACGGAGATCACCGACAACGCCACGCTGCGTGCGAGCAACCCAAGCTTGCGCCGGCCGGACACCACGGCACGGCTGGAAATGCTGTCGCCGCCGCGGCGCCAGACCTCACGGCCAATTTCCGCATAGAGCAAACGGGCCGCCCCAATCCCCGGCCGACACGACAGCGGCAGCCGGGAGATGCCGGCATCGGCACGGTCATACAGACTGTCGGCGACATCCAGAAGCTGGCGGACAACCCGGGCAATGGCGTCGTTGAACACCGGCCGGGTCAGCCAGGCATCGGGATCGAGGCCCTCCGCCCGCATCCAACTGCGCGGCAGATATAGCCTGCCGGCGCGGGCATCCTCACCGACGTCGCGGGCAATGTTGGACAGTTGCATGGCCACGCCGAGATCGCAGGCCCGCGCCACCGTGGCAGCTTCGCGCTTGCCCATCAGCACCGTCATCATCGCCCCCACCGCTCCGGCGACGCGGGCGGCGTAGGCCAGCACATCCGGCAAGGTTTCGTAGCGCCGTCCGGCGGCATCCCAGGCGAATCCTTCCAGCAGCGCCTCCGGCAACGCACGCGGCATGGCGTGATCGCGGACAACATCTGCAAACGCCCGGTCCACGGGCGACGGGCTGGGCCGGCCGGCATAGGCGGCATCCAGACGCTGGCGCAAGCGAGCCAACGCCGCCTCCGGCCGGCCGCGCCCGGCGGAGCCTGGAACCGCATCGTTGTCGATGGCGTCGTCGATCTCGTCGTCGGCCAATCGGCAGAACGCATACAGCGCTCCGGCCGGCTCATACACCCGCTTCGGCAGCAGCAGCGATGCCGCGTGGAAACTTCGCGAGCCGCTTCTCAGAAGGGTGCGGCAGGCGGCATGGTCGTCCGCGCTGGCATGGCGGGCGTCAGACAAACGCATCGGCATTCGGCACCACCTCATCAAGCACGCGCGCGGACGACAGCACCCCCGGCACGCCCGCCCCGGGATGCGTGCCCGCACCCACCAGGAACAGGTTTTCGATATCTTCGCTCTTGTTGTGCGGGCGGAAATACGCGGTCTGGGTGATGACGGGTTCCAGCCCGAAGGCCGCGCCCTTCAAAGACAGCAGGTCATCGTGAAAATCCTGCGGGGTCATCACGCGGGACGAGATGATTTCACCCTCCAGGCCCGGCAGCAGGGATGCGGAGAGGTAGGCCTCGATCAATTTGCGATAGCGCTCGGATTCCATGCTCCAGTCGGTGCCGCTGTCGAGATGCGGGACCGGAGACAGCACGTAGAAGGCATCGCATCCCGCCGGCGCCAGCGACGGGTCGGTCGCCGTCGGGCGGTGCAGATACAGGCTGAAGTCGTCGGACAGTGTGTGGTGCTTGAAGATGTCCGCCAGCAGCGCCTTGTAGCGCTCGCCGAGCAGGATGGTGTGGTGGGCGACGTCCGGATACTGCCGCTTGGTGCCGAAATACCAGACGAACAGGCTCATCGAATAGCGCGCGCGCTCGATCTTGCGGTCGGTCCAGCGCCTGCGATGCTCGGATTTGATCAGATGGCGATAGGTCCACGCACTGTCGGCGTTCGAGACCACCACGTCCGCGGCGATGTGGCTACCGTCAGCCATCCGCACCCCGGTGGCGCGGCCATTCTCGACGATGATCTCAGCGACGTCGGCGTTGCAGCGAATGTCCGAACCCTGGCCATCGATCAGCGACGCCAACCCGGCCACCAAGGCGCCGGTCCCGCCCATGGCGAAGAACACGCCCCATTGGCGTTCGAGATAGGCGACAAGGCAGTAGATCGCCGACACCGAGAACGGATTGCCGCCGATCAGCAGGGGGTGAAAGCTGAACACCGTGCGCAGCCGCAGATTGCGGAAATGCGACGCAACCACCGACGCCACGCTGCGTAGGGCGTTGTTGGCGAACATCTCCGGGATCATCTTCGCCATCGTCTGCCAGCGCGCGAACGACACATGGCCGCGTTCCTCGAAGCCGATCCGGCAGGCCTCGCGGCTGGTGTTCAAGAAACGATCGTAGCCCGCGACATCACGCGGTTCGAATTTGGCGACCTCAGCACGCATGGCGTCGGGATCGCCGGTGTAGTCGAAGGTCTGATCGTCCTCGAAGCGGATCCGGTAGAATGGCGATACCGCGCGCAGTTCGACATCGTCGGACAGCTTGCGGCCACACATCGTCCAAAGTTCCTCAAACAGGAACGGTGCAGTGACGATGGTGGGGCCGGCATCGAAGGCAAAGCCGTCCTGGCGAAACACCCGGGCCCGGCCGCCCAAGGTGTCGCAGCGCTCGAGCACGGTGACTCGGTATCCGCGCGCACCCAACCGGATCGCCGCGGCCAGGCCACCAAAGCCGCTGCCGATCACCACTGCATGCGGTTTGCGACGGATCGACTGCAGCGCAAGGCTGGAATCGGCCGGTGGCTGCATCCTCGGCGGCGGTGTGATGGACGTCATAGGCTGAGTGTAATCATGTACTGACAGTTTCAGCCAGAGTCAAAATAACTGTCAGATGAAATAGACACTCACGCGCATGCGCCGCTTTGACGGCTGCCTCCTACGCCCCGAGGTCGTAGGCGCCACCACGGACAATGGCGCGTGACCAGGCCGGGCGCGCATGCAATCGTTGCAGAAACGCCATGAGGTTCGGGCGCGACGCATCGAGCCCCGCCCGCGCCGCGGCGGCCTCGATCGGAAAGCTCATCTGGATGTCGGCCGCGGTGAACTGCTCGCCGGCGAACCATGGACGCCCAGCCATTTCCGCCTCGATGAAGTCCAGGTGCAGGCCCAGTTGCGGGTCCACCAGCGAGGACTTTACCGCCCGCGCCAGACCGCGCACCACCGGACGAACGAAGAACGGCACCGGGCCAGTCTCGATCTGATCGAAGATCAGCTTCAGCAGCAGATACGGCATCGCCGAGCCTTCGGCGTAGTGCATCCAATAGAGGTAACGCACATGCTCCGGACTGCCGACGGGAGGAACCAGGTTGGAATCGCCGTAGGTGCCCAGCAGATATTCGATGATGGCCCCCGACTCCGCCAGCACGAGGTCACCATCGACGATCACCGGCGCCTTGCCGAGCGGGTGGATCTTGCGCAGGTCGGCCGGTGCAAAGCCGGAGCCGGGCATGCGCGTGTAGTTGACCACCTCGTAGTCCAGCCCAAGCTCCTCCAGCAGCACCAGCACGCGCTGGGACCGCGAGTTGTTGAGGTGGTGGACGACGATCATCGGCATATCCTGCTCAAGTCCAGGACTTGGCTTTAGGGCATTCAACCGCGTTCGTCTGCCTTGTTCGACCGCAGCCGTCGTTGCAGATCAAAAACGTGTGCAAGGCCCGCCATTGCCAGCGCCAAACCGACCCAGCCCCACCACGCCGCGCTCAGCGCCAGGAACGCCGCCACACACAGCAAGGCGCCGGCGGCGAGTTGGCCGATCACATCCAATGGCCGCAGACCGCCGGCGGTGCTGCGATGCCAAACGATCAGGCCCGCTGCCTCGAGCACCGTGATCCCGGCGATCACCGCGAAGATCGTGCCGTCAGCGAACCAGACGTTCACGCCGCCGCCACGACGCCGGCGGCTTCGCGGATCAACTCGGCGGTCTGCTCCGGCTGTTCCTCGTGCGCGAGATGGCCAAGGCCCGGCATCGAAACCACCGCGGCACCCGGCAGCAGCCGGCGCAGGCGCTGGGCATCGGCCGGAGGTATCGTGCGATCGCCGGAGCCGACGATGATGGTGAGCGGAACCTTGAGCTTGGGCAGGTCGCGAGCGAGGTCGCGCAGTCCCCAGTTCGCCATCATCACCAGTGCGCCATTGACGTGGCCAGGATTGGCGACGATGCGGCGGTAGAACTTGGTACCCTCGGCATCAATGGTAGAGCCGGTGCTGCTGATCAGCCGTTCGACCGAGGCCGGCTTACCCGCTTGGCGGGCAGCGATCGTCGGCACCAGCGGCAGCGACACCATGAGCTTGGCCAAGGGCGCGAAGATCTCGCTGGGCATGTTGGCTAGCGGCAGCATGGCGCCATTGAGGCTGATCAACGCACGCGGC
>Ga0302157_10008514_pt1 | contig 10066 bp, 12 predicted proteins | sample I_Bog_N3_3_FD_193502 | JGI IMG/M metagenome (GOLD analysis project Ga0302157, IMG submission 193502) | Peat permafrost microbial communities from Stordalen Mire near Abisko, Sweden - I_Bog_N3_3 | ecosystem: Environmental > Terrestrial > Soil > Wetlands > Peat | place: Sweden: Abisko, Stordalen...
CTGCCCGGAGGTGCATGCCGTGCCGAGGGTGCTGACGGCTGCCCCAAAGCCCCGTTGCGACGTCGAGACCGCATCGAGGTAGCCTTCCATCACCACAGCCATGCCGCGCTCTGCAATCGCCTCCTGGGCCTCGTACAGGCCATAGAGCAGGGTGCCCTTGGAGAACACGCAGGTCTCGGGGGAGTTGAGGTACTTCGGGGTGGTCTGCAGGGCCTCGGCGGGGATGTCGTCCAGGCGGCGGCCACCGAAGCCCACCGTGATGCCGGCCAGGTTGCGGATGGGGAAGATGATCCGATCGCGGAATCGGTCGTAGCGCGTGCCGGGGCGATCGTCATCGCGCTGCACGAGCAGGCCGCTTGCGACGACGTCGACGTCGGCAAAGTTGCCGAGGATGTCGCGCAGATCTCGCCAGGCGGCGCGTGCGAAGCCGAGGCCGAAGCGGCTCGCGGCCGCCGGCGAGATGTCGCGCTCGGCGAGGTAGGCCTGGGCGCGCTCGTCGGTGGCCAGCGCGCCGGCGTAGTGCGCGGCGACCTGGTCGTGCAGACGCAGGACTTCGGCGATCGAGGGGATCACCGGGGTGGGGGCCAGGGCGAGCTGCATGACAACGGCCTCAGACTTCGGTGCTGCCGAGCCAATGTTGGCCAACAAAGGCGTTCACGGGCGCGAAACTGTCGGCGTAGTGCCTGCCAGCATCGAGCTCACGCGTGAGGGTGTCCGCAGTCCAACCGCCTGCGGGAGCTTCTACCCGGCGCACCTCGGCGTCGCCGTACGCGGCGACAAGCCGAAGCGCTTCGAGATGCGGGAACTCGTCAAGAGCGACTTGGACGGCAGGCCCGAAAAGCATGCCGATTCCGCCGACGTTGAGGTATGCCATGGCGATTTCCAGATCAGGCTGCGGTCGCGGCGCCAAGGAGAGCGTGCAGGGAGTCGGCCAGGTGGCGACGGCCGGTCTCTTGACCGATCCACCCGGACATGCGGCCGTGGACGATGAAGGCGAGCAGGTCGATCGGCGAGATGGTGGGTATGACGGAGAAGGACAAGTCACCTTCCTTGGTGAACACGTGCACGACGCCGTTGGCCAGGGTGTCGGAGCTGACCAGGCCTTCCGCGACCAGGACGGCTTGGCAGGGTTGGGCGAGCGGGCCGGCGTTCACGGAGAGTTCAACGTTCGTCATCGTGGTTCCTTCGCACCAGGTGGTTGGGGCTATCCAGAGCGACTGGCCAGGAGGTTTAAATCCGCCTTCTAAATACCAATCGCCTGACCTTTATTATATTGCCAACGTCAATATAAACCAAGTAGATTCTAGTATCTTTACAACCTCATACAGTACCTCGTCACCCGACATTCATACTCCCTAATATTACTACTTGACGTGGACTTTAAATGTACCGGTGCCCTGAGCCTGCCCGGCCGGCGAGGCCACTCGTCAATCCATTCAAGAGATACTCGAATACTCAAGCCGGAGCGCAACATCCGCGGGAGTTGCACCGTTCGCCCATCGCCTGGGGATGAGCGGGCCGACGGCGCCTGCCTGGTCAAGGGAGCCACCACAGGCCGCATGCCCACAGCGCAGCGAAGGGACCGGGCGCGGATGGCAGCGCAGCGGCCCTTGACCAGGCAGGCGCAGGCGGGCAGCGTCCCTGGATCTGGCGATGGGCTTGCGGTGCAACGGATGGCGCGCAGGCAAGGTGCGTTCAGCAGCAGCTCGACCCCGGGGAGAGGAGCCGCGAAGCGGCGGGCGCCAAGGGCGCAGGCAAGCGGAGCGCGCAGCGCCAAAGGCGCGGAGGCGTCAGCCGACCGAAGGGAGGGGAGGATCGAGCCCGAAGGGCGGAGACACGCGCAGCGGGGCTCCGTTCACGAAGAGCCCGGCCCCGGCTGTGCCGGGGAGACGCCCAGGCGATTTGACCGCAACACACCGACCAACGTGCCCACCGACCAGGCACTGGGAATCTCGCCCTCGAAAGAAACCCCAATCACAATGAAACCTTCCTACTGCGACAAGCAAACCGCGAATATCTCAGAGCAAAGCATATAGCAGATATAAGCAGATCGATTGGAACCGCGGACAGGCCGGATGATTATATCCATCGACAATTGCTAACTCCAGGCACAGAGCCAAGGCAATTGCAGGCGATCCTTACAGCATAGAAATGGAATCGGCAGGCAAAGGGTAGAGCATCGAAGCGGCAAGGGAAGACCCGTTGTCAGCTGCCACAGAGAGTGCAAGGCAACGCAAACGCCAAGCGCGTCAGCAATGCTGGAACAATGCACACCGAAATCGTGTTCCAGAGCGATCACTACGCCTCATGTGACCAACGCTTTGCCAATCAAGGTGTTAGCGAACATAGCGGGCCACCATTCGAGGTCTGGAACATACCCCCGACGAAGCAGCGCGAAAGCGTGTTCCAAAGCGAGCAGCGCAAGGCGGGCAAGCGAGCAGGCGCAGCTCGCGCCAGAGCGGACGTGCAGCAGCTGACGGCGTGAAAAGCCGCCGAAGGCGGCTGCGGCTCGCGCGGAGCGCGAGCCGCAGAGTGGTCAGAGGCAGTGGTCTGAGCAGCCGATCCACTCGTCGCCGAGGAAGGCGGTCCAGGGGCGATCGACGCCGGCCACGAGCATGTCGCTGGTCGACTCGACCTCGACGTGAGTCCAGCCGCAGGCCGGAGCGGCGAATGTCCGGATCGCGATGGCTTCGTCGAAGCGATCGACGATGCGCAGCGTAGCGTTGACGCGGCCGGCGAGGGGGTCGGGTGCGTTGTTGTAGAGGGGACGGCAGACGATCATGGCGGACTCCTTGGAGAGTGACAGGCGGGATTGCCTGCAAACACCGCATCGGGGCGCGCACAGCGGTCAAGAGCGAAGCGCGCCGAAGGCGCGGCAGCTATTTCCTGGAGGCCGAAGGCCGGAGGGAAATCGCTGACTCTTGACGGCGAGCACGGCCCGATACGATGAGCAGATACAGCAAGCCCACCCCTGGTCTCCCCGGTCGTGTGTATGGCGTTGCACGCAACGCCCTGATCGTGTTTCGAGCTGGCCCGCGGTGCGCGGGCGCGAGTGCACAGGGCGATGCCGCAGGCGAGCCGAATCGCCAGAGGGCCGGCACAGCTAAAGGGCGGCCGCCGGAGACGCGATCGGCGCAAGAAGCAGGGGCCGGCGATGCGGCCCCGCCTGCACTAGGCGAATCGCGCCGGCAGATCGAGCGCGATGTCGTAACCGTCGTACCAGCCGCTGCAAAGCGTATCGTCACCGACGAACTGCAACGACATGGCTCGTGCCGCGCGGGCGTCTTGATGACCCGCTCGCTGAGCGACGTCGTGCGCGTCGACTATGAGGTCGAGCGCGAGGGCAGCGTCGTATGCCTGCACCACACGGCTCATCGCCAGCAAGCCTCGTGCGTCGAGGGCGTTGTCGCCGGTCGCCGCGACGACGGAGTAGATGGAGTGGAGGGTGGACGTCATGGGGATCCTTCGGAGTGTTTCAGGCGGGATTGCCTGCCAACACAGGATCGGGGCGCGCACAGCGGTCAAGAGCGAAGCGCGCCGAAGGCGCGGCAGCTATTTCCTGGGGGCCGAAGGCTGGAGGGAAATCGCTGACTCTTGACGGCGAGCACGGCCCGATACGATGAGCAGATACAGCAAGCCCACCCCAGGTGTCCCCGGTCGTGTGTCTGGCGTTGCGCGCAACGCCCTGATCGTGTTTTCGAGCTGGCCCGCGGTGCGCGGGCGCGAGTGCACGGGGCGATGCCGCAGGCGAGCCGAATCACAACACAGCGTGCCACCCAAAGCGAAACGCCCGACCGCGTTGCCGCCGGCCGGGCGTTGAATGAAACAAGGGCCCGCGAACGGGCCCGAGCTACGTCAGATGAAGTGGAACGCGTGCAGTGTCCCGGCGATCGCCGAACCCAGGCCAACCATCGTCAGGATGGTGCCGACGACCCAGCGCGTGCGTTGAACGCGCAGCTGCTTGTCATTGACGAGTTGCCCGACGGCTTTCTCGACGGGGTCGATCCGGCCCGAGGTGAGAGCGTCCAGCTTCGCGAGGAGCGTCATCTGTACGCCGTCGAGCTTAGCGAGGACGGCTTCGTTTGCGCGGCTGACTTGCATGTCGATGTGCTCCTGAAGTGACGCGACCACGGCCTTGGCCGTGTCGGAGTCGATATTAGCGCCGGTCAGCGCGGAATAGAGATCGATTTGCATGGAAGACATAGTTGCCTCCGATAAATGGAGTTCCGGGCGGGATTGCTGCCACCACCGGATCGGGGCGCGCGCAGCGGTCAAGAGCGAAGCGCGCCGAAGGCCGGCAGCCATTTCCTGGAGGCCGAAGGCTGGAGGGAAATTGCTGACTCTTGACGGCGAGCACGGCCCGATACGATGAGCAGATACAGCAAGCCCACCCACAGGTCTCTCCGGTCGTGTGTCTCGCGGCGCATGCGCCGCGTTGACCGGATCCGGAGTCCCGCGCCGAACGGCGCCTGCGACCCGTCGAGCCCGATGCCGCAGGCGAGGCGAGACGCCCGACAGGTCTCAACCACGCGCAACCGCGGTCGCCGTCAAGCCGGCCGGGCCGCGAACGCGGTGCGGCTGGCCAGAGTCGAACACTTCAGCGCGCAATTTGGCCCTGAGGGTTGGCCAGCGGGCGAACCGCACCGCTGTTTCGTCAATAACCGAGCACTGCGCGCGCGTCTGCGGCGTTGCGAACAACGTGGCGGTCGTAGCTCTCGGCGTTCGTCGTCACGTTGACGTAGAGCACCTTGATCGACACCGCCCAGGACATCCCATCTGGCAGGGGCGCGGCGACTGCAGGAGGATGTCCGTTGGCCCAGTTGGCCAGGCGCATGGCTTCCACGAAGGTCATGGGTTTGGTGTACCTCGTATCTGGGTGGAGCCGAGCTGCTCGGGGCCGAGCATCGCGCGAACGACCGGCGCGCTGGCAATGGCCTCGCGCTGCGCCAGGAGGGCAACCGCGAGGCCAGCGTGATCCCACCCGCCTGCAAGGGCGGGCACTTGTGCGATCGCGATGTCGTACTGGTCTGTGAGCAGCACCAGCGGGTTATGTCGGCCCGCGCCGGGGAGCGGGATTTCGCCGCGCTCGTTCAGGAAAATGCCAATTCCGCCGTGGTTGAGATAGACCGGCCAAGAGTCGCAGACGCGCGCGTAGCGGACGAATTCTGCGAGCATGCAACCACCCTCGACGATCCAGATTCCGTCGGAGTAGGCGACCAGGCTGCGGTCCTCGGGCAGGTTCGCATGCGGGTGGTAGCCTGTGGCAACCTGCGGGGTGTTGCTGGGCATGGCTCAACCCCTCGAATCGGACAGCAGGTGGCCGGCGGCGTCGTACAGGCAGTAGCGGTTGCCCACGCGCTGGCGGCGATCCTCCTGCAGCTCGTGCTCGATGGCCGTGGGCAGGCCGATGCCGAGCAGATCAAGTCTGCTCTTGAAGTAGTCCAGGTCGAGCGTCAACCCGCCCTGCTCGATGAGGTCGACATCGCCCAGGTTGGAGTAGATGAAGAGATCGCCGTCATCGTCGTCATCCTCCTCGTCGGAGTCATTGAGGTTGGCCGTCCCAGCGGTGTCGAAGCCTGCGGCACTGACAACCAGAAAAAACCCGTTGAGAGGTCTGTCGTAGCCAATGGTGACTTCGACCTCGCGGCCCTTGCTTGTCTTCGTGTCGAAACGGTGTTGGGACATGGTGTCTCCGGTCAAATTCAGAAGAGGTCGGCCTGCACCGAAGGTGCGGGGTGGCGTGAGGGAGTGGGACTCGAGTCGTCGACAGCTTCGGCGGCGGCTTTGTCATTGCTCGGGGCCGCAGGCAGCAGAAGGGCTTGCATGTCGGCGACTGCCTGGCGCTCGCGCAGGCGGCGACCCCAACCGCCCACAACGTGGGCCGGCGTGAACCAGCGTCCACGTTCCTCCAGGCTGAGCGAGTTGCCCACGACAACGACGGCGGGCACGTGCAGCAGGGCCAGCTGCACGTAGCACATGTGCGCTGCGGTCGAATCGATGTCCACGGCGGTCGCGTGCATGCACTGCTGGTAGTTCAGGCCCTGCTCGCGCAGCGCGTCGGCGATGGCGATCACCATGGCCCCGGCGCCGGCGGCCGGTTCCATCACGGTGATGTGCCCGCGCTGTTGAATCTGCTCCTTGGCGTCGTGGGCGGCAATGCGAGCCATCAGGCCCGCCACCTCGTAGGGGGTGAAGAACTGCCCCTTCCAGTGGTTGCCCATCTCAAGCGACATGAAGAGTTGCCCGAGGCAGTCATGCATACGGGCTTCGAGCGCTTCGGTGACGCATCCGAGCATCTTCGGAAAGCGGGCGATCTCGTCGGAGTTGTACCCTTTGACAATGTGCAGGTAACGTTCCTCGCGGGGCGCGAACTGGCGCAGGTCGACGGCGTTGGAGATCGACAGGGCCGCCAGCTCGCAGAAGTCTGAGAAGACCGAATGCGGGCGATGGCGGTGGCAGTTGTCTTTGAAGAGGCTCACGAACTCACGATGCGGATCGTCGAGGCGTTTGGCAGCGGGCTTGTGCATGTCTGATTCCCTGGTGTGGTATGCGGCTGCCCTGCTCCAAGGCTGGGCCAATGCGATCAGTCGGCAACCCGGCAAGCGGTGCTCGTCGGGGCTTGGGGTTGAACACATCGGGCCCGTAGATCCGGAGCCGTCCGTGGACTACCTGCAGGACTCACGAGTTAAGGGGCGTGAGTTCCATCGTTCCCCTGAGTCGTTCGCCGTACCGAGCACCAGGCACGGGGGAACAAGTGAGGGGTCAAGGGAGAGGCGCGAAGCCGCACGCGGACCGAGGCGAAGACGAGGCCGAACGGGTGAGCGCTTCAGCGCAGCGGCCCTTGACCGTGAGCGCCCCGTGGCAGGATGCGTGGTTTGGGCGCACGACGATGGGAATGAGCAGACCCGGCGGCTGGTGAGAGCTGCAGGCAATGCGCGGCGCGAAGCGTCTGCGCCTGGCTGGGCCCGAGCTCGAAGAGGAAGGTGCCCGGGCGGCCGCGAGGCGCGGCCGTGAGAGAAGCGACGCGCCTGGCGCGCTGACCAGCGCGGGGCGTTCAGCGAAGGCCGACAGGCCTGTTGGGCACCGCCGACGGCGGTGGAGCGTCCGCGATGCGCAGGGCCGGCGCCAGCCGGTCACCGAAAGGCCGCAGGCCTGCAGGTGATGAGCGAAAAGCGAAACCCGAAGCTCCGCGACGGCGCCGGCCCCGCCGGCGCCGGGACGCCCGAATCATGGAGACGGACATCCCGACCACGCGGCATCAGCGGAGCGAGCAGGACAGCAGGCATGACTTCCCGGACAAGCCTCGGAACGGCATGATTTCCAGCCAGGTGATGCGCGCAGACACCACGCGAGCGAGCCGAGCACAAATGCACCTTGAGGCCAGGCCACACAGCGCTCTATAGTTGAAGCAGGCACAGACGAGGCATCCCATGAACCGAGCATCCATCTTTGGCGTCGTTGTCGGTTCAGCCGAGCCCATCTATCACCAGTTGGTGGCCCAGGTTCGCCGGCTCATAGCGGGCGGACAGTTGAAAGCCGGCGACAAGCTGCCCTCCGTGCGCGAGATCGCGCAGTCGCTGACGATCAACCCGATGACGGTGTCGAAGGCGTTCGGGCTCCTCGAGGCCGAGGCCTTGCTGGTCAGGCAACCGGGAAGAGGGATGGTTGTGGCGCAACAGCACCAGCAAGCGCTCTCCGTCGAGGAGCGCCTGAGGCTGCTTCGTCCGACCCTGAAGCGTGCGGTGCAAGAGAGTCGCGAGCTGCTGTTGCCTCAAGGCCTGGTCGTCGACGTCTTCATGGGCTGTCTGGGCGAACCGAAGGCATAGGCGCCTGGCCCCGTGGGAGGGCAGGGTATCAGCCGGGCGTAGCTTCGGCGCATAGAGAGCCGCATCCAGGATAGGCGCAGCACCGAGCGTGGCGCCGATGCATCGGCGACTGGCTTGCGGTCTTGAGGCGAGGGAGCAGCGGGATCGGGATAGGGGCCGACCGAAGTCGGGCCCCTCCCACACCACCCGGCATGCGGGTCCGCACCGGGCGGTTCGAGAAGTTGAGGTCAGGAGAATCGAGGGACACCGAGACGGTCGAAGTATGCTATGGGCATGACGCGGTTCAGACCCAGTCTGCTGTTGTGCCACCACCGCTTGGCGTTGCCCGCAATGCGAGCTGCAAGGTCGGCATTGGCGCCCAGCTTTCGGAGTTCGCGAAACATCGTCGGCCCAGACCGCCAATGTTTGAGTTGCACCGCGCGTAGCCGGTGGCGCAGCCATTCGTCGAGTTCGCGCATGACTCTCGGTGTCTGTGCCAGACGGAAGTACGCCTTCCAACCCGGCACGTAGCCGCGCAAGTCCTCTGCAATCTGTTCGAGGCTGCGCCCGCGGTTTCTCCGCGTGAGTTGCCGGATGCGAGCGCGCAACTTATCCAGGGCGGCCGCTGCTACTGCGCATTTGACTGCCCCTCGCGGGGCAGCCCACAGGCAGTAACCCAGGAACTTGCGCCCCCAGACCGAGCCCACCGCCGTCTTCGTCTCGTTGATCGTCAGCGACAGCCTCGCGTAGCAGCCGCGCAGCGCCTGCAGCACCCGTTCTCCCGCTCGCTGGCTCCTGACGTAGACGTTGCAGTGTAAGCGTCCGGTCATCGCACCTTGACAAACCGGCGGGCGGACGTCTGACTCCCTTAGAACTTTGCGCTGACCACGGTGCCATTGAAGCGCAGGCAATCACCCACGCGTGTTCGTTGAACAGGGCTCAGGTCTTCGAGGCGAAACCATTGAAACTCCGAATGTTCGCTGCTTAGCTGAATCTCATTCGGAGCGGCAAGCTCAGCCCGAAAGACGAAGGCGTGGGAATTCACAGCACGATGGAAGTAGACGCCTGTCAGCGGCCCAAGACGAGCCTCCTGGCCCAACTCTTCTACGCACTCACGCAACAAACATTCGTGAATCGTCTCGCCCGGATCCAACGCGCCGCCTGGAAGCCCCCATGCAAATGATCCGTACGTAGACTTGAGCAGAAGTACCCTACCCCTGTCATCAGTGATTACGGCGTGCGCGCTGAGGCGATACAGATCTTCGAATGCCATGGGCCTAAAGAAGGTTGTGGGGTGACGAAGTATCGCCTGCGCGCGCCGGATGCTCTCTTGACCTTCGCGTCACTTCGACGCATCCGACTTCCCACCAGGTGATACCCAGGCGAGGCTGGCGCCCGGTCTTAGGAAGCGGGCGACCAGCGGTGCGGCAGCAACTCGTCGATGCGGCTGGCCGGGTGCGTCGGCAACCGCTCGAGAACGTCCTTGAAGTACGCGTAGGGGTCGTGCCCGTTGATGCGCGCCGAGTGCAACAAGCTCATGACCGCCGCGGCCCGCTTGCCTGCGCGCAGGCTGCCAGCGAACAGCCAGTTCGAGCGTCCGAGCGCAACGGGGCGGATGTGGTTTTCCACCCAGTTGTTCGAGATCGGCACGTCACCGTCCTCGACGAAGCGGGTGAGTTGCTTCCAGCGCTTGAGGCCATAGTCGATGGCCTTCATCGTGGCCGATCCGGGGGGCACCAATTGCCGCTGCGCCAGCAGCCAGCGGTGGAACACGGCCAGCACCCTGCGTGACTTGCGCTGGCGTATTCGTCGCCGCTCATCGCTGGGCAACTCTTCGATCTCGCGCTCGATCCTGAACAGGCATTGGTAGTACCGCAACGCTTTGCGGCCGACCTCACTGCGGTGGTTGGCCCACAGGTCGTTGAACTTCCTGCGCGCGTGCGCCATGCACTGCGCCGACGTCACGCCCTTGTCGAAGCAGGCGGTGTAGCCACTGAAGCCGTCTGTGACCAGCGTGCCCTGCCAAGCCTGCGGGGTGTCGAGCTTGAGGAACTCGCGCACGTTCTCGCCGCTGCGCCCCTCGCTGAACTCGAACACCACCGCCTTGGTCGGGTTCGCGCTCGTCGTGCAGTACGACCAGATGTAGGCCTTGTGCGTCTTGCCGTCGCGCAGGTGCGCCGGCTTGAGCATGGCCACCGGCGTCTCGTCGGCGTGCAGCACCACATGGCGCCGCAGCTCGTCGGCCAGCGCCTGCACCAGCG